>Ga0080006_1126531_pt1 | contig 75257 bp, 62 predicted proteins | sample RS3BMetagenome_FD_69209 | JGI IMG/M metagenome (GOLD analysis project Ga0080006, IMG submission 69209) | Ferric oxide microbial mat and aquatic microbial communities from Rainbow Spring, Yellowstone National Park, USA - RS3B (SPADES... ... | reverse complement strand
CCGACGTCAGAGCCGGCATCCGGGTCAAGAACAAGACCGCCAGCTGACCCCGGTTTCGCGGGCATTCCTTACGTGATGCATGGATCAACTTTCGCGGGCATCTTGACGTGATGCATTACGGCAAACGGGAATGCCTAAATCCATCGAGAACGGCGCGGCTACGCTCGTGGTCTAGGCGATAGGACTCGGTGCCGGTCTCGATGATGTTGCCGGCGAACGTCAAACTGTCCACGATCGCCGGAAAGCCGCGGATCGGTCAATGTCTTTGCTTCGGATCCTGTTGTGTTTGCGTCGATGCGTTCGTGGCGTTTGAGTCGGGGAGGTGACCGCTGGAGCTCGCCGATTTGCATTTCGAGCGTGGCCCGTTTGGCAAGATCCATGCGCGTTTTGGCAAGGGAGCGCATACGTCGGGACATCGGCCACGGTGGGTGCCGATGCTCGACGGGCTGGACTTAGTGGTCTCGCTCGCAAGTCCGTCGGGGGCGGGTTCATGCGGGCCCGCTGGGGGCTTCGCCGTCTACCTGGCCAGAATCACGGCCCGCAGCTTGACTTGGGGCCCTTGAACGTGGCGATCCGCTGTACCGACGCGTCGACGCCTGCAACCGTCAACTCGCCTGCGGCGACGGCCTTCTCCAGCCGATCCAGCACCGCGGGTACCTCGTCGGTGGTGACCCACAGCGCGATGTCGGTGCCGGCCTGCAACGTCTTGAGTACCGCGTCGGGCACGCTGTAGCGGCCCTTGATGGCGAGCATGCTGGACAGGTCGTCACTGAAGACCGGTCCGTCGAAGGCGGGCGCCCGGTAGCCGGTGCCGGTACGCAGCAACTGCACCGCGGCCCGGTTGAGGCTGGCTGGCTCGTCGCCGGTGAGCCCGGGCACCTGCAGGTGGCCGACCATCACGCCGATCGGAGCCGCCGTCACCAAGGTCCGGTACGGGATCAAATCGTCGTTCTGAAGTTGCGACAGCGGCGGCGTGCTGACGCCGCCGGTGTGTGAATCGCCGGACCCGTGCCCATGGCCGGGAAAATGTTTGATCACCGGCAGCAACCCGGCGTCCCGCAGGCCGCGGGCGTAGGCGGCGGCGTATTCGGTGACTTTCGCCGGGTCCGAGCTGAACGACCGGTCGCCGATCACCGTGTCGTCCGGAGCGTCGGCGACGTCGACGTCCGGCGCAAAGTCGACGGTGATGCCGAGGCCGCGCATCTTGTGCCCGCGGTCGAGCACCATGCCGTAGACCTGGTTGGCAGAGTGTGTCCGGGCCAGCTCACGCGCGGACGGCGCCGGTCCGATCAGCTTGGACAGCCGCGCCACCCGGCCGCCCTCCTCGTCGACACTGACCGCCAGCGGCAGGGCTGTGCTCACGCTGAGGTCCTTGCCCAGGTTGGGTCCCAGCATCGACAGGTCAGTCCAGCTGCCGATGAAGATGCCCCCGACGTGGTAGGTCTCCACCACGGCTTTGGCGTCGTCTCCGTTGCGCACGCCCACCATCAACAGCTGAGCGAGCTTGTCGCGTAGCGGGATGGCCGTCGGATCACCGCAGGCCGGCTTGGCCGGCGGTTGCGCTTTGGCTGCCGGTGACGTCACCGGCGCGGGCGGTCGCGGGGCCTGGCTACACCCCGTCATCAGCGCCGCGACGGCGGCGAGCACGGCCAGGATGCGCGGTGGACCCATCAGGCCATGCTGTCATGGCGTCGACCCGGCCGTACCGCCGGCGACCTCAGTGGCTGCGACCTCGTCTTCTACGTCCTCTGCTAGTTTTGCAGCCATGAATCGCTTTGTTGCGCCCGCCGCCGCCAGTGTCGTGGTCGGCCTGCTGCTGGGGGCAGCCGCGGTCTTCGGGACCACGTTGATGGTGCAGCAGGACACCAAGCCGCCGCTGCCCAGCGGCGACCCGCAGTCGTCGGTGCTCAACCGGGTCGAGTACGGCAACCGCAGCTAGCCGCCGCCGCCCGGTGACGATGCGGGCCGGGAACCGGCACGTTGCGGAGCCGGGCGATCGGGCTTCTGCCGACGCGTCGCCGTTGTCGCGACGGTGGCTGTGGTTGGTCACCGCCGTCGCGCTGACTCTGAGCTTCGGCTCCGCCCCCGGCCGGATCTCACCGGACACCAAGCTCGACCTCACCGCCAACCCGTTGCGCTTTCTGGCCCGCGCCACCAATTTGTGGAGCAGCGAACTGCCGTTCGGACAGGCGCAGAACCAGGCCTACGGCTACCTGTTTCCGCATGGCACGTTCTTTTTGGCCGGTCATCTACTCGGGCTGCCGGGCTGGATCACCCAGCGGCTGTGGTGGGCGCTGCTGCTGACCGTCGGCTTCTGGGGACTGCTGCGGGTGGCCGAGGCGCTGGGCATCGGCAGTCCGACCTCGCGGGCGGTCGCGGCCGCGGCGTTCGCGCTGTCGCCGCGGGTGCTGACCACCCTGGGCTCGATCTCGTCGGAGACCCTGCCGATCATGTTGGCGCCGTGGGTGCTGCTGCCGACGATCTTGGCACTGCGCAGCAGCGACCTGGCCGGCCGCTCGGTGCGCCGACTCGCCGGTCAAGCCGGGGTGGCGGTGGCGCTGATGGGTGCCGTCAACGCGATCGCAACGCTGGCGGGCTGCCTGCCCGCGGTGATCTGGTGGGCCTGCCACCGGCCCAACCGGCGGTGGTGGCGCTACACCGGGTGGTTGCTGCTCGCGATGACGTTGGCCATGACGTGGTGGCTGGTGGCGCTGATTCTGATGGCCCGGATCAGTCCGCCGTTCCTGGATTTCATCGAATCGTCCGGTGTGACGACGCAGTGGTCGTCGGTGGTCGAGGTGCTGCGCGGCACCGACAGCTGGACACCGTTCGTGGCGCCCACCGCCACCGCGGGCGCGCCGCTGGTCACCGGCCCGGTCGCGATCCTGGCCACCTGCCTAGTGGCCGCAGCCGGGCTGGCCGGCCTCGCCCTGAGCGGAATGCCGGCCCGTGGCCGGCTGGTGACGATGCTGCTGCTCGGGATGGCGCTGCTGGGCGCCGGATACAGCGGGGGGCTGGGTTCGCCGATAGCGCAGCAGGTGCAGGCGTTCCTGGACGCCGGCGGCGCACCGCTGCGCAACGTGCACAAGCTGGAGTCGCTGATCCGCATCCCGGTGGTGTTGGGGCTGGCTCAACTTCTGGGCCGAATTCCGTTGCCCGGTTCGGCGCCGAAACCTGTCTGGCTGAGCGCGCTTGCCCATCCGGAACGCGACAAGCGGGTCGCGGTCGGGCTGGTGGTGCTGACGTCGCTGGCGGCCGCGACGTCGCTGGCGTGGACCGGTCGGATCACCCCGCCCGGCACGTTCACCGCGATTCCGCGGTACTGGCATGACACCGCCGACTGGTTGACGGCGCACAATACCGGTTCGCCGACCCCGGGCCGCGTGCTGGTGGTCCCGGGCGCGCCGTTCGCCACTCAATCGTGGGGCACCAGCCACGACGAGCCGCTGCAGGTGCTCGGCGACAGCCCATGGGGTGTGCGCGACTCCATTCCGTTGACGCCGCCGCAGACGATTCGCGCACTCGACTCGGTGCAGCGTCTGTTTGCCGCCGGAACACCGTCCGCCGGACTCGCCGATACGCTTGCTGGTCAGGGGATTTCGTATCTGGTGGTGCGCAACGACCTGGACCCGGACACGTCGCGGTCGGCCCGCCCGATCCTGGTACACCGGGTGATCACGGGATCGCCCGGGCTGCAGAAGGTCGCCGAGTTCGGCGGACTGGTCGGGCCCGAGCCGGTCGCGGGCTTGGTGTCCGACAGTGGCTTGCGTCCGCGCTATCCCGCCGTCGAGATCTACCGCGTGGATGTGCCCACCGCCGCCCCCTACCTGACCGGATCGGACCAGCTGCCTCGCATCGACGGCGGCCCCGAGGTGCTGCTGCGGCTCGACGAGCGCCGTCGGCTGTCCGGTCAGCCGCCGCTGGGTCCGGCGCTGCTGACCGCCGATGCAGTGGCGGCAGGCCTGCCTGTACCGGTCGCCGTGGTCACCGATACCCCGCTGGCCCGGGAGACCGACTACGGCCGGGTCGACGACCATTCGTCGGCGATGCGGGCCCGCGGCGACGCCCGACGCACCTTCAACCGGGTGCCCGACTACCCGGCTCCGGGCACCGAAACCGTCTACGGCGCTTGGACTGGCGGCCGCCTGACGGCGTCCAGTTCGTCGTCCGACTCGACGGTGCTTCCCGACGTCGCCACCACCGCGTCGCCCGCCGCGGCCGTCGACGCCGATTCGGCCACCACCTGGGTGTCCAACGCGCTGCAGTCGGCGGTCGGCCAGTGGCTGCAGGTGGATTTCGACGAGCCAGTGACCAACAGCGTCATCACCATCACCCCCAGCGCCACCACCGTCGGCGCCCAAGTTCGCCGGGTCGAGATCGAAACCGCAACCGGCACAACGACACTAAGATTCGACGAGGCGGGCAAGCCGGTCACCGCCGCGCTGCCCTACGGCGAAACTTCGTGGGTGCGTGTCACGGCGGTCGGCACCGACGACGGATCGCCCGGAGTGCAGTTCGCGATCAGCGACTTGTCGATAACCCAGTACGACGCCAAGGGCTTCGCGCATCCGATCAACATCCGCCATACCGCCCTCGTCCCGCCTCCCCCGCCCAATACCGCTGTCGCGCAATGGGACCTGGGATCCGAACCGTTGGGCAGGCCGGGCTGCGCGGAAGGGCCGGGGGACCCGGTGACCATGCAGTGCGCGCCGTCGATGGCGCTGACCCCCGAATCACCGGCCAGCTTCAGCCGCACCTTGAGCGTGCCCGCGGCGATGTCGGTAGTGCCGACGGTCTGGGTGCGGGCCCGATCCGGACCCAAGCTGGCCGACCTGGTCGCCGAGCCGGACACCACGCAGGCCCACGGCGATGCCGATTCCATCGACATCCTGGGCGCGGCCTACGCCGCCACCGACGGCGATCCGGCCACCGCATGGACGGCGCCGCAGCGGGTCGTGCAACACAAGACAGCCCCGACGCTCACCCTCACCTTGCCGCGGCCGACCGAGGTGACCGGGCTACGACTGACCCCCAGCTCGTCTCCGGTGCCCGCCCACCCGACCATGGTGGCCGTTGACCTCGGCGACGGCCCGCAAACTCGTTCGGTGGAAATATCTGGGCCACAGACCCTTTCATTACAGCCGCGGGTCACCGACACCGTCACGATCAGCCTGCTGGACTGGCAGGACGTCATCGACCGGACCGCGGTGGGCTTCGACCAACTCAAACCACCGGGGTTGGCCGAGATCGCAGCGCTGGACACCGGCGGCAGACCGATCGCCGCGGCCAACGCGGCCCGCAACCGGGGTCGCGCGATCGCCGTCGACTGCGACCACGGTCCGATCATGGCGATCGCCGGTCGCTTTGTGCGCACTTCGGTCCACACCACCGTCGGGGCGCTGCTCGACGGCGCTCCGGTCGCCGCCCGGCCGTGCGACACGCAGCCGATCGATCTGCCCGTCGGTCAGCAGGAGTTGGTCATCAGCCCCGGAGCGCAATTCGTGGTCGACGGCGCGGAACTGACCGGCCCTTTCACCACCCCGTCAGCCGCTGTCACGCCGGTGCGTACCGGCGAATGGGGCCCGGCCCGCCGCGAAGTGCAGCTGACGGAAGCGAAATCGGCGCAGGTATTGGTCGTACCGGAAAGCATCAACGCCGGCTGGGTAGCGCGCACCAGCACCGGAATCCGGTTGACACCGTTGGCCGTCAACGGATGGCAGCAGGGATGGGTGGTGCCGGCCGGCACGTCGGGCACCGTCACGCTGAGCTTCGCGCCCAACGGGCTGTACCGCGCCGGCCTGGCCGGCGGCTTGGCGCTGCTACCACTGTTGGCTGTGCTGGCGTGGTGGCCACCGCGCCGTCGCCCGGACGATTCCGCGGCGAAACCGTGGGCGCCCGGGCTCTGGGCCGTGATCCCGATCCTGGGCGTCGGCGCCGTGATCGCCGGGCCCGCGGGCATCGTGGTGTTCGGCGCCGCGCTGGGCTTGCGATGGGCGCTGCGCACGCGTCCACACCGACGCGACGCCGTCACGCTGTGGCTGAGCGCCGGCGGTCTGACCCTGGCCGGCGCGGCACTATCCCGCCACCCATGGCGGTCGGTCGACGGTTACGCGGGCCATTCCGCCTGGGTGCAACTGCTGGCGTTGATTTCCCTTGCGGCACTGGCGGCCTCAACCGTGGTTCGGCGACGCAGTACTGCGCTGACCGCTACAGCGTCTCGTCGAGTTCGCCGAGGCGGTCGGTGAGGCGCAGGTTGTCCGAATAGTCGACCGGGCAACAGATCAGCGACACCCCGTCGTCGGCCAGCGCGGTGCGCAGCGTCGGCAGCAACTCGTCCGCGCTGTTGATCCGATAGCCTTTGGCGCCAAAGCTGTCCGCGAACTTCACGATGTCGGGGTTGCCGAATTTGACGTAGTGGTGCTCGCCGAGCTCGAGGTCCATCTTCCACTCGATCAGCCCGTAGCCGCCGTCTTCCCAGATCAGCACGACCAGCGGTATCTTCTCCCGGACAGCGGTCTCGATCTCCTGCGAGTTCATCAGGAACGCGCCGTCGCCGGCCACCGCCAGCACCTTCGACTCCGGTTGCGCCAACTTGACCCCCATCGCGCCAGGCAACGCGAAACTCATGGTGGCCAGCCCATTTGAGATCAGGCAGGTGTTGCGTTGATAGGTGGGGTAGAGCCGGGCCATCCACATCTTGACGGCGCCGGTGTCGACCAGGACCACGTCGCTGCGACCCAGCACGGCACGGGTGTCGGCGACCACCCGTGCCGGTGCCATCGGAAAACGCGAATCCTGTTGCCCGCGCCCGAATTCCTCGTCCAGCAGACCAGCACCGGGAATCTCCGGGTCGGCGACGAAGGCATGTCCGTCGAGCCCCTCGGCCAGTGCATCCAGCGATTCGCTGATATCACCGATGATCCCGACGTCGACCGAGTAGTGCGCGTCGACCTCCGCCGGAAAGCGATGGATGTGGATGATCTTCTTGTCCGCCCTGGGGTTGATCCGAACCGGGTCGAACTCCTGCAATTCGTAGCCGACCGCGATGACGGCGTCAGCGTTGTCGAAGCCGAAGTTCACGTAGTCGTGCCGCATGAACCCCATCGCTCCGATGGAGTTGGGATGGTCGTCGGGCATGACGCCCTTGCCGTGGAAGGTGCTGGCCACCGGGATACCGAATTTCTCGGAGAACCGGACCAGAGCGTCGGTCGCGTCGGCGCGGGCGGCGCCGTGGCCGGCCAGCACCACCGGGCGCTTGACTTGGCGCAGGATGTCGACGGCCCGTGCCACCTGCCGGGCAGCCGGCGCGTCAGCGCGGACCACGTTGCGCGCCAACGGCGCCAAGTCGTAGTCGGCGTCGTCTGCGTCGATCTGCTCCGGCACCGCGAGGTACACCGCGGCGGGACGTTCGGTCTCGGCCAGCTTGAACGCTTTGCGGACCATCTCCGGTATCGCGTGTGCGGTCGGGATGTCGGCGGCCCACCGGGTGATCGGGGCGAACATCGACACCAGATCGACGTACTGGTGCGACTCCTTGTATTCGCGGTCCTGGCCGACCTGAGCGGAGATCGCGAGCAACGGTGTGCTGTTGGTAGTGGCGTCGGCGACACCCAGTTGCATGTTGATCGCGCCCGGGCCGAGCGTCGCGGAGACCACGGCCGCGCGCCCGGTGACCCGGCCGTACATCTCGGCCATGAACGAGGCCCCCTGCTCGTGGCGGGTGAGCACATACCGGATGCTGGAGGCGGCCAGCGCCTGCACGAAGCGGATGTTCTCCTCACCCGGCAGCCCGAAGACCACCTCCACGCCCTCGTTCTCCAGGCACGTGACTATCAGCTCGGCAGCTTTGCTCATCCGGGACCTCCCTTTCGGCCACGATAGTGGCAGGCTGGACACGGACGTTTCCGCGAACCCAACAACCGAAGGATGTCAGCGTGCCCATCGCCACCGTCAACCCGGCCAACGGCGAGATAGTCAAAACCTTCACCCCTGCTACCGACGCCGAGGTCGAGGCCGCGATCGCCCGTGCTCACGAACGATTCCTGGACTACCGCCACAACACCACGTTTGCCCAGCGTGCGCAGTGGGCAAACGCCACCGCTGATCTGTTGGAAAAAGAGGCCGACGAGGTCGGCGCGATGATGACCCTGGAAATGGGCAAGACCCTCAAGTCGGCCAAGGGCGAAGCGCTGAAGTGCGCCAAGGGGTTTCGCTACTACGCCGAGAACGCCGAGAAGCTGCTGGCCGATGAGCCGGCCGAGGCGTCGAAGGTCGGCGCGAAAAGGGCCTACACCCGCTGGCAGCCACTCGGCGTGGTACTGGCCGTAATGCCCTGGAACTTCCCGCTCTGGCAGGCCGTCCGGTTCGCCGCCCCGGCGCTGATGGCCGGCAACGTCGGCCTGCTCAAGCACGCCTCCAACGTGCCGCAGTCGGCGCTGTATCTGTCCGACGTGATCGCACGCGGCGGATTTCCGGAGGGCTGCTTCCAGACGCTGCTGGTGCCCTCCAGCGCCGTCGAAGCCATCCTGCGCGACCCCCGGGTCAAGGCGGCCACGCTGACCGGAAGCGAACCGGCCGGCCAGTCGGTCGCCGCGATCTGCGGTGACGAGATCAAGCCCACCGTGATGGAGCTCGGCGGCAGCGACCCGTTCATCGTGATGCCCTCGGTCGATCTGGACGAGGCCGTCAAGAGCGCGGTCACCGCCCGGGTGCAGAACAACGGCCAATCCTGTATCGCCGCCAAGCGATTCATCGTGCACACCGACATCTACGACGCGTTCGTGGACAAATTCGTCGAGCGGATGGCGGCACTCAAGGTCGGCGACCCGACCGACCCGGACACCGACGTGGGCCCACTGGCCACCGAGTCCGGCCGCGACGAGATCGCCAAGCAGGTCGACGACGCCGTCGCCGCAGGCGCGAAGCTCCGCCTCGGCGGCAAGACGCCCGACCAGCCGGGATGGTTCTACCCGCCGACGGTGGTCACCGACATCGCCAAAGACATGGCGCTCTACACCGAAGAGGTGTTCGGACCGGTCGCCTCGATGTACCGCGCCTCGGGCATCGACGAAGCGATCGAGATCGCCAACGCCACCACGTTCGGCCTGGGCTCGAACGCGTGGACCAACGACGAAGCCGAGCAGGAGCGCTTCATCGACGACATCGAGGCCGGGCAGGTGTTCATCAACGGGATGACGGTGTCCTACCCCGAACTCGGGTTCGGCGGCGTCAAGCGGTCCGGCTACGGTCGTGAGCTCGCGGACCTCGGGATCAAGTCGTTCTGCAACGCCAAGACGGTCTGGGTGGGTTAGCGGCGGTCGCATGCGCGGCGAGATTGACGCTAGCGTGCATCGTTCTCGCACTTTCTCACGCTGGCGTCGATCTCGACGAATGTTGACCTATATGGCCGCGCCGGCGAGGGTCTTCTCGTCCTCGTCGGCGAAGGCGTCCTCCAACTGCACCGGCGAGTAGTCGAGGTCGATCTCGGCGAGCGGTCGCCCGCGAGCGCTGCTGATAGTGCCGAACCGCCGCATCCCCTTGTCGGCGGCGTATTGCATGAACTCGTCCGTCGAGAGGCCGAAGGGCATCGGGTCATACAGCGCGAAGCCTTCTTCGATCATGCGCAGCGCAAGCGGCATCAGCTCGTTCATCCGCGTTTCGAAGACGCCCCAGTTGGAATCGTCGGCGGCGACGTGGCGCCGACAGGTGAAGGTGCCCCACGCCATATGGCGTCGCTCGTCGTCACCGATGCGCCGGACCAACTCCTGCATCCCGGGAAGGATGCCGCGTTCGACGCAGATCTTGTGCCAGCCGAAGTAGCCCGTCAGTGCCAACATGCCTTCGACCATGTGGTTGTAGGTGACCGACGCGCGGACCTGGGCGGCCGGCGAGGCGTCGGTCTCCAGTGCGCTGAGGCTTGCGGGCAGCTCCTCGTAGAAGATCGTGCGGTAGGTGGGGACGTCCTCGAGATAGGGGTGCAGGTCCTCGGTGACGCCGACGGCGTCGAGCCACATGCGGAACACCTGGACGTGCTTGGCCTCCTCGAAGGCGAACTGCGTCAGGTACATCTCGTCGCCGAGCCGTCCCTCGGCCCGCATCGCGGACATGAACGGCTGAATGTCCTGGGTCACTGATTCCTCGCCGGCGATGAACTCGGCGCACAGTCGGGTGGCGTAGTGGCGTTCGTCGTCAGTCAACCGCTCCCAGTCGGCCCGGTCGCGGGAGAAGTCGATATCGGCGGGATTCCAGAACTTCGCGTTGCCACCGGCGAACAGCTTCAGCGGCAGGCTGTCCCAGTTGAGTCCTCCCGCGGCGAGCGAGCCTAGCTGTGTCCGTGTCATGTGACCTCCTCAGATCTTTAGCGGCTGAATTATGTTGCTGTTAAGGGTGTTTCGGAAAGCAGCGGCCAGCACCGCCACCAGCCGGCGCACCGCCAGCGCCGGCTGATCGGGGCTGGGGTCGTCGAGGCCGAGGATCGGGTCGAGCCCGCGCATGTACGGCGCCAACGCCAGGTGCGGAAAGATCAACAACAGCAACGACATCAACGCCTCGATGTCGGCGTCTTCGCGAAAATCGCCCCGCAACTGGGCGTCGCGCACCAGCGGCCGCAACACTTCCAGGTAGTGACGGTGGATGACGCTACGCACGCTGATCCGGGCGTCGGTGTCGACCTCCAGGCTCGCCGCCGCGTGCAGTGCGCGCTCATGCGGATGGTCAGCGAAATAGCCGATCCACACATCGAGCCAGTCAGTCAGGAAGTCGAAGAACGGCCTGCTCGGATCGAGCTCACCGATGCGGGCCTCCATGTAGGCCCGCACCCGCTGGCTGACAATGTCGGTGATGAACGCGTACAGGTCACGCTTGTCGGCAAAGTATTGGAACAGGCTGCCTTTGGCCACACCGGCCCGCCGGGCGATCACATTGAGGCTGCCGCCGGAGAAGCCGTGCGCACCGAACTCCGCCTCCGCTGCTTCTATTACCGCGGCGCGGCGCGCAGAGTCGACGCGCGCCCAGGTGACTGTCGGCATTGCCCTCCTCGACTGGATGACCACTGGTCACTTTACTGTGAGCCACGTCACTGCGCAAGAGTCCGTGGCGAGCGATCTGGTCCGATGCGGTGGCGGCCACGACGACGACGAGGCCTTCTGACCCGCACATCCCACGAACTGCCCACCGGGGCTGATCGGGCGTCCTAGAGTCGACTACGTGTCTTCGGTGAATACCGCTTCCGGGCCCATCAACACCGCCGATCTGGGCGTCACGCTGATGCACGAGCACGTGTTCATCATGACCACCGAGATCGCGCTGAACTACCCGGAAGCCTGGGGCGACGAAGACAAAAGGGTGGCCGACGCCGTCGATCGGCTCAACGAACTGAAGTCGCGCGGCGTCGACACCATCGTCGACCTCACCGTGATCGGGTTGGGCCGCTACATCCCGCGCATCGCACGGGTCGCCGCGGAAACCAAGCTGAACATCGTCGTCGCGACCGGCCTGTACACCTACAACGACGTGCCGTTCCGGTTCCACTACATGGGCCCCGGCGCCGAACTCGGCGGACCTGAGGTCATGACCGACATGTTCGTCCGCGACATCGAGGAAGGCATTGCCGACACCGGCATCAAAGCCGGAATCCTCAAGTGCGCCACCGACAAACCCGGTATCACCCCGGGTGTCGAGCGGGTGTTGCGCGCCGTCGCCCAGGCGCACAAGCGCACCGGGGTGCCGATCTCCACCCACACCCACGCGGGGCTGCGACGGGGCCTGGAGCAGCAGCGCATCTTCGAAGAGGAAGGCGTCGACCTGACCCGGGTGATCATCGGCCATTCCGGCGACAGCACCGACATCGAGTACCTCGAAGAACTGGTCTCCGCCGGCTCGTATCTCGGCATGGACCGGTTCGGCATCGACACCATCCTGCCATTCGAGGACCGGGTCAACACGGTCGCGACCATGTGCGAGCGCGGGCACGCCGACAAGATGGTGCTGTCCCACGACGCCAACTGCTACTTCGACGCGCTGCCCGAGGAGCTGCTGCCGATCGCGGCGCCCAATTGGCACTACCTGCACATCCACAACGATGTCATTCCCGCGCTCAAGCAGCGCGGGGTCACCGACGAGCAACTGCACACCATGCTGGTCGACAACCCGCGTCGCATCTTCGATCGGCAGGGCGCCTACTCGTGACGGCGCCGGTCCCACCGATCGGCGCCCAGATCTCCGCGCTGGCCGAACTCGCGCCCGACGAGCCGGCCGTTACGTGCGACGGACGCACGCTGACCCGCGGCGAACTCGACCGCTCGACCAACCGGCTGGCCCGCGCCTACGCCGAACGCGGTGTGGGAGTCGGCGACTATGTGACGATCCTGCTGCCCAACGGGATCGAGTGGATCCAGGCCGTGGTGGCGTGCTGGAAGCTGGGCGCGGTGCCACAGCCGCTGTCCCCGCGGCTGCCCGACGCGGAACTGTCGGGCCTGCTCGACCTACGGCCGCCGACCCTGCTGGTCGGTCGCGAATACTCTGAGATATTAAGTGTGCCAGCTGGATTCGAACCCAACCCGTCGTTGCCCGACGGACCGCTACCCGAAGCTGTGTCCCCGGTGTGGAAGGCGATGGGTTCGGGTGGCAGCACCGGTCGTCCGAAACTCATCGAGTCCGGCGGCGACAGCCGAATTCCGGCGGCGATCGGCTATCCGCTCGGCGCCCAAGAGGGCGACATCACGCTGGTCCCGGTTCCGTTGTCGCACAACACCGGTTTCACCACCGCGACCATCGCGCTGCTGATGCGCCACCACCTGATCCTGATGAGCCGCTTCGAACCGGAGACATTTCTCCGCCTGATCGGCGATCACGGCGTCACCTTCCTGACCACGGTGCCGACCATCATGCAGCGGTGCCTGCCGGTGTACCACGAAAACCCCGACGCATTCGACCTGTCGTCGCTGCGACGGTTCTGGCACCTGGGCGCGCCGTGCCCGCCCGCGATCAAGCAGGCCTGGATCGACCTGCTCGGGCCCGAGAAGGTCTGGGAACTTTACGGCGGCACCGAGTTACAGGCGCTGACCTTCATCTCCGGTGACCAGTGGCTGACTCACCGCGGCTCGGTCGGCATCGTCGTGGCCGGCGAGATGACGGTTCTCGACGACGACGGCAACCCGTGCCCGCCCGGCGAGGTGGGTGAGATCTATCTGCGGCCGAGTCCGGGCAGCGCTCCCACCTACCGCTATGTCGGAGCGAGCGCGAAATCGCGGGACGGCTGGGATTCCCTCGGCGACCTGGGTTACTTCGATGCCGACGGTTTCCTCTACATTTCCGACCGCCGAGTCGATATGTTCACCGTAGGGGGGCGCAACGTGTACCCTGCCGAGATCGAGGCCGCACTGTCCGAGCATCCAGATGTGTTGTCCTGTCTGGTCGTTGGCGTACCCCACCAGGACCTGGGTCAGGTTCCCTACGCGCTGATTCAGGCGGGCAGTGCGCTGGACGAGCCGACCGTGCAGGAGTTTCTGCGTGGTCGCATCGCCGGCTACAAGGTGCCGCCCACCGTCGAGTTCGTCGACACTCCACTGCGCGACGATGCCGGCAAGGCGCGGCGCTCGGCGGTCCGCGCGCGGATCATGGAGCGATTGCGTCCTCCTGACCCGGGCTGACGGCCTCTTTGCGCCAAGACTCCCAGCGCCGCAACGCGTCCCGGCACGGCGATTCCACCAGCGCGTAACTCACCGCGGACATGGCGATGGTGAAGATCAGCGTCAGCATCAGCACCTCGAGCAGGTGCCCGTGGAACGCGAACTGGCCGATCACCGGGAACACCATCGTCAATGCAGCGAGATGCCAGATGAAGATTCCGTAGGACCAGCGTCCCAGCGTCACCATCGGCGCGCTGGCCAGAAACCGGTGGCTGCCGTCGGGCCGGTCGAGGACCAACGGCGCCACCAGTCCCACGGCCACCAACGCACCCATCGCGGTCTTCACGGTGAATTGCGCGTTGCTGCTCGGGACCAGCCCGGCGGGCCCGGCCAACGGCGAGGCCGCCACCAGGTAGGCCAACAGAACGACGGCGGCCATCAGCAAGCGACGGCGCGCCAGTCGGTGCGGCCAACCGGTCGGGCGGTAGATCCACTCGGCCAGCAACATGCCCGCGGCGAACCACGAGAAGAACGCCGGCGGCCAGGTCAACGGATTGAGTCCCGGCGGAGCGTGGAACGGTATCCAGCCCCAGAACAGGCTCGCGACGGCCGCTGCGGCGATGGCCGGCACCCGGGCACGGACCGGTAGTCGGCAGGCCAGCGCCGCAAGGATCGGCAACGCCAGGTAGAAACTGACCTCGACCGACAGGCTCCACATCTGGGTCAGCCCCGCAGTCAACGTCAACGGCACGTAGACCTGGGTGAGTGACAGATTAGCCAGCCACACCGTGAGGTTCGGGTGGTTGCCGTCCGGCAACAGGGTCAGAATCAGCACCACCGCAACCAGGTAGGCGGGCATGATGCGGACCACCCGCGATCGCAGGTAGTGGCCGGTGGCGGGGCGCGGAGCCAGGCCGCGGGCCGCGGCAGCGTGGCTGCGCCACAACAGGAATCCGGACAACGCGAAGAACACCGCTACCGCCAGATCGAAGCGGCCGAACAGCCGACCGTCGAATCCGCTGGAATGTCCGGTATCGAACGCCACGTGGGTGATGACGACACCGATCGCGGCGCACGCCCGCATCCCTTCGACTGCGGGCAGGAACTTGCGAGTGCCGCCCACCTCTCCGTCGGGGTCCATCACGACAGTCTGCCCGGTCTGGGGCAAACCCGATTTGCCCACCCTGGGGACATAAACAGCGACCTTAAATAATGCTGTTAGGGTCGAACGAGTTTTGCTTCGCCGCAGCGCGGCAGTCGGGTGTAACCCCAGGTAGCCGAGGGTACAGGAGCCGGACGAGACCAGAAGGAGGTCACGGCAACGTGAACCGAGCAGTCATGTTGCGGATGGCCGCGTGCGGGATCATGGGACTCGGAGCCGCGCTGTTGATCGCCGCGCTGTTGCTGTGGACCTACACCGGTAGCCGGATCACCAAGATTCCGCTGGATCTGGATGCGACGCTGATCGGTGAGGGCAACGGGACGGTCGTCGACCCGGCATCGCTGTACAGCCCGAAGCTGGTCGTCGACAAAAACGTACCGGTGGTGTCCCAGCAGCAGATCGACGTCGAATCCCCCGCCAACGCCGACGTCGTCACGTTGCAGGTGGGTAGTTCGGTCCGGCGCAGCGACAAGCAGAAGGATTCCGGCCTGCTACTGGCTCTGGTCGACACGGTCACGCTCAACCGCAAGACGGCGCTCGCGGTGTCCGACGACACCCATCCCGGTGGCGCAGTGCAGAAGCCGCGCGGGTTCAAGGACGAAAGCCCGGCCACCAACATCGCGCTGCCGCACGAGGGGCTGTCCTACCGATTCCCGTTCCACACCGAGAAGCGGTCTTACCCGTACTTCGATCCGATTGCGCAGAAGGCGTTCGAGGCCAACTACACCGGCGAAGAAGACGTCAACGGTCTGACGGCCTACAAGTTCATCCAGGACGTCGGCTACGACGCCGACGGGAAGCTGGCCGAGCCGGTCCGCTATCCGTCGCTCTATGCCGACGACGCGGACAGCAAAGTCACCAACACCGCGGCAATGTGGGGCATGCCGGGCGATCCCTACGAAAAGATCACCTTGACCCGCTACTACGCCGCGCAGAAGACGTTCTGGGTGGATCCGGTGTCGGGGACGATCGTCAAGAAGCAGGAGCGCGCCAACCACTACTACGCGCGCGACGCGTTGAAGCCTGAGGTGACGCTGGCCGACTACAAGGTCACTTCCACCGAGGAGACGGTCGAGTCGCAGGTCAGCGCCGCGCGCAGCGAGCGCGACCGATTGGCGCTGTGGTCCCGGGTGCTGCCGATCACGTTCACCGCGGCAGGCGCGATCGCGCTGTTCGGCGGGCTGCTGCTCGGATCGTTCAGCCTGCGGACCGAGACCGCCTTGAAGGGATCACGCTCGGACAACGACGAGCACGGCTTCTTCGGCCGCGGCGAGCCACCGCCGGCGCGAGTGCCCGGCGCCGAGGCTGAAACCGAGAAAATCCCCACGTCGCCCAAGGACGTCAAGCGCGGCGGCGCGTCGAGTTCGGGAGGTCCTTCGACGTCTGGGCCGCCCGACCTCGGGTAGCTCGTCACAAGCGTGCGCTGGTCTCGGCCCGGGTACGCGCTGGCGTTGGCACTTCTCGTGCTGGCGCCGCTGCTGAGCCCCGGCTATCTATTGCTGCGCGACGCGGTGTCGACGCCGAGGTCGTATCTCACCGACAGTGCGCTCGGGCTGGTTTCGGCTCCACGCGCGACGCCGCAGGACTTCGCGGTGGCCCTGGCATCGCAGGTGGTCGACGGCGGCGTCGCGGTGAAGGCGCTGCTCGTCGCGGGGCTCTGGCTGGCGGGCTGGGGTGCCGCCCGACTGGTCGCGCAGCTGGTGCCGGAGTCCGGTGCGGGGGGCCAGTTCGTGGCGATCACCCTGGCGATCTGGAATCCCTATGTCGGCGAGCGGCTCCTGCAAGGACATTGGAGCCTGCTGCTCGGATACGGTTGTCTACCCTGGGTTGCGACGACGGTAACGACGTTGCGGATCAACGAAAGCTGCAGTTGGTCGGGTACTTTCGGGGTGGCATTCTGGATGGCACTGGCCGGTTTGACGCCGACCGGATTGATCTTGGCCGCCCTCGTCGGGTTGGTGTGTGTCGCGGTGCCCGGTGCCGGCATTTCGCGCCGGCATTGCGCCGCAATCACATCGGGCGCTGCGGTGATGGCTGCGCTGCCGTGGTTGACGGCGTCGGCATTGGGTTTGTCGTCGTCGGATGTCTGGTCACACACGCCGGGTATCGCGGCATTCGCCGCCCGCGCCGAGCCCGGTCTCGGCATACTGGGCAGTTTGGCCAGCTTGGGTGGGATTTGGAACGCCGACGCGGTACCAGCCTCACGCACAACGCTTTTCACGCTGGTGTCCGCTTTCGTACTGCTCGCGGTGGTGACGGCGGGTTGCGTCGCGCTTGCGCGATCTCGCGCCGTGCGGCCACTGCTGGTGCTGGCGGTGGCGTCGGTGCTGATTCCGGCCGGGCTCGCTACGGGCCCGGGTTTGGCCGTCTTGCACGCCGTGGTCGAGGCGATACCCGGCCTGGGCGTGCTGCGTGACGCGCAGAAGTGGGTGGCGTTGGCGCTGCCCGGATACACGGTGGCCGGTGCGGGTGCGGTGCTGACCTTGCAGCGCTGGTTGCGGCCCGGTTCGGCAGCCCTGCTGTGTTGCCTGGCTCTGGTCCTGTCGCTGCCCGACTTGGCCTGGGGGGTAGCGGGAAAGGTCGCATCGGTGCACTACCCCGGGGACTGGCCGGCCGTCGCGGCGGCGATCAACCGCGAGCCTGCCGAAGTGGCGGTGCTACCGGCCGGCACCATGCGGCGGTTCCGCTGGTCCGGGCCGGCGCCGGTGCTGGATCCACTGCCCCGCTGGCTACGCGCCGACGTGCTGACGACCGGCGATCTGACCATCTCGGGTACCACGGTCTTCGGCGAGGGCGACCGGGCGCGTGAGGTGCAGCGCCTGCTGTTGGCCGGCGCCGACCCGGAAGAGATCCGAGCGGCCGGCGTGGGCTGGCTCGTTGTCGAGATGGGCACACCCGGTGACATGGGCACCGCCACAAGGACTTCCGCGCGGCTGCCAGTTGCCTATCGCGGTCGCGACCTGATGCTGTACCGCGTCGGCGGGGCCAGTATGGGCGCGTCGGCGGGTCGGCGGGCCGTGGTTTTCGTCGCGCATCTGGCGTGGCTGGCGATGCTGATCGGTGGCGCGGTCGGGGCGGTGGCCGGCGGGCGTAAGCGCTCGACTTCAGACCACGCCGGTGACGCGGCCACCGGCGGCGACTGATTCCAGCACCGAACGCATCGCCTCTGCGCTTGTCCGCCAGGAGAATTCGGCGCTGCGCGCTTGGGCTTTAGCACCGAGCTGGTCGCGCAGCACCGGATCGTTGAGGAGCTGCTCGAGCTGACTGACCAGGTCGGCCTGGTCGTCGACCAGCATGCCGGTCACGCCGTCGATGATCGAGTCGGCCAGTCCGCCCGACGACCGGTAGCCGATGGTGGGTACCGCATGCTGGGCCGCTTCGATCACCGCCAGACCCCAACCTTCCTTACGCGACGGCAATACGTGCACCCAAGCCTGTTGCAGAACATGATGTTTGGTCTCGTCGTCAATGTGCCCGTGGAACGTCACCGCGTCACCGATGCCCAGCCGATTCGCGCGGCCGACCAACCGTCCGCCCCACCAGCCACCGCCGACGACGTCGAGACCCAGATCGGGGATCGACATCCGCAGTTGCGCCACGGCGTCCAAAGCGTCTTCGATCTGCTTGTGCGGCACCAGCCGTGACAACACCACGACGCGAGGCTTCGAAGCACGGGGGCCCGTCAACGTCGACGCGGGCGCCTCGTCGAGCCCGTTGCGCACCACGGCAATTCGGCCGTTCTCCACACCGAGACCGACCAGGTCACGGACCGAGGGGAGCGACACCGTCACATATTGGTTGCGGCGGTTCAGCTTCGGCGACAGCCACGATTCGACAAACCACCCGACTCGGCCCAGGAACCAGCCGGCCACCGGCCACTGCTCGCGATGGCAGTGGTGCACCAACACGACGACGCGCGAGCCGTAGATCAGCCGGGCCAGAAATGGCAGGCCGTTCTGGGTGTCGACGACCACGTCGGGCCGCACCTGTCGCAGCGGCCCGACACCGATCCTGGCGACCGCCATCGCCAGCATCGCCCAGATGTAGACCGAGTACCGCCCGCCCACGCGGTCGACTCGGACGCCGTCGACGACTTCTCGTCGCACCGAGCCGGGATACCGCGCGGTGCGCAGTGTGACCTCGACGCCGGACGCGGCCAACCGCGCGCCGATCCGCTGCAGGTAGGTCTCGCTGCCGCCGCCCTGCGGGTGTCCGGTATCGCGCCAGCACAAGAGCAGCACCGAACGCACCATCGGGTCAGCCTAACCGGGTGACGAGGTTCGCCGCGAAAGCGGCGAGACCGGCAGTCGAATCCCGCGATGCCCGGGCTTTAAGGTTGGCCGATGGCCGTGACCGAGGTGTTCGCGCGGCGGGCGACCTTGCGCCGTTCGGTAGGCCTGCTGTCGAGCTTTCGTTACGAGCAGGCCGAGCCGGCCCGGTTCTACGGCCCGCTGGCCACCGACACCGTGAACCTGGTCTGCGACCTCTGGCAGGGCATCCACGGCGAACGACCGACCGGTCGCCGCGTGCTCGACGTCGGCGGCGGGCCCGGGTATTTCGCTACGGCCTTCACCGACGCCGGGCTCCGCTACATCGGCGTCGAGCCGAACCCTGACGAAATACACTCTGCGGGAAAGGTTTTCGCACGAGAATCCGGGACTTTCGTCCGGGCTTCGGGGATGGCGCTGCCATTAGCCGACAACAGCGTGGACATCTGCCTGTCGTCCAACGTGGCCGAGCACGTGCCGCGGCCGTGGGAACTCGGCGGCGAGATGCTGCGGGTCACCCGGCCCGGCGGCCTGGTGGTGCTGTCCTACACGGTCTGGCTCGGCCCGTTCGGCGGCCATGAGACGGGCCTGTCGCACTATCTGGGCGGGGCCCGGGCGGCCGCGCGCTACGCCCGTAAACACGGCCATCCGGCCAAGAACAACTACGGGTCGTCGTTGTTCGCGGTATCGGCGGCCGAGGGCCTTGATTGGGCAGCGAGTACCGGCGCGCTGATCGCCGCGTTCCCTCGCTACCACCCGAAATGGGCGTGGTGGCTCACCGCCGTGCCGGTGCTGCGGGAGTTCCTGGTGAGCAATCTCGTGCTGGCGCTTCGGCCGCAATAATGAAACGTGTTCTCGTTTCGTCGCGCTTTGGGTAGGGTGACCGCTATGAGCCAAGTCACAACCGAGCACGCTACAACGGAGTACGACAAGCTTTTCATCGGCGGCGCCTGGACCGAGCCGTCGACGTCTGAGGTCATCGAGGTGCACTGCCCGGCGACCGGCGAGTACGTCGGCAAGGTGCCGATGGCGGCAGCAGCCGACGTCGACGCCGCGGTCGCGGCGGCCCGCAATGCGTTCGACAACGGCCCCTGGCCCTCGACGCCACCGAAAGAACGCGCAGCGGTCATCGCCGGTGCGCTCAAGCTAATGGAGGAGCGCAAAGACCACTTCGTCAAACTGCTCGGCGGCGAGACCGGCCAGCCGCCGATGTCCGTGGAGACGATGCAGTGGATGAGTGGCATCGGCTGCCTGAACTTCTTCGCCGGCCCGGCCGTCGATCAGATCAAGTGGCGGGAGGTCCGCAACGGCGGCTACGGCCAGACCATCGTCCATCGTGAGCCAGTCGGCGTGGTGGGCGCGATCGTGGCGTGGAACGTGCCGCTGTTCTTGGCGATCAACAAGCTGGGTCCGGCGCTGCTGGCCGGCTGCACGGTGGTGCTCAAGCCGGCCGCCGAAACACCGCTGACCGCGAATGCTCTGGCGGAGGTGTTCGCCGAGGCCGGCCTGCCCGAGGGTGTGTTGTCGATCGTTCCCGGCGGGATAGAGACCGGGCAGGCGCTGACGTCCAACCCCGACGTCGACATCTTCTCGTTCACCGGAAGCTCGGCCGTCGGCAAGGAGATCGGCAAGCGCGCAGCCGAGATGCTCAAGCCGTGCACGCTGGAACTCGGCGGCAAGTCGGCCGCGATCCTGCTCGAGGATGTCGACCTGGCCGCCTCGGTCCCGATGCTGGTGTTCTCCGGGATCATGAACAGCGGGCAAGCCTGTGTGGCGCAGACCCGGATCTTGGCGCCTCGTTCGCGGTATGACGAAATCGTGGAAGCGGTAGGCAATTTTGCGGCCTCGATCCCGGTCGGGCCGCCATCAGACCCGGGCGCGCAGATCGGTTCGCTGATCTCGGAGAAGCAGCGGGAACGGGTCGAGGGCTACATCGCCAAGGGCATCGAAGAAGGTGCGCGACTGGTGACCGGCGGCGGACGTCCCGAAGGCCTGGACAACGGCTTCTACGTGCAGCCCACCGTGTTCGCCGACGTCGAGAACACGATGACGATCGCGCAGGAGGAGATCTTCGGCCCGGTGCTGTCCATCATTGCCTACGATACCGAAGAGGACGCGATCAAGATCGCCAACGACTCGGCATATGGCCTGGCCGGCAGCGTGTGGACCACCGACGTGCCGCGCGGCATCGCGGTCTCGGAGAAGATCCGCACCGGCACCTACGGCATCAACTGGTACGCCTTCGACCCGTGCTGCCCGTTCGGCGGTTACAAGAACTCCGGCATCGGCCGGGAGAACGGCCCGGAAGGCGTCGAGCACTTCACCCAGCAGAAGAGCGTGCTGATGCCGATGGGGTACACCGTCGACGCTTAACTAGCGCCGAACGTCACGCTAGCGTGACGTTTAACCGCTGGCGTGGCGCTAGCGTGACGCTCGGCGACTGCTTCAGAATGCCTCTTCGCGAAGCTGCATGACCGCGAGATCAACGTTGGCGGCGATTTCGCGTTCAGCGGTCAGCCTCGGCAGCATGTTGTTGACGAAAAACTTTGCCGTCGTGACCTTTCCGATGTAGAAGCAGCGGTCAGCCGGACTGGGGTCGCCGTCCAGCGCCACCAGCGCGATTTCGGCTTGCCGCAGTAGTAGCCAGCCGATGATCAGGTCGCCCACCGCCATCAGGAACGGTACCGACTCCAGGCCGACCCGGTAGAGCTCGGTGGCGCTCTGCTGGGAATCGATCAGATATCCGGTCATGGTGGCGACCCAACCCTGCAGGTCGTCAACGGCAGTGGCCAGCCGTGTGCGGGGATCGGCGAGTTCGGGCCGGGCGTCGTCGCTGTCGATGAACGACTCGATCTGGGTGACTATATGGTTCAGCGACGCACCGTGGTCGCGGACGATCTTGCGGAAGAAGAAGTCCTGGGCCTGAATTGCGGTGGTGCCCTCGTAGAGCGAGTCGATCTTGGCGTCACGGATGTACTGCTCGATCGGGTAGTCCTGCAGGAAGCCCGAGCCGCCGAAGGTCTGCAGCGATTCGGTCAGGGTCTGGTAGGCCCGCTCGGAGCCGACGCCTTTCACGATCGGCAACAGCAGATCGTTGACCCGCTCGGCCAAATCAGCGTCGGCGCTGGAGACCACCGCGGCAACAGAGGGATCCTGGTGCGCCGCGGTGAACAGGTAGAGCGCACGCAGTCCTTCGGCGTAGGCCTTCTGGGTCAACAGCGCACGGCGCACATCGGGATGGTGGATGATCGTGACCCGCGGCGCGGTCTTGTCGGTCATCTGGGTCAGGTCCGCACCCTGTATCCGAGTCTTGGCGTACTCCAGCGCGTTCAGATAGCCGGTCGACAGCGTGCCAATGGCTTTGGTGCCGACCATCATTCGGGCGTACTCGATGATCTTGAACATCTGCGCGATCCCGCGATGCGCGTCGCCGACCAACCAGCCGACCGCCGGGACGCCGTGCTGACCGAAGGTCAATTCGCAGGTGGCCGAGACCTTGAGGCCCATCTTGTGCTCGACGTTGGTGACGAAGGCGCCGTTGCGCGCGCCCGGCTCACCGGTTTGCGGGTTGAGCAAGAACTTGGGCACCAGGAACAGGCTCAGCCCCTTGGTGCCCGGCCCAGCGCCCTCGGGCCGGGCCACCACCATGTGCAGGATGTTCTCGAAAACGTCGTCGCTGTCACCGCTGGTGATGAACCGCTTGACTCCCTCGATGTGCCAGGTGCCGTCGCCCTGGTCGACGGCTTTGGTCCGGCCGGCACCGACGTCGGACCCGGCGTCGGGTTCGGTGAGCACCATCGTCGCACCCCAGTTTCGATCGATGGCCAGCGATGCCCAATGCCGTTGCTGATCATTGCCGATGCCGTACAAGATGTTGGCCAGAATGGGGCCGGCCAGGTACATGAACACGGCCGGGTTGGCGCCGAGCACCAACTCGTTGACGGCCCACTGCACCATCGACGGCGCCGGTACACCGCCGACAGCTTCTTCGAGCCCGACCCGAAACCACTCGCCTTCCGCCCATGCGCGCAGCGACTTCTTGAACGGCTCGGGCAGGGTGACGACGTGGGAGTCGGGGTCGAACGTCGGCGGATGGCGGTCGCTCTCGGCGAACGACTCGGCCACCGGCCCCTCGGCCAACCGAGCGGCCTCGGCCAGCATCTGCCGTACCGAGTCGCCGTCGAGGTCGCCGAATGCAGTGCCGTCTGCGTCGGCGAGCACCTCGTCCAACTTCAGCAATTCGAACAGGTTGAACTCGAGGTCGCGGACATTGCTCTTGTAGTGGCCCATCGCGGACGCCTTTCGATCGCCTGCGCTGAGCCTAGCTCGCGTTACCGCCCTTGGAATTGGGCTTTGCGACGCTCGATGAACGACTGCACGCCTTCGGCCGCGTCGGCGGTGGCAAACAGCGCCGCCACGTCGGGCCGTAGCCGCTCGACGGCGGCGGCGTCGCCCTGCTCACGGGCCAAGTGCGCCGAGGCCAGCGTGGCCTGCACTGCCAGCGGCGCCGCGCGTTCGGCGATGGTCTGGGCAACCTCCCGCGCACGCGCCAACGCAGCTGCGCCGTCGTCTGCGACTTCCTGCACCAAGCCGATGCGGTGCGCCTCGGCGGCGTCGAACTCATCGCCGGTGAGCAGCCACCGCATCGCGTTGCCCCATCCGCCCGCACGGGGAAGCCGCAACGTCGCACCGCCGAACGGATAGATGCCACGCTGTACCTCGAGCTGGGCGAAGCGGGTGCCCGTCGCCGCAAACCGGACGTCGGCGGCCAGCAGCAGTTCGATACCCAGCGTCATGCACCAACCGTGCGCCGCGGCGACAAGCGGCGTGGTCCACGGACCGTCCAGGCGCCATGGGTCTCGCCCATCGGCGGGCACCGGGAGATCACCGGACGCGATGTTGGGACCGACATCGACCAGGTCAAGACCGCCGGTGAAGTGCTCGCCGTGCGCGTACAGCACGCCGGCGCGCACCGATGCGTCAGACTCCAGTAGTCCGTAGGCGCGGGACAGGTCGGTGAGCATCGCCTGGTTGAAGGCGTTGCGCTTATCCGGTCGATTCAGCCCGATCAGCAGGACGTGACCGTCCCGTTCAAGTGTCACGGTTTCCAAGTGCGGGAGTTCATCAGTTGAGCCAGGCATCCACCGAGTCAAGCGCACCGACAGTGAATATGCAATAGGGCATAAAACTTAATTTGGCGAATGGTGGGCTGTTCGTCGAGTTAGGCCAGATTGGCTGTTTAGGTCTCTATCCTCCAACGGAGGCCGCTGGGTTTGCTTGCTGGACGCTGGTCTTATATGGTCTATCCCATAATCATGGGTCGGCAGATCCGGCGCATGGGACAGCAGGAGAAGATCATGCTGATCGTCGAATTCAACATCGGCGGATACCGCTTCAGCGGAGAGTGGGCCGGGCTGCGTCGCAGCACGGTGCGGCCCGCGCGGTTCAATCCGCGGACACTCCAGTGGCGGATGCCGCAGCTACCCCACACCCCCGCGGCCTGACGGTCGACGGATAGCAGGACACATCGCCATGTCGTTAGCGACGCATGCCCCGCGTAAGCGCGGCGATACCCGAACCAGAATGCTCATCAGCGCCGCCGAGGTGATGCGCGAACGCGGTGCCGCCGGCGTGACTATCGACGAGGTGCTGACCCGTAGCGGTGCGCCGCGCGGCTCGGTGTACTACCACTTTCCGGACGGCCGCAATCAGATCCTCGCCGAGGCACTGCAATACGCCGGGGATGCGATCGCGGCCGACATCGACGAGGCCGCCGGCCGCGGCGCCAAGGTGCTGATTCGGCAGTTCGTCGACTTCTGGGAACGCGTGCTCGCCGAAAGTGATTTCCACGCCGGCTGTCCAGTGGTCGCCGCAGCGATCGGCTCGGGCGATGACGAAGTCCGATTGTCCGCCGGAGCGGCGCGGATCTTCGCGCACTGGCGCACGGCGCTAACATCGGCGTTCGTCGCCGACGGCTTCGTCGAGTCAGACGCCGATTCGCTGGCGGTGATGTCGATCGCGACCCTGGAAGGCGCCGTCGTCCTGTCTCGATCCGCGCGCAGCAGTGAACCGCTGCACAAGGTCTACGAGCAGCTTGAATTCCTGGTCAAGGCAAGGGAATTCGTCCAGCGCAACGGGCTGCCGGATCGCCGCGACTAGGTCTGATTACTCGCCTCTCCCCCGCAGGACAGGGCATGACGGTCGCTGCACTCGAAGCCTTGACCCTGCTAGACGGCCCTGCGTAACGGATGCAACGCCATCGCTCTCCGGTTCTTCACTGCGATCGCGCGCCACGTCCGGCCCGTCTGGGCGCTCAGCGAATCCCAGGAGTCGGGCACCGATGACGCCCAACACCACGTCCGGTCGATGTCCGCCCGTATCTCAGCCTGGTTCACCAATACCCGCGGTGAAGGCGGCCAGACACGGCGGATTTCACCGGCCCCGGGCGCCCGCGACCTTATTTTTACCACATAGTTCCCTTATTCTTCTTAATTTTGTTGTAGCGTCTACCGACAGTCGAGTTCTGACTTTGGCGAAAGGTAGAACGTGTGAGAGTGCGTTACGGCCAAGTCCCCCAACTGGTTCCGATCAGTGACGCAAGAGCGGCATACCGTCTCATCTGCGAACGTGTCGATGCGCTGGTACGCGGGCGTGATGGCATCGCGGAGCTGACGGTCCCGGCGTGTCCCGGCTGGACCATCCGACAGGTGGTTGCGCACCTGACTGGCGTTGCCCAGGACATCGTTGCGCTGAATTTGGAAAAGAAGGGCACTGGGCCCTGGGCGGACGCACAGGTCGCGCGGCTAGGCGGACACAGCATCGACGACCTACTCGACCTGTGGGGGCAGTCGCTCGACTCAGTGTCGGCGAACCTCGCTTTTGCATCTGATGCAGGGGTATGCCAGCTCGTTTTCGACACCCTGACCCATGAGCACGACATTCGCGGCGCGCTGAGGGAGCCGGGTTCCCGCGCCGGTGATCTCGCGTTCAAGGCAGCCCTGGGCTTCATGACAACGATGGGTAACCAATTCATCCGACAAGCGGAGCTGCCGGCGTTCCGGTTAAGCACTCCCACAATCGGATCCGTACAACTCGGTGACCCGCACACCGCGCGCGGTCACGTCGGACTCAGCATCTCAGACTTCGAGGCGCTGCGTTCCTTCGGTGGCCGACGCAGCGTCGGGCAACTGCTAGCGCTTCCCTGGGACGGCGATCCGACGAACCTGATGCCCGCCTTCACAGTCGTGCTTCCCGCCTTCACCAACGACGGCTTACGACCCCCCGCCGACGACCTGATCGAATGAGAAGCTCATCGAACGAGTGTCCACCTCTCCAAACCTGGAGGTGCATTGTCGGCGAGGATTAGTCGCTGGCCGGCAGCGGCTTGGCTTCCTTCAAGCTCAGCGGGGTCCGACCGACAGCCAAGGTTCCGGCGCCGGCCTTGGTCACCAGCACCTCGGCCCCCGTCTCGTCGACATAACGCTTGCCCATGATCGCGCCGTCGGAGAACGCCGGATCCAGCTCACCGCGGCGCTCGGCGTCCAACGCCACCATCGGCACCCCGCCACAGCGCAGGTCGTCGAGGCTGTCGGCGCTGCGCACGACGATCACCTGGGTGTCGCAGACCTGGCTGGCCAGCCGAGTTCCGTTCTTGATCATGATGTTTGACGTCCCTTACTGCTCGGCCGAAGCGGCGCGGAGCTCTTCGACGATGTCGCGGCGGAGCACTTTGCCGGTCGCGTTGGTGGGCAGCTCGTCGCGAAAGACTACCCGGTCAGGGGTTCGTGACCCGCGCAAACTCTTGCGGACGTGTTCGCGCAGTTCCTCGGGGTCGGGGTCGACGCCGGCGGCCGGCACCACCACCGCGACAATGGCCTGCCCCCACTGCGGATCCTCGACGCCCACCACCGCGACGTCGCGCACATGCGGATGCTCGACGAGCACATCTTCCACTTCAGCGGGTGCGATGTTCTCCCCGCCGCGGATGATCGTGTCGTCGCTGCGTCCGCCGATGAACAGGTAGCCGCCCTCGTCGAGCATGGCGATGTCCCTGGTCGGAAACCACCCTTCGGCGTCGAGCACCGAACCGATCCCGGTGTAGCGCCCCGACACCTGCTCGCCGCGGACGAACAGCTCGCCGGTCTCCCCGGCCGGCAACACCGCGCCGTCCTCACCGCGGATCTGCACCTCGACACCGGGTACCGGCTGACCGACCGAACCCAACCGCCGCAGCACCGCCGGCTCGGCGACAGCCTGCGCCGCACGGTGGTCGCCGGGCGTCAGGACCGCAATCGTCGAACTCGTCTCGGTCAGGCCGTAGGCGTTGACGAAGCCGACGTGCGGCAGCAGCTCCAGAGCCCGGCGTACCAGCGGCAACCGCACCTTCGAACCGCCGTAGGCCAGGGTGCGCAGCGACGGCAGCCGATGCCCGCCGCCATCCAGCACGGTGACGATCCGGTCCAACATGGTCGGGACGACCGTCGCGCTGGTGACCTGCTCGGCGTCGATCAGCCGCAGCCACTCGTGCGCGTCGAAGACGGGCAGATAGACCATTTTGCGTCCGGCATACAGGTTCGACAGGGCCGCGCTGACCCCGGCGATGTGGTACGGCGGTACACAGATCAGCGCCCCGTCGGTCTCCTCGGCGGACCCGAATTCGACGGTGCCGGTGATATAACTGGTCAGGTTGTTATGAGTCAGCTCAACGGCTTTGGGCTGCGACGTGGTACCCGAGGTGAACAGCACGATGCCCACCGAGTCGGGGTCGGCGAACTCGACAGCCGGTTCGGCGTCGCGGGCCTGCGTCAGGAAGTCGTCGGACCGGATGACCTGTTTGGCAATGACTTGGAGTCCGGCCGGTCCACCCAGGTCTTCGAGGTAGCGGCTGTCGATGACCACCAGCGGTTCTGGCAGGCGCGCGATCAGCGTCGTGAGGCTTTCGGCCGAGAGCCGGTAGTTGATCGGCGTGAACGTCCGCCCGGCCCGCGCCGACGCGAAGAGCAGCAACGGCAGCATCGCTCCGCCGAGCCCGACGTAAACCACATGCGAGGCACCCGATGCGGCGATGATGCCGGCGCCGCCGTCGGCGAGGTCGCTGAGCTGCTGCGTTGTCAGCCGCACATCTCCGGACACGACGGCCGTCCGCTCCGGATCGCTCGAGCTGGCCATCTCGAGAAGTAGCGAAATACTCACGCATACACTTTCTGTGGTGTCGACACGTTACAAAGATTGACAGAAGTGTCATGCAAGTTTAGAGGCCGTCAGAAATTCCGCCGCGTCTGAGCTCAGGAACCGGTCCAGCGGGCCGGCCGCTTTTCGGCGAACGCGATTGCACCTTCTTTCGCGTCGTTGGAACCGAACACCGGCATCAGGATCGAGTTCTGTTTACCGAACCGCTCGTCCGGGCTCCAGCCACGGGACTCGACGATGATCCGCTTGGTCGCTGCCACCGCCAGCGGACCATTGACGGTGATCCGCTCGGCCAACTCGATCGCGGCGTCCAGTGCGCCGCCTGGCTCGGCGAGCACGTTGACCATGCCCAGCGCGTGCGCCCGCTCGGCGGTGAAGCTCTCGCCCGTCAGCGCCAGTTCCATCGCGATCGCAGGAGGGATGCGCTCGGGCAGCCGCAATAATCCGCCGCCGCCGGCCACCAGTCCGCGCTTGACCTCGGGGATGCCGAATGAGGCGTCCTTGGCAGCCACGATCAGGTCGGTGGCCAGCGCCAGTTCGGTGCCCCCGGCCAGCGCGTAGCCTTCCACCGCCGCGATCAGCGGTTTGACCGGCGGCCGCTCCGTGAAGCCCATGCCACGGCCCTCGACGATGGGCACCTCGCCCCGGGCGAACGCTTTGAGGTCCATGCCCGCACAGAACGAGCCGCCCGCGCCGGTCAAGATGCCGACCGAGAGTCCGGGGTCGGCATCGAGTTTGTCCATCGCATCGGCCAGACCGTGGGCCACCGCGGAGTTGACCGCGTTCTTGGCCTTGGGCCGGTTGATGGTGATGATCAGGATCCGGTCCCGCTGTTCGACCAGGACCTCGGGTTCGCTGACGGCTTCTTCAGTGCTCACAGTGTTCATAGCGCTGTCGCACTCCTCAATTGAATATGTCACGGGTGTCTGTCCGGTGATGGTATCGAGCCGGTTCGGCTCGGCTAGCATCACAGCCAAATGACCGCCACCGATGTCGAACCCAGCGAGCTGCACAAGTGGGATCCCGGCCTCACCGAACGGGTGATGGGTTGGATCCGTCCGCTGGTCAAGGGCTACCACCGCGCCGAGATACGCGGCCTGGAGTCCTTCCCGCCGGGCGGTGCCCTGGTAGTGGCAAACCACTCCGGCGGTTTGTTCGCGATGGACGTGCCAGTGTTCGCCACCGGCTTCTACGAGGAGTTCGGCTACCGCCGGCCCGTCTACACGCTGAGCCACGACCTGATCTTCACCGGCCCGACCGGCGAATTCTTTCGTCGCACCGGGTTCATCCGGGCGAGCCACGAAAACGCCGACCGGGCACTGCGATCCGGCGGTGTGGTGGTGGTCTTCCCCGGCGGGGACTATGACGTGTACCGACCGTCTTTGTCGGAGAACGTGATTGACTTCGACGGCCGAACCGGTTACGTGCGGGCCGCGATCAACGCCGGGGTTCCCATCGTGCCGGCGGTGGCCATCGGCGGTCAGGAAAGCCAGCTGTATCTGTCACGCGGAATGGGGCTCGCCAAGGCGCTACGGCTGGACAAGCTGATGCGGGTGAAGATACTGCCGATATCGGTGGGCTTCCCGTTCGGCCTTTCCGCGGTGCTGCCGGTCAACATGCCACTGCCGACCAAGATCGTGATGCAGGTGCTCGAACCCATCGATGTGACAGCCGAGTTCGGCGAGAACCCCGACATCGACACCGTCGACTCGCACGTCCGGCGCGTCATGCAGAAAGCGCTCGACGGGTTGGCCGAGCGACGCCGCCTGCCGGTGATCGGCTAGTCGTTTCGATGGCAGCCCTCGGCCTGCTCGGCACCATGGTCCGCGCGGGAATCATCGCGCCGCTACGACCCGACAAGTATTCTGCGCGAGATCGTCGTGCTCGACGAGTTGCCGCGCAGTAGCACCGGCAAGATCTCCCGCCACGATTTGTTGAGTCGCCTCAACCCCACCGGCCCCACCGCGCTGCCAACCTGAGTTGGGTGGCGCGCTTTCTGCCCGCCTCACAGCGACAATAGGACGGAGTCGCTCGGAGGCGGGCACGACGGGTGCCCCCGGCGCGGGGAACTGCTGTGACGCATGGGACCAAGACCCCGTCAGGCCTGCGCCATCGCGCCTTCTACGACCGTCAACTTATCGGACAGCGTTGCGGAACGGCGTATTTCGAGGAAGTCGTCAATGATCGCCTCGGTCACCTCGTGCGGGTCGTCGACCGTGGCGCCGTCGGCGAGCACCGAAACATTCAGCTGGTCAACGTAACTCCACACCGTGATGTTCAGACCACTGCCGGCGGTCAACGGGCCCACCGAATAGATCTCGGTGACCCGTGCGCCGCCGACGCGGCCATGCTCGCGCGGACCCGGGACGTTGGAGATCGGCAGGTTGAGCACCTTGTTCTGGCCGTCGCGGCCGGCCAGCCAGCGGAACAGCGACTCCGACGGCCCCGGCGGAAAGTACGCCGCCCATCGGCTGACGAGTTCTGGGCCGAGCAACTGGTGGCTTTCCTTGGCGTCGACGGCGTAGTCGTGCGATCGCCGCACCCGCTCCAGCGGATCGTCGATGTCGGCGGGCAACGCCACCATCATCCCGGTGAACAGGTTGCCCGACACCCGGTCCGGTGAGAAGTCGAAGCTCACCGGCACCGATGCCAGCAGCGGGTGATCGGACTCACCGTCGTATTTCAGTCGTAGCTTGCGCAGCGCTCCCGCCGACAGCGCCAGCACCATGTCGTTGATCGTGACGCCGAGCGCCTTGCCGGTCTCCTTGATGTCACTGAGCGCCAAAGTTGCTGTCGCGAACTGGCGTTCGGGCGTGAGCAGGTGGTTCATGAACGTCGGCGGTGGGGTGAACGGCATGGTCAACTCCAGCGACAGCTTGCGCGAGCTGCGGCGCACCCGGTTGATGCCCTTCGCGGTGTAGCCGATGGTCCCCGGGATTCTCCCGATATGGCGCACGTGATCGGCGAACGCCGACCGCACCAGGTTCGCGGTCGACGGCGCCGGGTCGGGTGCATAACGGACCTCGCCGCTCTGCGGCCCGGGCGCCAGATCCATGCCGCGCGCCAACAGGTTCGCCGCGGCCACCCCGTCGGCGAGTGCGTGATGAACCTTGCCCACCACCGCAATCCGGTCGTCGGCCAGCCCTTCGACGAAGTACATCTCCCACAGCGGATGGTCGCGGTCCAACGGCGTGCTCGCGATCTCGCCGATCGCCTGATCCAATTCACGGCGGCCGCCCGGGGCCGGCAGACGCCACGGGCGCACGTGATAAGTCAAGTCGACGTCGCAATTCTCCCGCCACATCGGATGGTGCAACTTGAGCGGAATGTCAACCAGCTGATAGCAAAACGGCTCCAGCTTGTACAGACGGCTGTGAATCACCCGGCGGAACGCGTCGATGTCGAAGTCACGACGGTCGGGGTCCAACTCGATCACGGCAACTTTGAGCGTGTGCATGTGCACATTCGGCGTTTCGCTATACAGCAGTACCGCATCCCAGCCGCTCAGCCGCTTCATGGGAGGGACCCTACAACCGTGCGACGGCTAAATGACTTCTTTGGCCGCGATCAACCGATCGCGATAAACCTGACCGAGAAACAGCCCGACCGCAGTCGACATCGCTCCGGTTCGCGCGCCATCGGTCAAGTCGAAACCGTGCCCGGCGCCGGGCAACTCCACATAGCCGACCACCGAACGGGAAACGGCTCGCAGTCGCTCGACGAAGCTGCGCGCCTGCGCCACCGGGATCACCCTGTCGCTGCTGCCGTGAATCACCAAAAACGGTGGGCCGCCCGGGTGTATCCGGGCAATCGGCGAGGCATTGCGGAACACCTCAGGATGCCGACCTATTCTGCGCTTGACCACCACCCGCTCGAGAAAGTCGACGAACTGTTGCCGCTCAGGAGTCGAGCGGTCCTCCCAGTCGTAGCGGCCATAAACGCCTACCACCGCGTCGACGGAAGTATCCGAATCCGGTGGCAGCTCGGTCTGCATGTCGGGGTCGTTGGCGGTCAGTCCCGCCAGCGCCGCCAGGTGCCCGCCAGCCGAACAACCGGCTACCGCAATGAAATTGCGGTCACCGCCGAACTTGTCGACGTTGGCGCGAGCCCAGGCGATCGCGGTCTTGACGTCGGTGATGTGCGACGGCCAGCGGTTGCGCGGCGAAACCCGATACTCGACCGACAGGCACACCCAGCCCATCTCTGCCAGGTGTGACATCAGCGCGTAGCCCTGGAGCTGACGCCCGCCGTGCACCCAGGCACCTCCGGGCACGAAGATCAACACCGGTGCCGGGCACACCGGCAGATCCTGACGACGCCACACGTCCAGTAGTTGCACCGGGTGCTTGCCGTAGCGCACCGAGGAGCGGTGCAGGAAGCGGCGGTGTTGCAGCGCACGCCAAAAGGGTGGTGTGTGGTCGGGCGACGGCCACTCGACATCGAGGTCCCTGCTCGAGACCACGCCGCGTAACGCGGCGTCCACCACTGTTTGGGTCTGCTCACGTTCGGCCTTGCGAGCCTCGCCGATGCCAGGAGTGAGCCGCGACCTGGCCGACGCCGACACGAAACCGGGTGCCACCCTGGAGCCCCAGATGCCCATCGCGGTGATGCCACCGAGGGGCTCCAGATGCCGGCCGACCACCGGTAGCGACGCCATCGCGTCGCTGGCCGCCAGCATGTAGTCGCCGGGGCGGGCTCGCAGGAACCATTTGGCCCGAGAGACCATGGTGCGCCCAGCGGGGCGTGGCGCCGGTCGTGCCGTCATCGAGGCAGCGTACCCCGCAGTTCAGCGATCCAACCGAAAATCTCGCCCAGCCGGCCGCCGCACACCGTAGTCCCACCAAGTGATGCCAACCGGCGTAGCGTAGGAGATGTCGGGCAGCTCGACGACGAGCGGAAATGCCCGATCGAAAAGGACAATCTGATGGCTTCACCGACCACGACTCGTGCACCTTATTTCCTTCGTCTGGAACTGGTCCGGGACACTCTCATGTCCCATTCCAAGCTCAAAGACAAGGAAGCCAGCGAATTAGCGGAACACGTTCTGCAAGCGCTGAATTCGATTCCTGAGAAGATTCGCTGAGCATCGGAGAGTAGCTCGGTTCCGACGTCACCCGCGGTTTCGCCGCGTGAACAGCAGACAGTGTCATTGCGATCACCTAAGAATTCGTCATGGCGCGGGATTCCAGGTCCAGTTGCGGATTTCAGGCAGGTCTTGGCCGTGGGTGTTGATGTAGCGGGTGTGTTCGACGAGTTTGTCGGCCATGGTCTGCTTCAGGTAGTCGCCGGTCGCGCCGAGCTGGGGCAGCCGGTCGATGACGTCTGAGACGAGATGGAAGCGGTCCAGGCGGTTCTGCACCCGCATGTCGAAGGACGTGGTGATGGTCCCTTCTTCGGTGTAGCCGCGCACATGCAGATTGCGGTTGGTCCTGCGATAGGTCAGTCGGTGGATCAGGCTCGGGTAGCCGTGGAAGGCGAAGATAATGTGTTTGTCGGTGGTGAACAGGGCGTCATAGTCGCGATCGCTGAGCCCATGCGGGTGCTCGGTCGCCGACTGCAACCTCATCAGGTCCACCACGTTGACCACCCGGATTTTCAACTCGGGCAAGTGTTCCCGCAGGATCGACACCGCAGCCAGCACTTCGAGGGTCGGGGTATCGCCGCAGCACGCCAGGACCACATCCGGTTCGGCACCCCGGTCGTTTCCGGCCCATTCCCAGATGCCGATGCCCTCGGTGCAGTGAACCTCTGCATCGTCCATGTTCAGCCATTGCGGCATCGGACGCTTGCCCGCGACGATCACATTGACGTAGTGCCGGCTGCGCAGACAATGGTCAGCAACCGAGAGCAGGCAGTTGGCGTCCGGCGGCAGGTAGATCCGCACGATGTCAGCTTTCTTGTTGACCACGTGGTCCAGGAAGCCGGGGTCTTGGTGGGTGAAACCGTTGTGGTCCTGCTGCCAAACATGTGAGGCGAGAAGATAGTTCAGTGACGCGATATTACGGCGCCACGGCAGTTGCGCGGTGACCTTGAGCCACTTGGCATGCTGGTTGAACATCGAGTCGACGATGTGGATGAACGCCTCGTAGCAGTTGAACAGCCCGTGCCTCCCAGTCAGCAGATAGCCTTCCAGCCAGCCTTCGCTCTGGTGCTCACTGAGCATCGAATCAAGGATTCTACCTGTGGGAGCGAGGAATTCGTCGTTGACGGCGGTACGGGCCTCCCACTGCCGGTCGGTCGCCTCGAACACCGCGCCGAGCATGTTCGACAGGGTTTCGTCGGGGCCGAAGATCCGGAAGTTGCGCGCCTCGTCGTTGAGTGCGACGACGTCGCGCAAAAAAGCGCCGAGGACGCTGGTGTCTTCGGCTTGCACCGCCCCGGGTGCGGCCACCGTCACCGCGTGGGTGCGGAAGTCAGGCATCTTCAGGTCGCGCAGCAGCATTCCGCCGTTGGTGTGCGGGTTGGCTCCCATCCGCTGTGGCCCGTCGGGGGCGAGCGCGGCCAGGTCGGGCAGCAGCCGCCCGGTCTGGTCGAAGAGCTCGCTCGGTTTGTAGCTGCGCATCCAGGTTTCGAGTTGTTCGACGTGCCCGGGATGCGCCTCGTCGACGAGCAGTGGCACCTGGTGCGCCCGAAAGGTCCCTTCGATCTGCAGGCCGTCCACAACCTTGGGCCCGGTCCAGCCTTTCGGGGAGCGCAACACGATCATCGGCCAGCGGGGGCGGGTGGTATCGCCGGCGGTTCGAGCGTTGTGCTGGATCCGGTGAATGGCCTCGACCGTCTCATCCAGGACGGTGGCCATCTGCTCATGCATGTACTCGGGGTCATCACCTTCGACGTAACGCGGGTCCCAGCCACAACCGCGCAGGAACTGGTCCAGCTCCTCGTGTTCGATGCGGGCCAGCACGGTGGGGTTGCTGATCTTGTAGCCGTTCAGATGCAGGATCGGCAGTACCGCCCCATCGCTGATCGGGTTGAGGAACTTGGTGGAATGCCAGGCTGTGGCCAATGGCCCGGTCTCGGCCTCACCATCGCCGATCACGCACGCCACAACCAGGCCGGGATTATCGAAGACAGCGCCGAACGCGTGGCTCAGCGAGTAGCCCAGTTCGCCGCCTTCGTGGATCGATCCCGGAGTCGTCGGCGCCACATGGCTGGAAATGCCTCCGGGAAAGGAGAATTGGGTAAAAAGTTTCTTCAGTCCGGACTCGTCCTGGCTGACGTCGGGATAGATCTCGGTGTAGGAGCCCTCCAGGTAGGTGTTGGCGACCAGGGCTGGGCCACCATGACCGGGACCGGCGACGTAGAACATGTCCAGGTCGTACTTCGTAATGACCCGGTTCAGATGCACGTAGATGAAGTTCTGCCCGGGCGTCGTCCCCCAATGGCCGACTACGAGCGGTTTGACATCCGATAGCTGGAGCGGTCGTCTCAGCAACGGGTTGTCATAGAGATAAATCTGACCGACTGACAGGTAGTTCGCCGCCCGCCAGTAAGCGTCCATCTTGCAGAGCAGTTCAGGTTCGAGGGTCCGGGTCGTCAATTGTGTTGCCTCCTTGGTTGACTCGCAGCTATCCGACTCCCGTTGCGGTGTCGGCTCCATTCGCGGTGGTGACGGGTTGGGTCGGGGACGCGGCGGCCGCACCTTCTCTGGCGAGGAAGGCGCCCAGTTCACCGATCGCACTGATGAGCGGCGCCGGGAACACGATGGTGGTGTTCTTCTCCACCCCGAGTTCGACAAGCGTTTGCAGGTTGCGCAGTTGCAGAGCCAACGGGTGCCTCATCATCGTGTCCGATGCCTCGCCCAACGCGGCTGCGGCCAACGATTCACCTTCTGAAGCAATCATTTTGGCTCGCTTCCTGCTGTCGGGCAACTGGATGTCTTTGAGCTCAACCAGTGTCACTTCGACACCCCATTCGAGTGTTGCGGTGTCGAGGATCTTCCGGATGTCGGCGTTAATGCCATCGGTCTCCGACAGCGCCTGGTCAAGGCGGTGTCGGGGCAGCCGGGCCAAATCTGGGACGCCTGCAGGTGGGCGGGTTGGTGGCAAGCAAGCGAAGTGGTCATGGCGCCTGACCTGCATCTGATCGCCGTGGCGTGAGGGCACGGAGCCGATGCTCCTTGAGTCAAGCGGCGGACGGCCGAACTCATCCCGGACCAGCTGACATTCTCAGCACCCTTGACACTACGCTCGTTGGCCTGCTCGTGCCGCGCGCTTTCGGCGCTGCGGCTACCGGCGTACCATCATTTCGACAACTATCTCTTACGGTTGCGCCGCCACGATGGCGTTGGGTTTCGGGTGTCGATTCCCAGTTCCGTCAAGATCATTGAGCACAGGTATGACGGAGTTCGCCGAGAAAGCCGACGGCCCACCGTCGGGGTCGCTGAGCCTGCAGCAGGCTACCGCTGATGCTGCCGACTTGCGGGCCGGGATCGACGAGCTGGCGGGCTTGGTGGCGGGCAGCTCGGGGTTGCCAGAGTTGCTGGCTGAGGTGTCAGCGTTTGCGGTGCGCGCGATCCCGGGCGCCGAGGGCGCCGGGGTGACCTTGTTGCGGGTCGATCGGGTGGAAAACCTGGTGGAGGTGCTGGGCGCGAGTGCACCGTTTGTCGCCGAGATCGACGAGATTCAGTACGTGACCCTCAAGGAGGGCCCCTGCATCACCGCGGCACTGGAACGACGCACGGTCCGGTCCGGGTCGTTGGGCGGGGAGAAAATGTGGCCGCGATTCGGCCCCCGGGTGGGTCGCCTGGGCGTGCACAGTGCGCTGTCCCTGCCGCTGCTGCTATCGGATCAGGTGATCGGGGCGATCAATGTCTACGCCCGCGGCAAAGACGTCTTCGATGAGCACGCCGCCGAACTGGGGGAGCTGTTCGCCAAGCCTGCGGCGGTGGCGGTGCACAACGCCCAGATCCTCGCGCATGCGATGGCGCTGGCCGCCCAGCTGCAGACGGCGTTGTCGACGCGGCCGGTGATCGATCAGGCGATCGGCCTGATCCGGGGCCGCAGCGGGCGTAGCGCCGAGGAGGCGTTCACACAGTTGCGGGCGATCAGCCAAGCCGAACACCGCAAATTGGCCGACGTGGCGCAGCGCATTGTCGACGAAGCCACCCGCCGCGCCCGCGCCCGACACAAGCCCGCCTGAGCCCGAAACGCCGGGGTGACCCACGGCCGAACCGTCACTGCGCGGTGTGACGCGCGTAGGTTGGAGGGCGGGGAAACAGTCAACGCGACGGGTCCTGGCTCACGTCGCGGCTTCCCCACCGGGCAGGGCGACTCGCCCGTTCGGCACCGGCAGGCTCGATCGGCGCTCGGGAGCGTCCAGCGGAGCAATCCCGTCATGGAGATCGGTGCGGCCCTGGCCGCCGAATTGGGCATTCTCACCGCCGCCCTGGATGAGCCCGGCGCCGATGTGCTGCACAGTCTGCACCGCCTGGGCGTCGACGCCCAAGCGGCGGTATCCAGCTATCTCGGCCTGAGCCTGATCGTCGAAGGCGGTTCGCCGTTCACGTTCAGCACCCTCGAGGACGGCGCGGCCGACAAAGTTCGAACCTCGCTTCGGCTGACGCTGCCGGCCGGTGTCGGTGAGGGCCGGGCAGGGCTGTTGGTTGCCCTCATCTTCTACGCGGCGAGGCCGGGAACTTTTGTCGACCTCGCCGCGGACCTGGCGTGGCTGACCGGCCGTCCGCCCAGCGAATTCGCGCTCGATCAGCACCTGAGCGTCCCGGTCGGCCCGGACGGCGGCACATCTGTGCGAGCGGCGTCGGTGATAAATCAGGCCATCGGGGTGCTCATCGGCCGTGGCTACAGCCCGCGGCGAGCACATTCGAAATTAGACGCCGACGCTGAGCGCGCGCGCACCGATCGAGACACCGCCGCGCAGGTCATCCTCGACACGCTCACTGGCTTTCAGTAGGTAGTTGGCGTCGGTTCCTAGGCCCAACCGACAGCAGCGGTGGGCTGTCCGGACTTGGCGGTCGGCCACCGCTGCCCGTGCGGCTGACCGCGCAGGTCACACATCTGGCCCGGGTTACCCGACAGGTGTAAAGTCAGTGGTGCTGAGCCCTTCAGCCGGTCCGGAGAAAGTTTGGCTGTACGCCGCTGAACTTGATGAGCATTTGCTCGAGCCGCCCATTCTGAATCTAACCTTTGCGGTGAGGAAGCATGGTGCCGGAGATACCTGGCAGCGCAACAAAAATCGCGCCGATCGAGCGGGGCATCACCAAATCGCTTGAGCACGAGGCTAACTGACGCCCTCCAACACTGACCCGGCCATTATCTTCCCAGCTATCCACAGAAACTAGGTACACGTCATGATCGGCCTCGGAATCCTCCTCATCGTCCTTGGACTGCTGCTCCCTGCCCTCGTTCCTACCTTCGCCTACGCCCATCTTTGCTTGGTCATTGGCGTCATCCTCCTCGTCGTCGGCCTGGCGCTGATGCTGATGGGCCGAATGGGACGCGGGGTCGGCGGCCGACGCCACTACTACTGACCGGTCTGATGTACTCCCCGGCTCGGCTGGCAGCGGCTGGCCGAGCCGGGTGATACCGACCCGAAAGAAAGGCGGATAGCGATGGCGATCACCAACATTGCGGCCTTCGCGCACCTGACCGACGCCGACATCGACAACCTGGCAGTTGAGTTGGACGCGATCCGACTGAATATCGAGGAGTCCCTCGGCGCGCGCGACGCGCGCTACATTCGTCGCACCATCGCCGCGCAACGCGCTCTGGATGTCGCCGGCCGGCTCATGCTGGCCGCTAGTTCACGACGCCCCACCTGGTGGGCCGGAACCGTGACCCTCGCGGTGGCCAAGATCATCGAGAACATGGAGATCGGCCACAACGTCATGCACGGCCAGTGGGACTGGATGAACGACCCCGAGATCCACTCCTCGACGTGGGAGTGGGACATGAGCGGGGTGTCGAAACACTGGAAAGCCACCCATAACTTTCAACACCACAAGTACACCAACATCCTCGACATGGACGAAGACGTGGGTTACAGCACCCTGCGGGTGACCCGTGACCAGCCCTGGAAGGCCTCCAACCTCGGCAACCTGCTCTTCAACGCCATCCTCGCGCTCGGTTTCGAGTGGGGAATTGGCTTGCAGCCCATCGACTTCGGCAAAGTTCTCGAAGAAGGCCCGGGCCGCGAGACAACCCTGCGGCAGACCCGCGAGTTCGCCACCAAAGCCGGACGACAGGTGGTCAAGGACTACGTCGCGTTCCCGGCGTTGACGTCGGTGTCGCCGGCGGCGACCTTCACATCGACCCTGAAGGCCAACATCGTGGCCAACGTGATCCGCAACATCTGGACCGACGCCGTGATCTTCTGTGGGCACTTCCCCGATGGCGCTGAGAAATTCACCAAGACCGACATGATCGGCGAAAGCCGGGGGCACTGGTATCTGCGCCAGATGCTGGGCAGTGCCAACTTCGACGCCGGGCCGGCGATGCGGTTCATGAGCGGCAACCTGTGCTACCAGATCGAGCATCACCTGTACCCCGACATACCGAGCAATCGGCTACACGAGATCTCGCTGCGCGTGCAAGAGGTGTGCGACAAGTACGACTTGCCTTACACCACGGGGTCATTCCTGGCGCAGTACGCCAAGTCGTGGCGCACCATCGCCAAACTGTCGCTGCCGGACCGCTACTTGCGCGCTACCGCCGATGACGCGCCGGAGACCCGCAGCGAGCGGATGTTCACCGAACTTCAGCCCGGCTTCACCGGTACCGACCCGGCGACGGGACGCCGCCGCGGCCTGAAGACCGCGATCGCGGCAGTCCGCCAACGGCGTCGCGACCAGCCTCGTCTGATAGCGGGCCAGGATGCCACAACATCGTTGGACGGAGGCCAGTGCACGAGACCGAAATGAGCTATCTCGAGCTGCACGGTGAGCGTCTTGCCTATCGGGATGCAGGTGCCGGCGAGGCGCTGCTTCTGATTCACGGCATGGCGGGAAGTTCGGCAACGTGGCGCACGGTCATCCCTGAGTTGTCGAAAAAGTACCGGGTACTGGCACCGGACCTGCTGGGGCACGGCGAATCGACCAAGCCGCGCGGCGACTACTCACTGGGTGCATTCGCCGCGTCGCTGCGGGATCTGCTCGATGAGCTAGGTATCCGCCGGGTCACGGTGGTCGGTCAGTCGCTCGGTGGCGGGGTGGCCATGCAGTTCACGTATCAACACCGCGACTACTGCCAGCGCCTGGTTCTCATCAGCAGCGGTGGCCTGGGCCCCGACCTCAACTGGATATTGCGCATCCTCTCGGCACCCGGAGCCGAGTTGGTGCTGCCCGTGGTCGCACCGCAGCCGGTGTTGAAACTCGGCAACAAGCTGGGGTCGTGGCTCACCTCGGCCGGAATCCAGTCGCCGCGCGCCGGCGAGATGTGGAGCGCCTACTGCTCGTTGTCGGATCGGCCGACTCGCCAAGCATTCCTCCGTACGTTGCGCTCGGTGGTGGACTACCGCGGCCAGGCGGTCAGCGCGCTCGGCAAGATCCACGTCAGTCATGGATTACCCACCTTGCTGATCTGGGGTGAGCAGGACCGCATCATTCCCGTCTCCCACGGCTACGCCGCCCACGAGGCCTTGCCGGGTAGTCGACTCGAAGTGCTCGCCGGCGTCGGGCACTTCCCTCATGTCGAATCCCCGACGGCGGTGGTGGACATCCTTGACGACTTCATCGCCACCACAGGGCGGGATGCCGATCTGACGAATCTAAACACTGATCAGAAGCCTTACCCGGCAGCGGGAACGACCGGCTCAGATTACTGATATTCGGGTCGGCGACCTTGCGATAGCCGGGGCGATGGCGTGGTGGCCCGCTCGGCATTGTCGGCGGTAGCAAGCAAATCGTGACGCTATCCGGCAGAAGCTTCCCGGGGAACGGCCCAGGTTCTGTCTTGTCACTGGGAACCGGTTTGGCGGCAGGTGGCCAATTGTCGATAGTGGTCATCAGTGCGGTCGTGATACCAGGTCGTTTCCCCGGGAGCCGGGAGCCCGGCCGCTCGCAGTGTGGTCGACAGTGGGCGGTAGGAGGGCGTGAGCGGTATCCGGTCAACAATGTGAACGATGGCGGGACGCTGGTCGCGGGGGAGGCTGTTCAACGCGCTGGTCAGGCCGGCCGCAGTGAGCTTCGCGCCGCTGCTGAGCATGACGGCTACGACCGCGACGTCGTGCGCCTCGGTCGCAACGGGATAGACCACGGCCAGGTCGATCACGGTGACGTCGCCGAGGGCATCGCAAATCGGCTGGCAGAAGACCGGCCCGCGCATCGACTGGATCACGGTGTTCCTGTTGTCGACAAACCAATAGTCGCCGTCGCTGTCGCGGCGAAACAGCTGGTCTGTGGTGATCCAGGTATCTCCCTCGGCAAAAACCCCGCGCATCGACACGCGTGCAGCGTCGAGTCCAGGGCGCGACTTCGTCAGCAGCACGCCCACCTCGTCGTCGGCGCAGGGGCGCACGAAACCGTGGTCATCTTCGACGAAGCGGCCGGCCGCGGCGTCATATCCGCCGAGCCGAATCTCGGCGCTGCCCGGTAGCGGCCGGCCCTTGGCCCCGGTCTTCGTCCCCGCCACGTTGGCCAGCACCGCATCGCCCCCGGTGGATGCATAGAATTCCAGCACGCGCGCCGGAGCGAATCGCTCGGTGACCTTGTGCCACAGCCCGATTGGCATGCCGGCTCCGATGAACAGTCGGATCGGATGGTGTTCGGCAAGCTCGGGCGACGTCGTCTCCACCAGTTCGCTCAGCATGGCCCAGGTGTAGGACACCACTGTGACGCCGTACCGGTGGACCTCGTCGGCAAACTCGGTTGGATGGACACCCCGGGTCAAGGCGATGCGCGACCCGCCGGCCACCGCACCGCCGAGGCTGACCATCAGACCCGACGGATGGTGCAGTGGGGTCAGGCAATAGATCGTGTCGCCGCGGTCGAGGGCGGCGGCTGTGGCCGTGCCGTAGGCCGACAGCGCCCAACGATGATTGGTGACCTCTTTGATCGCTCGGCGTCCGCCCGTCGTGCTGAAGAACACGAACGCGAGATCGCTTGCCCGGCCTGGGTTCGGGCGATACCACCGCGGCAGCCGCTCACCGGACTCCTCGAGGCGGTCTAGTTCGACAACCCGGTCTGACCCCGGATGGCCGACGTCCGCGGTGTGGTGGCCCTGCCCGAGGATCAGCACCCTGGCGCCGGTCGCGGCGGCCGCCGCGAGATGGTGGGGATCGGTGACGATGTCGGCCACCTCGCACAGTTGGACGGCGGCGGGGAGATCGTCGTCCGGGGGCAGCAACACCGCGACAGCCCCGAGCCGCGACAACGCCGCGATCGCGACCACGGCGCTGGGGCTGGTATCCATCAACACACCGATGCGGGCTCCCTGCCGGATACCGACAGCGATGAGGCAGCGCACTACGTCGTCGATGCGGTGATCCACCGCATGGTTGGTGTGGACGCGATCATCGAAGAGGAAGCATTCCCCCTCGGGCACTCTGTGCGCCTGTTCGGCCATCAACCCGCCCAACGACACCTTGGTGTGGGGCTGCAGCCGACCAAGGCGGGCGAGCCGGGGCAGGGTACGTACCGCCTCCCCGGCGATCTCCCGGCCACTGCGCACCGCCCCCACCGCGACGTCGGCCAACCCCAGGCTCACCTCGACGCCCACTTCGGCCAGTGCACCCGCCGAATGAGCGATGCGCGACGCCAGACCGACGGCATCATCGATCCCGACGTGCGAATCGGCTTCCATCGCGTGCGCATCCGGCGGTCTGGGCCCTCGACCCTCTTGCCATAGCACCCATTTACCGACATTGGGCCACGTGTGGGTGGCGGCAGTCGATCCGACTACGAGCCCGAAATGACCAGCCCGCAATACGACTTCGGACACCTCGGCGCGGGGGGCGGCCTGCCGGATTCCTCGAACGGCCGCGGGTTGGCCGATGTCATCAACCTCCCCGATGAACGCAAGGATCGGACAGGTGATTTCCGCGAGCGTTATCAGCGTGCCGTCGATCGCGGCGCCGCCGGCCATCATGCGGTTGTGGACCACGAACTGCCGTAACAGTTCGGCGACCGCAGGGCCCGACCATGCCACCCAGCCCTCCACCTCGAGGAAGCGGCGTTGTTGCTCCCTGGGCAGCAACGCCTCTCGGTCATGGAGCTGCCGTAGAAAGTCCCACCTCGCTTGGACAGTCTTGATCGGGTCCAGAAGTTGAAACCCGGTGCGGGCCATCCATCCGGACACCGACAGACGGTTGAATACGTGGTCGGCGATCAGCTGCGCACCGCGGCCCGCCAAGACCGCGGGAATTCCGAACGGCAGACCGCTGAGCGAATCGACGGCGGCGCCGAATGTGATCACACTGGCCAAGCCCTCGGAACGGCGGTAGGCCGCGGTCTGATAGCAGAACATGCCACCTTGGGAATATCCCGCCAAATGCACCTTGCGGCCGGTGTGTGCGTGGACCGAATCGACGACCCTGCTGAGCGCGACAACATGATCACTCAATGTGCGTTCGAGCCCATCGGTTTCCAGATCCGGCGAGCCGAAGTCGACCACCCACGGGTCCACCCCGAGATCATTCAGGACCCCGACCGCGCCCTGGTCTCTTGTGACGTCAAAAATATTGGCCGACATCATCATTGGAGGCACCAGTATGACCGGTGGCCGGGACGGATCATTCGCGCTGTCGGGGAAGTAGCGTCGCAACCGGTACATGTCGCAGCGCTCCACAGTCTGGAAGGCCGACGGACGGGATCCGGTCTGAAGGCCGCCGAACCGCAGCACCTCGACACCGTTCCGCACGGTCGCGACCACCCGGTCCGCGGAACTCGTGATCCAGCCAGGACCCCATGTCATCGACACCACGCGTCGAGCCGACACTCCCGGTGATCACGCATGGGTTGACGTCACCCACTCGACACTACGCGTCGCGACTGTGCTGCAGCGAAGAGCCAATATTCAGGACGCGCTTGAGTTTTCGCGTCAGCGGCGGAGCCCGGGACCCGAGCCCGGTTCGCGTTGGCCATACTGAGACGATGCCGAGCACTGAGTTCCACCCCGACCTGAGCAGAGTCGCGCGCTTCGCACCCAGATCGCTGGTCGGCCCGCGCTCGTTGAAGCTGATTCGAGCACTTTCCCCGGCGGCACGGCGCAGATCGAGCCGCGATGTGGAGTCGCTCATCCTGGGCTCCGGTGTCGGGGTGCGGTTGCACCGCCCAGCCGGCGCCGAGCAGCCGGGTCCCGCGCTGTTGTGGATCCACGGCGGCGGCTATGTCCTCGGCACCGCGCAGCAGGACGACGACGTGTGCCGTCGGTTCGCGCGTGAGCTCGGCGTCACCGTAGCGGCGGTGGATTACCGGCTGGCCCCCGAGCACCCGTACCCCGCGCCGCTGGAGGATTGCTATGCCGCGCTGACCTGGCTGACCAAGCTGCCCGCTGTCGATCCGGCTCGGGTGGCGATCGGCGGGGCCAGCGCCGGCGGCGGCTTGGCGGCCGCGCTGGCGTTCCTGGCGCGTGACCGCGGCCAGGTGTCGCCGACCCTGCAGCTGCTTGCATATCCAATGCTCGATGACCGCAGCGGCTCGACACCGGAAAAGCCGAACTACCGGCTGTGGGGCCCGAAAAGCAACCGCTTCGGCTGGGCGGCCTATCTCGGCAACGCCGACCCGAATGTCGCGGTTCCGGGGCGTCGCGAGGATCTCAGCGGGTTGCCGCCGGCCTGGATCGGCGTCGGCACCCACGATCTGTTTCACGACGAGGACCTTGCCTACGCGGAGCGTCTCGCCGCGGCCGGTGTCCCGTGCCAGGTCGAGGTCGTCTCCGGAGCATTTCACGGCTTCGATCTGATAGTGCCGAAAGCCGGTGTGTCCAGAGCATTTTTCGCCAGCCAGTGCGCGAGTCTGCGATCCGCCCTGGCTGTCGCGAGCTGATGGCAGCCGGCGCGCCCTTTGCGGTGAGCGACGAACAGCGGGCGCTACGCAGTGCGGTCGCCGACCTGATGACGCGTTATTCCGGCGAGGCGCAGGTGCGCACCCAGATGGCAACCGACACGGGTTTCGACCCGATCGTGTGGCGTGAGTTGGCAACCATGGGCCTGACCGGTCTGTTGATCGACGAGAAGCACGGTGGCGCCGGCGCGGGCCCGGTGGAAATGGGCATCGCGATGGAGGAGACGGGCCGGGCGCTGCTGGTCAGCCCGTTCCTGTCGACGGCCGTGCTGGTGCCCGGCTTGCTGACCGAAGCCGGCGATACCGCCGAGTGTGACGCGGTGCTGCCGCGGATCGCGGCCGGGGACCTGATCGCGACCGCCGCCTTCGCCGAGGACGGCTCGGCCCGGTTACCGGCGACGATCACCACGTCCGCAGGTCTGATCGGCGACACCTGGCACGTCACCGGCTACAAGCAATTCGTGCTCGACGGGCTCTGCGCGCAACTGCTCTACGTGCTGGCGACGACCGACAACGGTCCCGCGGTGTTCGCCGTCGATGCCGGTGCTCCCGGTCTGGCCGTGACTCCCCTGACCACGGTCGATCCGACCCGCAAGCAATGCCGACTGCAATTCGTCGACACCCCCGCACGGCTGATCGGCCGGCCGGGCACCGGTGTCCGGGTCTTCGAGGCAGCGCTCGACCGTGCGGCGTTGGCCTTGGTCAGCGAGCAGGCCGGCGGCGCGCGGCGCGCCGTCGAGATGGCCACCGAGTACGCCAAGACCCGTTACCAGTTCGGTCGCGCGATCGGCAGTTTCCAGGCCGTCAAGCACATGTGCGCCGACATGCTGCTCGAGGCCGAATCCACGGTGTCGGCGGCCCGCCTTGTTGCCGGCGCATTCGCCGCGCATGCACCATCCCGATTCGCCGATCTTGCTCTGACACAAGCGTATTGCTCGGATGCCTTCGTCTTCGTGGCGGCGACCAGCATCCAGGTGCACGGCGGTATCGGCTTCACCTGGGAACATCCGGCGCACCTGTATCTACGCCGAGCCCGCAGCGACGCGCAGTTACTGGGCAGCGCGTCCTGGCACCGGGAACGCTATCTGCAGCAGATCGGAGCCTGAGTCATGACCGACGACGAACTGCGCGACGAAGTCCGGAACTGGTTGGCGGCCAACTGGAATCCCGATGTCGATCGCGCCAGCTGGGCGCACATCGTCGTCGATGCCGGTTGGGCGACCCCCAGCTGGGAACCGGAGTTTTACGGCCGTGGTCTCTCTGATGCCCAATCCCGGCTTGTTGCGGTGGAATTCGCGGCTGTGGGGGCGCATGGCTGCGGCCACGACCGCGGGAACCTGTTCGCCTGCACGCTGCACGACGCGGGGACCGAGGAGCAGAAGCAACGCCTGATCCCGCCGTCGATCCGCGGCGAGACCAAGTGGTGCCTGCTCTACAGCGAGCCGGGCGCGGGCTCGGATCTGGCGGGCCTGCGGACCCGGGCCGAACGCGACGGCGACGAGTGGGTGATCAACGGCCAGAAGGTGTGGACGTCGTTCGCCAAGACCGCCGACTACGGCATGCTGGTGGCTCGGACCGACTGGAATGTGCCGAAACACCAGGGCATCAGCTTCTTCATGCTGCCGATGGATCAGCCCGGCGTCGAGGTCCGGCCTATCCATCAGATCACCGGCGAATCGGAGTTCAACGAGGTCTTCCTCGAAGACGCCCGCGTTCCCGCCGAGAATCTGGTTGGCGAGCTGAACGCCGGGTGGTCGGTGCTGCAGACCGCGCTCGCCTACGAGCGCCGTTTCATGGCCGACATCGCCCGCACCGCGCGGGACGCCAAACGGCCCCAAGCTGAGAAGGCGCACCTGCTGGTCGAATTGGCTCGGGACGCCGGCCGGCTGGACGATCCGTACATTCGTCAGCAGATCGCCCGCGTCGACGCGTGGGCCACCGTCAACCGGTGGAACACCCAACGGTCCAAGGCCGCCACCGATCGCGTGGAGTCGGCGACCCTGCTGGCGCTCGGCAAGATCGCGATGTCACGGATCCTGCATGAGACGGCGCGCGTCGAAACCGAAATCGTGGGTGCACAAGCGATGTTGACCGGCCCGGACAACCCGGTCGGCGATGCGGTGACCTTCCGGACGTTGAACGCCTACTTCACCTCGATCGGCGGCGGCACCGACCAGATTCAGCGCAACATCGTCGGCGAGCGCATCCTGGGCTTGCCGAAAGAGCCTGACCCGTACAAGAACACGCCGTTTCGCGAGCTGCCACACTGATCGGGTGACGCGCCTGGGTCGATGCTTGAACTTTGCCTGATTCGCGACCATCCTGACAGCGTGGCCCCTCCCGAAATCCCCTTTCGCGGGATCCTTGACCCGGTGGCTCGCAAGCTCCGCCTCCCTTTCCGGACGCCGGACTTCATCGACAGGATCATCCAGGGCGGGGTGAACCAGGCGGGTCGACGAACGCTGCAGATGCTGCTCACCACCTGGGATGCCACCGGTGGTGGCCCGTTCGCTGCCGGGGCGATCGCCACGGCCGGGCTGGCCAAAACCGTCGACGTCGCGCAGGGCCTGTTCATCGGCCCGGTCTTCGACCCACTCCTCAAGGCGCTCGGCGCCGACCAGATCACGTTTCGCGCCGCACTGTGTTCCTCGCAAGTGGTCGGTGTCGGCATCATGCGCTACGTGGTGCGCGTCGAGCCGATCCAGTCGATGGATGTCAATACCCTGGTCGACGCGGTCGCGCCGACCCTGCAGCGCTATCTCGTCGGCGAAATCTCTTGATTCACCGCGTAGAGCATGTGCCCGCCGACGACAGTTGCGGCCACCATCGCTGCGTCCAGTTCGGCGAGCGCGGCTTCAGGCGACACGCTCAGCACGCACAGGTCGGCCGGCTGGCCGACTTCGAGCGTCCGCAACCGGGCAGGCTGATCGGGTCGACCCAGAAACATCGTCAAAGCCGTTCGGGCCGAGACACATTCACTGCCGCCCAATACAGCTCCGCTGGGCGTGCGACGGTGCACCGCGGCGCGCATCGCCGCCCACGGGTCGCCGTCGCCGAACGGCATGTCGGTGGACAGTGCCACCGGCACACCGGCGTCGAGCAGCGACGCCACCCGCCAGAGTTGATCGTGCTCGTCAGCCGGCACCTCGGCGAGGTACTGCTCGCCGCGCTCGGCGACGAAGTTGGGCTGGGTCACCACGGTGATCCCGAGGTCGGCCAGATCTTTGAGGCAATCCGACGGTACGACGGCGGCGTGCTCGATGCGATCGCCGGGGTAGCACCCGGTCTCGCGCAACGCGGCGATCGTCACCAATAGTTGCGCGGCGGTGACGCAGTGCATCGCCACCGGGCGGGCTTCGCTGTGGCACCCGGCTATCCAGGCGGCCAACTTTTCGAGGTTCAGGTCGTCGTCGTGCAGGATGCGTTTACCGGGGGCCAGCCAATGGACGTGTTGGCGGAATTCACCGTGGCGGTGCAACTCTGCCAGGCCGACCATGTCGGCGACGGCGAGATCCGGTGTCGCATCGGTGATCCCGGTGACGCCGAAGCGTGCGAGCCGGTCGCTGAGCTCGGTCAGGTTGGTTTCGCTGCGTCCCAACGCTTGCGCCCAGGAGTCGCTGCTGCGCAGTCGGCCGTCGGGATGGTCGCTCAACCCGACTCGCCGCAGGCCGGCCGAGTTGAGGATCCACAGCACGCCGCTGCGATGCTGAATGCGTAGTGGCGTTGCCGGGTCCACCGCGTTCAGGGCGTCCAGGGTGTCGCGATCCAATTCCCCGGCCACCGAATCGTGGTAGCCCACGGCCCGGATCCAGCCGTCCTCGCCGGCCCCGGCGTTGGCCAGCGCGGCCACCAGTCCGGCGCGGTCGGCTACCTGCGGCGGCCCGACCCGGACCGAGTGTGCTGCGGCCGCGGCGGAATACAGGTGCACATGGTGGTCGTGCAGGCCGGGCAGCACCGCACCGCCCGCCGCGTCGAGCACGTCCTCACCGGCCCGCGGTGCCAGGGCCTCGGCCACCTCGTCGATGCGGTCGCTCATTCTGAGGTCGACGGTCGCGCCGTCGAGTGTCACCGCACGCTGAATCAGCATCTCTGGGCTACTAGTCGTTCGACCGCGTCGTTGTCGGCGCCCAGCGGTGACGCGGGTGTCGCAGCGGGCCGGTCGGCGGTCGGGGCTTCGCCACCCGGGAACGCCGCATAACGCGCCGCCACCTGGGCCATCGACACCTCGATCACGTCGCCGCCGCCGCGGCGCAGCGACTCCCCGACGGCCCACGCCGCCTCCAACCCGCTGAGTGGGTCGGCGATCGCGTCGCCGAGAAAGACTGGCCCCTCACCGACCAGCCCGCCGGCGACCGCGGCGTCGTCGCCGAATGCCGGCCTTTCGGGCTGACCGTGATAGCCGTTGATGCGCAACCAGATTCGACCCGGCGGACCGGGCACGGTGGCGGCATCGAGTCGGTGCCGCCGCAGCGCCGCCGGGCGCGAGCCTTCGATCACGATGTCGGCGACGCGGAGCAGACGGCGCACAGCATCCGCATGCGCATCGAAGTCGACTGCGTAGCAGAGCTTTCCGGTATTCATCCAATCGAAGAACGCTGACTCGCCCCGCCGGGTGCCGTCGGGCCGGGTCGGGCTTTCCACCTTGACGACAGTGGCTCCGGCACGGGCGAGCAACTGCCCGCACAGCGGCCCCGCCCACAGCGACGACAGGTCCGCCACCAGTAGCCCGTCGGCTCGGCGGGACTCGACGGCGGCACCACAGGACCGGACCGTCGGCGCCGCGGCCGAGGCTTCGCCCAATCCGGCGGCCGCGATGTCGAGCAGTTTCGCGCGATCGACCACGTGAGCCGTGGAACGGGTTGCAGCCCAGTCCGATAACTCGCACCATGGATTGGTGACCTTGTCGATCTCCATCAGCGCGGGCAGCGCTGCGATGTCGTCGTCACGCGGTAACGCGACCGCCCACCAGCCGTCGGCGGTGGGCAGCAGTCGGGTGGCGCCGCCGGCGGAGATACGGCCGGGCGGGCCGAGGTTCAGTAACACGGCGCGACCGGCCAGGATCGTGTCGGCGTCGACTTCCACACCGAGCAACTCGCCGATATCGGCGGCGACGCGGCGGGCTTCGACCAGCATCAGAATTGCAGCGCGGTGAAACGCCAGTCCAGGACTTGCCGTGGCTCGTCGGGGTTGTCGCCGACGGCGTAGACCCGCGACCGCAAGCCCAGCACCCCGCCGCCATCGGTGTGCTCGGCCGACCCCACGTGCAAGTCGCTGTAGAGGGTGTCGCCCTCGTACACCGGACCGGTGTGATCGCAGGACTTCCACCCCAGCACGGTCGCCAGGTTCGGCAGCAGCCGGGTGGCCTGTGCCAGCGCCAGCCCGATGGTGTGGCCGCCGTACACCAGGCGCCGTCCGCCGGTTCGCGAATCATGATGGACCGCGGCGATATTCAAAGTCAGGCGGGCCAGTTCGGGTGCGCTGCTGACCACGTCGGCGCTGCTGTGCCACACCGAGCCGGCCAGGCCGGGGTCGAAATGTGGCCCGGTGACCCGCTCGCGAAACGCGTCGCCGTTCCAGTCCGCAGCCGCCGACGGGGGCGCGGCCAGATCGGCGCCGATCATCGACAGGTCGTCGTCATGGTTGGCGGAGTCGGGGTCGGCGCCGTCACTCATCGGCAGCATCGCGCAGCGGTAGAAGTCCAGGATCAACCGGTCGGCCTGATCGATGGTGGTGATCCGCAGCGCCATCAGCCCGGTGGGGGCCCGACCCGGCTTCGCCGAATTCTTCTTCAGCCCGACGATCTCGGTGCGGGTGAACAGCGTGTCCCCGATCGCCGGGAACCGGAAGAAGGTCAGGCCGCGATAGAACAGGTTGGCTTTGACGTGCTGGGTGGCCAGCGTCGACTGGCCGATCGCCACGTCGCAGACCAGCCCCGGATGCGCCAACGACGCCGGCAGGCCGGTGACCGCGGCGGACAGTTCGGCGTCCAGCGGCAGCCGCAACCGGTCGCCGAGGATGCTCTGATGCACCGCGGCCAGGCCGGGTGTCAACGTCATCGACGGCGCACCGGTGAACACCTGGCCGGTGTGCACCTGGTCGAAGTACGGGCCAGACACCATCAGATCTCCCACCGTGTCAGCATGACCGTATGAATGACGACGAGACGATGCTGGTCGCGACGGTGCGCGGGTTCGTCGATAAAGAGGTCAGGCCGACGGTGCGTGAACGGGAGCACGCCAACGAGTATCCCGAAGCGTGGATCGAGCAGATGAAGCGCATCGGCATCTACGGCCTGGCGGTGCCCGAGGAGTACGGCGGCACCCCGGTGTCGATGTGGTGCTATGTGCTGGTCACCCAGGAGTTGGCGCGCGGCTGGATGAGCCTGGCGGGCGCGATGGGCGGGCACACGGTGGTGGCCAAGCTGCTCACGCTGTTCGGCACCGAGGAGCAGAAGCGGCGCTATCTGCCGCCGATGGCCAGCGGCGAACTGCGGGCGACGATGGCGCTCACCGAGCCCGGTGGTGGCAGCGATCTGCAGAACATGACGACGACCGCGCTGCCCGACGGTGGCTCAGATCTCGTCGTCAACGGCGCCAAGACGTGGATCTCCAACGCCCGCCGGTCGGGCCTGATCGCGTTGCTGTGCAAGACCGATCCGGCCGCTGCGCCGCGGCACCGCGGTATCTCGGTGCTGCTCGTCGAGCACGGGCCGGGGCTGACGGTGTCGCGGGATCTGCCCAAGCTCGGCTACAAGGGCGTGGAGACCTGCGAGTTGTCCTTCGACGGCTACCGGGTGCCGCACTCGGCGATTCTCGGCGGCGAACCAGGTAAAGGCTTCTCACAGATGATGAAAGGCCTTGAGACGGGCCGTATTCAGGTGGCGTCGCGGGCATTGGGAGTGGCGACGGCCGCCTTCGACGACGCGCTGGCCTACGCGCAGCAGCGGGAAAGCTTCGGCCAGCCGATCTGGAAGCACCAGTCGGTCGGCAATTACCTGGCCGAGATGGCGACCAAGCTGACCGCGGCCCGCCAACTCACCCGTTACGCAGCCGAGCGTTACGACGGCGGCCAGCGCTGCGACATGGAGGCCGGGATGGCCAAGCTGTTCGCCTCCGAGGTGGCGATGGAAATCGCGCTGAACGCCGTACGGATCCACGGCGGCTACGGCTATTCCACCGAATACGACGTCGAACGCTACTTCCGCGATGCGCCGCTGATGATCGTCGGCGAGGGCACCAACGAGATCCAGCGCAACGTGATCGCCGCGCAGTTGGTGTCCCGCGGCGGACTCTAGCGCAGTCAAGCCTGCGGCCACGTGTGCATGGCGCTAAACCAGCACAGCAACGTCGCTAACCTCCGCTCGTTCGGCCGTTTCGATCGCTGACGATCGGCAAATTGGCTGGTAGATGCTTCTGACGTGGCAGGGGTCGTGTTTGGAATATGTGAGGTGCCCCGCTTGTCGGGCGAAGGGTCGATCGCAGAGGAGCGCTGGCAGCCGCACTTCGAACCCGAGCCGGTTGCAACCTACCGCCACGGCGCGATGTATCCGGCTAGCCTTATGGTCATGCGATTCACCCGCGTCACCATCGACCCAGACGTGATGGGAGGCATGCCGTGCATCCGGGGCTTGCGCATCCCGGTAGCGACTGTGGTCGCGATGGTCGCGGACCAGATGACATCAACCGAGATTCTTGCCGAGCTTCCTGACCTTGAGGCAGAAGACGTTGTCGAGGCTCTGCGATACGCCGCCGATGCGGTGCGGGAACGAGAGTTGCCGTTGCAGCCGACCGCATGAGGCTGCTGCTGGACGAGAACCTTTCGCCAGCGATATCCGACTTCCTCGTCGAGGCGGGCCACGACGTCGACCATGTTCGCGACCGTGGATTGACAAGCGCCAGCGATGCTGTGGTCCTCGCACTGGCCGTCACCGAGGGGCGCGTGTTGATCAGCGCCGACACGGACTTTGGCACGTTGTTGGCCCGGTCCGGTGCCAGCAAGCCGTCGGTTGTTCTGATACGCCGTGCAGTCGGTCGCCGAGCGGCCCAGCAGGCCCGCCTGATCATCGACAACCTTCCTGTAGTGCAGGACGACCTTGAGAATGGGGCCGTCGTTGTGCTCGGCGAGAAGACGATACGCATACGCCGGCTGCCGATCTAAGCGACAGTGACGTCGACAGGCCAGGCGTCGGCTTGCGTGACATGACAGGGTTCTGCTGCGCGCTTCCCCACTTCAGCCAGGCTAACAAGCCTGCCATTCTTGACGGCGCCGTGCCGAGGGGTGCAGCAGGTAGATTGCCGACTTGCTAGCAAGGTGAGCTCGTTCTGTCGTTTCGATCGCAGACGAGCGGCAAAACGACTGGTGAAAGCATTGTCGAGAACATGGGGCGTTGTTCGCGACACGCGAGGTAGCCCGTACTAGTGGGCCTGCCGGCGATTCCAGTCCCGTCGGCCCGGCTGCGACGGCACCGCTCCGGCTAGATGCCGCGAATCGGCGAAACTATCCCGCGGATCGGCGAAATCATACTCGCGAATCCGCGAACTCTGGGTATGCTGTCGCGGTGGATGCACCGTCCCGTGTAGCTCGAAACCTGCGTCCGAGGGTTGAAGAGGCACTGGCCGACACCCGGATTGTTGTCGTTCAGGGCGCGCGCCAGGTGGGCAAGTCCACCCTGGCGACCGAGATCACACGCCACCGCGGCGGGCGATTAGTCACCCTCGACGATGACGTGACCCGAACGGCAGCGGCCACAGATCCCCACAGCTTCGTTCGCCAGTTCCCCGACGGACTACTCACGATCGACGAAGTGCAACGGGTCCCGGAACTGGTCCTTGCGCTCAAGGGAACCGTTGACGCCGACCAGCGGCCGGGCCAGTATCTGCTCACCGGATCCGCCAATCTCTTGCAGCTCCCAGCGACCGAGGACAGTCTCGCCGGCAGGGCTGAGAGCCTCGAGCTCTTCGGATTTAGCCAGGGCGAACTCGCCGGAGTTACTGAGACCTTCATCGACCGGCTGTTCGCCGGCGATCTCTTTCTTGGTCAAGAAAGCGACCTGACACGTCATGACTATCTCACCCGCGCCTGTACCGGCAGCTACCCCGAGGCTGTCAACCGAACGTCAACCAGACGCCGAAATGCATGGCTGGATAACTACGTCGACCGCATCGTCAAACGCGATGCAGCCGACGTCTCCAATCTCCACCGCATCGCCGACCTGCCGCGGCTCATCCGACTCCTGGCCGCACGCAGCGCATCCGAGCTCAACCTGAGTTCCCTGGCTGCTGACGCCGAGATCCCCGTGCGCACCCTGCCGCCCTACCTCGATCTCCTCGAGACCCTATATCTCATCGACCGCGTACCCGCATGGTCGACCAACCTTTCGAAGCGGGTCGTTGATCGACCGAAAGCCCTGCTCCTCGACTCTGGACTGGCCGCTCGCCTCGTCAATGTCTCACCTACCGGAGCCGGGCCGAGTGCCAACCCGGACGCGGCAGGGGCCATCATCGAAACTTTCGTGATCTCAGAGCTCCGGCGCCAACTCGGATGGTCACAACAGGACCCTCGACTGTTCCACTACCGCGATCGAGACGGTGCCGAGGTAGACCTGATATTGGAAACCGCGGACGGCCTCATCGCCGCGATCGAGATCAAGTCGGCGGCAACCCTCCGCGGCAAAGACACCCGCTGGATCACCCGACTCCGCGACAGAGTCGGCACACGCTTCGCCGGCGGCCTCATCCTCCACACCGGTCCACAAGCCCAGCCATTCGGCGACCGGCTCGCAGCCGTACCCATCGAAGTCCTCTGGTCACCCAGGGGGTAGGTTCCCGACTTCTAAGCAAGGTCAAATACCTTTGTTGCGTAATGGAATTCGCTGGTCATGCTGCGTGAATCACGGCAGAGCGGTCCGAGGGTACTGAGGCGTCGTTAATCTATCTACCGGCCAGGAGCTCGGTTGCGCGCTGTTGGCAGAATGACGAACGCAGTCCCGCCGGCCAGGTCCAGTCGGGGCACCTGGGGCCTAATCGGTGGCGGAGGGGTGGCCGGGTCCGGCGTGTCGTAGCCACAGAGTGCGTTTCTCGGCGTCGACCAGGTACCACAGCCGTCCGCCGCTGGTGACCTCGTATTGCCATTGCTCCATTTCGACGCCGCGGTGCACACCATTGGCGAGGCGACCTTTGAGTCGGTGGTGTCGGCCCGTTGCCATCGGATTGTCCGGCCGGGAGCGCAGTTCTTGCCACGCCACCGCGGTATTGGCCGAGGCCTGCTGGCATAGCGCCTCCCAACCCTTTACCGCGTCACTGGTGGCGAATCGCAGCTCCCACTCGATGGCTGTGCCGGCCGGCGGTGCGACGCGGTCGCCGCGTTTGGGTGCCAATCCGCTACCCGAGGCTGGGCTGGGGCACCCGGCCGAAGTCACCATCGCTGGGCATGGTCAGCGATGTGGCCAATTCGGGATCAGCCAGCACCTCTGCAGTGTGTCGCCAGCTATGGATCACCTGTGCAACCGGCGCCGGATTATCGATCGCGTCAGCCGCTCGCATCGTCGACACCAGCTCCGCCACGAACTCGCGCGCCTCGTCGCGAGATAGAAACATCACCCACGGGAACACGTCGGGCACGATCTCCGCCACCAGTTCGCGCACATGCGGATCACGCTGCATCAGGGCGACGAAGATTCGCGCAGTCACCGACGATGCTTCCCGCGCCTGGGCAGCGCGCGTAGCGGTCGTCAGCACCAGGTCTTCGGCGTCGCGGCGCTGTACCCGCAGAATCCGGCTCTGCGAGCGCCGCAACCAGCCTTCGATAGTGGTCTTGCCGCGCAGTTGCAGATCCGAGAAGGTCACGGTTTCCATGACATTAAAACTACTTGTAAGGTAGATGTTTGTCGAGGATGGGTGGATTCCCGACCTCCGCGGGGGCCGGTGAGTCCACGATCTCCCAGGGGTTTCCTATGGGGGTAGATTCCCGACTTGTCAGCAAGCTGAAGTGCCTTCGCCGGGCATTGTCCGCTCAAACGTCGGCGAGCACGTTGGACAGGGTCGTTCTGGTGTCCTGGGCTACCACCATCTCTGCGGGCCGAGCCGGAGGCACTTCTGCAGGTCGGCGTCGGCAGCGCGCACCGCGGCTTCGTTGACCCGGTAAGCAGCAGCGATCTCAACGAAGCGGCCGGTTGTCAAGTTCGCTCGTTGGCACACCATTCGTTCCATTCCGGCCGCGAGCGCTGCGGGGCCGTGCGAATCGAGGAAGACGCCCTCGTCAGGCAGCCGCCACAGCGCGGCGAGGCAGCGCAGCACGACGGGCAGGCCAAACGTGGGAATCACGCGCTGCCACAGCAATTCGCCGACAGGACCGAGCGGGATCCGGGGTTGCGGCGGCGCGTGCACACTCATCCGGCCGGGTCCCGACACCCATCGGCGCAGGTGCGCCGGTTCGAACGGGCGGTCGTAGGGCAGGACCTCGTCGATCTGCCCTGCGCCCCCCGACGTCTGCCACCGGAGCAGGAATGGGAAGCGATGTCCCGCCGCGGTATCCACGCAGCCGTTGGACGCGTGGCGGACGCCCGACGACGCTGTTGTCGTACGGGCCGCGACGGCGACCAGGTCCTCAGTCGGCGAGATCCCGACCGCGTAGGCGGGGCCCGACGGGCCATACAGCCGGACGGCGGCGGCCGCTGGCGAATCCGGCGTGCAGATACGTGCCAGCCGCCGGTCGTTGCGGGCCACCGCGTCCCACACCTTTCCGGTCAGCTTGTCGCCCAGTTTCGCGAGCTTGGCCGGCGCCGGGCTGGGACGTGTGCGCGTCGGCGGCGGGGGCCGCCTCGGTGTCGGTGGTGATGTGACAACCGGTTTCGCTTTCGCGGCTGGTTTCGCCGGTGGTCTCGCGGGCTCCGGCGCGAGCCGGACGGTCGGTCGAGGAACGCAGCCGGCGCACCCAAGCCTCGTCTTCGTCGCGATCAGTTGCTCATCGGCGCCGCAGTGTGGGCAGGCAATATCGACGAAACGGGCCAGCGGAATGAGCCAATCGAGGATCAGCGGGTAACGCCGATCGCCGCGGCGGACATCGACAGGTAACCGCCATACCGGCACCTCGTAGAGGTGCAGCCGATAGGGCCGGACTTCGTGGCTCGCCTGGTACTTGTCCCAAGCCTCGGCGATCCGTCGGGTGCGTTCGTTCCGTACGCTGTCGGCACGTGCGTCCAGCAGTTCCCGGCGATCTGCGGGTGCTTGCGCGCGACGACGTTCGATCGTCGCGAGCGCATCGCGGTAGTAGGCCTCGACGCGTTCAAGCTCTGTGTCGCGTACCTTGTCGATGTCGTCACCGAGCTCGGATCGGCGCCGCCGGGCGCGCTGCTCGATGGTCCGGTCGGCAAATCCGATCGCCGCGGTCAGGCCGCTGAGCGGCGGTGAACCATCCGTGAGCGACAGCGAACCATCTTTCAACACCGCCGGCACGGTCGACAATGCGGCGAGCTTCATACTGACGTGGGTTGGAAGCTGGCGTTGCGACTGCACATCCACCCAGCACTCAGCGCATTCCTGGTAGTGGTCGTCACTGGACAAGGTGTAGTCGACGAGCGCCCCGACACGCAGAATCGCGCGCATCGACCGGGTCGGTGCACCAGCGGCGTCGATCCGTCCGTGGTCGACGGTGAACTGGTCGCGCGCCATCGCCTGCAGATGCTCGGCCGGGGGTGGCGGCGTGGCGGCCACCGGAACGGCCATCGCGGCAACGTCACCCACCGCCAGCACCTCGTCGGCGGAGCGACCCAGCGCGGGATGCCCGGCGGAGAGCAAGGTCGCACCGTCCTCACGAGCGACATCGGGATCGGCCGTCACCCGCAACACCTCTGGCAGCTCCAGCGTCGTCTGCAGGTTCGGTGGGAGCATCACCGTCGTCGTATCGCCGCTGAATTCGATGAGCCCGCCGCTCGCCTCGACATACCGCAGCCAGAAGTCCAGCCCCACATCGACGCTCGTCACGATGGCTCACCCACCAGCAGGTCGACATCTTCCCTGCTTTTCAGATAGCCGTGTCTCGCCTCGGCGAGCGCGTTGCCGAGAGCCTCAAGCCGTCGCTCGAACTCGTCGTCGTCGACGGCATCGACGAACGCGTCGAAAACCTCGTTCTCGAAATCGAAGTCGTCGTCGACCCGGCCGAGGATCATGTCGAGTTCACCGACGACGAGTTCGAACAGGTTGATCTTTGCCTCGAGCACGTGCATGACCCGTTGCTCGATACTGCCCCGGCAGACCAGGTTGGTCAGCATCACATCGTGGTCCTGTCCGACCCGGTGCAGCCGGCCGAGTCGCTGCTCGATCTGCATCGGGTTCCACGGCAGATCGAAGTTCACCATCACATGGCAGAACTGGAGGTTACGACCTTCGCCCGCCGACTCGGTCGACAGCAGGATCGGCGTTTCACCACGGAACTCCGCGATCGCCGACTCCTTCTCCGTTCGCGTGAGGCTGCCGTGATACCGCGTCGACGACAACCCGGCACGTTCGACCGCAGCGGCGAGCAGATCCAATGTCTGCCGAAACCCGGTGAACACCAACACCTTCTCGCCCCGGTTGACGTGACGTCGGAGAAGGTCGACGAGCACACGCACCTTGTCCGGTTCCCGGATGGCTCGGGCCCGTTCCGCGAGGTCGATCCAGCCAAGCTTCGCCAGCGTCGGTGCGGCGGCCGCAGGGCTGGAGCCGGCGAGCCGGGTCAGGCCGCGCAGGACCAACCGGGTGCGCGGCGCTGATTGTCCGGCTTCTCCTCGGGCCGTTGCACAGCCCGCATCGTCGCCGGACGCCGACCCAGCTGCCGCTGCCCTGACGCGCCGGACGATGTCGGCGTACAGACCCGCCTCGTCGACGCCGGGCGTCACCAAGTTCGTCTCGGCAAGGCGCGCCGGCAGCATCACGGCAACCTCGCTGCGGCGATGCCTGACCATCACCTCTTTGGTCCGTGCGCGAAGCTCCGCGACGTTGTGTGGTCTCGATTCCACCGGCGCCGTGCCATGTTTGGCGCGGAACTGGGCGGGTGTGCCCAGTAGACCGGGCGCGACCAGGCTGACCAGCTGGTACAAATCGGACAGCTTGTTCTCCACCGGCGTCGCGGTGAGCATCAGCAGATAACGGGCGCGCAGCCCGCGCGCAAGCTTGCCCGACGCACTTCGAGGATTGCGCACCCGGTGTGCCTCGTCGAAGACCACCAGGTCCCAATTGGTGTCGATCAACCTACCCAGCAGCGGATCACGGCGGGCGGCGGCCAGCGACGCGATCGTAACCGGCCGGTCCATCCCGATCTCACGTGTCGGCCCGGATTGGGCGATCGTGGTCGGCAACCCGAACTTCCGCTCCAGTTCGTCGCGCCATTGGTCGACAAGTCCCGCCGGAACGATCACCAGCACTCGGTCGGCAAGCCCGCGCATGCGTAGCTCGGACAGCACCAGCCCGGCCTCGATCGTCTTGCCGAGCCCGACCTCGTCAGCCAAGATGCCCCGGCCGCGCATCCGCCGCAGCACGGTCCGCGCGGCCCGTAGCTGATAGTCGAACGGCTCGAACCGCAACCCCGATACCGCAAGGAAGGTGTCGAACCCCGGCCGCGCCCAGACCTCGACGGCGTCGTCGACGATCGCCGACCAATCCGGCTGCGGCCGTGCGTCATCGCGCAGCTGCGCCAGCAACGGTAGGTAGGCGGACAGGGCTGCTGTGGACGTCTCGTCGGCGGCGATCGTGACGGTCATTCGGGCCCTCCCACGGCCTGGTACGTGTCTGCTTGCGCCGGACAGTACCGGCGACCACCGACACAACCGACAACCCACGCCGACCTGTGACGACTGAGGCGGATGCGATTCTCTCCAATGCCTGGCCCGACGAGATCAGATCAGCGTCAGGTTGCGCGCGCTGGCGTGGCGGACAGCGTCAATGGGAATCGACTGATCGAGAGTCGCGAACCGGCCGCCGTGGGCGGTTGCGAGGGCGAGTAGATATGCGTCGGTCACCTGGCGATGGCCGTGCAACCGCGAGTAGTCGATGAGCTCGTCGTCGAGCAGGCTGATCGAACATGACCAGTAGTCGTGATATTCGGTCGCGGCGGCGCGTGCCAACCTGCTGATCGCCTGTACCGGCGGCACCGGGCTGGGGTATCGAGGTTGGCTGATGATTCGAACGAAGCCGTTTTGAGTTATCGCACACGACGCCCAGCCGTGCACGATCTCGGTGCCGGCCCACCCGCGAACACGCTCGTGGTCGACGTGATCGCTGTCGAGCAGTGCGATAAGGACATTGACGTCCAGCAGGGCGCGCGTCACACGGCTTCCTCGTCACGCAATCGGTCGATGAAAGCGTTGGACACCGCCGCCCCCCGATGTTCGAAGGGCTCGAAACCATAGAAGCTTTCCGGCCGTGAACGCGGATCGGCCCCGGTACCCAGATCGGCGTAATGCTGTTGCGTCAGCGCCTGGCGGGCAAGATCGGACAGCACCTCGCCTGCGGTGCGGTTCTCTCGGCGCGCGCGCTCCTTCACCGCAAGCAGTACGTCATCGTCCAAAGACAACGTGGTGCGCATGCATCTGATGCTAGCGCATCAATCGATGGGCGGCGGTCACCGGTCCACGGGACGCACCGCCACTTTGCTTTTCACGTCGACCAACCCCCAGGCCAACGACTGGTCGACATCGATACTCTGCCCACTCAGCACCAAATAAGCTGTGCGCCAACGGCCTATCCGCCGAGTCACGCTGATTGTGCCGCCGGCGCCCGGAATCAGCCCCAGGCGCAGTTCGGGCAGCCCGAACACCGTGTCGGGCGCGGCTTCGATCCGGCCGCAGAATGCGGCCATCTCCAACCCACTGCCGAGTACCTGGCCGTGCACTTGGGCACGGCACGCCGCCCCGAGCCGAGCGGTGATCGCGTCGAGCGCCAGCGCCGGGCTGTAGCGGGTGCGGGCCAGATGCGCGCTGGCCGGGTCGGCGAATGCGCCGAACTCGTCGAGGTCGCCCCCGCTGCAGAACGAAGGTCCATTACCGGTCAGCACGACCTGGGCGACCGACGAATCCAGCTGTGCCACAGCCAAAGCCTCCAGCAACGCGGCTCGGGTGTCGGTGCAGAAAGCGTTGTGGCGCTGCGGGCGATTGAACGCGATGCGCAAGGTGTCGCCGTCACGGTGAGCCTGCACCGGATCGGCGATGTGGGGCACCGCGGCCGGGCCACGGGCGGCCAGCCAGCGGGCGAACTCGGGGCCGGCCTGCAGGGTGGAGTAGGCCAGCGACTCCGTCACCACTCCGGCCAGCGCCGGACCCGCCGGATCCACCGACCGCAGCACGTCGTCGCACACCGCCGCGGCGATCGGCCAGCGTTCGGCCCGCGCTCTCAGGTGCTCGAGTGTCGCGTCGATCGAAGCGACGGTGATCGCTCGCCGGTCGTCGGTGTCATCCTCGGTGATGGTGCACGTTGCGTGGTCCAGCCAAAAGTCGGATGCGTCGGCAAGTGACCCGGCCGCGATCAGCGGAGCGCCGCACGCCTCGACCGCGGATTCGGGGTCCGAGACATCGACGACGCGCAGTGTCACATCGAATACTTCGTGACCAGTTCGTGTTTGAACATCTTCCCGGTGTCGGTCCGCGGCAACTGCGCCTCGAACGAGATCGACTTCGGGCACTTGTAGTGCGCCAGCCGCTCCCGCAGCCACGCGGTCAGCTCGCCGGCGAACTCGTCGGTGGCATCGGCGGGGTCGACGGTCTGCACCGCGGCTTTGACGCTCTGACCCATCTCGTCGTCGGGAATACCGAACACCGCCGCGTCCAGCACTTTCGGATGAGTGACGAGCAAATTCTCGGCTTCCTGCGGGTAGATGTTCACCCCGCCGGAGATGATCATGTGGTGCCGACGGTCGGTCAAGAACAGGTAGCCGTCTTCGTCGACGTAGCCGACGTCGCCCACCGTCGTCCAGCCGTGCTTGTCGCGCGCCGCCGCCGTCTTCTCCGAATCGTTGAGGTATTCGAAGGAAAGACCACCCTCGAAATAGATTTCGCCGGGTTGCCCCGGCGGCAACTCGTTGCCGTCTTCGTCGAGGATGTGCAGCTGACACATCATCGGTTTGCCCACCGAACCGGGATGCGCCAGCCACTCCTCGGCGCTTATCAACGTCGACCCGATGGCTTCCGAGGAGGCGTAGTACTCGTCGATGATCGGCCCCCACCAGTCGATCATCTGCTTCTTGATCTCCACCGGACACGGCGCGGCCGCATGTATCACCCGCTCCAGGCTGGACAAGTCGAACGAGTTGCGAGTCGCTTCAGGCAGTTTCAGCATGCGGGTGAACATCACCGGCACGAACTGCCCGTGCGTGACGTGGTGGCGCGCAATGGCATCCAGACAGCCTTCGGGATCGAACTTCTCCAGCACTACCGTGGTGATGCCGGCAGCCTGCACCGTCATCGACCACACCGACGGTGCGGTGTGGTACAGCGGCGCGGGGCTGAGATAGACCGCATCCGGGTGCATCCAGAATCCGACCAGCGCCGACATCATGCCCGGCGCGTCGGCGGGCGACACGTGCGGCAGCGCCCGTTTGATGCCTTTGGGCCGGCCGGTGGTGCCCGACGAATACTGCAGCAGGTCACCCTCACGCTCGTCGTCGATCGGCGTATCAGGCTGGTCGGCAACGCATTCCGGGTAACGTTGCCAGCCGTCGAGATCGATCTCCCCCTCGCCGGAGGCGAGGGGGAACATCTCCGGCAAACCGCCGGGTAGGTGTTCGCCGAGGTTCTCGCAGGTCTTACGCAGCGCGGCCGATCCGATGATCGCCTTGGCGGCGCTGTTGTCGATGATGTAGGCAGCCTCTGACGGGGTCAGGTGGGTGTTGATCGGCACGTAGTACAAGCCGCTGCGTCGGGCCGCCCACATCACCGCGTGGATGTGCTCGTTGTTCTCCATCAGGATCGCGACGGCATCGCCCTCGACCAGGCCGGCCTGCCGGAAATAGTGCGCCAGCCGGTTGGCCCGGGCTTCGAGCTCGTCGAAGCTGATCACCGTGCCGGACGGGTGAAGGATGATGGCCGCCTTGTTGGCTCCCCCCTGGCTGGAGGTGTGCTCGCGAATCTGCATGGGCAGACTGTACCGCCGCCAAACTTGACAGCTGTCAAGAGGGCTTGATCGGGCCGCCTCCTACCGCGGCCTGCGCGGGCTGCGGAGGTGGGTGTCCGCCGTGCCGCTTGGCCCGGCCACCGAACGGTGCGGCCAGCGTCGCCGGCAACTCCCGCCGATACCGCACCAGGGCCACCGCGGCGATGGCCGCGTACACGCCGCTGAGCAGCAGTCGCCCTGCGGTCGAGGTGAGCGGGAACTGCACGAGGAACAACCCGAGGAGCGTCCAGGCGGTCCAGCGCTGGAACCGCAGGCCGAGCAAAAGCGTCACACCCATCAGCGTCTGGGTCGCGGTCAGCACCATCTCTTCGACCTGGCGGCCGTCCATATGCATTACGGCACTTCCGCCGCCGAGCATGAACGCCACTGGCAGCGAGCCGATCAGCAGCGTCCACTGGTTGACCTTCGCCGAGATCAGCGTCGCGATCGCGACCCTACCCTTGCCGCGGGCAGCGAAAATGGTCGCGATGATGAATTCCGGCGCCTCCGACGCCAGCGGGGCCAGCCACTGCACCAGCAGGAAGCGGTCGATACCCAGCTTGGTTCCGGCGCCGATCAGGTTGTCCGCGAACGGTTTCGCGCACGTCACGATTACGGCTGCGGCAAGCAGGAACAGCGCGGTCACCGCGATGCGGCGCGACCGGTCCGGCAGGGCCCCCAGTGCCGCGGCGGTGCCGACCAGCTCGGGTTCCTCGACGTCGCCGCGGCTCAACTTGTACAGGTAAAAACCGAACCAGGCCAGCAGCGCAACCCCGAAAGGGAGCTGAATGCGGCCGGTGACGGGAATGACGAAGGCGGCCACACCCGCGAACATCAAAAAGCCGATCTCCACCCGGTTGCTGGTGTGCAGCTCCAGCCCGTCGGGCGTGCGTCCCGAAGTCCGGGGGGCCACCAGCACGCTGACCAAGACGACGACCGGCCACCCGAGACCCATCAGCAGCCGGTTCGACCCGGTCATGTTTGCCGCCGCGTATTGGGTGTATTCGGGCACGTGGCCGGCGGTGTAGGCGTAGTACAGGTCGACGGCGTATTCGGGAAGCACGGCGATCACCGCCAGCACGGCGACGGCGAGGCCACCCGATACGTCGATTTGAGCGGCTTCGGCGGCCCAGGCCAGCACAAAACTGGCACCCACCACGGCACCGCCGTAGGCGATCAGGCCGACGACGGGATCGAGCTGAATGCCCAGGACACGCAGCACCAGGGCGGGAACGATGGCAACGCTCACGAAGGTCAGCGAACGAAGCAACATCCGAGATCGGTCCCGTGACTCCGTTACAGCCCCCGCGGTTGTCGTCACGCCGCTAAAGTACCGCCCTACAGAGCGTCCAGCAACATAGCCTGGCTACCGAAAGAACTCAGCGAACAACGGAAATTCGCTGCTCAGCCGGGTCAAAACCAAGAGTTCGGTTTGCCTATCTTTCAGATGTGGCAACCCTGCTATCGCAGCGCAACCGCCTCAGTCGGCCTCGGCCAGACGCTGCTTGAGCGCCTCGAACTCATCCTTGACGCCGGTCGGCAGCTTGTCGCCGACGAACGCGAACCACTCCTCGATCAGCGGCAGTTCCCGGCGCCACTCGTCGGCGTCGACCGCCAGCGCGCGGCTCACGTCCGATTCGTCGACGTCCAACCCGTCCAAGTCGAGGTCATCGACACCGGGCACGACGCCGATCGGGGTCTCTCGGCCGCCGGCCCGGTGCTCGATGCGGTCGACGATCCACTTCAGCACCCGGCTGTTCTCGCCGAAGCCCGGCCACAGGAACTTGCCACCCTCGCCACGACGGAACCAGTTGACGAAGAACACCTTCGGCAGCTTGGACTCGTCGGAGTTCTTACCGAGGTCGATCCAGTGCTGAAAGTAGTCGCCGACGTGGTAGCCCAGGAACGGCAGCATCGCCATCGGATCGCGGCGGACGTCGCCGACCGTCCCCTCGGCGGCGGCGGTCTGCTCGCTGCCCATGGTGGCACCCATGAACACACCGTGCTGCCAGTCGCGGGCTTCGGTCACCAACGGCACCGTGGTCTTGCGGCGGGCGCCGAACAGGATGCCCGAGATCGGCACGCCCTGCGGGTCGTCCCACTCCGGCGCCAAGATCGGGCACTGCGACATCGGCGTGCAGTACCGCGAGTTGGGGTGCGCGGCCTCAGTTTCCGTCTCGCCCGGCAGCCAGTCGTTGCCCTTCCAGTCGATCAGGTGCGCCGGCTCGCCCTCCAGGCCCTCCCACCACACATCACCGTCATCGGTCAACGCGACGTTGGTGAACACGGTGTTACCCGCGGCGATGGTCTTCATCGCATTCGGGTTGGAGTCCCAGTTGGTGCCGGGCGCGACACCGAAGAAACCGAACTCCGGGTTGACCGCGTACAGCCGGCCGTCCTTGCCGAAACGCATCCAGGCGATGTCGTCGCCAAGGGTCTCGGCGCGCCAGCCCGGGATGGTGGGCTGCAGCATCGCCAGGTTGGTCTTGCCGCACGCCGACGGGAACGCGGCGGCGAAGTAGTACGCCTTGTTCTCCGGCGAGATGAGCTTGAGGATCAGCATGTGCTCGGCGAGCCAGCCCTCGTCGTGGGCCATCGCCGAGGCGATCCGCAGCGAGTAGCACTTCTTGCCCAGCAACGCATTTCCGCCGTAGCCGGATCCGTAGCTCCAGATTTCCCGGGTCTCCGGAAAGTGGGTGATGTATTTCGTGTCATTGCACGGCCACGGGACGTCTTTTTGGCCGGGCGCCAGCGGGGCGCCGATCGAGTGCAATGCCTTCACGAAAAAGCCGTCAGTGCCGAGCTTTTCCAATGCGGCCCGGCCCATCCGGGTCATCACCTTCATCGAGGCGACGACATATTCGGAGTCGGTGATCTCGACGCCGAGCTTAGGGTCCTCAGCGTCGAGCGGGCCCATGCAGAACGGAACCACCCACATGGTGCGCCCGCGCATGCAGTCGCGGTACAGCTCGGTCATGGTGGCCCGCATCTCAGCCGGCGGCTTCCAGTTGTTGGTCGGGCCGGCATCGACCTCACGCTCGGAGCAGATGAACGTCCGCGACTCCACGCGCGCGACGTCGGACGGGTCCGACAGCGCCAGGTAGGAGTTCTTGTGCTTCTTCTCGTTGAGCTTGGTGAAGGTGCCGGCCTCGACGAGCTGGTCGGCGAGCCGCTGGTACTCCTCCTCGGAGCCGTCGGCGAACACCACCCGGTCCGGCTGGGTCAGCTCGGCGACCTCCTCGACCCAGGACAACAAGCCCTGATGCTTAGTCGGGGCAGTGTCCAGACCGGGAATGGTCGCTGAAGTCATGTAAATCTCCTGCAGTCGCTTTTGCGTAGTGCGCGGCTAGTATGAGGCGGCCCGCACCCAGGATATCGCGAGCTGAACATCGATAAAAAGCCGGGAGCGTATCGGTTGGCTCGCCGCAACGATTCAGAACACGTTGTCGACGGTGCTGGCCTGCGAGCTTTCGTCAATTTCCGCACCATCGCCGTCGGCGGACTTCGCCGGGTCGGACTCTGGCTGCGCATTGTCGGGCCCGGTTTCAGCCACCGGCTTCGCCGGCTCGGGATCGCCGAGTTCGGCCCGCACCGCCTCGAGAGCAGCCTGCAACGTCGGCATCTCCCGGCCGCGCAGCGCGGCGGCCCGCGCCCCGACGACGGAGTGCTCGCGCAGCTCAGTGTCGATCACGCTGACCCGCTCGGCCACCCGGGTGCTCTCGGCCTCGTCCTGCTCGCTCAGCGCGGCGGTCAGCGACGACTCGGCGGCCAGCACCCGGGTCGCCACCAGCTGCTCCACCGCGGACTGGACCAGCGCGGCAGCCTCGCCGGCCCACCGGTCCAGCAGAGCCCGGTCGCGGAGCAGCCCGCGTATCCCCACCACCCACACCGTGAGCGCGAGCCCGATCGCCGCGCACGCCACAGCCCCGGCGATCGTGAGACCGGGAGTCAGGTCGGCCAGCAGCCGGCTCAGCGTCAGCGCCACACCCAACCCGAAGCCGGCGCCCAGCAGCATCATCAGCCGGCTCTCCAGCTTGCGTGACTTCAGCGCAGGCGCCGGCAACTCGACCGTCGGCGCCGGGGTGGGCGCAGGCGGGTCGACCGTCAGCCCCAAGGTTTGCGTCATCTCGGCCAGATGAGTGGTCGTGCTGTCGTCCACCTCGGCGATGACGTCGGCCAGCCGGGCGTTCGCCTCGGTCTCGAACTCCGCCAGTTTGCCCCGACTCAGGCTCGCGGCGTCCTCCTGTAGCTCTGATCGCACCGAGGCGCAGCGGTTGCGGGCGAAGTAGGACAGCTGCGTCCGAGCCTGCTGGGTCTGGCTGCGGAGCGCGATCGTCCGCTCGGACTTGGACAACCGGCGCTGCCGCAGGATCTCGCTGCGCTGCTCCCGCAATGTCTCGACCCGCGCGCGGCGCCCCGCGCCATCGGCGTCGCGGTCGTAGCGGTCGGCGATGACCTGAAGCCGAGATTGCCAGGCGCGTAACCTATTTCGCTTTGCCAGCGCGGCATCGGCCAAGTGGTCGGACACCGCCGAGGCCAGGTCGTCGATGCGCGGCTCGCCGTCCTCGGGCGCGGCAGCCACCCCGACCCACTGCACATCGGCGTAGCGCGGCGCGTGCGAGGCCAGCACCTCGCGATCGCCGGCCAGCACCTCTTCCCAATTTTGGTGCACGTCGATCTTGGACACCGCACCGATCACCGCGTCGGTTTCGGCGGCGGCCGCGTCCAGCAGCGCACAGTCGGATTCGGTCAACGACGCCGCGGCGGAGACGACGAACACCACCGCCGCCGGAACTTCGCCGGCCTGTAGGTCCGTGGACTCGACGAACCTCTTCTCGGGCAGCCGCTCGCGCAACGCGGCGACCACGCCGGTCACGCCGGCCAGCCACGGCCCGGTCACCAGGACGGCGTCCAGGCGCTCGACACCCGGGGCGCCGAGGTCGGGGGCGATCGCCGCCACCATCGCGTCGACCGCGGCGACCGCCTTCTTGTCGCTCACACCGACCCCCCGGCCTTAGACCACAACCGCAGCGAACCTCGGACGATGTCGGCGCCGCAGGCGCGCTCGATACCCGCGGCCGGCCCGCGCCGGTGCCGCTGCCAGTGCGTCGCGCGGCGCAGGTGCGCGTCGACCGTATCGCCGCGATCGACGTCCAGGCCGATCGATTCGACGGCGTCCACCGCGTCCGCCATCCGGGCGACCACGGTGTCGTCGTGGACCAGGAACTCGCCGATCCGCCGGTCGGTGACGGCCATCGCCTCCAGTTGGGCGACGGCGTCGCATACCCGCTGGTAGCGCAGCGGCGCGCCGAACGCACCGATCTTGTCGACGACGTGGTCGATGCCGCTCACGCCGCGCAGGTGGGCCTCGGTGTCGGTGCGGGTCGCTCCGCGGCGGATCACGGTGGCCGCCTGCCGGACACCGAAGACGTCGAGGGTCTCCATCAGCCGACGGCCCACGCCCGCCTGCCCGGCGGCCACCGCCTGCAACTCCGCCCACAGCGGGTCGTCGAGCGCTGCGACGGCGAGCAGACCGACCAGCGGTTCGACGGGGGCTCCGACGCGGGCCGACAGCTGCGCACAGCGGGCCCTGGCGGCGTCGGTCGGGCCGTCCGGGTATCTGCCCGATGCGGTGGTGCAGACCAGGTCGGCCTTGCTCAACACCACCAGCACCGGCCTGCCGGCGGCGGCGACGGCGGCGCAATCCTCGGGTTTGACCGCGTCGGCCAGGACGTAGACACCGAGGTCAGCCCGGTTTGCGGTGGTCACGGCGACCCCAGCGCGGGCCAGTGCGCGCGCGACGGTAGTACAGCCGACGCCGCGACGTCCCGATACGGCCACCCGCAACGGGGCGGCGAGTCGCTCGGCGATCGCGGCGCAGCGCGGCTCGGACATCGCTTCCGCGAACCGCTCCAGCTCTTCGACGAAAATTCCGATGCCCCTATCAGCTCGTGCCTTGCAGGTGCCGCTGACCGCTTATTGTGGCCGAGTACCTGCCGATGACGGCGCAATACCAACGGTTTGTCGGTCGAATGGTGACATTTGCACAGCGCGGAAGCGAGTCACTCGATACCAAATGAAGGCAACTGTTGGGTATCAATCTGACCCGCGGGCGGCAACATCGTGGGTTGATGGGTCACGATGAACGGATGCGCGCGCAGCCCTGGGTGAACGCGGCCACTCCGCCGACCCCGTCCACCGCTCTGCCTGCCGAACGCGAGGTCCCCGGTTACCGCCGGACTACCAGCTTCCGCACCCGTCGCTCCCAGCTGTCGGCCGCGCAGCAGCGCACCTGGGAGCGGCTGTGGCCCGAGCTCGGCGCCGTCGCCGTATCGGATCACCAGACCCCGCCCGAGCCGCTGGACACTGCGGCCTGGTTTGGCCGCGACGCTCCGATCGTCCTTGAAATCGGTTGCGGCACTGGGACTTCCACGGTGGCAATGGCGCAATCCGAGCCGGGCGTCGACGTGATCGCGGTCGAGGTCTACCGGCGTGGGCTGGCCCAGTTACTCGCCGCGATCGACCGCGAGCACGTCACCAATATCCGACTGATCCGCGGCGACGCCGTCGACGTGCTCGACCACCTGCTCGCACCCGGCTCGCTGAGCGGTGTGCGGGTGTTCTTCCCCGACCCGTGGCCCAAAGCCCGCCACCACAAGCGCCGGCTGCTGCAGCCCGCGGTGGTGGCCACCATCGCCGACCGGCTGCGCCCGGGCGGGGTGCTGCACGTCGCGACCGACCACGCGGACTACGCCGCGCAGATCGCCGAGGTCGGCGCCGGCGAACCACTGCTGACCAGGCTCGACCTGGGCGCCCAGACGCCGGTCTCCACTATTCGCCCGACCACGAAGTACGAGGGCAAGGCCGAGGTCGCCGGCAGTGTCGTCAACGAATTCCTCTGGGAAAGAAAACGCCCATGAGCCTCACCGAAGCACTCGACCCCGATGTCGAATCGACGCCGGCGCCGCAGCGGGTACTCCTGGTCTGGGACGCGCCGAACCTGGACATGGGTCTGGGATCGATCCTGGGCCGGCGGCCCACCGCACTGGAACGGCCCCGCTTCGATGCGCTCGGGCGCTGGCTACTGGCCCGCACAGCGGAAGTCTCGGTCAGCCACGACGGCGTCGCCCTCGAGCCCGAGGCGACCGTGTTCACCAACATCGCGGCAGGCAACGCCGACGTAGTGCGGCCGTGGGTGGACGCCCTGCGCAACGTCGGCTTCGCGGTGTTCGCCAAGCCCAAGCTCGACGAGGACAGCGACGTCGACAGCGACATGCTCTCCCACATCGCGCTGCGCTACCAGGAGGGTTTGGCGGCTTTGATGGTGGCGTCCGCCGATGGACAGGCTTTCCGAATACCCTTGGAGGAAATCGCGCGCAGCGGGGTCGGAGTTCAGGTGCTCGGATTTCGCGAACACGCGAGTTGGGCGCTAGCGTCGGATACCTTGGAATTTGTCGACCTGGAGGACATCGCCGGTGTGTTCCGGGAGCCACTGCCGCGGATCGGCCTCGATTCGCTGCCTGACCAGGGGGCGTGGCTGCAGCCGTTCCGGCCACTGTCCTCGTTGCTGACCTCGCGTGTCTGACAACTCAACAGCAATGCGCGGGTCGTCGCAGATCCAGTAAGGAGCTTACGTGTTCGCCTGGTGGGGTCGAACTGTATATCGCTACCGATTCATCGTCATCGGCGTGATGGTGGCGCTGAGCCTGCTCGGCGGCATCTTCGGGATCAGCCTGGGCAAGCACGTCACGCAGAGCGGTTTCTACGACGAAGGCAGCCAGTCAGTCAAAGCGTCGGTGCTCGGTGACGACACCTACGGACGAGACCGGACCAGCCACGTCGTGGCGATTTTCACCGCGCCGAAGTCGATCAACGACCCGGCGTGGCAGAAGAAGATGGTCGACGAGCTCAACGCCTTCAAGAAGGACCACCCCGACCAGGTCGTCGGCTGGGCCGGCTGGCTGGCAGCTCCGACCAGCACCGACCCCGTCATCAAAGGGATGGCCAGCGAAGACGGCAAGCACACCTTCGTCAGCATCCCGCTCAAGGGCAACGACGACGACACCATCCTGAACAACTACAAGGACATCGAGCCCGATCTGCAGAAGCTCAACGGCGGCAAAATTCAGCTCGCCGGCCTGGAGCCAATCGCCGGCGCGCTGACCGGAACCATCGCCACCGACCAGAAGCGCATGGAAATTCTGGCGCTGCCGTTGGTGGCTGTCGTGCTGTTCCTGGTGTTCGGCGGGGTCATCGCGGCCTCGCTGCCGGCAATCGTGGGTGGCCTGAGCATCGCCGGCTCGCTGGGCATCCTGCGAATCATCACGATGTTCGGTCCCCTGAGTTTCTTCGCCCAGCCCGTCGTGTCGATGATGGGCTTCGGAATCGCCATCGACTACGGGCTGTTCGTGGTGAGTCGTTTCCGTGAGGAGATCGCTGAAGGCTACGACACCGAGGCCGCGGTACGCCGCACGGTGATGACGGCCGGTCGCACGGTGGTGTTCTCCGCGGTCCTGATCGCCGTGTCCGCCGCCAGCCTCTTCTTGTTGCCGCAGGGCTTCGTGAAATCGCTGACCTACGCGGTGATCATCTCGGTGTCGCTGGCCGCGGTGCTCTCGGTCACGCTGCTGCCGGCCATCCTGTCGATCCTGGGCAGCAACGTCGATGCGCTCGGCGTGCGCACCCTGTTCCGGATCCCGTTCCTGGCGAACTGGAAGCCGTCGCGCGTCTACCTGAACTGGCTGGCCGACCGGCTGCAGAAGACCAAGACCCGCGAAGAGGTGGAGGCCGGGTTCTGGGGCAAGCTGGTCAACGTCGTGATGAAGCGGCCGCTCATTTTTGCGATTCCGATCGTGATCGGGATGATCGCGCTGGTCATCCCGCTGCACAACCTCTCGTTCGGCGGCATGAGTGAGAAGTACCTGCCACCGAACAACTCGGTACGAGAGTCGCAGGAGAACTTCGACAGACTCTTCCCCGGCTATCGCACGAACCAGTTGACGCTGGTGATCGAGAGCGACAACCACAGCAAAGTCACCGACCAGCAGGTCGCCGAGGTCCGCAACGCCGCCGCCTCCATCAGCGGGTTCACCGACACCACCTGGCAGGAGCGGGCCTGCCCGACTATCGCGGGCAACCCGTGCGTCTCGGGACCGAACGGCAGCCACCCCAAAGACGACTCGGTGCGAGTGATCCAAAACGGTCTCTCGAATGCCAGCGATGCAGCCAAGAAGCTCGCTGAGCTGCGATCCATCACGCCGCCAAGGGGTTTGACCGTACTGGTCGGCGGCGTCCCGGCGCTGGAACAAGACAGCATCCACAGTTTGTTCGACAAGGCACCGCTGATGCTGGTGGTGCTCCTGTCCACGACGATGCTGTTGATGTTCCTGGCGTTCGGATCGGTGGTGCTGCCGATCAAGGCGGCCGTGATGAGCGCGCTGACGCTGGGCTCCACGCTGGGCATCCTGACCTGGATCTTCGTCGACGGCCACTTCTCCAAGCTGCTGAATTTCACGCCGACACCGCTGATGGTCGTGCTGATCGCGTTGGTCATCGCGGTCGGTTTCGGCCTGGCCACCGACTACGAGGTCTTCCTGGTCTCACGCATGGTCGAGGCCAGAGCCCGCGGTATGTCGACGGCAGAGGCCATCCGGATCGGTACGGCAACGACCGGACGCCTGATCACGGCCGCTGCGCTGGTCCTGGCGATGGTGGCAGGGTCGTTCGTGTTCTCCGACCTGGTGATGATGAAATACCTGGCATTCGGCCTGATGGCTGCGCTGCTGCTGGACGCGACCGTCGTCCGGATGTTCCTGGTGCCGTCGGTGATGAAGTTGCTCGGCGACGACTGCTGGTGGGCGCCGCATTGGATGAAGCGTCTGCAAAATCGCTTGGGGCTCGGCGAGATTCACCTGCCCGACGAGCGCAAAGTGCCCTCGGCGCGGTCCCGCGCCGCACGACCCGTGACCACCACTCACCCGCCGGTCATGCCCGCCCCCCGCCCGCAGCACGATCCCACGCACCCCGGTAGCGAGGGCGGACCGCGACCCGGCAGGCCCGCCGCCCCGCCTGCCGCCCCGCGGCCGGACTTCCGGCCGCCGGCCAAGGACACGTCGCCGTCCGACGCAGGCACCAGCAAGATGCCCGCTCCGGGGCAGCCCGAGCCGAAAGAGGCTCCGACGACCCGCTTTTCGGCTCAGCCGGACCCTTCTGCAAGTCGGCCGACCACTGCCTCGCAGGGGCCGCCGGATGGCGAGGATCGCGAGATCGAGTCCTGGCTGGGCGCCCTGCAGACCCCGAAGACCGCCTCTTCGCGCGGCGCCGGCCCCCGGCCTCCGCAGCCGTCCGCCGACGAGACGCGGGCGCTGCAGATCCCATCGCGGGACAAGCCCTCGGGCCCGCCGCCCAACGACCCACCGGAAGACGCCACCACCGCGATTCCTGCCCCGCCGCGGGAAGACAAGGATTCCGAAACCGCCGTCGAAAAAATGAACGCTCGCGGCGATCAGCCCCGTCCGCGCCGCGGCGGTGGGCTCAGCGCTGCAGACCTGCTACGCCGAGAGGGCCGCACCTAACCGCGCAGGCCGAACCCAACCGCACCTGGCCGCGAGTTAGCCTCGCGCTACTGGCTGGTGGACTCCAGCTCATCCACGTCGGCGTGCATCAGCGCGTTGTCGCTCGCTGCGGCCGCCGTGTCTGGATCCTTGGCCAGCAGCACCTGAAACGCATTGTTCAAGAACGCGACGGTCGGGACCGACAACAGTGCACCGACGATCCCGGCGAGCACTCCGCCGGTGGAAATCGCCACCACGATGGCCAGCGGGTGGATCGACACCGCCCGGCCCATCACCAGCGGCTGCAGGATGTGAGCCTCGAGTTGATTCACCGCGACGAGTAGCCCGAGCGTGATCAGCGCGTAGACAAAACCTTTCGCCAGCAGTGCCACAATGACGGCCAGGAACCCGCTGAGGACAGCACCGACCAGCGGGATGAAAGCGCCCAGGAACACCAGCGAGGCCAGCGGCAGCGCCAACGGCACACTCATGACCGCCAACCCGGTGCCGATACCCAGCGCGTCGACCAACGCCACCAGGAAGGTGGCCCGGATGTAGCCGGTCAACGCACGGAACCCGGCGGCACCCGCGGCGCGCACCCGCTCCCGGTGGTCGGCCGGGAACATCTTCGTGACGTAGCGCCAGATGTTGCGGCCACCGTAGAGGAAGAAGATCAGCGTGAACAGCATCATCAATGCGGCAGTGATGATTTCGGTGATGGCGGTCGCAGTGGACAGTGCGCCGCTGGTCAGCTTTGCCTGATTGTTTTGCAGCGCCTGGACCGCCGAGTTTCCGGCCTGATCGATCTGCTGGCGGCTCAGCTGCAGCGGTCCCTCGATCAACCATTTCTTGGCCGAGTCGATGCTGCGGGTGACCTCGTTGACCAAATCCGGGACACCGACGATGAATTGGCTGACGACGAAGGTCAGAATTCCACCGAGAATCGCGAAACCGGCCAGCAGCACCAGCGCGACGGCGCCGCCTCGTGGCGCGCCCCGCCGATCCAGCGCGTCCACCACCGGGACCAGCAATGCGCTCAGCATCAGTGCCAGCAGCAGCGGGACGACGATGATTTCGAGCCGCTCGACGATCCGGAGCAGCACCACGACGGCGCCCAGGATCACCAGCAGCCGCCAAGCCCAGGCTGCGGTCTTGCGGACGATCGGTTCTACCGAATCGGCGTAATCGGCCGAGTCCTTCGATGCCATACCGGCCAGCCTAGGGGCGATCGCAAGCGCGGCGCAGCCGTGCGCAGCGGGTCGGCCCCATCGCCTAGGGGCGATCGCAAGCGCGGCGCAGCCGTGCGCAGCGGGTCGGCCCCATCGCCTAGATGAGTAATTCCAAGGGGTCAGTGGTCGTAGGCGGTTAGCGATCCCAGCGC
>Ga0080006_1162110_pt1 | contig 75813 bp, 65 predicted proteins | sample RS3BMetagenome_FD_69209 | JGI IMG/M metagenome (GOLD analysis project Ga0080006, IMG submission 69209) | Ferric oxide microbial mat and aquatic microbial communities from Rainbow Spring, Yellowstone National Park, USA - RS3B (SPADES... ... | reverse complement strand
CGAGCGCAACCACGCTTCCAGTTCCTTCCGATCCGCCCGGCTTACGTCCACGCGCCACTTCATTACTCCCATGCCGCTTGGACGACCAAACCCTAACGTTAATTCAGATGTGTGACACTAGCGGGCGGAATCGACAATTCCGGCAACACCTTGGGTAGCGCCGAGGTGTTCAGTCCCGCCAACGGACAGTTTGTCGCCACCGGTACGATGGTGGTGGCGCGCTCGTCGGCGGGCGCGGCCACCACCGCCAGATAGGTTGTGGCTGCGCAGATTGGATAGCGGGGAATTCAAGTCGCGAATGGTGGAGCAGGAACACGACAAGGGCCAGGCAAGTTGTCGGCAATGCGGCGCGGCGCAGATGCTCGGCGCGAGATTCTGCCACGCTTGCGGCCATCCGCTAGGTGCCGAGAGCGCCGGCTCGGATAGTCGGCGCAACCACCCGGCGAATTCACTTGGGGTGGTGATGACGGTCGCCGGCGCCTTTGCTTTGGGAGCGGCGGCGGCTGCGATTTTGCTGGTTGGCCCCCTGCGTCAGCCGCACTCGCTTCAGACTCCACCGCGCGCGCTTGCCCTGAGGCTGTCCACTGCGCGGTCGCTGCAGTCCATCGGACTTCCCCCCGGCCACCCCACCGTGGCGATGCCGAGCGGACACCCTGCTCTTCCAGGTCGTTCGCAGATAGGCGCGGTCGTTCTCCAAGCCGAGAAGCAAGCCGAGCAGCGTCCCGACGATATTGCGGTGTGGAATCGCTACGGTGATCTCGCCCTGCGCTTTGCCACCTTCAACCCGGCCGATTACGACAAAGCGCGCCTGGCGTTTGCCCATGTTTTGGCGCGCGACCCTGACAATCGGCAAGCCTTGCACGGGATCGGCGACGTTTACTTTGACCTGCGTCAGTACCAGAGCGCGATGGCCGCCTATCAGCGCTATCTGCGCCAGCAACCCAGCGATAGCTCGGTGCTTACCGATCTCGGAACAGTGTATCTATCTCAACGAAACCGCGCCCAGGCGATCAAGGAGTATCGCGCGGCTTTGACTTACAGTTCAGATTTCTTCCCCGCGCGCTTCAATCTGGCAGTCGCCTACTTATTGCAAAAGGACGACGCCGGCGCCCGCGACGCCCTGATTAAGGCTCGCGCCGTGGCTCCGGACGCGTCTGCGCGCACACGGATCGATGAAATTCTTGCGCAGATCGATGACAACGACTCCCACGCGCGATCGCATCGGACAAAGACCCGAACGGCGGAGGCAAGCCGACCATGACGAATCGAGGCCAGGTCCGCGCGCCCGGATTGCATAGATGACGGTTTGGTCAAGATTGCGCCGAGCAAGCTGGATAGCGGAGATCTGCCTTGCACTGCTTGTGCTGGGCGCTCCGCTTGCGCCGGCGGCCGCCGCGCAGCCGCCCGCGCCCGCGCCCTTGGCCACGTACGTTGGCGACAAGGTCTGTGAAAGTTGCCATCAAGCAAGTACCAAAGCTTTCTCCGCAACGATGATGGGCAAGGTCCTGCTGGTCCATCCACGCGACACGCAAGAAGCGCATGGATGCGAGTCCTGTCATGGGCCGGGCAGCGCCCACGTCGAAAGCGCCGCGATGGCGATGGGCCAGGGGGTGAACCCCGACCAGCCCAGGCACGGGACGAGCACGGCCAAGCTGATAACCTTTCGGGCCGACTCGGGGGAGAGCGCCGAGCTCCAGAACAGCGCCTGTCTCAATTGCCACAACAATGGCGAGCAGGCTTTCTGGCGGGCCAGCGATCACGCCTTCCGAGGCCTGCGTTGCACCGATTGCCACACGATCATGCGGCAGATAAGCCCGCGCTTTCAGCTCGCCGCCGCCCTGGTCCCCAGCCCGTTCATTGTCCAACGCCCTGAAACCCAGGTCTGCTTGCGCTGCCATCTCAAGCAGAAGATGCAGATGACGCTGCCCTCGCACATGCCGCTGTTCGAAGGCCTCATGACCTGCACCGATTGCCACAATCCCCACGGCGGACCCTATCCCGATCAGTTGGTGCGGCCGACGGTAAACGAGACCTGTTACATATGTCACGCGGCCAAGCGCGGACCCTTTCTGTGGATGCATCCACCGGTGGTCCAGAACTGCCTCAATTGTCACGACCCACACGGGTCGATAAATCGCTTCATGCTGACCTTGCGACCGCCTCGGCTATGCCAGCAATGCCACATCGGGACCTTCCATCCAGGACAACCGGGGAGGGCAAACAGCATCTTTGTCTTCAGCCGCGCCTGCACCAATTGCCATTCGGCGATTCACGGTTCCAACGCGCCGGGCGGAGTCGATCTGACCCGCTGACGGCAGGGAGGGCTGGCGATGAAACGAAAGTGGTTAAATCTGGGCGTGGCGCTGGCTGCGGCCTGGTTCGCGCCCTCTCCCTCCCAGGCGCAGGTGACGGTGGGCAACTACACTTTGAGTGGCTCCGCCGAGGCGGGCTCGTTTCTCAATCCGCAGCCGGCGACCAACGCGGCTAAATATCGGGAGTATCAGGACTTGGCCCAGCAGCTACTCGCTCCCGAGCTCAAATTCCTGCTGCAAGACCGCGAAGAGCGCGTGTTCGCCGATTTTCACGCCTTGAACGTGGCCCAGACCAATGAACTCTACGACCTCCACTTCGGGGTCTATGGTTTGCTGGATATCGACGCTCAATGGCAGGAGATCCCGCGCTTCCTCAGCGACGGCGTAGCGCGCAGCCCGTATCAGCAGAGCGCCGGCAATTTCAGCTTGAAGTCTCTTCCGGCCGCGCCGGCCGCGGGAACTTCCGCCGGCTCCAATCTCAGCACTTGGCTCAACTCCAACGCGCGGCCGCTGTCGCTCAGCCTGCTGGAGGGGATCGCCAATTTAAACATCCGCTACACCCCGACTACGCGATGGACTTATTCGGCGTATTTGAATTATCTCAACCAAAGCGGCGACAGCCCCTACGGCGAGATTTTCGGTCCCAATCCGGGTTCATACAACGAGACCGAGCTGTTCCAACCTATCCAATACGACACCTATAACTACGGTACCGGTGTGCAGTACGCCGACGGAACATGGTTGTTCGGGATTCAGTACGAGGGCTCGATTTTCAAGAATCAATACGCCGACCTGATGTGGCAGAACCCGAATAGCTGGCAGGAGATGACGGGACCCGGCGGTTCGTGCGTGAATTCGGCCACGTACCCCGGTTCGACGGGAGGCAGCGGTCCCTGCAGCGGCCAGGATTACGTCAATCCTCCCAATCAGGCCCACACTATCGTTCTGACCGCGGGAAGAACCTTGCCCCTGGATACTCAGCTCATGGGCAATTTTTCATATGGCTGGTGGCTGCAAAACGCACCATTTATTCCCTATACGACGAATACGGCCTTGCCCAAACAAGCCTTGCCTCGCAATAGCCTGGGCGGCGACGTCTCTCCGATGTATGCTAACTTCACCGTGGTCAGCCGACCGCTCACCAAGCTGCGGCTGAAGGCCACCTACAACTACTTTGATTATAGCAACCACGATCCGGCGATAACTTTCGCCGGGGTCAACTCCTTGAATGACGTCGCCAGTTTGTGGACGGCGACCGCCTACCCGTTTTCCTTTTCCACCCAGACCATCAACAGCCAGGTCAGCTACGAACTCGGCGACAATCTGGTGGCGAGCCTGATCGGAAATATCAACACCTATCACAACGACGGCATGATGGTGCTACAGCAGGACATGACCTCCTACGGCCCGGTGATCGACTGGACGCCGTACGAATGGCTGGAGCTGCGTGGCTCCTATCAGCACTCCTTCCGCGATTCCCCTGGCTACAACAACGATCGCGCCACCCTGGTGAATCAAAACGGAGGCACCGCGGAATTCAGCCAACTGCTGCGCTTCGACGAAGCTACCGTGCAAGTTGATCAGTTTTCGCTCTACGGCGATGTTCAGCCCTTCAACGACAGCAAGATGGTCCAATGGCTGCAAAATTTCACAATCTATGCAGAAATGGACTATGACAATTACTTCTATCCATCATCATCATACGGTATCCAAAACTGGTCAGACTATACCCCTTCGATCGGAATCAACTGGACACCGTTAAAGAACGTCAATATTTACGGCGACTGGTCATGGACCGCGACCGACTGGAGTCTGCAATCCTTTCAGCGTCAAAGCGGCGGCGTCAATCAGCCCAACTGCCCGAGCAACCCCGAAAGCCAAACTCCCGCAGCCTGCCCGGGCCAGACTTGGAGCAGCTACGGGCGCCAGCAGGGCAACGACATCGATTTTGGCTTCGACATTGCTTTTCCGACCAACCGGGTCGTACCCTGGCTGACTCAGACCTCGCATCTAAGGTTGCAGTACAATTACACGGTCACCACCGATTTGACGCATGCCAACGGCGATGCCGCGCTGGGCGGAGCGACCGATTTCCCGAACGTGGGATCGCGTTTCAACGAGCTGATCGTGACCTACGCCTATCCGATCAAGGACAACATGATCTTTACGATAGGATATTATTTCAGTAATTTTGGTGAGAATGATTTTGGCTACGATCGATTGATGCCATGGATGGCATCTTCGCCGCAGTCGATGTTTCTAGGCAACAGCAACTGGACGCCCTTTACCGGCAATGCCGCCTACGTAACGATGAAGTATGCTTTTTAGCAATTTTTACCGATCCGCTCTTGTCCAATTGACCGTTCCGGCCATTGTTCTGGCTGTTCTCGTGGTGAAGCCGGCCTGGTCCGACGATAGCGCCGCGCTCTATAACCAACGCTGCGCGGCCTGCCACGGAACCAACGGAAAAGGCGACGGTCCAACCGCAAAATTTCTCCATCCGCCGCCTACCGATTTCGCCAAGTCGATCAAAGGCAAGAGCGGCGCTTGGCTGTTTAAGGCGATTCAGGACGGTGGTCCCGCGGTCGGTGAGGCGGCGACGATGCCGCCTTACAAGGATTTGAGCGACGGCGACATCAAAGGGCTGGTTTCTTACATCACGAAGTTCTCGGGCAGCTAATGGGAAAGCAATGTGAATCGAACCTTTAAGCTACTGTTGTTCTTTGTAAGCGTGGTCGCGGTTCCCGCGCTGGCGGCGTTTACCGGGGTCCATTCCTTCGTGCGGGCCGAAAGCCTAAGCTTTTGCGGCTCCTGTCATACCATGACCCCTTGGCTGGCGGATTTGCGCGATCCCAAGAGCAAGTCGCTGGCCGCGTTGCATTTTCGCAATCGTTTCATTCCCTCGGACCAATGCTATACCTGCCACGTAGATTACGATTTTATGGGACCGATCGAAGCCAAGCTCGATGGGATGCGTCATGTCGAGGTCTACTACTTCGGCCATGCCACGCCCAAGGGCATAAAGCTCTACAAGCCGTTCCCCAATGCCAATTGCCTGCGCTGTCATGCTCAGTCCGCGCTATTTCTGCAAAGTGACTACCATCGCGCCGTAATGGTTCAAATCTTGAACAACGACATGCCCTGCATGACCTGTCATCAACCGATTCACACCCCGAAGTTCTGAAGTGGCAGCGGGATCGTCCATGCCAAGCGAATTGCCAAACAAAAGCAAACGATTCAGGGTGCTCGGGTTGATGCTCGCGCTTTACGCCGTCAGCGTAGCTTTGGCGCTTACCTGTCTGATATGGACCACGGCATTGACCATGACCGCTTTCTTCGTCATCGGATTAGGCGCCCTGGGGCTGGGCTTCTTGGTATACGCTAAGCTGGTGTGGGACGATCTGCACGCCCATGGCGTCTTGTAAACTTGGCCACCGGCCGTGCTACTGGCGCCGGTTTTCCGCGATTCCTGGGGTTCCGAACCGTCGTTAACCAGAACCAGGCTTGGGAACGCGACGCTCGGACCGGAGTTCACGGAGAAAGCGACGATGGGCGAAGAAAGTCTCTCCCCCTGGTGGCGGCGCTGTGTGATTGTAGCGGTAGCCGCGTGCTTTGCCATCCTTGGCCTGCTGTCGGTGAGGACCTATCGCAACGCTCCCCCGATCCCGCGCCGAGCCGTCGCGCCCTCGGGCGAGGTAGTGTTCACGGACGCAGACATCAGGGCTGGACAACAGGTGTTCTTGAAGCACGGCCTCATGGAGAATGGGACTCTATGGGGGCATGGCGCATATCTTGGGCCCGATTTCTCGGCCCAATACCTGCATAACCTCGGCTTGACCGCGGCCGCGATGCTGCCAGCGTCGCATCTGGGTGGCGGCGTCTTGCAAGAGCAGCAGCTCGATGGCGAGATCGCACGCGAACTGAAGCAAAACCGTTACGATGCGAGTAGCGGCGAGCTCCGGCTTACCGCGGCGGAAGCGGCGTCCTATCGCCAGCAGCTGGGATACTGGTCGGCTTATTTCGCGCATCCCGAGGGCAACGGTGGGCTGCCGGAAAAATATATCAGCGATCCCGGAGAGATTAGAGAGTTAACAGCTTTTTTTGCTTGGGCGGCCTGGGCATCGGTCGCCGACCGGCCGGAAACTGTTCATTCGTATACCAATAATTTCCCCTACGATCCTCTGGTCGGGAACACGCCCACCAGCGCGGCTATTCTATGGAGCGCGCTTAGCCTGATAACTTTGCTGGGCGGTCTTGCGCTCGCGTTGTTTGCCTTCGGGCGCTGGAATTTTCTCGGTTGGCGCCAGGGTGAGCGCCATATCCATCCACATTTTCCCACCGGTCTCATAACGCCCAGCCAGCGCGCGACGATGAAATATTTCGTCGTGGTAGCGGTTTTATTTCTGGCTCAAGTCGTGGTGGGCGGCGCGACGGAGCATTATCGGGCCGACCCCCGCAGCTTCTACGGCATCCAACTTGCCGCGATCGTTCCCAGTCAGATCCTGCGAATTTGGCATCTCCAACTCGCGCTCCTGTGGATCGCTACCGCTTATGTCGCCGGAGGCTTGCTGCTGGCGCCGATTATCGGCCGATACGAACCGCCAGGCCAAAGATTGCTGGTCGACATCCTGTTCTGGGCGCTGGTCGTCGTCGTCGGCGGCAGCTTGCTTGGCGAATGGCTGGGAGTGCGCGGAGCGCTGGGGAAATGGTGGCCGTGGTTTGGCGATCAAGGTTGGGAATACCTGGATTTGGGCCGCGCATGGCAGGTGATGTTGGCCGGCGGGCTGGTGCTGTGGGTAGGGCTGCTCTACCGCGCGGTCCGACCCGCACTACGCCGGGGCCAGGAGGTGCCGTGGCTGTTTCTGTGCTCGGCGATCGCCATCCCGGTTTTTTACTTGCCGGCGTTCTTTTACAACACCGCGACCAACTTCGCGGTGGCCGACCTCTGGCGGTTTTGGATCATTCACCTGTGGGTCGAAAATTTTCTGGAGCTGTTCGCTACCGTTACGGTGGCGGTCTTTTTTTCCGAACTGGGCATCGTTTCCGACGTCACGGCCAGCCGCATCGTCTATCTGGATGCGCTCCTGTATTTGGGCAGCGGCATCGTAGGGACCGGTCATCACTGGTACTTCACCGGTCAAACCGAACTTACCATGGCCTTGGGCGCGACCTTCTCGGCCATGGAAGTAGTGCCGCTGACCTTGCTGACGCTCGACGCCTGGGACTTCATCAGGCTTACCTCGGGCCGCTGTGGGGTCTGCGGCGAACGGATCTCCGTGCCCTTCAAATGGACGTTCTACTGCTTGATGGCGGTAGGCTTCTGGAATTTCGTTGGCGCCGGCATCTTCGGCTTTCTCATCAACCTGCCGGTGGTGAGCTATTTCGAGGTCGGCACCATGCTGACTCCCAATCACGGTCATGCCGCGATGATGGGAGTGTTCGGGATGCTCGCGGTGGCGATTATGGTCTTTGCTTTCCGCTACCTCACCGCCGAGCAGCATTGGCCGGCCATCGAACGTTACGTGAAAGTGTCCTTCTGGGGTCTTAATATCGGCCTGGCCTTGATGGTCATACTGACCCTTTTTCCAGGCGGGGTGTATCAATTGCGCGACGTTATTCGGCACGGATACTGGCACGCTCGCAGCGCCGCCTTTCAGCTCAACGGCCCGATGCATGTAATCGAATGGCTGCGCTTGCCCGCCGACGTAGTCTTCATAGTGCTGGGGACTGGGCCTTTGGTGCTGGCCGCGATCAGAGCTTACCGCTCGATGCAGCCGGAGCCAGGCGGCATCAACCTGCGCAGCGATTCGAGGACGCCCGAGCGCGCTCCGGCGGCGGGAAGCAGCGCAGCTTGACACCGCGCATCAGGAGGCCACCGCCATGCCTGGCTTTTTGGCCATCGTGCGCACTCGCGGGGCGCGTGTCGCGGACGCAGCCTCGTTATAGGCAGGACCACTGCTCCGCCTTTCCTGGTAGCATTGGGCCGGACCAAGTCCCAGCTTGCGCCGTAAGGCGTCGGGGTCGATATCCAAGAGCTGGCAGATGGTTTGGAAGTCGAACAGAAAGTTGGTGCCACGCGATTCGAACCAGCGGCGGGCCTCCCAGTAATCGTGACAGCGCTTGCCGGATTTGAAATTTCGATTGTTCAAATAGGTATGCAGCGCTTCCTGCAGAACCGCGCTCAGCAATTGATACTCGCCGTGCTGACTGGCCAGGCAGCGCGGCTGGTAGAATTGCGCGGGCACCAAGGGTAAGAAATCGGTCCCGGCATCCACCGAAGAATGATGCGGCTCGACTTTCGCTATTTCGGTTTGTTCTAACACGTGTGTCGCCCCTGCAATGTGAAGAAGTACCACCATCGAGAACAGCCAAAACCGTGCCAACGGCATCGCGCGGGCCGAAGCAGCGGCTTGGCCGCTGGCGCGGAACTTGCGTTCAGTGCGTAGATGTGGGAGCAAGAAACGGAGGAGGTCGCAATCATGATTACAGGAGCACGCAAGGTTCTTTGTCCGATCGAATTTGATGACACTTTCAGCAGCGCTTTGGCCTTGGCCAAGATGCTGGTGGCGCGAAACCAGGGCAAGCTCTTCCTGATGCACGTGGTGGCACCGGTCAACGATCCGCTGTTGGTCGCCGGCTCCCTCAAGACTCATCGCGACCTGGTCGCCTCCGAGCGCGAACTTAAGCGACTCGAGGCGCGAGAGTTGAGCGAAATCGCGCACGATCTCGTCTTGCGCGTCGGCGACCCCGCGGAAGAGATTATCAAGGCCGAAGCCGAGTACGGGATCGACCTGGTAGTCATGCCCACGCATCGTCACAGCCAGGTCTTTCGCCTGTTGGCCGACGGCGTCTCCGAGCGCGTCGTGCGCGACTCCATTTGCCCGGTGACCACGCTGTCGGAAAAGGCCTGGGCCAATGCGCGCCTGGTCAGCCAGGTTGCCTGACCGACGGCACAACCTAAGAGGCTACTCGGGGCGTCGGCGGATGGGTCGCGTGGATGCATCGCTTGGAAGCACTGTCGCCGATCGCGTCAGGCTTGACAGCCATAGTGCTTTGACCAGGGCAATCGCGCCGCTTATGCGCTTGCAGTGGCCAGCGAGGCACTCACCCCCGACCCGCGAAACTCGCCTAACCGGCGTGGATGTCGCTGGGCGACAGTTTCAGCAAACGCAGGGCGTTGCCGGCAAAGATCTGTTCCCGCTCCGCTGCGCTCACCGGTAGATCGCACACCAGTTGGATCGCGCGCGGTTTGAGGCTGGTCAGCGGCGGCGCGTCGCTGCCATAAATCACATGCTCGACGCCCATCGTTTCCAGCGCGCATTTGGCCGCGGGCAGCGCGTAGCAGACGAGGTCCAGGTACATCTTTTTGAGATAATGGCTGGGTGGCGCCTTGATCAGCATCGGCGAGTAAGAGCCCAGGAAAAAGGCTTCGTCCTGAAGCTCGTAGGCGTAATCCATCCGTCCGATCATGTCGCAGATGCCGCCGCCGATATGCGAGCCCACGATCTTGAGGGTGGGAAAGCGCTCCAGGATGCCGCGCACGATGATCCGCGCCAGCGCCAGGCAGTTGTCGGCCGGGCGGCCGATACTGGAGGCGAGCCGATATTCGCGCATCTTCTCCTCGCCGTAACCGACGTGCGGGGGATGGATCATCACCGGCACGTCGCGCTCGGCCACGATCTCCCAAAACGGTATCGCTTCATCCTCGTCGGGATAGTTATGTTCCCAACTGGAGTTGATAAACACGCCCTTGAGCTCAAGCTCGTCCAGGGCGCGGATTAGTTCGCGATTGATCTCGGGGCCGCCGCCGGGGATGGTGGTGGCGAAGCTGACCACGCGCCCGCGATAACGCTCCTGCAAGCCGGCCGCGTAATCATCCCAGCGCCGCAGCAGTGCCACCGCCTCGGCCCGGCTCTTGCCGCGCAAATGATGCATCGCGTTGCTGACCACGCACAGATCGACTCCGCATTTGCGGCATTGCTCCAGCACGTTTTCGATCGTCATCGGGCAGCGTCCCTGCCAGACAGGATCGGCGGCTTCCTCGGGCGTGTGTACGTGGTTGTGCCATTCGACGATCATCGGTCGTCTCCTGGGGATGGAATAGTTGGCCGTTAGCACATCGCTCGGGCCGCTGTCGATTGCCGCAAACGATCCTGGCCGAATTTGTCGGAAATCGAGCGTTTCCGCCACCTGATAGCAGCGGCTTCAACTTACGTCGCAACCATTTCCGCGCCGGTTTTGCTATGGTGGCGAACGGAGGGCGGCGCGATGCGAATTTACAATCTGGAGGAGCTTACCTATCCCGGAGTGCCGATGAATTTCGGGCCCGAGGTGCGATTCACCAACCGCTTTTGCGATCCCAAGGTCGCGGCCCAAACCTACGCCGAACATCTGGAGGAATGGGCGCTGTGCGAGGAGCTGGGCTTCGACGGCGTCTTCGCCAACGAGCATCACTTCACCGGCTTCAACATCCAGCCCGACTGCAACGTCACCGCGGCGGCGCTCATCCAGCGCACCAAGCGGATCAAGGTCGGGGTGCTGGGCAATGTCCTGGCGCTGCGCCATCCGGTGGCGGTTGCCGAGGCCTTCGCCAGCCTGGATTGCATGTCCAACGGCCGCTTCATGCCCGGGGTCGTGCGCGGCCTGCCCCAGGAATACATCTCCTACAATGCCGACACCTTTACCGGGCGCGAGCGCTTCGAGGAGGCGTACGCAATCATCCAGCGCTGTCTCAACGAGGAGATTTTCGATCACGACGGCAAGCATTGGAAATTGACCGGCGTGTCGATTTGGCCCAAGCCGGTGCAAAAGCCGCTGGGGCCGTTCTGGATGCCGGCGGGATCGATGGAGAGCATCCGCTTCGCCGCTCGCAACCACATCGTCTCCTGCCAGGTATTCCAACCTACCGCCGGCTTCAAGGAGGTCTTCGACGCCTATCGCCAGGTGGCGCGCGAAGAATTCGGCTGGGAGGCGGGAGTGGAGCAGTTCGCCGGCGCCCGTTTCGTCCATCTGGCCGAGGACAACGAGACCGCGATGGCCGAAGGCGAGAAGGCTCTGGCCTATCTGTTTCGCGTGCTGGGCCGGCCAATCCGCAATCCGGCTCCGGTGCCCGGCCATGCCAGCGATCATTCCTACGACTTCCGCCGCGACATCGAGGCCAAGGTTTCGGACGATCGCGCCGACACGGTGGGGCCGACTTCCGACGCCAAGGCGATGCGCGCCACTTTCGAGCGGATGCGTCGGCATGGATGGTGCGTGGCGGGCGATCCGGATTTTGTCGCCAAATGGTTGGAGGATGACGCCAGCCAGGCCGGTTACGGCAACCTGATCGTTTCCTTCCGTCTGGGCAACCTGAGCCACGAGCAAGTGCTGCGCTCCAAACGGCTGTTCGCGCAGCATGTCCTGCCTCGCCTGCGCACGCTCAACCAGGCGCCCGAGCCCAAGCCAATAGCACACATCGCGCCCTACGAGGTGCGCCAGGCCGAAGAGAACCGCCGTGAGCGGTTGTATCATGACTTCAATTACGTGCTCTCCAAGGATGCGATCGAAGTAGTCGATGAAATTCACCAACCGGCGACGCGCGAGCGCACGGTAGGCTGGCTGATGCGCGTGCCGCAGCGCCACATCGACGGCAGTCCGACCGAGATTATCTTTCCCGGCCCCTGCGAGGAGCATCGCGGATGCGCCCTTCGCCTGGGCCTGGCCGGGGCCAACGGCGAGACGATTTCACCCCGGGCCAAAGTCAAACTGGCAGCCAGCGATGGCCAGCGCGAGGAGACCGTCTTTGAGGGCGATTACGGCGCTTTCAGCCGCATCCCCGACCAGCATGCGCCCGAGGCCGCGCTCGCGGCGCAACGCCGAGTGGTGGCGGGCGATGGCTGGTCGATCGCGCTTACGGTCAGTGTACCCGCCAACACTCCCGAGCCGGATCTGGAGGCGGAAGATTCCTTCTTCGAGATCGAATGCTTCAAACAGGTGCTCACGGTCAGCGCCTGAGGCGAGGAGCCAGTTGATGAGCGAGCAATATCTGGGCGTGGGTTATGCCTGCCAATTCCTCAAGAAGTCGCTGCGGCTGGGCGACGTGCGGCTGGAATATCTAACCGGCGGCAAAGGGCCGCCCCTGCTCTACCTGCACGGGCTGGCGGCGTGGAATGGATGGGACACCGATCATATCGCGCTGGGGCTGACCAACACCGTCTATGCGCCGATTCTACCCGGATGGAAATCGGGTGAGTTTCCGCCCGGCGTGCACCGCGTCACCGACTATGCCGCGATTTTGCGCCAGTTGATCGGCGCGCTGGGCGACAGTCGAATCGACCTTATCGGCCATAGCGTGGGCGGATGGATCGGCGCCTATCTGGCCAGCGAGGAACCAGGGCTGGTCAATCGGTTGGTCCTGGTCGATGCGCTCGGCCTGGATGTGCCGGACGCGCCAATCGCCCGGCTGGAGACTCTCGATGAAGAGGCGCTGTTTCGCGCCGCCTTTTCCACCTCGGGCGCGATGGTGGTCGCGGGCGACTTCGGCGGGGTGCCGATCAATCTGCGCAGCGGCATGACCTTTCGCCAGCTCCAGCGCGGAATCAGAAGCCTCATGGCGCTGACCGGCGGCCATCCCACCGACCCCGAGCTTGCGGCGCGCCTGGCAACAATCGCGGCCCCCACCCTGGTGGTCTGGGGCGAGCAGGACGGCGTGGCGCCCTTGCGCCATGGCGAAATCATGGCCCAGGCAATTCCGCACGCGCGCCTCGCGATTATCGAAGGCGCCGGGCATATCCCGCAAAAGGAAAAAGGCCAAGCCTTCGTTCGCTTGATCCGCAACTTTCTGCTCGATAACCGCGAGGAGGTCGCCGGCGTGCGTTTCGCCTAGCGCGGCGCTAAGGGGCAAGCTCGATCGCTATCGTAGCGGGAGCGCTCTCGAACGGGCTTTGCACCTAACACAACGCCAGCAGGGAATATCTGCTTCTGTATCTGGCGGAGTTCCGCTTCCGACGACCTGCGGCACGAACCGGGCGCCTTTGGGGAGTCGATCGGGTCAGTTTCTTGAGCTCAAGCCTTGCCCTGAGCTACGTTGGACGGGTGAATCCAAGAAAGAAGGGAGGCGGTCAGGAGAAGGAACGCGAGGCCAAGGAAACTCCCAGCTTTCAACACTCGGAGTCGCCGCTGGGGCTCGGGATTGTAACTGGCGGCGGGCAGCAGGTAGGCCCATCCATGGAGGAAGATTTTCAAGCTTGGCTTCTCGACCAAGCCCTCGCACTGCGCGAGCGGCGCTTTGTCTCGCTTGATGTCGAGCACCTGGCGGAAGAATTAGAGGACATCGCGGTGTTACGACAGAAGGGCTTGCGAGCCGACCTCAGATCGGCCCTTCTCCATATGCTCAAGCTTGCCTATAAGATTCGGCCAAATGAAAAGCGACGACGGGAACGACAGTGGAAGCTCCATTTAGTCGAGGATCGCCACCGCATAAACGATCTCCTTGAGAGTTCCGGAACTCTCCGTGCCGAGTGTGACGAAATGATCCCGCAAGCATACGGCAAAGCTCGTAAGCTCGCTGGGCTGGCGATAGATCCGCAACAGGCGCCGGTCGGACCGCTCCAATGTCCCTGGACTAGAGAGCAAATATTGGAGGAGGACTTCTTTCCTCCATCTGCTGCTTCGGATTAGCTTTCACGCCTGCGATTTTGACGAAAACGCCGCCGACACTCGGGTGATCACCGGAAGTCGATTCGTACCTCTTGCGCTGAAGGCATCGAGGGCGCGATAAGAACCTAGCGGCGTCGCCGCAAAGCCGCCTTCAGGGGGTGCCATCATGGCAAACCACGCTTCGCGCTCGGCCCAGATTCACGCCGGTCTGCCCCATCCGGTAATCGACTCCGACGGCCACATCAAGGAGGGCTTCTCCGCCTTCTTCGCCTACCTCGACGCCTTGGCCGGCGCGCGAATGGTGGACCGCTACAAGGCGCTGATGGGTGAGACCCGTTTGGCTCCCGCCGGCAGTGCCCAGCAGGCGCGCGAACGCCGCCTCACCCGCAACACCTGGTTCACTCTACCCACCCAGGACATGCGCGACACGGCCGCCTGTGCCCTGCCCCGCCTGCTCTACGAGCGAATGGAAGAGATCGGGCTGGACGTCTCGGTGGTCTATCCGACCATCGGCCTGGCGATGAATTCGATTGCCGACGACGAGCTGCGCATCGCCTCCTGCCGCGCGATCAATCGGCTGCGCCACGACATGTGCGAAGGGTTGACCGATCGCCTGCTGCCGGCCGCGGTGATCCCGATGAACACGCCGGCCGAGGCGATCGCCGAGATGGAATATGCCGCCGGCGAGCTGGGCATGCGGGCGGTCATGATGGCCAGTTACGTCAAGCGTCCAGTGGAGGCGATCGAGCGTCGCTATCCCGGCGCGGGCGAGCATGCTTACTGGCTGGACACCTTCGGGATTGACAGCGCCTACGACTACGATCCGCTGTGGGCCAAATGCGTGGAGCTCAAGATCTCCCCCACTTTCCATTCGATCGGCTGGGGATGGGGCAGCCGCACCTCGATCTCCAGCTATATCTACAACCATCTGGGCGGTTTCGCCGCCTCCGCCGAAGCGGTGTGCAAGGCGCTGTTTTTCGGCGGGGTTTCGGTCCGCTTTCCCACCCTGACTTTTGGCTTCTGCGAGGGCGGCGTGGCCTGGGCGCGCAATCTCTACTGCGATCTGGTGGCCCATTGGCAAAAACGGCGCGGCGAGATGCTGGAGCATAATTACGGGCCGCACCATATCGATCGCCAGGCGCTGGGCGCGCTGTTCGAGCGCTACGCCCGCAAAGGCGTGGACGCCGACATGGAGGAACTCATCCGCGGCTATCTCCATCGCCCCAGCGGTGAATACCCGTTCATCTTCGACGAATTCGAGCGCTGCGGAGTCCGCACTTTGGAGGATTTCCGCGCCCGCTTCATCGATCCGTTCTACTTCGGCTGCGAGGGCGACGATCCAATGAACGCGCTGGCCTTCAACGGCCGCGGCACGCCGCTTAACGCCCGGCTCAACGCGCTGTACGGCTCCGACATCTCGCATTGGGACGTACCCCGTCACAGCGAAGTGTTGGAAGAGGCCTACGAGATGGTGGAACACGGGCTGGCCAGCGAAGCCGACTTGCGCGACTTCGTGTTCATCAACCCGATCAATTTCTGGACTGCGACCAATCCCGACTTTTTCAAGGGTACCGTGGTGGAAAAGCAGGTCGCGCAAGTGCTGGCGGCCCGCCGCGCCGACAGCCAGCATCAATCAATCCAATAAGAGGGGACAACCGCCATGGCTTACGACCTGGTAATCGACAACGCCGCGATCTGCGACGGTACCGGCGCCCCGCTCTACTCGGGCTCGGTGGCGATCGAGCAGGGAAAAATCGCTGCCGTCGGCGAGACCGGCACCGCCCATCGCCGAATCGACGCCCATGGAATGGTGCTTGCCCCCGGCTTCATCGACATCCATACCCATTACGACGCCCAGATCGGCTGGGATCCGATGCTGAGTTCGTCGTGCTGGCATGGCGTTACCAGCGTCCTGATGGGCAATTGCGGGGTCGGTGTCGCGCCCTGCCGCCCCGAAGAGCGAGCAACGATGGTGTGGGACCTGGTCAACGTCGAAGCGATGCCCTACGACGTGCTGCTCGACGGCTTGAGCTGGGAATGGGGCAGTTTCCCGCAATATATTCGCTCATGCATGAGGCGCGGGGTGGGCCTCAATGTCGGCTTCATGGTCCCGCTCTCCGCCTTGCGCTTTTATGTGATGGGCGAGGCGGCCAGCCAGCGCGCCGCCTCGGCGCAAGAAACCCAGGCGATGGTCGCCCTGCTGCAAGAGGCGATGCGCGCGGGGGCCTACGGCTTCTCGCTGACCATGTTCGAGCTGCACAACGGCTACCAGGGACGCCCAGTCGCCAGCCGTCTGGCTGGGATGGAGGAGTTGGGCGCGCTGGCCCGCGCGATGGCCCAATTCCCGCGCGGCGTGATCGAGGTCAGCGCGCCGCGCAGCCGCCAGAATTCGGCCCTGCCCTCCGAGGAGGGTGTCGCGATGCTGGTGATGTTGGCGCGCGAGAGCCGCAAACCAGTGACTTGGCTGTCGGTGCTCGACGTGCCCGGACTCAAGCCCGGCGTGCAGGAAGCGATGCTGGCGCGCTTCGAACCCTACCGTCTTCAGGGACTGGATATTCGCCCACAGACCATGACGCGCCCGCTGCAAACCTTCCTCTCGCTGCGCGAACCGTTCTCCTTCGGCCGCTATACGTGCTGGCGCAAGGCGCTCAATCGCACCGCCGCCGAACAGATCGCGCTTTATCGCTCGCCCGAGTTCCGCGCCGAGTTTCGCGCCGAAGATTGCGCCCGCCCGGGGGGAACAAACTGGGAAACAACGGTTGTCGTGAGCGTGAATGAGCGCAATCAGCGTTTCTTCGGTAAAACGATCGCGCAAATCGCGCGCGAAGAGGGGTGCGACCCGATCGATTGCTTCCTTGATCTGGCGATCGACGAAGAGCTGGAAACGGGCTTCCTGCGTTCGGTGGCCAACATCGACCAAGGCCGCGTGCGCGAACTGTTGTCACTCCCCAACGTCCTGCTGGGACTCTCCGACGCTGGAGCCCACGTCAACCAGATCTGCCAAGCAGGCGAAGCGTCCTATCTGCTGAGCGAATGGGTGCGCAAGCAGAAGCTGTTCACGGTCGAGGAAGGCGTGCGCCGACTGACCAGCGAGCCGGCCGACTTCCTGCGCCTGGCGCGCAAGGGAAAAATCGCGCTGGGCAACGACGCCGACCTGGTGCTGTTCGATCCCGACCGCGTCGGTCCGATGCCGCTCGAGCGGGTTTACGATCTCCCCGGCGGTAAGCCGCGCCTGATCGAGCGCGCCCAGGGAATCGAGATGACGATCGTGGGTGGCCAGGTGCTGCTCGATCAGGGCCAGCCGCAAGGCGTTCTCCCTGGCCGCCTCATTGATCCGAACTGAGCCGAGAAGGCGCCATATGGCTTAAGACGCTGCCTGTGACCCCAGCCAGTAGCGCCCAGGCTTCTGGCCGTTGGCAATTGGCGCTGAATGGCCCGTCCCGGGAGCGGATTTAGGCTCGCCGCTCGGCACCATCGCCGACTTGCGGCCGAACACGATGACATCGTTACCGCGGAATATGGGCTGGAAATCGGCGTTGACCCGCGCACCGAGTTGCGGCAGCTCGCGTAGCAGGCGGAGGCCGGTGGGGAAGACCAGAGTATCGGCGCGGTTCACCTGATCGAGGGTTCGAGACACCTCGCTGGGCAGGGTCAGTCCGGCTATCAGAAACAGGGACACGGGCGGCATAAACACAGCGGGGTAGAACAGCGGGACACAGCCGTCGGTCTCCAGAATCGCCGCCGGCTTGCCGCGAACCAACGCCAGCACCTTGAGCCATTGGGCGCGCTGATCGGGGGTCGCCCACAAGCCCGCCATCGCCGGCTCACGCTTTGAGTCGAACCAAGCCGATAGCGACAGCGAGGATTGGGAAATTGCCTGCAAATTCGCAGTCACACCATCGTGCTGGCCGCCGCCGCTCACCGCGGTTGCAGGCTCCAGATGGACGATCAGCAAGCGGGTGAATTTCGCCGCCGGCATCAACAGCGCACAGGCCAAAATCGCATATTTCCAGATGCGGTCCATTCGCAGCGCGGCAGCCAAGCCGATTACCGGCAGGTAGCTGTAGTAGACCCATGAAAACTGGTTGCCCCACAGAATCGCGATAAACACTACTTGGAGCAGCGCGCAGGTAACCAGCACTTCCAGGTTGGAACGAATGCGGAAGGCGCATGCCCATAGCGCTCCTGCCAGGAGCAGCAGGGTCGCCAATACGTAAAAGCCCGCTACGCTCTGAACATAGTAGCCCAGGGAGATACGCTGCTGAGGCCACCAGAAACTTTCGCCAGCGTGCATGAACCCGAAGTGCAAGGCTCCATACTCCCTGGACGCGCTGAAGGGCAGGATGGTTGCCGCCAGGGACCTGATGCCGAAAACGCCGGCCAGAATAAGCGAGCCTGAGACGGCGACGGCGGAGGCCGGCGCCAATACTTTAACAAAACTACCCCACCCCAACTCATCCGCACGATACATGTCCAAGACCACAAAGCCGATTAGAAAAAGGCCGTAGAAAAGGCCCATCGCCGGCTTGGCCAGCACCGCCAAGGTCGCCCAAACCAACGCTTGTGAGCGATTTCGCGCGGCCTGCGCGGCCAGAGCATGAATTATGAATGCGGCCTCCAAGGCGTGAGAAAAGGTCAGATACTGGGTGAACACCAGGATGGGCATGGTGAGCGCGAACAGGAGCACGCCAGCCAGACCCGCGCGCAGCGCAACTACGACGCGGACCAGTCCCCAGACAATAAACAGACTCATCAGCCAGTTCGCGACTTCGTAGGACCACGGAGTCAGCCCGGCGAGATTGAACCAGACGTGACCGGCGAGCAGCCCCAGCAGCCCGTACGGGTAAGAGAAATCAATCGCAGCTCGATATCCGTGGCGAACAAAGTACTCGGCGGTCAAGTTGTTCCCGGCATCGAAAGGTGCGAAGCCGAAGAAATTTAGCGAGGCCGGCAGCCGCATCAGCGCCAGCGCCACCACTTCCACCGCAAAGAGGCCGAAGATAAACCTGCGATCCTGGGACAGGATCTCGATCTTTGAGCTCTTGGACAAGGCCCCTCCTCAGCCACCCCCTGCCGGCATCAAACTGACCGATCGCGAGTCTATTTTAGTACCTGGAGTTCGAGGGAGAGGAACCACGCGGGGAAGATCCACGCCCATCGAGTCTCGTAAGCGACTGGCCAACGGTTGGCGATCCGCCAAACCAACTTGTTGAGCAAGCTTGGCATGAACACGATCTGTCGTCTGCGCCATTTGAAGCGAGCGGGCAAATAGAAGTCAATCTCGTGATCCGAAGTGAAATAATCGAATGTCGACCAGCCGAAAAAGTGCCGGTGGGTCGGGTCGACGAAGGCGTTGGCGCAGGAGAAATGCGGAACTGCAATGTGTACGATGGCACCGTCGCGGCAAACGCGGTGTATCTCGGACATGGTCGCGACGACATCGGCGCAATGCTCAATCACGTCGATCGCCGATACCTCGACGAAGCGATCGTCCTCGAACGGCCAAGGACGCACATCAAGGTCATGAACAATATCCGGCTCGACCGAGGCGACCCGGTCCACGTTGATCGCATCCGATCGGTGCTTGCGACCGCAGCCCAGATTTAGGCGGTTCACCGGCGCGGTGTCGCGGCCATTTTGCCCCGTGTAGGGCGAGATCGTCAGGTCGGTTGCAGCCACGATGAGACATCATAGCTAACTGCCGCGCAAATATGGAGCGCGCGCCGGCACAGCCAGACAATCTTGGATCTTGTGCTCCCACTGCCCCAACCTCGCCTGCAAAAACCGCCGACAGGCGGCCCGATGGTGACTGTTGTCACGGCCTGTGCTGGTATCTAGCTTGGCAAGGGCTCCGACCGTGGGGGGATTTGGAGGATCATGCGGGAACCGGGCAGAATCAGCTCCGCTTCGCGGAGGTGAGTGGACTATGCCGGCGAATCGACGGAACTGGCGCGAGCATTACGAGCGCCAGGGTCAAGACCCCAAGATTTGCTGTTCCGAGCCGGCGATCATCGAGGCGGTATTGAAAATGGCGCACGACCGCGAGGCGCGTCTCGGACGCATTCTGGATGTCGGATGCGGGGCGAATCTGACCTACGACGTGGCGCTGGCCGATCGGGGCAAATCGGTGTTCGCCGTGGACTTCGCGGCGACCTTTCTAGCCCGTGCTCCCCGTCATCCGCGTATCGCTCTGACCCAGGGAGACGCCACCGCGCTGCCTTACCGCAATGGCTGCTTCGATACCGTTATCTGTTCCGAAACCCTGGAGCACCTCGTAGATCCCGAGGCCGCCGTGCGCGAGATCGCCCGCGTACTTCGCCCGGACGGCATGCTCCTGGTCACGGTACCGAACCTACTCAACGCTTCACGGCTGATCGAGATGATCAGAACCAGAGACTTCGGCATTCGGTTAATGGAGGGACACCTGCGCGAATATTCGCCGAAGAGTCTGCGCTTGCTGGTAACGGGCCACTTCGAGATCGTGCAAGCTTATCCGGTGGGTTTTGGCTGGCGGGGGAAGTTCGGCGGGCTAATCGAGGCGCTCATTCGATGTGGATTGCTGCGGCGGCTGTCAAAATCCCTCGCCCTGTGTGCGATCCAACGCCCGGCGGACGGTCTCCGGTGAAAAACCGCGGATCCTCAGCATCAGCGGAGCTATTGGCCAGCCCCTCCAAAAGGCTGAACCGCCACGGACCGCTCACGACTTGCCCGCGCGCTCAAGCCAACACTTGAGCGAACCGCCGACCCGGCGTTGAAGCAAGTCTCAGGGATTGGTGGGCCTGGTCGCGAAGGGGTTGATACAGCGTACTCCGCTTCGCTCGATGTCTTTCGAACCGCTGCGATCGTTTGCCGACCGCGTCCTGCCGGTGGCTTTCCCGCAGTGGAGTCCTTACTGGCAGCGACGCTCGCCAACGGTGCCACCGCGAGCAGAGTTTTGAGACTCCTCTCGCCACCGCGCAAGCGACGATATTCCTCGGCGGGCATAATGACCGCCACGGCCTTGCCCCGTCTGTTAAGAAGCCCGCCCTGACTCGACTTTATAGGACCAGGCAGGGGCGCGGGGTTCTTGTGCTCCCGCCTGTCATCTCGACCCAAGCGGAGGGAGCTCGCGCCCCCAGGCGCGGTTGCCTATAGCTCGCGGGCTGGATGCACGGCGCCACAGCGGGCGCAGGTGCGCCGATCGAGGTGCTGATAGAAACCTTCGAACAGCGGTGGTAAGTCGGCGACGATATTCTGGAGCTGGACTTCGACTCGATGGAGCAGCGCGTGGCAGGAGGGACAGTACCATTCGAAGCCATCTAGCAGACCCGGTGGGCGGCGGCGTTCGATTACCAGCCCGGCGCTGCCCGGGATTGGACGCTGCGGTGAATGGCGGACGTGTGGCGGCAGCAGAAAAATTTCCCCGGCCCGAATCGGCAGGTCTCGCGGCCTGCCATCTTCGATGACGCGCAGCACCATGTCGCCCTGCAGTTGATAGAAGAATTCTTCCAGCGGATCGTCGTGATAATCGGTGCGCTGATTGGGACCGCCCACGATGGTGACCAGGAAATCGGTGTCGGCGAACAATTGGGCGTTGCCCACGGGCGGCCGCAGCAGCTCGCGGTGCTCGTCGATCCACCGGGTTAGGTTAAACGGCAGCGCATAAGCACCCATCGTGTCACCTCCGGCCCGCGCAGGCCCGAAACGATCTTTAGCAGCCCCGATGCTGACCCCGTGCGACGTATCACGCCCCCTCAGCGTCGTGCCGACGCCTGTTCGGGGAGGTTCGCTCAGGTTCGCTTCTCACCGGGTGAAAAGCCGGCGTTGTCCTCCACGTCTGGCGCGGTTCATGATAACTATAAGGAGGCTGTCGGAACATATCGATTCGGCGCGTGCATCATCGGCGGGGTGACCACGGAGTGAAGCCGGCGAGACGAGACCATTTTCGACAAGTCTCCAACATCAGCTACCGCTACTGTTTCCGCTTCCTCGGCAAATCCGCCGCATCAATCAAGGATCGGCCGTGGCAGGGTCGGGCGAGCCTGGCGCCAGGCAAGATGGACCAAGCCGTGCTCACCGAGCGGATCCTTTTGTCCGTTAAGAGCGATCGCCTCCAGACCTGTCCGGTCCAGAAATTCCTCGGCCTCGGCGCGCGTGGTTTGAGCCGAATCCCACACGCCTGGATGCATCTCGACGACCAGCCCCAGGCGGCCGCGCTTGCGCTTCAAGGTTTCCACCGCACCGCGCAGAGCGGTGAACTCGAAGCCTTCGATATCAATCAGGATCCAGTCGGGTTCAAGTTCGTGGCGTCGGCAGTAATCGTCGAGCGTGGTCAACGGCACCGCGATTGGATGGGTGGTCTTCAGGAGCTGGTTTGGTCTGCCTAGCCGGCTCATGCCATCCACACCGGCGCGATAGAGAATTACGGTGCCCTGCGCCTCGCCGATCGCGACCGGCTCGATGCTGACTCGATCCTCGAGTCGATTAAGGCGAACGTGCCTGCAAAGAACCTCGACTGCGGCTGGATTGGGCTCGAACGCGACCACCCTGCCCGATGGTCCCACCCAGTTGGCAAACTGCAGAACGTAGATTCCCACATTGGCGCCGATATCGAAACAAACGGCTCCCGGCTTTACTCGTCGGCGGAGAAAGTCAGCGACCGGAGCGTCATAGTCGTGGGCGAGGCGGCGGCGCTGGCGCGGATCGATACGAAAAGTGACTGAGTTTATGTCCCACGAAATTCCGCGCCCGCCGCCGAGCAAATTCAGCGCGACTTCGTAAGCGGGCCGCAGAACTCGAATCGGCCATGTATCGCGCCCGACTAAACTGGCCAGACCACGCCCTAAACGCTGGATGTTCGCGCTCAGCCATGAGTCGGGAAAGTCCATCGGCACCACGCTTTGGCATAATCGAGGTGCGCTAGCCAATGCAAGGCACATTCGCAACGGCTAGACGGCTTGCGGATTCCCGCGAGACGACAGATCTCCCACGGCGGGCGACGGCCGCGAAATCGTCAGATGGCATGGAACAGTGGTGCTTGGCAAAGCGGGACGGCTGCGCGACAATGGCCGCGAAAACTGCCGAGCCATCCGGCCAACAGAGAGGGACGCCGTCCATGGGCAATCAGATCCGACTCGAGATAGAGCATCGCACGCCGTTTGCCGGCGGCGCCTCCTTCGGTGATACCGGGCCCTACGAGCGCTGGTTGGGCAAGGTCCATTTCGCGATCGATCCCGCCGAAGCGAACTTGCCATATATCTGCGACCTCGACCTGGCGCCACGCAACAGCGCCGGGTTGGTGGAATTTTCCGCCACCCTGGATATCGTCAAGCCGGTCGATCTGAACCGCGGGCGGCGGCGGCTATATTACGAATTCTCCAACCGCGGCGGCCGCTCCATGATCAACACCTTCAATTACGGCCGCGGCTCCGACATGAGCGCGCCTGCCGCCGCCGGCGACGGCTTCCTGATGCGCCAAGGCTACACCATGATGTGGTCGGGCTGGCAGGGCGACCTGATCGATCGCGGCAACAACGTCGTCGCCTACCTGCCCGAGGCACTCCAAAACGGCCGGCGTCTGCGTGGTAAGGTGCGCCAGGAATTCAGCACTATTGCACCAGGTGTGCTCTCCATGGGGGTCAGCGCCGGGGCCGAAAACGGCCAAAACGTGCAACCCTACCCCGTCCTCGATCGAGCCAGTGCGACCCTGACGATGCGCGAGTATGAGCGCGACCCGCGCCAGCCGGTTGCGGCCTCGCAATGGGAGTTGGCCAAGGCCGAACTCAAGGACGGCCAGGTTGTGCTCACTCCTTCGGTCAACGACCTTTATATCAAGGGCGGCTTCAGGCCGGGCTGGATTTACGAGTTCATCTACGAGACCGAGGGCTCGAGGCTGACGGGACTGGGCTTTTTGGGGGTACGCGATCTGATCTCCTTCATTCGCTTTGGCCAGCGCGACCACGCTGGCAATCCCAATCCGTTGGCGGGCTACGTCGATAAGGCTTACGCCACCGGAGTATCGATGGGCGGCCGGGTCCTGCGCCAGTACGTATACGAAGGCTGGAACCAGGATGGCCAGGGCCGCAAGCTGTTCGATGGGATGCACAGCCACACCGGCAGCGGCCGTCTGTTCCAGAACATCCGCTTTGCCCAGGTCGGCCGCTATCCGCGCCAACACGAGGAGCATCAATGGCCGGCCGAGTACTACCCCTTCAGCTACAACACGGTGCCTGACCCCTTCAGCGACAAAGTTGACGGGCTATGGAAGCGGCCAGCCACCGATCCGCTGATGATCCATCTGCATACCGAGGGCGATTACTGGGTGCGGCACGTCTCCCTGACCCACGCCGATCCGCGCGACGGCAGCGACCTGGAGATTCCAGAAAACGTGCGGATGTACCATCTGACCGCCTCGCCGCACATGGCCCGTCCGATCACCGACGCGATCTGGATCGGTCAACTGACCCCCAACGATATGTCGGCGGCGCCCTATCGGCGCGCGGCCTTGGTGCTGCTCGACCAATGGGCCACCAACGGCACCCCGCCGCCGCCCACGATGCTGCCGCGGCGTTCCGACGGGACCATGGTCAGGACCGAAAAAACGCTGGCGGCCTATCCCAGGATTCCCGGCGTCAAGCTGCCGGCCGACACCAGCCGCCTGCCCAAGTACGATTACGGTCCCGAGTTCGACTCCCGCGGTATCATGAGCCTCTTTCCCCCGCGCGCGGTGCCCGGCCAGGAATATCCATTGGAGGTGCCGATGATCGACCAGGACGGCAATACCCTGGCCGGCCTGCGCTATCCCGATGTCGAAGTGCCGCTGGGTACCTACAACGGATGGTCGCTGCGCAAGGCCGGCTTCGCCGAGGGCGACCAGTTCTGGAACACCGGCAGTTTTGTCCCCTTCGCCCGCACCAAAGCCGAGCGGCTGGCCAGCGGCGATCCGCGCCCCTCGATCGAGGAGCGCTACCCCAGCCATCAGGTGTACATCGAAAAGGTGGCCGCGGTTTGCGAGCGTCTGGTCGGCCAGCGACTGATGCTGCGCGAGGACGCCGACCGGATGGTGCGCGCGGCGCGCGAGCGCAACCCATTGGACCCCGCGGTCGCACTCGGCCCGCTGGTGCGCGTGCTGGTAGCGCCCGGCGGCGAATAGGAGGGCGCAGATTCGCAATTGTCAACAAGGGCGCGATGCTATAGGCTTCGCGCCAATCGCAACCTTGGCCGGGATCAGGAAACCATGAAAGCAGCTCTATTTTGTACCACCCGCTATGACGGGCCGGCTTCCCATTCGGTATGGCCCGCACCGGGCGACACCTATAGCGCGCAGTGGGCCGAGCGCTCGATGCAGACCACACTGGAGCGCTTCCGGCTCGCGGACGAGATGGGATTCGATTGGGTCACCGTCGCCGAGCATCATTTCGCCCCCTTTTCGATGACGCCCAATCCGATGGTGATGGCGGCGGCGCTGACCAACGTGGTGAAACGGGCCAAGGTCGCAATCCTCGGACCCGATATTCCCATTCTCGACCCGGTGCGCGTGGCCGAAGAGATCGCGATGGTCGATACTCTCACCCAGGGGCGTGTGATAGCCGGCCTGATGCGCGGTTCACCCAATGAATACGTGACCTATAACACCAACCCCGCCGAATCACGCGAGCGTTTCGAGGAATCGCTCCAGCTCATCAAGATGGCCTGGACTGAGCGGCAGCCCTTTGGCTGGCAGGGGCGCTATTACGAATATCGCACGATTTGCATCTGGCCGCGCCCGCTCCAGCAGCCCCATCCTCCGATTTATATCTCGACCGCCAGCCCCGAATCCGGCGAGTTCGCCGCGCGGCTGCATCTGGGTGCCGGCTTCGCCTTCACCACGGTGCAAATCGCGAGCCAGTCGGCCAAGTATTACCGCGACCAGTGCCGGCTCAACGGCTGGGAGCCCAGCGCCGAGAACATCATCTATCGGCTGGCGATGCACGTGGCGCCGACCGACGAGCAGGCGATTGAGGAGATGCGTGAAGCCGGCGGCGGTCTGCCCTCGGTGGGCTTGAGCTTCCGCAATCGCGCGGTGGAGAGCGCGGTTGCTTCCAGCGGTTATTACGGACGCGATATCGAGACCCAGCGCGCGCGCCTGCAATCGCGCGGCGAACTGATGGACCGAATCGACAAGGGTCAGGTGCTGGTGGGTGCTCCCGATACCGTGCTCGGCCAGATCAAGCGCATCCGCGACATCCTCGGCGCCGGGATCCTCGATATGGTGGTGGCTTCGCAACTGGGTGACAAAGCCACCCGAGCGATCGAATTGTTCGGCACCAAAGTGCTGCCGCGCATGCAGGAGCTGTAACCGACACCGGCCCAGGATTGGCCCGTACTTAGGAAGATTTGCCCGTACTTAGGAAAAGGTTCAGTTGATGCCAGCTCAGCAATCTGATTCAGTCCCCGTCGGGGTAGAGTTCTCGGAGTCCTTCGTCGAGGCCGACGGCTTTCGCATCCGTTATCGCGAGGCGGGAAGCGGCGAGGTGCTAATCTGCCTGCATGGCGGTGGCGGTCTGCGCATCTCGCGCGCCCATGAGTTGCTGGCTTGTAGCCGGCGCCTGATCGCCTTCGAAATCCCCGGCTTCGGCCAATCACCGGTCAACGACCGCTCGGCCTCGATGGAGGAGCTGGCGGGTACGATGAACGCGGCGGTGACCGCGCTGGGTATCGACCACTACTCGATCATGGGCAATTCCTTTGGCTCCAAAGTCGCGCTGTGGATGGCGATCCTGCGGCCGCAGGCGGTCAAAGCCGTGGTCGTGGTCGGTCCCGCCGCCATTCGCTTGCCCAATCAAGGACCGCCGCCGGGCCGACTCGCTCCCGAGCGTGCCGCCGAGTTGCTCTACGCCCATCCCGACCGTCAGCCGCCGATTCCGCCGCTGGCGCCGGAAATCGTCGCCAAGCAGATCGCATTGTCCGCACGATTGCTGGGTCCACCCCGCGACGAGCCCTTCGAGGCTCGCTTGCGCGCGCTGCCGATGCCTGTCCTGGCGCTTTTTGGTACTCACGACCGGGTGACTCCGCCTGCCGGCGCTCATCTGTTTCGCGAGATCCTGCCCAATTGTCATCTGGTGATGGTGTACGACGCCGCGCACGGGATCGACGCCGATCGCCCGGAGGCAGTAGCCGCCATCGTCGATGACTTCCTGAGCCGTGGCGACGGCTTCCTGGTACGGCGCAAGAGCGGCATCATCTATCCTTAGCGGCCGCGCCTCGCTCGCTTCAGCCATCTATGCCTGGGAGGGGGCGCGTTCCCGTCCCCTCCCGCAATCGCTTTGCAGTTCCTCCGAGTCCCGAGGGGCCGGCAGCTTTGGAACAGGCTGTTCGACGCTCAGGTCCGGCAGCGCTGGACAATGCCCAGGCACCGGAGCTTATGTTAGACATTGCCCATCGGCGCAACATTTTTGCGCGCGACAGGAGGGGTTCGCATGGCCGAGGCGGCGACCGATATCGCTTACGAATTCGATATAGAGGAGGTCGAATACCTGCGCCACGGGGGCGAAGTGCTGATCGCGCGGCTGTTCAAGCCCCGTGGCCGCGGCCCCTTTCCCGCCGTAATCGACGCTCATGGCGGCGCTTGGTGCGTTGGCCATCGGACCAATAACGACCCGATTAATGCCGCGATGGCGCGGGCGGGAGTGGTCGTGGCATCGTTGGATTTTCGCGTTCCCCCGCAGGCCTGCTATCCGGGCTCCGTGGCGGATCTGAATTACGGCATGCGCTGGCTGAAGACCCGCGCCACCAGCTTGGGCAGCGCGCCGGACATGGTGGGCGCGATGGGCACCTCGAGCGGCGGCCATCTGGTGGTGCTGGCGACAGGCAAGCCCAACGATCCCCGCTATTGCGCCATCCCGATGGCCGGCGACCAAGCTTTCGATGCTCGTGCGGCGTTTCTCATCGTCACCTGGCCGGTAATCAGTCCGCTGGGCCGTTACCAATATCTGAAGCGAGCCGAGGGAATCGAGCGCCTGGGCCGCGCGCGTGCCCAATCCATGATCGCCAATCACGACTCCTACTGGTTGAGCGAAGCCGCGATGGCCGAGGGCGATCCAGGGTTAGCCTTGGAGCGGGGCGAGCCGATGGAGCTGCCGCCGCTGCTGTACGTGCAAAACCCCGGCGATCCGCTCCATCCGCGCGCCAACCTGGAGCGCTTCATCGCCGCCTACCGCAAGGCCGGCGGCGAGGTCCAGATCCAATGGTTCGAGGGTGACAACTACGACCTGTTGCGCAGCGACGCCGGCGCGCCGGCGGCCCAGCGCGCGCTGCGTGTGATGAGCGAGTTTGCCCATCGCCACACGCGCCGCGGTTAAGCCCTCGGTCAGCTCGGGGCCGCGGCGTGGCGGCCGGCGATATAGCCCTGGCAGGTGGCTCGCGCTAGGCCGTGCAGGCTGAAGCCGCCCGCACTCTCGCCGGCGCAGTAGAGCCCTGGGATTATCTGCCCCGCCATGTCGATTACCTGGCAATTGCGGTTGATGCGCAAACCGGCGCGGGTGTCATGGATCACCGGCGTGGCCCAGGCGGCGTAAAACGGCGGGGTGGCGATCTTGTAGCGCGGCGCGGGCTTGCCAAAATCCAAATCGGCGCCGCCGGCGACGAAACTGTTGTAGCGGGCAACGGTTTGGACCAGGCTTTGGGCCGGCATCGCTACCCGCTGATAAGGCATCACGATCTTGCTGGCCAGCTCGCTCAGGCTATTGGCGCTGAAGAAAAAACCCCGCGGATCGACGTGCGGCGGACGTGGCTCCCAGCCCTCGCGGCGCACCGCGTCGGCATCGAAGATCGCCCAGATCGGGCCGCCGCCATTGTGACCGCCCCCGACTCCGGCTAAAGCGGCGTCGATAAAGTTGTTGGGATGCCAGCGGAGTTTTTTCGCGTTGAGATAGCTGTAGGAGATATAAGGGTCGATCTTGTGGTAGGAGTTGGCGGCAAATTGCGGCCCGGTTTCGTCATAGAAACGCCGGCCCAGCAGGTTGACCAGGATCAGGTCCTGCCAATCGCGCACTTGCAGGCCAATGGCCCGCGCGCGAGAAAAAACCTCGCTGCCTGGATACCAGCGCAAATGAACGTAGCCGTATTGGCAGCCAACCGCGCCCGGTTTCGTCAGATTGGAGCCGAATTCTCCGGTTTGGTTGGCCAGACCCCACAGCGAGGCACCCACCCCCATCGCCGCCAACTCGCCGCTGGCATCCTGATTGGACCACGGCATCCCGGCGATACCGCAATATTCCTCGGTCAGGCGCGGATCGAACATGCGGCGGAAGTTGACATTGCCGCTGGAACCACCGGTGGTCAGAATCACCGCCTGGCGCGCACGCAGGTTAAGCTGATGTGCGCCATGCTCCACCGCGACCCCAGTCACGTGCCCGGCACGTCCCTCGCGGTGTAGCGCCGTCATCCGATGCTCGAGCAGAATGTGGACGCCGGCATGCGCGGCCGCTGCCGCCAGCGGATGCATCAGGCCGTTGCCGGTGGAAAGGGTAGCCCGCACAGGGGCTGGTGCGGGCTTGCCGGTCTGCACCATCGGCCAATCCATCACGGCGCAGTGAGCCTCGCGCGGGACCGAATTGCCTACCGATTCGCCGCCGAAATTGTCGGGCGCCTTATCGACGAATTTTACACCATGGGCGTGGAGGAAATTGAACGTCGCCACGCTGTGGTCGGCAAAGGCGCGAATGATTTCGCGGTCGTTGAAGCGGTAGTCGGCGGCGCCGTTGGACTCGACTACCGACCAGTCGGTGAGATCGCGAAAGACCAGGTCGGGGGAATCGACGATGCCGTATTTCTTTTGCAGCGGCGTGCCGCCGCCCAGAGGTAAGTTGCCGCCGCTGCAGATCCCGTGACCGCCCAGATGGTTCTCCGCTTCCACCAGTATCACCGTGGCGCCCGCTTCGCGCGCCGCGATCGCCGCCGGCAGCCCGCTGGCGCCGCCCCCCACCACCACGATGTCGGCCGTCGCGGCCCACTTGATGCCTCGCCTCGCGCCAACACTGGGGCTGGCGACGCCCAGCACCCCGGCCAAGGTTGCAAGCCCGCCCCCGCCCAGCACCTGACGCCTGCTCAGCGCCATGGCAACCTCCGCCGCTCGCGCCTGACCCGAGCGCAAGCGGGCGCCATTGTCGCATCGGTGGCGGCGATTCTACAAACGGAAAGGCGACGGTTGCGACCGGTGACGGGCGAAAGGAAGCTTGACGCGCCCACGGGCCTATTCTAGTTAGAGAACCAGCCCAGCTTGACTAATTCGATAGTGTGACGGTGCTCACGCAGCCTCGCGCGATGACGGCTGGCCGGAGGTTTGTGCGATGGAAAAAGTCTTGGCGGCCCTCAGAGTGGGGCCGGGCAAAACCGAGATTCGCGAATACCCGATGCCCGAGGTGCCCGAAGACGCTGCGTTGCTGAAGATGGCGGTGGCGGGGATCTGCGGCACCGACGTCAAGCTCTACCAGCACCCTCCCTCCGCCGCGCCGGTTATCATGGGGCACGAGAATATCGGCTATATCGCCAAGGCCGGCCGCGAATTCACCCGGCGCAAGGGCTTCAAAGAGGGCGACCTGGTCTTCGTCGAGCATTATGTCGCGTGCGGCAAATGCGAATGGTGCCATCTGGGTCAGTATCGCCATTGCGAAAACACCGATTGGCGCAACAATCCCGACTCGATCCGTTACGGCTATACCCCCGCCGAGAAGGCGCCATACCTGTGGGGCGGCTTCGCTCAATACGTCTATCTGCCGTGGAATGCGGTGGTCCATCGGGTCCCCGCCGGAGTAACCCCGGAATTGGCCGGCTTGGTCACCCCGATGGCCAACGGGGTGGAATGGTCGCTGTTCGAAGGCGGCGTGGGCTACAACTCCACGGTGCTGATCCAGGGGCCAGGTCAGCAAGGACTATCGCAGACGGTGATCTGCAAACAGGCGGGGGCCTCGCTGATCATCGTCACCGGAACCGGCAAGGACGAGGCGCGCATGAAAGTGGCCAAGCTTTTGGGCGCCGACTACGTAATCGACGTGCAGAAGGAAGACCCGCTGGCGCGCATCATGGAGATAACCGGGGGCAAAGGCGTGGACGTGTCGTTGGATTGCACCGCGGGCGCCGGCACCACGCCGATCCTACTGGGGGTGGATGCGCTCAAGCGCAAAGCCGGCATAATCGTGGTCCAGGGCGAACTTGACCAGTTCCCCAACTTTCCGCTGGGCAAGGTGACGGTCAAATACATCACTATCAAGAGTGCGCGCGGTCATAGCTATAAAGCCTGCGAGCTGGCCCTGCAGCAACTCGCCTCCAAGCGTTTTCCGCTGGAGTTGGTGACGACCCATACCTTTGGTCTGAAAGACGTGGATCTCGCGATCCGATCGGTGGGCGGCCAGGGGGTCAAGGACGTTATCCACGCCTCGCTGATGCCCTGGCAATAAGCCCCGCAGTAATCTCATCAGGGAGTGAAGCGCCGATGGCAGAGCTCAAGCTGAAAACCGTGACCCGCACGCAAGGCAACAACCTGGCCCTCAAAAACGGCACGGTCAAGCCGCGTACCTTCACGTTCGATTTCGTGGAGATTCCGGTCCTGGTCGACGGTTTCCGGCGGATGGTGCGGGGGCTGGAATTCGACATCTCCGAGATGGCGATCACCACCTACATTTGCGCGCGCGCGCATGGCAAGCCCTTCACCGCGGTTCCGGTCTTCCTGGTCCGCGGCTTCCATCACGGCGCCATCCTGTACAATACCAAGGTCGGGATTCGAACCCCCAAGGATTTGGAGGGTAAGCGGGTCGGAGTCAATCGCGGTTACACCGTGACTACCGGGGTGTGGGCCCGCGGGATTCTGCAGGACGAGCATGGCGTCGATCTGAGCCGAATTACCTGGGTGCTCTCGGGCGATGAGCATGTGGAGGAGTATCGCGCTCCCGCCAACGTGGTTCCGATGGACAAGGGCAAGAAGATGGCCGACTTGCTGGTGGCGGGCGAACTGGCCGCTGCGATCGGCGTTGAGGTCGATCATCCCGACGTCCAGCCCCTCATTCCCAACGGCTTGGAAGCGGGACTGCGCGCCTTGCAACGCAACGGCCATTACCCGATCAACCACACCGTGGTAATCAAGAACGAGCTGCTCGCGGCCCATCCCGAGCTGGCGGTCGACGTGTTCGACACTTTTTCCCGCTCCAAGCAAATCTACATCGAGCGCCTTAAGGCGGGCGAGATCGAAAAGCCCACCGAAGTCGACGAGATGCACCGACGGGTAATGGCGCTGACCGGCGCGCCACTGCCCTACGGCGTCGAACCCAACCGCAAGGTGCTGGAGGAGCTGATCCGCCACGCCGTAGCGCAGCGCATTATCGATCGCCCGGTGGCGGTCGAAGAGCTGTTCGCGCCCAGCACCCGCGCTCTCGCCAACTAGCGCGGGGCAGTTTGACAATCCAAGCCTGCGTGAATGATTATCGAAGCTGAATTCCTGGGGAGGTTATCCCGATGGCCAGCAATGGGAAAAGACCGCAACTCGCGATCATGAATGCCGTACACGATCTGCCGGTGCTGGTCGCGCGCGACAAGGGGTTCTTCCGCGATGAAGGGTTGGATATCGAGTTCGTCACCACCCCGGGGATGGCGCAAGTGACCACCTCCCATCTGGTCAAGTTCGATTCGGTCTTCGATCGGCCGCTGGACTCGGTCTACAACGATGGCGGTATCGATCAGTATCGGATGTGCGAATGGGGAATCATGAAGCGCGCGGTGGAAGCCGAATGCGAGGGTCGGCGCGGACGCAAAATCGTGGCCTTGGGGGCTGCGATGTCATCTTTCGCGATCGTCGTCACCCGCGATTCCAAGATTTACGAACCCGAACAGCTCAAGGACAAGACCATCGCGGTCACGCCCAATAACGGCTCCCATTTCACCACCCTCAAGATGATCGAGGGCTTCCTGACGCCCGAGCATGTCAAAGTCACCAACGCCGGCTCGATGCCGCAGCGGCTGGAGGCTTTGCGCCAAGGCAAGGTCGAGGCCGTCAGCCTGATGGAGCCCTGGATCAGCTATGCTCACAAGCAAGGGTTGCGCATCCTGATCGAATCCCACTCCAGCCGCAGCGAGGCGGCCAGCGACGACCTCGACGGCAAGACCTTGGCGGCGATGTTTCGCGCCCAGGCCCATGCGGTCGAAGTCCTGGAAAAGGACCCGACCCCATACCTCCATTACCTGACTCAGGAGACCGGCAATCTGCTCCAGCCCAACGAGTTGCAGGCTTGGCGCCTGCTCAACGCGCCGCCAACGCCCTATACCCGCGAGCGCTTCGAAGACACTTACAATTGGACCGTGAAGTGGAACATGACCGTGCCCGGCGCGACGTACGAAAACGTGGTCGATAACCGAGCCTGGGATTAGCTCGCGTCAGGCCGCGCTACGAGCGGGCTCGAAAGGGGAGCGGCGCTAGGCGTGCTGGCCTGCGCGCAGCGCCGCTTCGATGGCGGCCAGCCGTTCCCTGATATTCAGGGTTTCGTCCAGGCGTTTTTCCAGGCCACGCAACTCGCCACGCACCCCCTCGATCTTGATACCCAACGCCTCGATCTTGGTGTCCAGCGCGCCGAACTTGGTGTCCAGCGCGCCGAACTTGGTGTCCAGCGCGCCGAACTTGGTGTCCAACGCGCCGAACTTGGTGTCTGACGCGCCGAACTTGGCCTCCATCTTCACGTCCAGCGCGGCAATCTGCCCTTTGAGCACGGCAATCTCTCCCTTGATGCGTTCGAGGTCGGGCGCAATCAGGTCTTGGATTGCCTGCTTGACGGCATCGTAGGTGGATTTCAGCGCCATACGTTGCAGCCTACACCAAATCCTTTGATTCTAAAACGAGGCGATTGGAATTCCTCATTGAACAACGACTGACCGACAGCCGGAACAACAACACCCAGTTGCCCTGAGCCGACCTTAGCTGCCACCGCTTTTGCGCCAACCACGCGCGGCCGTGGCTGAGCGTCCTCGCTTCAAACCTGGGCACTGCGCCGACGGCTCGCGCGGTCCAAGGCGATAGGAACCTGGTCGCTCACCGGCTTGCAGCAGCGACTCGTGAAGACCGTGAGACCGTCTGCTTAAACACGCCCGCTACTATTGGCTTGTTCTGTCGGAGAGCTATCTCACCGGCCGGCCCTTAGCCGGCATGCTGGGTAAGATCGCAGCGTTGCTCGTGCCGGCCGGATAGTTTGCGACGGCGTTGAAAATTGGGAACTCGATACCGAGCCGCTGAGGTGTCGCTGGAAATCGCGCCGCGGAGCGCCGCAGGCGGGTTTCAGGGCTATGGCAGCAGGTCAGCGGCCGTTTCACGCTGGAAGCCGACCGGGAACGATATGAAGTTCGATTTGTTTGCATTTTGATGCACCAGCGTGCTAAAGCGAGCAAAAACGACCAGCAAAGATGGGAATTACAGATCGCCCCGTTTGAACTTGATCGCCGAACAAAGAAGATAGGACGAAAAAGCGACATATGAGTAGAGGCGTATCGGTAGAGATTTACCGGAGTGCTCTGCTCGCCTTGTCGATGGCGCTGATGGCGTGTGGGTCAAGTGGAAATTCGCCAGAGCCCGGGTGCCCACCTGCCTCCCCCGCCCAGATTACCGCCCTCACATCGGCGGCCTACATCTGGAGCCTTCCAATCGAGTTCATGTACCGGTTCCCCCACGAGCAAGAGCTCATCTCGGGTCCGGCCAACACCTTGGTGTACGGCCTCAATGCGGCAGCATGGAACAACGCCGCCTCCAACGCAGGCAATGCCACCGTCCTCTACGTCAGTTCCATAATTGACTTCACCCAGAACCAGGGCCAGCCGTTGGTACTCACCGTGCCGCCTTCCGCCAGTCAGTACTACGTAGTCAACCTTATCGACAGCTTTATCAACGGCATGGGCTCGATCGGTACCCGGACGACCCCGGCGACCAGTGAGACGTCGTATCTCCTCGTTCCGCCGAACTCGCCCTACGCCAACGACGCCAAGGTCACCATCGACGGCCATGTCTTCCCGGTCCTCGCCTCCGACACGTACGTCAACGACATCCTCATTCGCATCCGCGCTGACTCCCTGGCCCCGGCAAGCGACCCCACGTCTCTATCCCAGGTGGCCCAGAACGTGGTGGAGCACTTCGCCCTTAACCCACTCAGCCAGTTCATTAGCAACGGCTTCGCACCGGTCTTCCCACCGTCCTTCGCGCCCTTTGTGCCGACCCCCGCCGAGGCGGCGGAAGCGAGTGAGTTGTATGGCTCGGTTCCCACTGACCCCATCGACTTTTTCACCCAGGTCGGCGAAGGCCTGGCGACAAATCCCGTGCCCTCCACTACCACGGCCCTGTCGGGCAACTCGGTCGCCTCGCTCCCGGCCTACGTCATTCCTCAGGCCGGGGCGACCTCCAGCAGCACCTATGTCGTGCCTTCAGCCGGCCAGCAGGACACGCTGGCTTCCTTCGCCCCGATCGGCCTGACGGCGGCGGGCTGGACACTCCCCACCTGTTGGGGATCGGCCGAAATGGCAGCATTCCAAGCCGGGTTCGCGGCGGGAAAAGCCGCTCTTCAAAAAGCCGCGGTCGCGGGCACCGCGTCGGCATCCACTAACTACTGGTCATACATCAACAACGACATCGGAACCTACCTCAATACCACGGCGGGCTACTTGATACGCGGCATCGTGGTACTCGCTGGCGGGTTCGCCAATATCGCCCCGGATGCCGTCTACGCGACGAATACGAGTAACAATGGTTCAACCAGCTTGTTGGACGGCAACAACACCTACTCCATCACCTTCCAACCGCCGGCGGCCTCCTACACGCCGGAGCAGTTGCCCGCTGTCGGCGTGGTTCCTCCCCTGGCCCTTTATCCGAGCGGTGCTCAGGTGGGCCAACCCCAGGGCTTCTGGTCGATTATCGTCTATCAGCCGGACCCATCCTCGAGTTCAGCACCTTTCATCCCACAGACCTCGGTGCTAAACACGTCGTACTCGAATCCTAACAACGCCCAGGTTCTCTCGATCACCGGAGGTAATACGCTGACTGTAGCTCCCACGGTGGGCCCGATACTGCTGAGCACGCCGCTGGTTTTCGGACCGACCGCCGCCCAATACGGGCTGCAACCGAACACCGTGTATTACGTAGCCAGCAACCCGGTGCAGTCGGCCAACGGCAACTACTCGTTCACCGTCTCCACCCAGTGGATCCAGCAGCTTTCGCCCGACGGCGTTCCGATTCAGCAGGCTGGTTCCGTCGGTACCGGACATCCCGGGGCGATCGCCACACTCGTCAACAGCCCCAGCCCAAGCCTCACTTACGGCCTCGACCAAGAGGTTTCCCAACTGGGCTCCCAGCAGTTGACGTCTGGAGCCTTGGCCGAGAACGCCGACGGCTCGGTCACCATCTGGCTCGCCCCTACCCTGCCGGCCGGGGTACCCGCCTCCAACTGGATCCCCACCCCGTCGAAGGCTTACTACGACTCCCTTTATGGCTCCGGGTCGGCCGTCAGCACCACGATCGAAGCCTATATCCGAATGTACGATCCCCAACCTGGGGATAAACCGCCCTCTATCCTGCCCGACCCCACCACGGGCCAATCCACCACCTACGTGCTCCCTCCGATCGTGCAAGCACCCTGAAGCAGATCGCGCTTGAAAACCAATTACAAAGCAAGACGGGGGGACACTATATGGAGCTGAAACTTGATGCGAAAGATCGTGATCGAGGTCTCTCTCATCGGATTTTGTCTCTTCGCTTTGATCGGTTGCGGCGGCGGATCGACAGGGTCATCAACGGCTATTATTAACGGTACGGTCTCTTCGGGAGGGAATGGTTCGGCCATTCCCCTGGCAGGGGCGACCGTTTCCATCTATCAGGCACAGGCCAGCGCCGCTTACCTGCTGGCGTCCGGGGTCGCAAATGCTACCGGCGCCTTCACGGTAAGCGTCCCCACTAATGCCAGCGGCGATGTTTACTATGCGACCACCAGTAAAGGCGGCAGTGTTGAGTTAGTGGCTATATTGGGCGTCACGCCGCCAACCAGCATCGTCATCAACGAACTGACGACCATTGCGTCCGCTTATGCGATGGCTCAATTTATCCAGAATGACCGCATCAGCGGACCGCGGTTATCGGTTCAGATCGCTGCGCAGATGGCGGAGAATCTGGTTTTTGCTCGAACCGGTGCGCCTTCTTCTCTGATTCAACTGCCGCCTAACGCCGACCAAACCAATACGTGGCGCGAGTTGAATACCCTCGCTAATATTTTGACCCCGTGCGTCCGGGGCTATTCAGGAGCGTGCAGTGCTCTGTTCGCCGCCGCTCCAACTCGGGCGGGAGTTCTGCCTGCCACGACCCTGCAGGCGATCACCAATATTGCCCACAATCCAGGAGCTAACGTAGCAACCTTGTTTGCACTGGGCGCCACGACTCAAACCTACACGCCTTATCTGGAAGCGAGCCAGAGTCCCAGTTCAAGCGATCCGACACAAAGCTTGGATGGCTGGACGCTTGCGGTGAAGTTCAACAATAGCGGCAGTCCGAAGTGCCCGTGGGCGGGCCCGGCCAACCCGGCGTTCGATCAGAACGGGTATGCCTGGATTGGCAACAACGTCGTACAGGGCACCCCGAACTCGACCGATTGCTTTGTCGTACTGAAACCCAATGGCCAGCCTGCCGACGGGACCAACAACACGGTGTCCTCACCCGTATATGGCGGCGGCATTTTGGGCTCCGGCTTTGGCATGGCGATCGATCCGACGGGGGACGTCTGGGAAGGAAATTTCGGCTGGGGCGAGTCAGCTTACATTCCCGGCGGCGCGGGCTGTCCTGAAACGGCCGGAAGCATCAGCCAATTTACGCCGGCCGGCGTGGCGCTATCCCCAGCTCTGGGCTGGGTCGATGGCACTTTGCGCCCGCAAGGAATGGCCTCGGACCAGAACGGCAATATCTGGATCGCAAACTACGGAAATAGCGCGGTGGTGGTGTTTCCCAAGGGTAATCCCGCAGCCGCCATTTCATATAACCCAGCCGGAAGCCCCAATGTCGCCGCCTTTGGCTTGGCGATCGCGTCCGACGGTACCGCCTGGGTGGGTTACACCAAGTCCGCCACGTTGATGAAATATGCATTGGTTGGCAAAACCATCGTCCCTCAATTGAGTAATCCTATTCAGCTCCCTAGTGGCAGCGATCCGAAAGGAGTGGCGGTGGATTCGCTGGGAAACGTATGGATAGCCGCCTCGGGTGGCGCTCAGGCCATTTACGCTTATGATTCAAATGGAAACGCTCTTAACGGATCGCCCTACGCGCCTTATACCGGTGGCGGCGTGGGCGGCGTCTGGGGTCCTTGGGGAATATCGATTGATGCGAAAGATAACATTTGGGTCGCCGCGTTTGGCGGCAAAACGGTTCAAACCGGTAAGTATGGGGTAATGCAGCTCTGCGGTGCCGAACCCGCCAATTGCCCTCCCGGTTCCGTCACCGGCTCGCCGATCTCGCCCAACGTCGGCTACACCCTGCCATCCGCAGGTGATCAGGTGTTGTTAAACGATGGAACCCCATTGTACGATGATCCCTCCAACCTCGTTAAGTCTTACAAGCCGCTGATGCGAATGACCCAGGTCAAGGTCGATATGGCCGGTAACGTGTGGGCCATGAATAACTGGAAGCCAAGTAGTTACGTGGATTTGGTTGGGGACAATACTCCGAACGACCCTTATGGCAATCCTGGCGGCGACGGAGTAGTCATATTTGTTGGCCTTGGTGCACCCACAAAAGCCCCCGCCATAGGCCCATCGCAGTCGCCATGAGGCACTCGCCTCGATAAGATAAGGTCCTCCCTCGACGCTTGGCACGCGGCTAGTGTTACCCGTCGGAATTAAACTACTCAGATCCTCCAAGATCGATTTCATGGAGACGCGGAAGATCGGCCATTGCGGTCGGATGGGATTGTCGTAGGCCGCTGGCGCGGGCAAACTGGGCGCGATGGCGATTGCTGGTCGAGGGCGGGTCGGGGCGTTGATACTTGCGCTATGCGTAAGTGGCTGCACGCCGCCGGCCAGCGTCGCTTATCTGCCCGATCCGACCCTGGCCAGTCCGGGCTGGCGATGCCCCAGCGATCGCAAATTCATCGCTCACGTCAACCCGCCCTGCGCCTGGGTTCCAGGCGGACTGATGTTCAAGAGTTGCTGGGACCGCTATATCGCCGATATCAGCCAGGCGCGAGGCTGCGTGCCAGCGACGCCTGCCACGACCGGCAACGCGGCTCCGTGAGATAGTCTTCGCCCTTCAGGCGGGATGATTGCCAAGCAGGCCGGCTTCTGGTGTCATCGCGGTTATGCTTCGAGCGGCGGCCACGCCGGCGAAGCTGAGAGAGAGGAGGCGCCAGGCGTGCCAAAACCCGAACTGGAGTTCCATAGTCCCGATTCTTCGGGATGGGAGCGGCTCAACCAAACCGGCCCGGGAGTTTATCAAAAGATTCTCTCGCGCGATCCGGAGGTGGGCAATTACACCCGTCTACTCAAATACGAAGCGGGGGCCGACATGCTCAGCGACGGCATCCTCACCCATGACCATTGGGAGGAAGTCTGGATCATCCAGGGCGCGCTGACCGACGTTACCCTGGGCAAGACCTTTCCCGCCGGCTCCTATGCCTGTCGTCCGCCCGGCATGAAACATGGCCCGTACAAATCGGAGCGCGGCGCGCTGATGTTCGAGGTACGTTACTGGCTCAAGTAACGCCCCCGCCGGTGAAAAATCGCCTGCCCTGGCTGCGCCTGCTGATGTTGTGGCTGGCGGGCGTGGATCTGCGCGTGACGCTGGTCGCGATCCCGCCGCTGTTTCCACTCATCCATCGCGACCTGCCCCTGAACGAAACGCTGGTGGCCGTCCTGCTGGGCTTGCCGGTGCTGCTTCTGGCTACCGCATCGATTCTGGGCTCGATGCTGACGACCTGGCTGGACGCGCGCCGCGCCGTGATCCTGGGTATCGCGGTGGTCGGAGTCAGTTCCGCTATGCGCGGAATCGGTCCTTCGCTGGCGATGCTGTTCGGGATGACCTTGGTCATGGGGATGGGCGTGGCCTTGTTTCAACCCGCGTTGCCCGCCCTGGTCTATCATTGGACCCCCGAACATATCGGCTTGGCCACCGCGATTTATACCAACGGTTTGCTGGCGGGCGAAGTGATGGGCGCGGGATTGACTACCCAAGCGCTGCTCCCGCTGGCCGGAAGCTGGCAGATGAGCCTGGCGCTGTGGGGCATCTTTCCGCTGGCCACCCTGGTGCTGATCTGGGCGCTAACCGCGCCGTTGCAACGGCGCGAGGCACCAGCGCATCGGCAATGGTGGCCCAATTTCCGCGATCCCAAAACCTGGCGCCTGGGGATTATTCAAAGCGGTACCTCGCTGGTGTTCTGGGGCGCCAACGCTTTTTTCCCCGACTTCCTCCATCGCGCGGGCAGCACTCACCTGATCGCGCCGGCTTTGGTCTGGCTGAGCGCGGGACAGATGCTGGCCTCGCTGATGGTAGCAATAATGCCGGGACTGCTGGTTGGGCGCGCCCGGCCGATTCAGCTCGCGGCCGTGGTGGCGGGGATCGGACTGGCGATTTTCTTCATCCCACGGGATTGGAGCCGGCTACTGGGGGCGGGCTTGATGGGCACTTTTTCCGCCCTTGCCTTCGTCCTTAACCTTGCCTTTCCGCCCCTGCTGGCCGCCGACTCCGACGAGGTCCATCGAATCTCGGCCGGGATGTTCACCATCGGCTACAGCGCCACCTTTCTGTTCACGCTGGCCTGTGGCGCGCTGTGGGATCGCACTGGAATCGCCGCCACGGCCCTGGCTCCGGTCGCCCTGGGCGTGATTTTCCTGCTAATCGGTCCCTGCGGCCTGGACAACGTGAGTCATCGAGTCCAACTTCGACCTTGATCACGACTGGGGCGAATGCGCGATCAGCGGAGCTTGCTCCCGGGGCGCGCCCTCAGGGCGCGCGGTGGGCACGATCGCCTTGGCCACGGCGTGCTTTTTCCCCGCCTGAGTCAGCGCATAGCTGATTGCGAACTGTTGATCACCACCAGCCTGCACCCAGCGCGCCAGCTCGTAGAGCTGCGGCGCATGCTCGTTTTCCGACATGTCGCGTAGGATCCTTACGGTCTCGGCCCGCGCGCTGTCTTCCTGCTCGCGACTGAGCGCGTGATCGAGCGCAAACTGCGGATCGCCGCCATTTTGCACAAAACGCGCCAAATCGGCGATCCGCGGATCGCCCTGGGTCGTGGCGATGTTGCGCAGGATCCCAACGGTGGTCGCTTGCCGGGACAACGCCTGAACGTGCTGGCGCTGCAAGGCTTGGAGCTCGGCCTGGGTATAGCGCGCCTGTCGATCGTTGCTCAGGATCCACGATTTGTTCACCGCCACGGTGGATTGGGTCCCGACCATTCCGGTGGCGCCTGTCCCCGCCATGTTCGCCAGCGTTCCGGCCTGTTCCATCGCTGGCACCGCCAACAGGGCGCAGCCACCCAACCAGAGCGAAATTGCGGGCCAAAGCAGAATTCCTTTCCTCATCGTTCACCTCCGCGCAACCGTCCCGGCGTATGCCACCGCGCGCTGCCCCGACCCAAGCGACCATGGGCAGGCGCGTGCATTATCACCGCAGGATTCAGGGGATTGAGCCAGTGCTCTCTTCAATTAGACTCGTGGCACAGGATAAGGGAAGGAGTTGATCGCGAATTTCGCGTGGCTGGCGCGCAAGAGCCGGCGATGGTAATCGATTCACGCATGGCACCAAGCCAGGCAAGGACAGGAGCGCGATGGCAGCCAAGCATGTCTTTTACGTCAAGTATTTGGCCGATCCGGTCTATGCGGAGATTCTCGCGCGGCGGCCGGAAATCGAACTGGAGAAGCTGGAAAACGGCAGCGACGAGGCCAGCGTCGACGCAGTTCTCGGCCGAGCCCACGTCTATCAGATAACGTCCTCGCGCGATGAAGTGGACCGCCGCTTTCATGGGCATAACGAATTGCTCGCGCGCGCTCCCCACCTGCTGGCTATTTCCACCACTGGCGTGGGTTACGACACCGTCGATCTGGCGGCCTGCACGGAGGCCGGTGTAATCGTGGTCAACCAGGCCGGCGGTAATCGCGAGGCTGTGGCCGAGCACGTTCTGGGGATGATGCTGTGTCTGTCCAAGCGGATCATGGAAGCCGACCGCGTGATGCGCCGGCAGGCGGACGTAAGTCGGGCGGATTTCATGGGTCACGATCTGCATGGTAAAACCCTCGGCATCATCGGCATCGGCAATGTCGGCAGCCGACTGGCCCAACTATGCGCGGGCCTGCTTGCGATGCGGGTGCTGGCGTACGATCCCTACCTCTCGGACCGGGAGATCGCAGCTCGCGGCGGTGAAAAAGTCGAGCTGGAGGAGTTGTTGCGCCGTGCCGACTTCGTTTCCATCAACTGTCCCCTCACCCACGAGACCCGCGGCATGATTGGTGCGGCGCAATTCGCCCTGATGGCACCCCACGCTTACTTTATCGCCACCGCGCGCGGCGGCATCTATGACGAGGCCGCGTTGGCCGAGGCCTTGTCCGGCCGCCGCCTGGCTGGCGCGGGACTTGATGTTTGGGCCAAGGAGCCTCCCTCACCCGACCATCCGCTGCTGCGGATGGACAACGTCCTGGCCAGCCCTCACACCGCCGGTATCACGCACGAAGCGCGCCATCACATGGCGACCATCGCGGCCGAGCAGGTGCTCGACATCCTTGACGGCAAGCGCCCGCCGCGTCTGCTCAATCCGCAAGCCTGGCCCGCATATGCCAAGCGCTTCGCCGCGACTTTCGGCTTTGCTCCCGAGCATCTGCAAGCTTGAATCATTTTATCAGATCGGCGCGCCGGGCCGCGGCGCACGCCGCTATTTGTATGGCGGTATCGTGGTAGCGCGGCTAAGATAAAATCGATTCTGGTCCGGTTGAGATTTCGAGGTTGGAATTGATGAGCGAGACGACCATAGCGGCAATAGCCGCGCGGGAGATTTTGGATTCCCGCGGCAACCCGACAATCGAAGTAAGCGCAGTGCTCGAAAACGGCGTGCGCGCCAGCGCAGCGGTGCCCTCGGGTGCCTCCACCGGCTCGCACGAGGCGCACGAACTGCGCGACGGCGATGCCAAACGCTTCGGCGGCAAGGGTGTACTCAAGGCGGTTGCCAACGTCAATCGCGTGATCGCTCCCAAGTTGCGTGGGATGGACCCCAGCTCGCAGAGCGAAATCGATCGGGCGCTGATTGAACTCGACGGTAGCCCGAACAAATCCCGCCTGGGCGCCAATGCGATCCTGGGCGCATCGCTCGCGGTGGCGCATGCCGCAGCGACGGCGCGCAAGCTGCCGCTGTTTCGCTACCTGAGCGCCGGTGCCAACCTGCTGCCCACCCCGATGATGAATATCTTGAATGGCGGGCGGCATGCCGAATCGGGCGTCGATTTTCAGGAATTCATGGTGGTTCCGGCGGGCGCCAAACAATTTTCCGAAGCTCTGCGCATGGGGACCGAGATCTTTCATGCCCTGGCCGCAGTCCTCAAGGCGCGAGGCTACTCCACCACCGTGGGCGACGAAGGCGGTTTCGCCCCCAGCCTGCGCAACAACGAGGAGCCCTTGGAGTTTATCTCGGAGGCGATCGTCAAGGCCGGCTACCAACCCGGCCGCGAGGCCTGGATCGCGCTGGACCCGGCGACCAGCGAAATATACCAGGACGGCAAATATGTGTTCGCGCGCTCGGGCGATAAGACCCGCGATGCCGAGGAGATGATTCGGCTTTATGCCGAATGGGCCGCGCGCTATCCGATCATTTCATTGGAAGACGGTCTGGCCGAGGATGACTGGGCCGGTTGGGAGATGCTCACGGCGGAGCTGGGCGGACGCCTGCAACTGGTGGGGGACGACATCTTCGTGACCAATCCGGCGATCATTCGCCGCGCGATCGAGCGCAAGGTGGGCAATTCGGTGCTGATCAAGCTCAACCAGATCGGCACGCTGAGCGAGACCCTGGAAGCGATCAAGCTGGCGGAAGGCGCGCATTACACCTGCGTGATTTCCCATCGCTCGGGCGAGACCGAGGACACGACCATCGCCGATCTGGCGGTCGCCACCGGAGCCGGCCAAATCAAGACCGGATCGGCCTGCCGCGGCGAGCGGATCGCCAAGTACAACCGCCTGCTCGCCATCGAGGAGGAGCTGGGCGCGCAGGCACGTTTCGCTGGCCGCGCCGCCTTCCAGCGCTGAGAGTTGGCAATGCAACGGGCGCTGGGCGAGATTTTTCAACGCGGGCCGCACTGCTTGCCGGCTCAACATGAGTGGAGATTCACAGATCCTCAGGGCGTGACGCCTTCGATCCGATAGACCAGCCAAACGCTGGCCGAGATTGTAAGTCGGCCGGGAGCGATTGGAGTCTGCGGCGCCGCCATCGCCATCGCGAAGCGGGCAGTAGGTTCAGGGCTACTCTCGCCCGCGGTCGAGGCGCGCAGGAGGGGGCCTAATTTAACGCCCAACGACTTGGCCAGCGCATGAGCCTGAATTTGTGCAGCGGCGACCGCACGTGCGATCGCCTGGGCGCGCGCCGCGCTGTCGTCCTTTAAGCCGAAGCCGAGCGAATTGACCTGATTGGCGCCGGCTGCCAGCGCGGCATCGATCAATGTGCCTGCCAGCGTCAGATCGCTGGTGCGCACTCGCAGCGAATTAACTGCGCGGTAGCCGACGATATGGCTGGGGCCGTTGGGCGGGCTGTCGGTGACCGGAAAAAGGTCGTAGCTGCCGCTTTGCACCGTGCCGCGCCCGCCCAGCTTGTCGCGAATCGCCGCCAGCACTCGCTGGGCCAACTTGGCGTTGCGCTGGCCGGCCTCCACCGCATTGTGGCCCTGGGTTTCTACCGCGACATCCAGATTGAGCAGGTCGGGTGCGACGCGCACCTCGCCGCTGCCGCTGACATTAATCGTGGGGCCGGGCATCGGCGGCATCTGGGCCAACGCACTGAGCGGAAACAGCAAAAGCAGGGCGCTCACAGCGAAAATTCGCATCGCGGCTCTCTCCCAATCTGGAATCCCAGCGAACGACAGGTAATTATGGTTTGCTATCCGCCGCGCGCAAGCAAACCGGGCGGAGGCCTGAAGCTTGATTTGGGCGACAGGCTTGGCAGGAGAACATGGCGGAGAAGCTGGAGAAAAAAGTTACCCCACGCTCGCAGGATTTCGCGGCTTGGTACAACGAGGTCATCCTGCGCGCCGAATTGGCGGACTACTCGCCGGTTCGCGGCTGCATCGTTTTTCGGCCCGACGGCTTCGCTATCTGGGAGAGTTTGCGCGATGAGCTGGACCGGCGCATCAAGCGCACCGGCGCGCGCAACGCCTATTTCCCCTTGTTCATCCCGCAGAGCTTCATTCACAAGGAAGCCCAGCACGTCGAGGGCTTCGCACCCGAACTGGCGGTGGTCACCCACGGCGGCGGCAAGGAGCTGGAAGAGCCGCTGGTGGTGCGCCCAACCTCCGAGACCATCATCAATCACATGTTCGCGCAGTGGATCCATTCCCATCGCGACCTGCCGTTGATGATCAACCAATGGTGCAACGTGGTGCGCTGGGAGATGCGCACGCGCATGTTCCTGCGCACCACGGAATTCCTGTGGCAGGAGGGGCACACCGCGCACGCCAGCGCCGAGCAGGCCCAGGCCGAGACCTTGACGATGCTGGAGGTCTACCGCGGGTTTTGCGAAGAAGTCCTCGCCATCCCGTTGATTCACGGGCGCAAGAGCGCGGCCGAACGCTTCGCCGGCGCGGTGGAGACCTACACCATCGAAGGGCTGATGGCGGACGGGCGAGCATTGCAGTGCGGGACCTCCCATTTCCTGGGCCAGAACTTCGCGCGCGCCTTCAACATCCGCTTCCTGGACGATAACAACGAGATGCAGTTCGCCTGGCAAACGAGCTGGGGTGTTTCGACGCGGCTGCTGGGCGCGCTGATCATGGTGCATGGCGACGACCAGGGACTGCGCCTGCCACCCGCGGTGGCGCCGATCCAGGTCGTGATCGTGCCGATTTGGCGCAAGGCCGAGGAGCGCGAAACCGTGCTCGGGGCGGCGAGGCGATGCGCCAGCGAGCTGGCTCAGGCCGGCGTGCGCATCCACCTGGACGATCGCGACGGGCTCACCCCAGGCTTCAAGTTCAACGACTGGGAGATGCGCGGAGTGCCGCTGCGGCTGGAAATTGGGCCACGCGACGTGGCCGCCAACGCCGCTTTGATCGCACGGCGCGATCAGCCAGCCGGCTCGGGCAAGAGCAAGGTGGCCCTACCCGACCTGGCGCAATCGGTACGCCGGCTGTTGGACGAGGTGCAGCAGGCGCTGCACGCGCAGGCGGCGCGAGCGCTGGCCGACAATACCCACTCCTTCGACGACTACGACGCGTTGGCGCGCCGGATGGAGGGGGAAGGGGGCGGCGGGATGGCGCTGGTGTACTGGTGCGGCGAGGCGGCTTGCGAAACCAGGATTCGAGAGGAGACCCGCGCCACCTGCCGCGCGATACCGTTGGAGGAAGCGCCCAGCGGACCCTGTATCGTTTGCCATCGGCCCGGCAGTCGAGCCTACTTCGCCAAGTCTTACTGACCGCCTAGTTTCCATCGGCCAGGAAGAATTCACGTTTGCGCGAATAAGGGCGACGAGATCCGACGGCTTCCGTCGCGCGCCGCACGCGCAACGGAAAGCCTTGGTGGTTAATGCGAAGTGTCCTTCTGGCCTGCGTCAGGCGGTGCCGGAGTCAATGCGTCGGGCGAGGCCGACGGATTGGTTGACTTGGTGTTGCCTAAATCCTTTTCGCTCAGTCGACTCAATGGCTGTTCGTCGAGCCGATCCGCCTGTTCCTCGCTGGGAACCGGCGGCAGGGGCACCTTGTCAGTCGCGCTGCCGTAGTATTCTTCCCAGCTATCCGCGTCGCGCGAGGGGTCGAGCACCGGCTGCAGGAAGGTCTGGGTGGCCAAGTAATGCAGGGGCCGGGCCAGCCCATATTCCAGCATCGTCCCGACCGGACTCAGAATGTAGGAAATCCCGCGCACTGGGTCGGAATCTTCCTGGGTGTATTCGTTGGGCGAGCGAAATTCGGAATTCTGTGCCTGCTGTGAGCACGCCATCCCGCCCACCAGGGCCACCGCTACGGCGACGACCGCGACCGCGCGCCGAGGAACGAGCCGGGCGGCTTTGTGCACTACGCAAAACATGCGTTCACCTTTGATCGGAGCCGGGAGGGGTGTCAATCGTCCTTGTGACCAAGTCGGGACACTTCATTCCCCCGCTAGTAGAGGCCTATCTGCAAGGAGAACGACTGGCAATCATACGTATACAAAGCTGGAAATAACCACTCCTCCTTCAGGCAGAGGCGCTTGTGTGCGGCGGGGGCGATGGTTTCAACGGCAGCGGCGGGTACAATTGGTCGCAGTGCGATTCTTGAGCAAAATCACCGGTGTCGGACTTTGGCTTGGGCTGATCGGTCCGATCATGGCCCTGTGGGCGCCTTTGGCGATGGCGCGGCCGAGCTTGCCGGGGCAGGTTGGGCGGATCGCTTTCGTCGGCACCGACGGCAACATCTATCTCTGGAGCGCGCAAAACGAGCAGCCGCGATGCGTTAGTTGCAGCGGGCGCTCCGAGCAGGTGCGTGCGCCAGGTATTGTGCCAGTTAGCGCGGGCCTGCAGCGGATGCAAGACGAGCCCGGGCAGCCGCCCATGTTAAGCGCCCCGCGGCCGCGCTTTCGCCTGCCCACCTTCTCGCCCGACGCTACCCAGCTTGCCTATACCTCGATGCGACTGGGGCGCGACGGCATAACTTTCGCCGTACACGTCAGCGATCTGGCCAAAGGCCAGAGCAACGAGCTTTTTTCCGGCCCGATCGGACGACCGATCGACCTTTACTGGTCGGCCGGAAGTCATCGGCTATTTTTTCTGGTTGAGCACCAAGGCCTGTTGAGCTTGATGCTGGTGCGCACCGATCGACCCGCGCCCGCCCGGCTGCTGGCGCAAGGACAGCCGCTGTTTTTCGCTTGGAATGACGCTCGCAAAGAATTGGCTTTGAACTATGCTCCGGGCGATCAGTCCGATCAGCCCCAGTCGCAGAGAGTTGTCCTGATGGAGGTAAGCGACCGGGCCCAGCGCGTGAGCAAAGTTCTCTCCAGCAGGCCGGGGCTTTTTCGCACTCCGGCCTGGTCACCCAACGGGGCTTATCTGGCTTGGGTCAACGACAAGGGCAACGGCCAAGCGGCTTTGATAGTGGCGGCGAGCGATGGTACGCAGCCGCGTGAATTGGTTGGCCTGCCCCCTTTTCTGTCCACCTTCGTCTGGTCGCCCGATTCCAAGCAAATCGCCTTCACCTCGGCTCAGAGCCGGCGAGCGAGTTCGTTTGACGGGATCGGTTTGCTCGATCTCGCCAGCGGCAACATCAGCACTCTGGTCAGCGGTCCGGTGGTCAGCTACAGCTTCGCCCCTGACGGCCGCCACTTGGCCTACGTCGTGCCCGAGGGCGTGGGTTACAGTTGGTACCTGGCCGATCTGCCGCCATCCAAGCCGCGCCGGTTGCAAAGTTTTCTTCCGACCCAGGCGGAAGATCTGACTTTGCGCTTTTTTGACCACAGCCCGCTTTCCGGCGGCATCTGGTCGCCCGATTCCCGCCATTTGACCTTCGCCGGTGCGCTCATTGCCCCTGGCCAGCAGCAGGAAACCCAACTGCCGACGCCACGGATCTGGATCGTGTCGTTGGATAAGCAGCCTGCGATCGGGGTCGGCAATGGTTCGATGTCGACTTGGTCACCCTTGGCCAACCCCAGCTCAAGCTCGGGCCGATGACGCGGCAGTACCAAACCCGCTCCGTGCAGCGCGCCTTGACGCCCACCGGCGGTTTTCTATCGGGCTTCGCCTTTTCCCTCAACCCCTATATTGGCTGCGCTTTCGGCGATAACGGCGGCTGCCCGTTCTGCTACGTGCGCTGTCTACCGGTGGCGCGCACCCGGCCCCAAGGCTGGGGCCGGTGGGTGATCGCCAAGGAAAATCTGGCGGCGCGGCTGGCCGCGGAGTTGGCCCAGATCGAAAGCCAAGGGCGGCTGGATCGATTGACCATCTTCATGTCCAGCGCGACCGACCCTTACCAGGGACTGGAGCGCGACGCGCGCCTGACCCGCGCTGCGTTGGAATTGCTGGTGCGCTATCCGCCGCGCCGATTGATGGTACAAACTCGCAGCCCGATGGTGGAGCGCGATCTCGATCTGCTCAAGGCTTTGCACAAGCGCGTGATCGTCTCGCTGACCCTGGAGACCGACGACGAGCAGGTTCGCCGCCAGCTTTGTCCGACTTCGCCCTCGATCGCGCGCCGGGTCGGCGTCGCCCAACGATTGCGGGCCGCCGGCATCTTCGTTCAGTTGGCGATCGCGCCGATGCTGCCCAATCATCCCGAACGGCTGGCTGAAATTGCCGCGATAGCCGCCGATCGGGTGGTGGTCGATACTTTGCGCGATGGCGACGGCAGCGGCGGCCGCCGCTCGCAGGCCTTGGGCATGCCCGATCGCTTGGGCCGCCTGGGCTACGCGCATTGGTGGCGCGAGGATGCCCACGCGCCCTTGATGGCGGCCTTGCGGGCCGCGATGGGCGAGGAGCGGGTCGGGTTCAGCCAGACCGGCTTCAATGCCATATAACGCCGCGCCGGCCGGTCAACGGCCAAGGAGCAGGCCCACGCAAGCGCAAATCTATTTCAATCCCTTCGACCCCAATCTGCGCGCCAACCCTTATCCGATTTACCGCCAGTTGTTGGCCGCGGGCACCATGCGTCTGGAGCATCCCCGCCCGCTGGCGATCGTCAGTCGCTATGCCGAGGTCGAGCGGGTAGTGCGCGACCACGAAAGCTTTTCCAGCGAACGGACCGGTCAGATCGCCTTCCAAGGGCTCAACCTGGCCCCGGGAGCGAAAAACCTGCTCAATTCCGACCCGCCCTTGCATTCTCGCTTGCGCCGACTGTTAGCCGGCGATTTTTCGCCGCGCCGGATACAAGCGCTGACCCCATTTATCGATGAGACCATCGGGCGCCTGCTGGATCAGATCGAGGCCAAAGGCCAGTTCGACGCGGTTGCGGATCTGGCCAATCAATTGCCGGTGCGAGTGATCGCCAGTCTGTTGGGGATCGAAGTCGAGCGCCACGCCGAGTTCAAGCGCTGGTCGGATGCGATTATCTCCAGTTCCGGGATCGACCCGTCGCTGCCCCGACCCGAATCGGCGCTGGCGGCGGCAGCCTCGATTCGCGGCCTGTTTGCCGATGCCATCGAGCAGCGGCGCCGCGCGCCCGGCACCGATCTGGTCAGCGCCCTGGTCGCGGTCAATCAAGCCGATCAGCTCGAGCCCGAGGAACTGATGTCCTTCCTGATTCTGCTGCTGCTCGCGGGCAATGAGACCACCACCAGCCTTATCGGCAACGGCCTGCTGGCTCTGGGACGCCATCGCGAACAACTGGATCGCTTGCGCGCCGATGCTTCGCTCATCGGAGCAGCGATCGAGGAAGTCCTGCGCTACGATCCTCCGGTCCAGGGAACCGTGCGCAAGGTCAATCATCAAATCAAGTTGGGCAAAGTCGAGCTGCGGCCCGACGATATGGTCCTTTTACTGCTGGCCGCAGCCAACCGCGACCCGGCGCAATTCACCGATCCCGACCGCTTCAATATCGAGCGCTCGCCCAATCCCCATCTCTCCTTCGGCGCCGGGATCCATTACTGCCTCGGTGCACCCCTGGCGCGTCTGGAGGCGGCGCGGGCCATTGGCGCGCTCCTGCAACGCTTTCCACGCTGGCGCTTGGCCGATCCCGAGGCCCAATTGAGCTACAAGGGATCGATGTTTTTGCGCGGGTTGGCCGCCTTGCCCTGCGCTATCGAATGAGCGCAGCTACCGCCTCAGTCCAGAACTTCGGGATTGACCACGTTTTCGCGCTCGGGATGGCGGTCGAGCACGCTCAACAGGTTGCGGATGGTGGTCACGCTCATCCGTTCCAGCGCCTCGGCGGTCACACCGGCCGCGTGAGGGCTGACAATCAGTCGCTCCAGAGTCAGCAGCGGATCATCCTGCGCGGTGGGCTCGCGCTCGAACACGTCCAGCGCCGCGCCGCCCAGCCCACCTTCGGCCAAGGCCGCGTAGAGCGCGCGCTCGTCGATGATGCCGCCGCGAGCGGTGTTGATCAGGTAGGCAGTGGGCTTCATCCGGGCCAGGCGCGGAGCATCGAACAGGCCGACAGTCTCGGGATTTTTGGGGCAATGGATCGTCACGAAATCGGCGCGCGGCAAGGCCTGGTCGAGGTCGGCCACCCATTCGCAGCCGGCGCCGGCGATCGTTTCCGCGGCGAGGTAGGGATCGTAAACCAGGACGGTCATTTCCATCGCTCGGCAGCGCGCCGCCACTCGCGTGCCGATTCGCCCGAACCCGACGATCAGCACGGTGCTTCCGTATAACTCGCGCGGCGGGTTGGCGTAGCGCTCGCGCCAATTGCCCGCCCGCGTGATCTGATCCATCAGGCGGCCGCGCTTGACCAGCTCCAGCATGAAATAGAGCGCATGCTCGGCCACCGAAACCGAATTGGCGATGCCGGTTACCAGAAGCGGGATGCGCCTGGCGGTGAGCGCACTCACGTCCACGCCGTCGTAACCCACCCCGATTCGTCCCACCGCCTTGAGCCGCGGAGCCGCGGCAATTTCGGGCGCCATCATGTGAGTCAGCGCCAGCGCCACCGCGTCGGCATCCTTGAGCAAGGCGTGAAACTCCGCCTTGGGCATCTCGTTGCTGAACGCCACCACTTCGATATCTGGCCGGCTCTTCAGCAGCTCCCAACCGGCGCGATGGATAGTGTCGGGAACCAGTAGCTTTTTTTTTCGCTCCGCCATCCGACCTGGGACTAACCCTGAATCAGGGCGCGCGCCGCCGCATCGACTTGAGCATTATCCGGCAAGTGTCCCTCGACTATGCCGAGCGCCGCGAAGAATTTTCCGATGCGGGCATGATCGGCGGGCGAAACCGGATCGTAGGGCGGAGCCGGATCGCCGATATCGACTCCGAAATGCTTGAGCGCGGATTTCATCACCGGCGGCAGACCGTAGGCAGCGAAGCAGGCCGGAAACAGGGTAAAGCATCGCTGCCATTGGCTGGCCCGCGCCAGATCGCCGGAGCGAAAAGCGCGCACTATCGCAGCCGCGATCCGGGTGCCTGGCGGCGGCATCGTTGCTCCGGCGCCGCCCAGTAGCAGGGTTATCAGCAAAGGCTGCATGGTGGTGAAGTAACCCACCTTGCCCTTCAGTCCCAATTGGGCGATAAGCCGGCCAATCTTGGTAACGTCGCGCGAGCTTTCCTTGAAATAACGCACCGGAGCCAGTTCGGCGAGTCGCAGGTAGGCCTCCAGCGGCGGATCCGTGCCGGGGCCGGGATTGTGATAAACCACGATCGGCAGCGGCGTGCGCGCCGCAATCTGCTCGAAGTAACGCATCAGTTCTGCCGTGGTCGGGGGCGGTCCCCACGGCCGCAACGGCATCAGGACCTGGATCAGATCGGCGCCATGCTTGGCGCCGTGATCCGCCAGCTCCAGGACCGCGCGCGGGTTGGGCGCCGAAGCTCCGGCTATCACCGGCTTGCGACCCGCCACCATCGCGATCCCCTGGCGAATCAACTCCAGCCGCTCGGCGGCACTCAGCATCGTGTACTCGGCGGCTTCCACCGCCGCGACCGAGATCGTGTCGCAGTCGGCCGCCAAGAAATCGATTTCGTGCCCCAGAGCGGGGTAATCGACCCGCCCGTCTTTATTGAACGGAGTCAGGCAGGCACCGATAACGCCACTGATCGCGTCGCTCATAAAAGTAGGCCTTTACCGCCAGCGCCTGGCGCCGACCGAGGTTAAACGCCGCGCGCGGGAATAGAAAGAAATTGGCTACAAGCTGCGCCGCCAATCGGCGTACAGCGGGTCCTCGTCGACAAAGGCCCGTTTTACCCCGTCCAGCGCCAGCCAGAAAATGTCCAAGGTCTGCTGCACGGCCTGCCGCACCCGCTCCTGATCGAAATCGCTGACCGCATACTTGGCCACGGCGTAGGGACCCACGCGCATATGCTCCTCGTCCACGCTCATATGCACGGTCCAGTATTCGATATCGCGCGACTTGCGATCGAAACCGTAATGGTTGACCAGGCCGTTGACGATTCGAGTCATCCGCGGCGCCGCCGTCCCCTCCAGGCAAAAGCCCTGTCCCGCATACAGCTCGAGCCAGGAGCGCTGATTAATCAGCAATTCGCGCCAAGCCAGAAAGGCCTTGGTCTCGGGCAGCGGCGCGACCGCGTTCAGCTCCTCTTCGCTGTAGCCGCAGGCAATCGCGAAGCGCTGATAGAGATCCTTGTGGCCGCCGGTCTTGGTGCCAGCCCCGGTGGCTTCTTCCATCACGTTGTCGATCCACATGTGCTCCAGCTCGGGATCCTCGGGACACCGCCCCAGCATCGCCGCGATCGGCTTGGGAAAGGGCTTGGGAAAGTATAGATAGAACTGGCCGATAAACCCCTTGAGCTGCTTCTTGCTCAAATCTCCCGCCTCGATCGCCGCGATTACCGGATGGTCCTTGGAATGTTTGCGCTCGACCATGCGCTGAATGTCGCGAACGAATGCTTCACCTGAAAGTGCCATGGCGTACTCCTTGAGATGGCTGCGTTGGCGCCGGTCATCAATTATGGCGCAGGGAGCGGCGCAAAGCACGCCCGGCGTGCTCGGTTACGGGTTGGGCAAAAAAGTCAAGCCCGCGCCGGCGTCGAACCTCTGGCAGCGCTCATAGTGGCGGCCGGCGCGACTGTCAAGAGGAGGGTGATTACAAAGTCGGGGTTTCGCGATTAGTATCGGCCATCGGGAGGAAGACCACGATGGACGGCAAAATCGCCCTGATCACCGGCGCCGGTAGCGGCATCGGACAAGCCGTGGCCGTAGCCTTGCGCCAGGAGGGTTATGCAACGGTTTTGGCCGGTCGCCGGATCGAGGCGCTGGAAGAAACCAGGCGTCAAGGCCAGGGCGCTTCGGCATCCTGCCTGGTGGTACCCACGGACGTGCGCGATCCCGTTGCGGTGCGGACGCTCTTCGCGCGCACCAAGGAGCGCTTTGGCCGGCTCGATCTCCTCTTCAACAACGCCGGCGTGAACGCCAGTGGCTTCGCCCTGGAAGACCTGCCCTTGGAGCGCTGGCAGGCGGTGGTTGATACCAACCTGACCGGAATCTTTCTGTGCACCCAGGAGGCCTTCAAGTTGATGAAGGCGCAGCAGCCTCGCGGCGGCCGAATCATCAATAACGGCTCGATCTCCGCCTACAGCCCACGCCCCAACTCCGCGCCCTATACCGCGACCAAGCACGCGGTGCTGGGGCTAACCAAGGTAACTTCGCTGGACGGGCGCAAATACGATATCGCTTGCGGGCAGATAGATATCGGCAACGCGCAAACCGCCTTCACCGCGCGGATGGCCGCTGGCGTGCCGCAAGCCAATGGCACCACGATGGTCGAGCCGACGATGGCGTTGGAACACGTCGCCCGAGCGGTGCTCTACATGGCCAGCCTGCCGCTTGAGGCCAACGTCGAGTATCTGACCGTGATGGCGACCAAGATGCCCTTCGTCGGCCGCGGCTGACGAATCATGCCGGCTCATTGGCCTTCTGGCGCCGCTGCGCCTCGGGATAGGCCCGGCTCAGCGTCCGGCACATTTGGGCGTGCAGACGGCGATTGGAGGCCAGGATGCGCCCGCCGTCCAGCTCCAGCGCGCGGCCATCCAGATTGGATACCCGCCCACCCGCTTCGCGCACGATCAACGAGCCGGCCGCGACGTCCCAGGGCTTGAGCCCAAACTCCCAGAAGCCGTCCAGCCGCCCGCATGCAACCCAGCTCAAGTCCAGCGCCGCGGCGCCGGTGCGGCGGATACCATGCACCAGCGGCATCATGGCCTCCCAAAAAGTCAGGTAGAACCAGCGCCGCTGCGCGCGGTCGTAGGGAAAGCCGGTCCCGATGAGGGCCTGATTGAGCCGGCGATTGTTGCTGACCGCGATCGGAGCGCCGTTGAGGGTGGCACCGCCGCCGCGCCTTGCGACGAACATTTCCTTGCGGCAGGCGTCATAGACCACGCCCAAATCGACCTTGCCGCGCCGTTCATAACCGATCGAAACGCAGAACTGAGGATAGCCGTGGGCGAAGTTGGTGGTGCCGTCAAGCGGATCGATGATCCAGCGATGCTCGCTGGGCTTGCGGTTGCCGCCACCCTCCTCGGCGAGGATGGCGTGGTCGGGAAAGGCCCGGCTCAGGATCGCGATCACCTTTGCTTCGGCTTCGCGGTCGGCCTCGGTCACGAGATCCAGAAAATTACTCTTGCTGGCGATACTGATATGCCGGAAAAGCGCGAGATGGATCTGGCCGGCCGCGCGCGCGGCCTTTAACGCTACCGCTTCAAGTTCTTCCACTGCGACCGCAGGTTATGGAATCGCCCGGCGCAAGTCCAATCGTTCAACTGACCGCGCCACCAGGCCGCCAACGCGCAGTTGGTTCAGTCGGTGACCTTCAGGTGGTCTTCGATGTTGTTGGCGCCGGTCAGCGCCGAGGCCTCGTCCTCGACCATCTGGCGCGCCTCTTCGCTGGGTACGCTGCCCCATAGCGTGATGGTGTCGCCACGAAGTTGGAAGTTGACCCCGGGATAACTCTGGCTGAGCAGCAGCCGCAGCATCGCCTGCGAGGCCAACCTGGCGCTGGCGCCGAGTGAATCGCCGGGAGCGCCAAAGCTGGGCACTGCCGCGGGTTCGGAATCGGCGCGCCCGGCCGCCGGCGCCACCGCCGACAGATACATCAGCAGGCGGATCACCGCGAAGGCCAGCACCGCCGCCAGCAGGACCAGCCTGAGCACTCGAGTGCCCGGCCGGCTATCTCCCGCGCGTCGCACCGATGCCCCCGAGCGCACGATGCGGTCGGGCGAAAGACGAACGGTCTCCGCGTCGTTGCCCACCACCTGGCTGGGCCCCAGCACGCGGCGCAAATCGGCTGCGCAGTAGCTGCAGAAGCGCGAGTCCAGAGGAATGGGACGGGCGCAATTGGGACACGGCGTCTCGGCCGCCTGGGTTAGTAGAGTGGGCGCCGCCGCGGCACTCGGCGCGGGCGGGTTGGCAGCCAGCGGCAGCTTGAGTTGGGCTCGCTCATTGCCGGCTGGCAGCGCGCCGCTGGCAGTGAGCAGACGATGGCGAAATTCGCCGGTATTGGGGATCCGATGCTCGACGTCGTAGGCCAGCGCCGCGCTTACCAGCTCGGCCAGCGCTGGGCTTAGATCGGGACGCAGGTTGCGCAGCGGCGGATAGCTGAAAGGTGGCTCGGTGGTCGGGTCACGCCCGGAGAGCGCGTGATGGAGGGTTGCGCCCAGCGCGTAGAGATCCGAGCGGGTCTCGACCTTGCCGCGATACTGCTCGGGCGGCGCATAGCCTTGGGTGCCAATCATGGTGGCGCTGCTTTGCGGCTGAAAATGGCGGGCGATGCCGAAATCGATCAGCTTCACCATCCCGCCGGGCGTGATCATGATGTTGGAGGGCTTGAGATCGCGGTAAATCACCGGCGGATTGCGCGAGTGCAGGTACTCCAGGGTATCGAGGATTTGCAGCGCGATCGGCGCCATCTCCTCGGGTGAAAGCTTGCCTCCCGCGCGCTTGAGGCGCTGCTCCAGGGTCTCGCCATCCACATACTCCATTACCAGGTAATGGCGATTCTGCTCGCTGAAGCGGTCGAAAACGGTGGGGATATGCTCGTATTTGAGCTCGGCCAGCATATCCGCCTCACGCGCGAAAGCGGCCTCGGCCTGCCGTTGCGCCTCGGGGCTGGGCAGGGTATCGATCATCTCGGCCAAGGCGCAGGGGCGTGCGGCCAAGCGTAAATCCTCGGCAAGGTAGACCAATTTCATCCCACCCCCACCCAACTCGCGGATCACGCGGTAACGGGTGCCGATGATGGTATTGGGAGCGATCATCGTGGCCCCGGCCGCCCGCCGCTGGGCGAACTGAGAGCGCGAAAGCGCCAGGCCGGAAAGTCCACCGCGCCGGCCAGCGCGGCATTGGCCACGCATAGCAGATGGAGCAGCAGGCCCAGGGGATAGGCGCTGTAGGCCACGGCCACGCCGAGAAACCACGCCAGCGCCTGCCAGCGTTGCCCCTTATAGAATTGGCCCAGGCCGGGAACAACGCTCATCGCGGCGGCGATCCAAGGATTCCAAGTTACATCCTGGCGAAAGATAAAGCCGCGCCCTAGCGCGCCCCCGCATTCTTTGCAAAAACTGGCGTCGCTGACGACCACGGGACGGCCGCAAAAAGAGCAAAAGCGCGGCGCCGACTGGCGCGGCTCAAATTCGGAAGTCGAATTCGGCATCGCCCAGTTTAACCCGCACACCATCTACCAGAAGCGCCTGGTTGACTTTCTGGCCGCCCACGTAAGTTCCGTTTTGACTGCCCAGATCCTGCAAGTAGTAGCCGCCGTTTTGCCAGCTAATCGTCGCATGATGGCGCGATACCGACTGATCGGCCACGACCAGATCGTTATCCAACGCCCGGCCCAAGCGGGTGGGCGCGTCCTGACGCAGCGCCAGCGATTGCCCGGCCGAATCAATCAGACGCGCGCCGCCGTTGGCCCGCGCGGCAAACGAGGGCACGGGATTGGCGGCTGGAGGGGACGTGCCGACCGGACTCGACGCGGGCGGCGCGACGTAGGGCTGAGCCAGCGCAGGCGCGCTGACACTGCGCAAGTTAAAGCGCAGCGCATAATTGCCGATCTGGATCAGATCCCCGGCCGCCAACACCTTGCTCTCGATCCGTTGACCGTTGACCAGCGTCCCCGGGTTGCGGGTGAGATCTTTCAGTATATATTCGCTCCCCTGGCGATTGATCTGGGCATGCTGCGGAGCGACCGCGCTATCGCCGAACAGGCCAATCTCGCATTCTTCGGCGCGGCCCAAAAAGGCCAACCCCTTGTCCAGCCGGTATTCCCGGCCACGCAGGCGCCCATCCTCGACCCGCAGCCAGGCCACCTTGGTCAGCTCCTGGACCAGCCCGATAAACAAGCCAATCGCAAGTCCGATGGCGCTCAGGCCAAATAGGCGCGAGAGCAGGCCGGCATGAGTGAGGGCGCCGATAGCGTCAAAGGCGATGCCGCCGATAAAGCCGCCGACCCAGCCGCCAGCCGCTCCCTTGAGCAAGTTACTGGCGACGAAGGTGGCGATTCCCACGCCCAACCCCAGCATCAGCCCCATCAGGGTCCAGCCCACCAGGCGGGCTCCGATGAGGTAGACCATCGAGCCGCTGTGTCCTACTCCCCAGCCGCCGGCCATCAGGATGTAGCTGAAGGCGCGATTGGAATAGTAGGTCGCGGGCAAGGAGAGCAGGGCGCAGATTCCAAAGCCGATCAGGAAGCGACGCTGGGTTTGCGCCGTGAGCGCCAGTTCCTGACTTTGGGCAGCGTTGATAAAACCGCCGATGAGGCCCGACAGTACCGCCATCGCGATCAGATTGGCAATCGCCATTGCGGTGGTTTGGCGTTGCGTCAGATCGTAGCCGTGATTGACCAGCTCCACTGGGACCCAGCCCAGCGCGCCGCCGGCCAAGCCGGCCAAGGCCTTGAATGTTAAGTCACGGCGGTTTATGAAGGCATCCATAGCGATAAGACAGCCCAGCCGAAGGCGGCCCGGCTACCGGTTTTAGATCATAACCTGCCGGCGCTGGCTCACAAGCGCCCCCTGCTCGGCTACGGTAGCAAATTGTACTGAATAAGTGACGCTCCGGTCACCTGGGAGATGATTGATGAGTGACGGCAGCTTGGTTCCGCGGCCCTTCGGACCGCTCCAGGGAGTTCGCATCGTTTCCTCGGGCACACTGATTGCCCAGCCCTTTGCCGCCGAATTGGCCGCCGAGATGGGGGCGGAGGTGATCCAAGTGGAACGACCGGGCAGTGGCGACGTGGGTTGGCGCACCATCGGCATTCGCCTTTCATCGCATGAGCAGGCGGCAGTATCGACTAGTTGGGTCCAGGAGCGGCGTAACATCTTTTGCATCAGCGCCGATCTGTCTCAGGCACGCCCGCGCGAGTTGTTCCTAGGCTTGCTGGCACGCGCGGATATCTGGATGGAAAGCTCTAAACCTGGAACCTATCCGGCTTGGAATCTGGATGACGCAACCGTCTGGAAGATTAACCCCAAGCTGGTCATCACCCACGTCTCCGGCTACGGCCAAACCGGCCATCCAGCATACATCCAGCGCGCCTCCTACGATATCGTGGGGCAGGCCTTCGGTGGGATGATGTATCAGACCGGCTTTCCCGATCCCGATCCACCCACTCGCGCCGCGCCGTGGACCGCTGATTATATTACGGCGTTGTTCGCTCTGTGGTCGACCCTGGCGGGCCTGACCTTCGCCCGCGCCACCGGCCAAGGACAGGCGATCGATGTCGCCCAGTTCGAGGCCGTGCACAAGACCCTGGGTGGTACCATGGTCGAATACTTCGAGCGCGGACTGGTTCGCGAACGTTCGGGCAACCGCGCCCAGGGTTTTCAACCGCTGGATAGCTTCGCCGCCAAGGACGGCTGGTTGGTGCTGGGCGCGCTCTCGGCGGTTTACGATCGGCTTCTGACCGTAATCGGGCTGGACCCCGCCGACCCCAAATGGCAGCGGGCGCGTACCGACCTGGAGTCGGTGGAAGGCATTGAATTCGACGCGCTACTGCGCGGGTTCATCAATGAACGCACGCTGGACGAAGTTGTCGCGCTGATGAACCAGCATCAGATCCCCTGCTCGCGCGTGCTCTCCAGCGCCGCCATGGCCGCCGACCCCCATTACCAGGCGCGCGGAGTCCATCAGGGCTGGGAAGACCTGCAGGTCGGTCCGGTGACTGGGATTGGAATCGCGCCGCATTTCTCCCATACCCCCGGCCAGATCTGGCGTGGATCGGTGCCGGTGGGCTACGACAACGAGCTGGTCTATGGCCGAACCCTTGGGGTCAGTCAGGCGGAACTGGCGGAGCTGCGCCGCCAAGGCGCCATCTAACTTCGCCTCACCCCGGCAAGGACCGAGCCGTTGGTTACCCAGGGAACTTCATACAGCCGCAGTTTTCCCAAGGAAAGCTAGCCCCTGCGCGGCGTGGCGGTCTCTCGGCCTTTCGATAAGGCTATCCGAGAGATTGCGGCTGTAAAATTTTCAATCCTTGTAAGAAAGAATCAGACTTTCCCAAAGCCTGCCCGCTCGCTCGCTGGATATTTACTTCTTCAAGGCACAGGCACGTCGTTTGCTAGCCTCGACGGCGTAATAGAACGTCATTCGAGGACTAAAACGCATGTCACCCAAAAGCTGCGGGAGGGCAAACAAATGCTGACTGTCCTGATGCGCATTCCTAATTTCATACCACGCGAGCGCATAAGCGTGAAGGACGGTTCTCCACGAGATGTGGTTGGGTTCGCGAGTCGGATCATAGTGGGCGCAATCTTGGTTTTTACCGCCAGCGGATGTCTCGCGACCCGCAATTGGGTCGACGATAAGCTCAATCCGATCACCGACCAACTGGGACGGCAGGAATCGCAGTTGCACGACACCGACGCCAAGGCTGACCAAGCCCTGACCGGATTGCAGCATCTCCGGCTTGAACGGCGGCTGGTCTTGGATTCGCGTCACGGCCCGACGTTCGCGTTCGGCTCGGCGGCGTTGACCAATAACGCCAAGCGCGAAATCGACAGTTTTGTCGAGGACCTGCCCGGATCGGCCGTCTCTGAGTCGGGGTCGGAGCGAATCTTCGTCGTCGCCGGGTATACAGACAGCGTGGGAACCGAAGATTACAACTACGAACTCGGACAACGGCGAGCCGATAGGGTCGCTGGATACCTGATGGGCAAGGAGGGCGTTGACCCGACGCAGATTCGCGCGGTCTCCTACGGTGCGAGCAAGCCGATTGCCAGTAACCATACCTCGCGCGGGCGACGGAGTAATCGCCGGGTCGAAATTCTGGTCTACCAGGAGAAGATCGCCACGGGGAGCTGACAGAGAGTAAACCCCACGCCAGTAGCTCGGGCTGCTCTCTGCCTCAACTCGAAGGTTTGCGCATGCTCGACTGGCAGATCGCGATCTTCCGGCGTAGCTATCGGGTTGTGCCGCAAATTCGATCTGCCAGCCGTCGCGCCGATTATCAGGCGGTCAGGGAGCGATGACATCGAGGTCGCGTGGCCAAATTACCGGGCCGCGGTAATGCTGCTTGACCTCGGCCACCAGTTGGGCGCCGTTTGAGCCGGCAAACGGCATCGTGTGCGTCAGCACAACCATCTTGGGTCGCGCGCGTTGCGCCAGTTCGCCGAGCTGCTCCGCCGAGGTGTGAAACGCCGCCAGGTAAGCGTGCCATCGAGCCGTGTCCAGGGGCACGGGCGGCGTGTAGCCCGAATAGGCCTCGTGGATGAGCACGTCGCAACCGTTGCAGGCCTTGATTACGTTAGCGCTGGGCCGTGTGTCGCCCGAAATAACGATCACCTTGCCCATTGCCTCAAACCGGTAGCCCAGCGCTTCCTTCCACGAGCCATGCTGCACGGCGAACGCAATTACCTTGACGTTGGCATCCTGATAGACCAGCCCGGGTGCGATGTCGTGAGCGGAGACCCGATAACCCGTCGTATTGGCATGCTCCAAGCCGTGGATTCGCACGTCGATATCCTGCGCGTATGCTTGAAGCAGGTGGTCGGCCATCGCGCGGCTGCCCGAGGGACCGTACAGCTCAAGCGGTCGCGAGCGGCCCAAGACCCAGGGAGTGAGAATCAAATCGGGCAGGCCGATAGTATGATCGGAGTGCAGATGGGTCAGGAAGGCGATGTCCAACTGGTTGGGGCGAAGCGCGGGGACACCCTCAAGAAACGCCGCCGAAGCCCGACGGACCACTCCCGCGCCGGCATCGACGATGTAAGCGCGACCGCCGGAAACGATCGCTAGCGATGGTCCCTGGCGATCGGGGCTGGGCTGCGGGGTACCGGTTCCCAGCATCACGATGAGGACGGCGCCCGGAGCTGGCACCTGCGCGCCGGCATGAACCGCCGACATCGCGATCAAGCAGATACATAGGACAAAATGAGTGGCGATTATCGATTTTCGCATGGGCTTCGGCTTTCGAGTTTGTTGCCGCTTCAAGACTATGCGATCGCCGGCTCAACCTGCCAGTTGGCGCAATCGTCAAGGCTGGCTTTACTGCCGACGCGGGCTGACTTACCGCGCTGGTTCACAGTGGGTGCCAACTTTGCATCTACCCAAGGACGTTGAAAGCGGAAGCGGGGTCGCGTAATTTTCCCGCAGTGCCGCCGAGTCGCGGTGTGACTTCGGCAAACTGTCCAGAGGAAAGCGATGGCAGCTAACGACTCCCCGGTTACGATTCCCGTCCTGCAGCAAATGAAGCGCCAAGGGCGCAAAATCGCCGGCATCGTGGCCTGGGACTATCAGCTTGCACGGATCGCCGAGCGTGCTGGCATAGATCTCATCTCGGTCGGCGACTCGGTGGGTGTCAATCTGTGGGGCCATGACAATCCGCTGGCAGTCACCCTTGATGAGATGCTGGTCTGTTGCAAGGCGGTTCGTCGCGCGGTCAGGCGGGCACTGGTCAGTTGCGACTTTCCTTTCGGCCCACTGCAAGAAGGGGTCGAGAGCGCGCTACGGGCTGCAATCCGGCTGGTCAAGGAAGGCGGCGCCGACCTGATCAAGGTTGATGGCGCGGCGGATTTTCCCGACAGCGTGCGCGCGCTGGTGCGGGCCGGAATTCCGGTCTTCGCCCAGTTCGGGCTGACTCCGCAAACCGCGCTGCGCTACGGCGTGCCCTACAGCGCGCAGAATTCCGCCAGCGCGCAGGCCTCGGCGGAGATGACCGCCAAGCTGGTCGAGGAGGCCCGCCGGCTGGAGGACGCAGGCGCATCGCTGTTGGATTTCACCAATTCGGGTCCGGTGGTAGGACCAGCCGTGGTTCAGGCGGTCTCGATTCCGGTGATCGGAGGTTTCGGCGGCGGACCATGGTTGGACGGACGCGTGCGCCTGGCCCACACCGCGATCGGCTACGGCGAGAAGTGGCTGGATTCCACCACCGAGACCTATGCCAACACCGCCCAAGCCAGCCTGCAAGCCTTCACTGCGCTGATCGAAGATGTGCGCGCCGGGCGCCAGATCAAGGGCTGAGCGATGGCGACCGCGGTTATCGACGGAATCCTGACGCGTTATGAAGTGCTAGGCTCGGGCCCGCCCATCCTGATGTATTCACCCGGTGGATTCGATGCGACGGTGGAAAAATGGACCACCCAGGGAATCTATCCCAAGCTCAAGCTGCTCGATAATCTGCCGCGCGCCTACACTTGCATCATGTTCGACCGGCGTGAGACCGGCCAATCGGGCGGGCGCGTGGAGCGCGTCACCTGGGCGCATTACGTGGCCCAGGGCAAGGGCTTGCTGGACCATCTCGGCATTGCGCGCGCGCACATTATGGGCGGATGCATGGGATGCTGTCCGGTGACGACCTTTGCCACCATGTATCCACAAGCAACCCTGAGCATGGTGCTGTATTGGCCGGTGGGCGGCGCAGCCTATCGCATTTCAAGCCATCGCCGGTTCGCCGGGCATCTGGGCTATTTGCAAACCCACGATCTGGCCCAGGTGGCGCTCGTCGCGCAGGAGGGCAAGCCGTTCGGCGCCGATCCGCGCGGCGGGCCGTGGGCCTCGGTCATCAAGCATGACCCCGCTTTTGCTACGGCTTTCGCCAGCCAGAATGCCGAGCGCTACAAGCTTATTCTAAGTGGCATGATGCGGGCCTTGTTCGATCGTGATACCGCGCCCGGCGCCGAGCCCGAAGAGCTGATGCGCCTGGATATTCCCGCTTTCATCGTTCCCGGCCGCGACGGCGCCCATGCCACTTCGGCGGCGCGCTACCTGGAGGAATGTCTGCCAGGGGCTGAATATCACGATCTCGCGGTGGCGGAGCAACACGCCGACAGCATCATCCCACGGCTGATGGATTTTCTAGGCCGCGCCAGCGCGAAGGCATAAGTGGCTAAGCGCGCCTTAGCTTCGCACGAGAACCATACGGTGGTGCAGCCCCGAGCGCACCGCGAGCTACATCTCTAAGAGCAATTTTACTGAGCCGTCCGGGACTCGAACCCGGGACCCTCTGATTAAAAGTCCGCTTTTTGCTAAACCTCGTTGACACAGAGGAAGAGGAGCGCCTCTTCGCTGGGCACGAAAACCTGGGTTTTGGTTCGCCGGCGAAACTCCTCGTTGATTCGCTCCGCCGCGTTGGTGGTGCGCAGCGCCTTCCACTGCGATGTCGGAAAAGCGGTGAAGATGAAAAGTTCGTCGCCGGCCTGCTCGAAGCTGGCAAACACCGCCTGCGAGCGCAGCTTGCATTTACGCGCAACCCCAGCGCGCGCCTTCTCTATCATCTGGTCGCCGTCTGCATAAAATCATGCGCCGGTAGTCCTCAAGCCTCCTCCTCGCGCAGATGGGCCGGCGCCTTGGCCAGCGGATGCCACAACGGTAATTGCTCCTAGGCTCACTGGCCCTGACCCAGCGAGTAGCCGGGCACACCATCGAACGTGCAGAGGTTTTCGGTCTTGATGAAGTCCAGGCCAGCCGCGGCGATTCGCCCGAGTAGCGCGCCGATTTGCGCATGGGTAACTCGGCCGCCGGCGATGGCCGGAGTGAAGCGGCAGCGCCAATGATCGGCGCAGAAAGTCTCCGGGATACCGTGCGGCCAAACCTTGGTGCCGCGGTTGGTAATCATGCTTAGAGCGAGTCCATCGCCGTTCGCTTTACTGAGATCACGAGCCAACTGCTCCGGGTCGCGGTTCGGCGCACCGTCCCAATCCAAAAATACATCGACTCCCACAAGCTCTTTGTTCGCGTGGTGGAGCGGTGCCGGAGTGAGCTTGATCGGTTCGCCCGCTTTCTCAGCATAGCTGACCGCCTTAAGCGTCTCGGGGCTCATCCCCAGACGCGCAATCACAGCATCTCCAAACTCGCGCGTTCCCACCTTCCGCCGACTAGCCCCTTCTTTGAATATGTCGAAGGTGTGGATGCCCTCCTCTATGGTGCGCAGCCATGCGTTATGTACCATCGCGGCGACGTCGGGTTGTCCGATGTGCACCATCATCATGACGGCTCCGAGCAGAAGCCCTGACGGATTCGCGAGGTTTTGCCCGGCCAGGGGCGGCGCACTGCCGTGAATCGCCTCAAACATCGCCGCGTGCTCGCCGATGTTAGCCGAGCCCGCAAGACCCACCGAGCCCGCAATCTGCGCCGAGACATCGGACAGAATGTCGCCGTAAAGGTTGGGCAGGACGACGACATCAAAGGCCTCCGGCCTATCCACCAGTTTGGCGGCGCCGATATCGACGATCCAGTGCTCGTGGTCGATGTCGGGATATTCGGCGGCGACGGTCTCGAACACCTTGTGGAACAGGCCGTCGGTCAGTTTCATGATGTTGTCTTTGGTAAAGCAGGTGACCTTTTTACGCCCGTTTCGCCGCGCATACTCGAATGCGTAACGGACAACTTTTTCGCTCCCCGGTTGGGTGATCAGTTTCAGACACTGAATCACTTCGTTGGTCTGGCGATGCTCGATTCCGCCGTAGGTGTCCTCCTCGTTTTCGCGCACCACAACCACGTCCATCGCTGGATGCCGTGTTCGAATGAAGGGATGGTAGGCCACGCATGGACGTACATTGGCGAACATTCCCAGCGTCTTGCGCACAGTAACGTTGAGGCTCTTGAAGCCGCCGCCTTGGGGGGTAGTTATCGGCGCCTTGAGAAACACTCGCGTGCGGCGCAGCGACTCCCACGCGGCCGGTTCAATTCCTGCGCTCAGGCCTCGGCGGTAGACCGCCTCGCCGATCTCGATCTTTTCAATTGCGATCCGCGCGCCCGCCGCTTCCAGGATACGCAGGGTCGCGCCCATGATTTCCGGGCCGATGCCATCGCCCATTGCTACAGTGATTGGTGTCAAAGATGCCATCCTGACCTTTCTCCTGTCCGGTCCGTTTGATGCGCTCACGCAAGAAAAATACGAAATTATTGTCGTACGACAAATAAATTACGAAACTAAAGTCGTGTAGTCAAGGGCGCATTATGCGGCTATGCTCGAAACTGATGGCGAATGGAACGACACCAACGGCGCCGACCGCTCCTGGGTGGACGTTTCTCAGCAACCATGGCCACGTGTTGCTGTGTCTGGCGGCGGAACCGGAGATGCGGCTGCGTGATGTCGCCGCGCACGTTGGAATCACCGAGCGGGCGGTGCAGAGGATTGTCGCCGACCTTGAATATGCGGGCTATTTAACTCGCCAACGTCGCGGCCGGCGCAACAGTTACCGCATCCACTCGATGCTGCGGCTGCGCCATCCGGTCGAGGCGCACCGCACTGTCGGCGATTTGCTCGCATTCGTTCTTGGCAAGCGCGTCTTGGCGCCTTCATTTCCCGAGTCCTCCCGGCCTAAAGGGACTCGTCACAGGGCGCGCGCGGCGCGGCGTCAGCTTTAATTCAACCCGAATCCCGCGTGAGGCGAGCCGCAATAAGTTCGCCGGGTCATTGTGGCCCGGGGGTGAACCGTGTTTTGCGTCCCTGCAGCCACGGCTACCTACAAGGTAGCTTTCGCTGCGATGCCTCGCCGCCCGCTACCCGTAACGCTCGCCACTTCTCAGGATTGAGTTGGTCGAGCCTTGGGCACGCCGCTAGAGTGAACCCGACCCGCCATTCATTCACATGCCGCCAACAGGTTGGGCATCGGTCCCGGTTCGAGTCGAAATCTCTTTGACGGCTTCCCAAGCGCGCGCACCCTCGGCTCCTGCTGCTGCGGGCGGAGACGCGAAGTCTGGTTCCCTTTTCTCCGACATGGTTTCTGAGATTTTGCCGAAGAAGTTCCCTCGACAGAAGCTGAAATCCTCATCGAGCGCGCGACTGAACGCGTTCGCGAGTTGCGGTCTGCGGCGTCCGGGCGGGAACCTGAACGCACTCTGTCGGGACTTTTCCGCCGAGGCGCCGCATCGAACCACTTGACAGAGCTCGGATAAGTCTCGGACAAATCACGCTATCGAGCGATCGATGAACCTTCGACTTCCCAGAAATTCCTTGATTCGGTTGGGTTTTTTGGTGAGCCGTCCGGGACTTGAACCCGGGACCCTCTGATTAAAAGTCAGATGCTCTACCGCCTGAGCTAACGGCTCACCCTAACGCGGAAGCTAATTAGTTTACGGGCTTTGGCGCGCCCCGCAAGGGCGTCGGTGCCAGCAGGTGGGAAATCGGCCAGCGCCCGATCGCTCTCGCCGCTCAAAGCCAATCGCAAGCATGCGATGGTGACATCCTCGCCATGCGTGGTTCCTAGGAGATTCAGCCGCCGGAGGGTAGCGCCGCGCGCAGGCGGGCGGCCAAGGCCCGCGCCTGCGTCGCGCTCAAACCTTCATCGGTGACGAACTCGCGCGAGGGGATATAGCGGCGGCTGGGACCGATCCGCGCCCACACCCAGATCTGGCGGTTGGGCGCCACCAGCGCACCCAACTCGCGCAAGACATCATGCTTGTACTCGCCGCCGCTCTCCACCGCCGCCGCGGCCAGCTCCAGTTGCTCGGCCAGATAGCGGACCTCATCGGGCGGCATCGCACGCAGGTTCGGGATAAAGTAGGTCCGCCCCTTCTGCTCAAAGCCGTGCGCGGGCCGCCCCAAACGCAGATAACCGCGGTCGTTGACGATTTCGAGCTTCGCGAACTCTTCTTCTTTCATCGCCACGCTCCTCCTGGCCGTTGCGTTGCGGCCTGGCCCCTATCCGCGCTGCGATAATATCGCGCCGTTGGGGCGGTTCAATAACAGCAAGACCATCGAGCGCGAGATCAGGGCTCGGACCGCCGACCGTTTGGAAAGCGTTGCGTCCTGCCAGTGGGGCGGGCCGCCGTGCCCGCCATTTGGTTGGCTTCCAGCAGAGCGAATCAAGTAGTGGACAAGCCCTGGAGTGGCCGAGCGGAATTGAAGGCCCTTTGTGAAGAATTCGGTTAGCGGGCTGGAGCCGGAAATGGCGCGGGCACGAAGACTCGTCCTTATTGATTGGCCTCACGCAGATTAGCGTTCACGATGGTCGTGCCTGTCAAATTGGCACCCAAAAGGTTGGCATTCGCGAGGTCGGCCCCGGTCAAATTAGCGTTGGTAAGGTTAGCTCCGGCGAGATTGGCACCAGACAGGACCGCATAAGATAAATCGCTATTCGAAAGATCCGCGCCGCTGAAGTCGGCACCGGTGAAAACCAGGCAATCGAGTTCTTGATTCGAAAGATTCTGGCCTACGAAGTCGCAGTGGCCAAAATTTCCGGGCTTGTCGGAAGGCGCCTCGCACCCCGCCAGAGCCGTCTGGGTAATCGGCGCGGAGCAAGCGCGGAAAGCGCTCGGCATACTGCCGCCACTGCTGCCGCCGCTCCCGCCGCATCCTATCGCGATACCAACTAGCGCAACCAGTAGGCCAGCTAACTGACGACGGCGAACGTCCGGTATTCGCGACTTAATCACCGCCCGGCTCGTTGATTCCAACCGCGTCCTTTAAATTCGCTCGATTGAGATTGGCGTTTTGGATAACGGCTCCGGTCATGTCGGCGCCTGAAAGGTTGGCTCCGGTCAGATTGGCTCCCGTCAGGTTGGCACCACTGAGGTTAGCATTTGCAAAATTCGCCCCGGTCAGCACACAATTCGAAAGATTAGAGTTCGACAGATCGGCATTGGCGAAATTAGCACCGTCGAAGACGAGAGAATTCAGGTCCTGACCCGATAAATTCTGCCCAGCGAAGTCACAATTGCTGAAGTCTCCGGGCCTTGATAAAGGCGATTTACACTGGTCGATGGCTAAAGGATGAATAGGCGGTGGTACGCCAACGGTACTGTTAGGCGCAAATCCGGCAGCTTCGTCCACTCCCAAGCCACTCATCGAGAATGAACTAACCGCAGGTACAACGAATGCGCTCCCCAAGATCAGCTTCTTGAGAAAGCCCCGCCTGGAGTCGTCCACGGCATCGAGGAGCTTTTGCGATATGTCGCTCTTTCCCATGATTTCCAAGCTATTATGAGCTAACGCTCGCAAGACTGCAATTCAACGCATTCCCGATTGCAATCTGATTTCCACTACTGTTGAAGGCCCGCCAGAGGCTAGCGCACGGCCTGGCTCTGCTCAGCGGATCAGGCCCTCTTTTCGCAACGTGCCCAAGCATCTAGCGACTTCTTCTACTGGCGCCATGGGCAGGTCGTATGCCAGGCGGAGGAGTTCGGGCAGGTCAGCTTCTGCATTGCGACCGTTGCAAAGCTCCAGAATGAGCGCCGAGGTTTGATTGAGATAGTGCACCCGATCCCGCTCGGGATGATAAACGACGTAACCGTCCGCAACCGTGCTGATCTCGAGGCCCGGAGCTATTAAAGGATAGTGGGGCACAATGTCACCGTATTCTCTTCGTTCCGCGCGCAGTTCTCCACAATTGGCGGCGAATAGCTAATGACTATGAGCCACAAAGGCCCGCCGACCAATCCCAGACCCGGCCAATCGCGGCGTCAACCCGAGCCGGGCTGTAGCGCGCGACCAACAAGGCAGCGGCCCGTGCCGAAAGCGCCCCATACAGCCCGGGCGTCTCTTTGACTCGCAGGCAGGCCCGCGCGAAGGATTCCGCATCGTCGGCCAATAACAGGTGCTCACCATCGGCCGCATCGATCCCCTCGACGCCCAGCCGCGTGCTTACCACAGGCACACCATGGGCAAATGCTTCCAAAATCTTGATTCGCGTGCCGCCACCCGCCCGCACCGGAACTACGGCGACATCGGCTGCCGCGTAAAATGGGGCGAGGTTTTCGACAAAGCCGTGTACCGTCACGTTGGGGTCCCGGACCAGGCCGCGCAGCGCCGTCGCGTCGCCGGCCCCGACCACGTCGATACGAATCGCTCGTGCAGTTATAAGGCGTAAAGCGGGCAGCACCTCGCGACACAAGAACACCGCGCCGTCGAGGTTCGGGAAATATCCGAAGGAACCGACCAAGAGCAGCCGGAGCGCGCCCGGAGCCGAAGGCCGGCGCGAGCAGGCCTCGTCACGCGGCGCGTAGCCATTGGGCACCACCGCGAAGCGAACGGCCGGGAAACGGGCTTTCAGTTGCTCCGCATCGACGTTCGAGCAGACGATGACGCAATCGAACTCAGGAACATAGCGGTCGGCAAAGCTGCGGTATTTGCGGGCTTCCGTGGCCGCGCCGATCGCTGCCCGGTCGTCTCCCTGCTGGGCATGGAGCCAGCTCAGACGCTGGTAAGTCCGAACATCGTCATCGTCCAGATCGAGCACGCAAAATGGTCGCTCCGACGGCGGTTGGGCAAGGAGATGCTGGACCAGGGGCGCCAGGTAAAGCCGCATCAGATGAATCCCGCAAATCGGAAACCCGGTGATCCATTCGAGCAGGGAACGAGTGCCATCGCTGGTACAAAAGCGGCTGAGGTAAGGTTTGGAGTAATCACGCTCGGCGCGTGTACGCTCCTCCGGATCCAGGATGCGAGCGATCAACGCGAACAGTGGATCGAGATTTTTGCTCGGATCCAGGATCCCGACCCGCACCGTGTGCCGGGTGACGAAATCGGAAGGCGGGCCCAAGTCCCCGGCCACGGGCACGACGAACAGATGCACCTCGAAGCGGCGTGCCAAGGCCTCGAGCACCAGAGCCGCGCGCATCGCCAGACCGTTGCCAAAGCACTGGGGCATGATTGGCGTGATGTAGAGGACGCTTTCTCGGCGCGTTTTTCGTTACCCCCTGGTGGCAATCGGAGCGCGCGCAATCCGAGCGCCGGCAACAGGCGTTTGCTCACTCGGGCGCGTGCAGCACTTCCAGGTTGGGCATCCCCCAACATTGATATCCCATATCGATCGCCAGGATGCCCAGCCCTTCGGTCTCGATCTCGCCTTCGATCTGCAACGGATTAGGTCTTCTGATCGCTGGATTGGCAGCGCCGTAAGCGAAGCACGGAAAGATAAGCCCGTCGCGATGGATGTCGGCGCGGACCAGCAACACCGTGCCGCCGACCGCGTCCAGACGCACCAGGTCCGGGCCGCCGCGCAAGTCGCTCATATTAATACGTCCATGATCGCGCCATGCATTAAGGTCATAGGTCGGACCGCCGTAGCGCTTGACGCAATGCGGATGGACGATGTCACGTTCCGTTGCGATTAGCCGCTCGATCAAATCCGACGGATAATCGATTATGTCAACGTCAAGCCACAGCACCCAATCCTCGTCTTTGAGCGCTCGAAAAAGCAGGTGATTTCTCGACTTCGCCAAGATTCTTCGCCGTGGGAGCTGGAACGCGTCAGCCCAACGGGGAAGACCGTAAGGGATGCGAAAGTCGAAGTTCTTCTGCCACAGCTCGGCGCCCGCATAGCGCTCACGCCTGGAGCCAAGCCGCTCGCCTAGGCGCTCGTACGTACCGTCATCACTGTCGCTTTCAAGAAAACCGAGCGAGATCGATGCCGCTGGGTAGCTGAGCTTTTCAAGCCCGGCAAAATAACTGTCAAAAAACCGGACCGCGTTTTTGACCGGGGTGAGGATCAGAACCGTTTCCGTACCGGCTGGCAACACGTTGCCTCCCGCTCACCTTATAAGGCGGCTATGGCTCCGATGCCAGTCCCAACCGCGTGTCAGCCGCGCGCTTGCTTGCAAGGAGACGCTTGACCCGGAACTCGAGACAATCGGGCTCCAAGGCCTCGGCATGGCGGTACCAGTTCTCGCTTTCGAGGTAATGTCCCATTCGGAAGGCACAATACCCCATTTCGGCAAAAGCCCAGGCGCCGAGAATCCGCCGGTCGTACGACAGGTCCGCGACCAGACTCCTGGCATCGATACGTGCCAGGTGCGCAAAGATCTCCATCGCCTCGGCGTATCGCCCAGCGGCTACCAGCGCCTGCGCCTCCAGCCAGTCGAGAAGCAGGTTGCCCCGATGCCATCGTCGCGCTTCATAAACGAGTTCCAGTGCCTCTTGCCCTCCAAGCAGGCGCAGCTTAGCCAGCTCGATGAAGCACAGCGTGTCCACGGGACCCGGCACCATGCTACGTCTCGCAGTCTCAACTCCTTGCCACCATGCGGCTTGAGCCTCGGCCAAACGGCCCAGCTCACGATAGACGGCGCCGAGATGCCACCACAGGTACGTCCTGCCGGGATCGGCGGCGACTTGATGCTGCAAGAGGGGCAAGTTCCGTTCAGCCTTGCGGGACTGGTTCCCGTCGTAGCCGAGATGATCGATGGTCAACCCTGACCGGCCGATTCTCCCCTTGCCCGCCGAGACGATCCGATTCAAGTCAGGGAGCATCGTTTCGTGAATCGCGCTGCGGAAGCGGATCCCCGGATTACGACGGAACAAACGATGCTCGCGATACGCCGTGAACCCGGTTTGCGGATAAAAGCGGACGGTGCACGCACAGAGGTCCGGATCGGCAAGCTCTGCCTGCATCTTCTGACGATCGTAGGGGCGCAGCCGTTCGTCGGCATCGATGTAAAGAATCCAATCGCCCACAGCCTGGTCGAGCGCGTAATTGCGCGCCGCGGCAAAATCGTCGCGCCACCGATAATCCGATACCCGCGCGCCGTGAGCGGACGCAATCTCCCGGCTACGGTCAGACGAGCCGGTATCTACCACCACCACCTCATCGACGAGCCCAGCCATAGACTCAAGACAGCCCGCGAGCTGTCTTTCCTCATCCCTGACGATGAGAGTGGCTGAGATGAGTTCAATCACGGTTCACTCTCTTCAACCCCCTAGCTCACCGCGGGCTCTATCCGCTGGTGCTTCCAGTGCCCGGCCGGAAGGTCGAAAAAGGTCACCAGGCGCTCCTGGTGCTTGCCATTGCGGCAACCTCCTTGCCGGGATTTTGCCAGGGGACCTCAACGAATTTACCAGCGCGACCTTCGTTATCCTAATGACAAACCACCTTAAACCTTGCTCGACCGTCAAAGCTCTACTAAATTTACCTGAAATAGCAGAAATGTCCGCTAAATCGACAACATTGCATTCTTTTCTAGCCTCATGAGGGAAAAAGAAGCGTGGCAGCCAGGATAGCTGGGTTAGGTCCGAGATCTATCATAATGCTTGTCGGGTTTAGCTTGGTCATGATGTGGAATTTGCGCGCGTTGGCTACCGAAGCGGTGATCGAAAGCACTAATGAAACCTTCGTGCAGTACGTGGTCGCCCAGGCCGGCACCAGCACCTCGGTGACAAGCGCTGGCCCGCTGTTGGTGCAGAGCTGTACCCCGAGCGGAAGCAGCTTCGACCCGGTCGGTTACGAGGTCATGTTGGATGCCAACGACTTGCCAATTCAGACTGTCTATTTCGAATGGGCCGGAGGCGCTGGCTACGAGGACCTGGAAGGCACTTGCACGGTGAAGAGCTCCAACGCGACCCAGTCCTTCAACTTCTATATCCCCATTACGTTCGCGGTGGCTACCGCCGCCGACGGCCTTCCGTACGGGCTTCCGGCGCTCCCGGTGACGGCGCAGTTGCCGAGCACTACTTCATCGATTCCCTCTGAATGCGACTTCGGTGAGAATCTCGGCGTAGTCAACTCACAGACGCCGGCGGTGTCCACTCACCAGGAAAACCTGCAAGTGTACGCGCTGGCCAACCCCAGCGCCAGTCTTTCGGCCGATCAGATTCCGGCCGTCGGTGTCGACATCCAAGGCTTATATAACGGTTTTACCGTCGACAACTGGACTCCCGAGGATGGGGGCTGCTGTGGCGGCGCGCCTTTTCTGATTCGCGTGATGTGCTCCACCTTGGCGCACTTCCAGACCAACTCATAAAATTCGATGCGTCCAACAGGCACACTGCTCACGGGATTGTTACTGGCGGTCGCCCTGGTCTGTGCGGGTGCAGCCACGGCTAACGCCTTTCAGACCTTTGGGGTGACGGTCTACAACGTCAGCAACGACCAGATCACCGTTGGTTGGCCCCAGTACAATGTTTCCGATCCCAACAGCGACATCAATGTTTACCAGGAATCCGTTTCGGGTTCGCAGATGTTGTTTCTCGGCCAGACCTTGATACCAACGCAATCCAGCGAAGAGAGCAGTACGCCGTTCCTGGTCAGTATCCAGGACTCGGTCAGCGGGGTGAATCTGGAGTTCTCGATTAGCGCAAACGGCTGCCAGTACGAGCCCTTCACTTGGGCACTGTCCAATTATTTGTCCTTTTGCCGAGACTCGCCAACCCAGGACGCCGCCTTGACCAACAATACGAATCTGCTCTCGTATTACATCAACAACTCAAAGATGCTGGTCTGTATCAAGGGTAATCCCGCTACCGGACTCGACAACGGCCTGAATTACAACGTCGGGATCACCCAAAGCAGCCAGCCCTCAAGCAGTCAAGCTTATTGCTATCAACCCGATGCCAAGGGCTATTATCTGCCGGAATATTTCCCGACAATGCACGATACCGCCAACGCCTTCGGTGACAATGCGCAGTACTACATCGCATTGGGTTCCTACGCGGCCACTGCCGGGCCCGCGGTGACTTCGCAGGCTTTCAGCGGCTTGTCGCCAAGCGAGGTCACCCCCTGTATCGGGAGCGAATGCACCGTCCCCAGCAATGCAACGAACTGGCCGCTCACCATTTACTACTATGGGACTTCCAGCAGTTCCGGAGGGTTTAATCCCGGCTTTCAATACAACAGTACCATCACTCCCTCAACCGGCCAGGGCCTGGTGTTCTGGACCTCTGACGCCACTGTCAATCCGTGGGGGCAGGAGGCGATCAACGTGCCCTCTCACCTGAGCAATTATGGCGACGCCGGAAGCGAGGACACCTATATCCCCATCGCCAACGGTGTCTCGAACATTTCGAGCATACCGATGCCCTGTTGGCCTACTTTCACTACCAGCGGCACCGCGAGCTGTAACGGCGAGCCGCTGTACAATACTTCACCAGCCACGCCGCCCTCGGCTAAGACTCTGGCCGAGCTTGAAAGCGCCGCGAACGATGCGGCTACGATAATCACGCTGTTTTCGGTGTTCTGAGTGGCCCGGAGTCTCCGCGTGAAAGCATGGACAAAAATCCTGCTCTGCGTCTTCGCCATAACTGTCGCCGGCACGATGGGATGCAGTGGCAACAGTGGCTCGTCGTCTGGCTTCGCCGGGGTTAACCAGACCTATATTTTGCAGGGTGGAATACGAAAACTGACTTTGAACGGACTGACCGGCGTCTATCAGGCAACTACCTATAGCGGAGTCAACCGGCTGGCCGTTTCGCTGACTCAGAATCAGATTACAGTTGGTGGCCTGCCCATGCCATATATGGCCGTGGGCAACCTGTTCCAGGGCGGCGGGTTGATGGGCTTCGCCAGCGGCGCGGTCAGCGCGGATCCGACGAAATTCCCCGCTACGTACAACACGCTGGTGGGGGCCAACTTCGCCGGTCAGTTGGCCATCGCGGCCGACGCCACCTACACCTGGTGTCGGGCCAGCACCTTCCTCTCAACCAGCGGCTGCGCCGACGGAACCCTCCCGCGAAGCGGGAGCATCGTGCTCAGATCCAGCGGCTTCGGGTTCGCCGGCCTGCCGGGCACTTATGCGGTGTACCATCAAGCGACTGCCTCGGCGCTGTTCGCGGTGGACAACCGCGGCCTGGTGTTGAGGGCCTTGAGCCAGACCGTGGCTCAGCCGCTAGTGTCACGGTTCGGAAATAAGTTTAGCATTCAAGATGCTTCGTTTGATCTGCTGAGTGGTCTTGGTCCAGAGGAAGGGCTTAGCGCTTTGGTTCCAGTGGTCCAGGAAGCGTGTAATGGCGCGCTCC
>Ga0080006_1172166_pt1 | contig 75835 bp, 71 predicted proteins | sample RS3BMetagenome_FD_69209 | JGI IMG/M metagenome (GOLD analysis project Ga0080006, IMG submission 69209) | Ferric oxide microbial mat and aquatic microbial communities from Rainbow Spring, Yellowstone National Park, USA - RS3B (SPADES... ... | reverse complement strand
CTCCCTGCTCGCCGGGATGGAGCGGGCGGGGATGGTGCGGCGGCTCCGTGCCCCCGCCGACCGCCGCCGGGTGCTCGTCGAGCTGGTGGCGGCCGCCGGGCGGCGGGCCTGGGAGGTGCACCGGCCGATGGTCGAGGAGATGCGCGCCCTGGCGGCCCGCTACGGCGTCGACGAGCTGGCGATGGTCTGCCGCTTCCTCACCGACGCAAAGGCGGTCTACGAGAAGCACGCCCCGACCCGGCGCCCCCGACCGGCACCACCTGGCAGCGGCTGAGCGCTCCCGTCCCGCCCCGCCGTCCCGTCCGGCCACGACGCCCCCAACCGAGCCCGCCGACAGCGCCGATCGCCGGTGGCGGGATGGCCGCTCGGTACGATGAGACCGCCGATCGACCGCCGACGGCGGCCACCTTCTGGGGAGTCAAGGTGACGACGTACGCCTCGGAGTTCTACGACGCCTTCGCCGGCGGCTCGAGAGCGTCGGCCGGCGAGGTGGTGCCGCTGGTCCTCGACCTCGTCGGGCCGGTGCGCTCGGTGCTCGACGTGGGATGCGGCATCGGGACCTGGTTGGCCGCCTTCGCCGAAGCCGGCGTGGCCGACCTCGTCGGCGTGGACGGCGACTACGTCGACCGCTCGCAGTTGCTGGTGCCCCCCGACGCCTTCGTCCCCCACGACCTCGGCGAGCCGCTGCATCTCGGGCGGACGTTCGACCTCGTGGTGTCGCTCGAAGTGGCCGAGCACGTGTCGGCCGACCGGGCGGCGACGTTCGTGACGTCGTTGTGCGACCACGCCGGTGAGGCTGTGCTCTTCTCGGCGGCCCCGCCGGGCCAGGGCGGCAAGCACCACGTGAACGAGCAGTGGCCGTCCTACTGGATCCCCCGTTTCGCCGAGCGCGGGTTCCAGGCCTTCGACGTCGTCCGGCCCCGGGTGTGGGAGAACCCCCGCGTCGAGTGGTGGTACCGGCAGAACACCCTGCTCTTCGCCCGCGGTGGCATCGCCGAGCGGATCGCCGGCGCCGACACCGTCCGCCTCGTCGACGTCGTCCACCCCGCCGGGGCGCGCCAGACGTGGCGGGACCTGATGTGGCACGTGATGCCCGAACCGATGGTCGTGGCGGTCAGACGGGCGAGGCGTCTCGGTCGCTGAGGCGCGCACCGTCGAGGGCGCCGGGGGCCACCGAGGAGCGCTGTCGGTGGCCGGTAGTGTGGGCCGTTCGCAGACCTCGGTTCCGCTGAGGAGGCCCGATGCCCTACGTCTTCGATTTCGACCATCGCCACCCCCGCCCGCCAATGGAGCTGAAGGACCTGCTCGGCGGGAAGGGGGCCAACCTCGCCGAGATGACGTCGGTGCTGGGCCTTCCGGTGCCGCCGGGGTTCACGATCTCGACCGACGCCTGCCGGGCCTACATGGAGCACGGCTGGCCCGAAGGGCTCAGCGAGCAGGTGGGCAGGGCCCGGGCGCGCCTCGAGCGGGCGATGGGGAAGGTGATCGGCGACCCCGACGACCCGCTGCTCGTGTCGGTGCGCTCGGGTGCCAAGTTCTCGATGCCAGGGATGATGGACACCGTCCTCAACCTCGGCCTCAACGACAAGTCGGTCGTCGGGCTGGCCACCCAGACGGGCGACGAGCGGTTCGCCTTCGACTCGTACCGGCGGTTCGTTGCCATGTACGGGCGGATCGTCCTCGACGTGCCAGCGGAGGAGTTCGACACGCTGTTCGACGCCGCCAAGGAGCTGGCCGGGACGAGCTCGGACGCCCGGGTGCCGACCGAGCTGCTCCGCTACCTCGTCGACTCGTACCAGCAGGTGGTGGAGCGGCACACCGGCGCGGCCTTCCCCCAAGACCCCGACGACCAGCTGCGCGGCGCCATCGAGGCGGTCTTCCGGAGCTGGAACGGCCCGCGCGCCATTGCCTACCGCGAGCGCGAGCACATCCCCCACACCCTCGGCACGGCGGTCAACGTCCAGGCGATGGTCTTCGGCAACCGCGACGACCGTTCCGGCACCGGCGTCGGCTTCACCCGTGACCCGGCGACCGGCCAGCGCGGCGAGTACGGCGACTTCCTGGTCAACGCCCAGGGCGAGGACGTGGTGGCCGGGATCCGCAACACCGAGCCACTCGCCGCCCTCAAGCGCCGGTTCCCGCGGGTCCATGCCGAGCTGCTCGGCATCTTCGACCGGCTCGAGCGCCACTACCGCGACATGTGCGACACCGAGTTCACGATCGAGCAGGGCAAGCTCTGGATGCTCCAGACGAGGGTCGGCAAGCGCACCGGCCGGGCCGCCCTCAAGATGGCGGTCGACATGACGACCGAGCCGAAGATCCGCCTCACCAAGCAGGAGGCGGTCCAGCGGATCACCGAGGACCACCTCTCGGCGGTGCTGCACCCGCAGTTCGCCGGCGGCGGGCACCCGGCCTTCGCCAAGGGGTTGGCTGCGTCCCCGGGGGCGGCGGTCGGTCGTGCCTACTTCAGCGCCGACGACGCGGCAGCGGCGGCCGCTCGGGGGGAGCCGGTCATCCTGGTGCGCTCGGAGACGTCGCCAGAGGACGTGCATGGGATGCTGGCCGCCGAAGGCGTCCTCACCGCCCGCGGTGGCCTGGTCAGCCACGCGGCGGTGGTCGCCCGCGGCTGGGGCAAGCCGGCGGTGGTCGGTGCCGAGGCGCTCCGGCTCGGCGACCGGCGGGTGACTGCCGGCGGCATGACGGTGGCCGAGGGGGAGTGGCTCTCGATCGACGGCACGAGCGGCACGGTGGTGGTCGGCCAGGTGGCGCTGACCCCGGCCGATCCGCCCAAGGAGTTCGACGTCCTCCTCCGCTGGGCCGACGAGATCCGAGCCGGTAGCTTGGCGGTCCGGGCCAACGCCGACAACGGCGATGACGCCGCCAACGCCCGGCGCCTCGGGGCAGAGGGCATCGGTCTGTGCCGGACCGAGCACATGTTCCTCGGCGAGGACCGGCTCCCGGTCGTCCGCCGGATGATCCTGGCCGACGACCCGCAGGCCGAGGCGGCGGCGCTCGAAGAGCTGCGCCGGGTCCAGCGAGAGGACTTCCTCTCGATCCTGAGCGCTATGAACGGGCTGCCGGTCACCGTCCGCCTGCTCGACCCGCCGCTCCACGAGTTCCTGCCGTCCACCCACGAGCTGGCGATCAAGGAGGCGACCGTCGGGCTCAGCGACGAGGAGCGCCGGCTCTACGATGCCGCCCGCACCTGGCAGGAAGCCAACCCGATGCTCGGGACCCGAGGGGTGCGGCTCGGCGTCGTCAAGCCCGGGCTCTACGCCATGCAGGTGCGGGCGCTCATGGAGGCGGCCCGCCAGCGGGTGGCCGACGGCGGCCACCCGGTGATCGAGATCATGATCCCGCTCACCGTCAGCCGGGAGGAGCTGGCCCTCGCGCGGCGCTGGGTCGAGGAGGCGGTGGCCGAGGTGATGGCCGAGCAGCCGCCCTCGGGGGCTCGTCGGCGGCGGGCCGGCAGCCCAGGGACGCTCGAGGTGACGATCGGCACGATGATCGAGACCCCGCGGGCGGCGCTGCGGGCCGACGAGATCGCCGAAGAGGCGGAGTTCTTCTCGTTCGGGACCAACGACCTCACCCAGATGACCTTCGGCTTCAGCCGAGACGACGTCGAGGGGCGGATGATGGCCGCCTACCTCGAGCTCGGCCTCCTGCCCCGCAACCCGTTCGAGACGATCGATCCCGGCGGCGTCGGCGAGCTCGTCCGGCTCGGCACCACCCGTGGCCGGGCGACCCGCCCGGGGCTCAAGGTCGGGGTGTGCGGCGAGCACGGCGGGGATCCGGCGTCGATCTCCCTCTTCTACGACGCCGGGCTCGACTACGTGAGCTGCTCGCCCTTCCGGGTCCCGGTGGCCCGGCTGGCGGCGGCGCAGGCCGTCCTCGAAACCGGTCCGCGGCCGGGTTCCGCCCCCGCCGGCCCGCAGCGGTCGACCAACGCCGCCCGGCCGGCCGGCCGGACCGCCAAGGCGACGACCGGCTCGGTCCCCAAGAAGGCCGCCGCCCGGCGCCCGGCCGGCGCCGCCCGCAAGGCGCCGGGGGGTCGGCGGACGAGCCGCTAGCCGGGGCGGCCGCGACAGCCGGGCGGTACCCTCCGGCTGTGGGCATCCCCGACGAGGACGTCGCCGCCGTCCGGGCGGCCACCGACATCGTGGCCCTGATCGGCGAGCACGCCCCCCTGCGTCGCCAGGGCCGCCGCTGGGTCGCACGGTGCCCGTTTCACAGCGAGAAGACGCCGTCGTTCAGCGTCAACGCCGAGGAGGGCTTCTACTACTGCTTCGGCTGCCAGAAGTCGGGCGACGCGATCACCTTCGTCCGTGAGGTGGAGCACCTCGACTTCGTCGAGGCAGTCCGCTACCTGGCTGACAAGGCCGGGATCACCCTCCACGAGGACGAGGGGTCGGGCGTCGAGCGCAAGCGGCGGGCCGAGCTCTTCGAGGCGATGCAGACCGCGGTCTCCTGGTACCACGAACGTCTGCTCTCGGCTCCCGACGCCGGGCCGGCCCGCGACTACCTCCGCTCGCGCGGCTACGACGGCGAGGTCGTCCGCCGGTTCCGCCTCGGCTGGGCGCCCGACGACTGGGACGCTCTCACCCGGGCGCTGCGACTGCCCGAGCGGGTGGTCACCGCCGCCGGCCTCGGTTTCGTCAACCGTCGCGGCCGCATGCAGGACGCGTTCAGGGGGCGGGTGATCTTCCCCATCTGCGACCCGACCGGGCGCCCGGTCGCCCTCGGCGGCCGGATCCTGCCACCACCGGCCGGCCCGTCACCGGCGGCGTCGGGTCATCCGGAGCCCAAGTACAAGAACTCGCAGGAGTCGGCGATCTACGCCAAGCGGCGGACCCTCTACGCCCTCAACTGGGCGAAGCACGACATCGTGGCCTCGGGCGAGGTCGTGGTCTGCGAAGGGTACACCGACGTGATCGGGTGCTTCGGCGCCGGCGTGCCGCGGGCGGTCGCCACCTGCGGCACCGCCCTGGCCGAGGAGCACTTCACGCTCTTGCGGAACTTCGCCCGGCGGATCGTCCTGGCCTACGACGCCGACAGCGCCGGCCAGTCGGCCACCTCGCGCGTCTACGAGTGGGAACGCCGCCACGAGGTCGACGTGGCGGTGGCGCTCCTCCCGCCGGGCAGCGATCCCGGCGAGCTGGCCCGCCGCGACCCAGAGGCGCTGCGCAAGGCGGTGGCAGAGGCCCGGCCGTTCCTGCAGTTCCGGATCGACCGCGTCTTGGAGTCGGCCGAGCTCGGCACGGCCGAGGGGAGGGCGCGCGCCGCCGAGGCGGCGCTGGCGGCGGTGGCCGAGCATCCCGACGAGCTCGTGCGCGACCAGTACGTGATGCAGGTGTCCGATCGCTGCCGCCTCGAGCCCGAGCTCGTCCGCCAGCGTCTGTCGGATCTCCGTCGTGGCGGCGCCAGGCACGCCGGCCGCCCGGCGGCCGATCGCAGTGAGCCCCGGGGGGCGAGCAGCTTCGTCGACGGCCGGCAGCCGACAGACGATGGCGAACCGCCCACCCGGCGCCGGGGTGGACGCCCGGTCGGCGACCGTCCGGGTCTGGAGGCGCTCCGCCTGGCGGTGCACCGCCCAGAGGCGATGGCCGACCGGCTCGAGGACGTCCTCTTCGTCGACGATCTCCAACGGCGGGCCTTCACCGCACTCACCCTTGCCGACAGTCTCCAGCAGGCGGTCGAGAACGCCGCCCCTGACGTCGCCGACCTGTTGCGCCGGGTGGCGGTCGAGGAGCCCCTGGTCCCCGACGTGGCGACCGTCGACCCGGTGGACGCCGTCGTGGCCCAGCTGGTGCGAGAGGCCTGCCGGCGGGCGCTCGGCGACCTCCAGGCGGCGCTGCGAGCCGCTGGGTCCGAGGCGGACCTCCAGTCGATGGCCGGAGAGACGACGACGGCGCGCCTGTGGCTCGAGGAGCTGGACGACCCGGAGGGCGGTCGTGGCGCGGCCGACCGGTTGGTAGCGTGGCTTCTCGGACGGCGGCAGGAGGGTGCGTGAGCGGGCGGATGCCAGGGGAGAGCGTGGAGGACCCGGAACCGGCCCCGCCGTCGCTGGTGGCAATGCCGACCGACATCCCGCTGCCCGAGGGCATCACCGGAGCGGAGCTCGAGAGCTTGCTGGCGGTCGGTCGCCTCCAAGGCGAGCTGAGCCAGGGTGACGTCATCGAGGCGGTCCACGGGGTGGAGCTCACCGCCGAGGCGATCGAACAACTGATCCGGTGGGTGAAGTCGAACGGGATCACGTTCGTCGAGGACGTCCCGGACGACGTCGCCGAGGAGGACGCCGAGGTCGTTCTCGAGGTGACCAACCTCGGTCAGCGAGCGACCAGGACACCGGCCGGCCGACGGGACGGCGCCGGCGGCGACGACGAAGGATCGCCCGCCAAGCGACCGACGACGTCGGATCGCAGCGCGACGAAGGAGGGCAGGGTTCGTCCCTCCGCGAGCGACTACGTCGGGAGCGGGTCGGCCGAGGACCCGGTCCACACCTACCTCAAGGAGATCGGGAAGGTCCCGCTGTTGAACGCCGAGCTCGAGGTCGAGATGGCCCGGCGGATCGAGCAGGGCAACGAGGCGGCCGCCCGCCTCGAGGCCCACGCCCGGGCCCAGGCCGAGGGTGGTCCGGCGGAGGCCCACTTGTCCCCGGCCGACGAAGGCAGGGACCGCCGGCTGGTGCGCCGGGGCCAGCAGGCCAAGGACGTGCTGATCGAGGCCAATCTCCGCCTGGTCGTCTCGATCGCCAAGCGGTACCGCAACCGCGGCCTGGCCTTCCTCGACCTCATCCAGGAGGGCAACCTGGGGCTGATGCGGGCCGTCGACAAGTTCGACTACTCGCGCGGCTTCAAGTTCTCGACCTATGCGACGTGGTGGATCCGCCAGGCGATCACCAGGGCGATCGCCGATCAGGCCCGCACCATCCGCATCCCGGTCCACATGGTCGAGACGATCAACAAGGTCGTCTGGGCCCAGCGGCAGCTGCTCCAGGAGCTCGGCCGCGAGCCGACGGCCGAGGAGGTCTCCCAGCGCGTCGAGTTCCCGATCGAGCGCGTCCGTGAGATCCAGCGGATCAACCAGGACACCGTGTCGCTCGAGCAGCCGGTGGGTGACGAGGACGACTTCAGCCTCTCGGACATGATCGAGGACCGCGGGGCGGTCGTTCCCGACGACGCCGCCACCCGGGCGATGCTCGACCAGGCGGTGAAGGAGGCGTTGGCCCATCTGACACCGCGCGAGCAGGACGTCGTCCGGCTCCGGTTCGGGCTCGACGACGGCAAGATCCGGACGCTCGAAGAGGTCGGTCGCGAGTTCGGCGTCACCCGTGAGCGTGTCCGCCAGATCGAGTCGAAGACGCTCGCCAAGCTCCGCCGGCCCGACGCCGCCCACCTGCTCCGGGACTACCTCGAGGAGCCATAGGGCCGCTTTTCGGCGCCCCACGGTGGCGTGGCGGAGGGACCGAGCTCGCCGACCTCGGCTGCTATCGTCGCTCAGGCCGTTCCGGGGTAGCTCAATGGCAGAGCAAGCGGCTGTTAACCGCTAGGTTGAGAGTTCGAGTCTCTCCCCCGGAGCTCTCGTCGTGTCACTCGAGGCCCATCCGCTCCGTCGGATGATGGCTGCCGGGGTGCGGAGACGACCGGTCAGAGGCGGTGCATTCGGCGGAAGTCGTCGTCGAGCAGCAGGGCGGCGCTGGCGAAGACCGCCAGGAGCCCGACCACCAGCAACGGCACGGCCCACCATGCGAAGTGGTGCACCGCCGGCAGCCGCACGTGGACCGCCCAGTGGTGGTACGCAGCGATCAGGTTGTGGACCCTCGTCATCCCGTCGACCTCATCACGCGGTTGGTGGATGCAATGTACGCCCCCGAGCGTGCCGCCGGCAAGGGGCCGGTACTGGCCGGGGACGCTCCCGCGCGAGGACGCACCCTCCCTCACCTGCGAGAACACCGGCACTAGCCTTGACCGACAGCTTTGCCAGGGGAAGAGCTCCGGTAGGGGGTGGTCGTTGCCGAGATCACAGACAGGCGCTCCCCACGCCCTCTACACGCGCTATGTGGCGATCGCCCTCCTGGCCACCGCCGCGATGATGGTGGTGGTACCGGCGGCCATCCTGGCCTCGGGGCAGTCGGTCCAATGGTGGGACATCGGCGTCGGCCTTGGGATCGCCGGCACCGTCGGCCTGATCGGTGCCCTGCTGCCGTGGGCCGAGCTCTCGACGCGCCGCATGGGTCAGCTCGTGCTCTACCTGTGGACCCTGGTCGACATCGGGGTCATCGCCACCGCGGTGGCGGCGAGCGGGGGCCAACGTTCGTGGTTCTGGGTGCTCTTCCTGCTGACGGTGATCTTTTTCTCCGTCGGGTACCCGCTCGTCTGGCAGGTCATCTTGTTCGGGGCCACACTCATCGCCTTCCTGGCGGCGTGCGACGTCTCGGGGGAGCAGGTAGACACGGCCCGGCTTCTCTGGCAAGTCATGGTGCTCGTGGCCACGTTCGGCTTGGCCAGCTTCCCCTCTTGGGAGCTGCGGCGTCAAACGGCCGAGCAACGCCTTGCCCGCGAGGAGGCGGACCGCCTGGCCAACGCCCTCAGCGAGCAGGAGAGGTGGTGGCGCTCGCTGATCGAGCGGACGAGCGACCCGATCGTGGTCTTCGACGACGGCTGGCGGGTGATCTTCGCCAGCCCGGCCTTCGAGCGGCTGCTGCAGTACCGCCCGCAGCAGTACGCCACGATCGACGTCGCCGCGCTCGTCCACCGCGAGGACGCCGAGGCGGTGCAGGCGGCGGCCGACCAGGCGGTGGGCGACGGCGGCCACGCCGACGTGCTGTGCCGCCTCCGGCGCGCCGACGGCACCTGGCGCACGGTGGAGGTCACCTTCACCGTCCTGCCGCCGAGCAGGGTCGGGCGGGTCGTCGCCAACCTGCACGACGTCACCGAGCGGGCGGCGGCCGAGGCGGCGCTGACCCACCAGGCGATGCACGACCCGCTCACCGGCCTCGCCAACCGCATCGCCTTCTACGAGTCGCTCCACACCTGCCTGGCGGTGGCGTCGAGGACCGGGTCGCCGCTGTCGGTGCTCGTCTTGGACCTCGAAGGGTTCAAGGAGGTGAACGACAGCTGGGGCCACGCCACCGGGGACGAGCTGCTGGTGACGGTGTCGCACCGCCTGACCGACACCCTCCGGGGCGCCGACGTCACCGCCCGGCTCGGCGGCGACGAGTTCGCCGCCGTGCTGGTGGCCGGGGGCGACGAGCAGGGTGCGGTGATCGCTGCCGGTCGGGTGCTGGCGGCGATCGGCGAGCCGGTCGTCCTCTCCGGAAGGGCCTACTGGCTGCGGGCGAGCGTCGGCATCGCCTGCTTCCCCGACCACGCCCGCACCGCCGAGGAGCTCGTCCAGCGGGCCGACCGCGCCATGTACGAAGCCAAGCGCACCGGTGCCGGTGTGGCGGTCTACGAGCCGAGCATGGACGCCAGCGCCGTCCACCGCGGCGAGGTGCTCAACGAGCTGCGCCAGGCGGTCCGCGAGGACCAGCTGGTCCTCTTCTACCAACCCAAGATGGAGCTGGCGACCGGGAGGATCGCCGGCGTCGAGGCGCTGGTCCGCTGGCTGCACCCCGAGCGGGGGCTCCTCGGCCCCGGCGCCTTCCTGCCGGTGGCCGAGTCGAGCGGCCTCATACGCGAGATCACCGCCTGGGTGCTGCCGACGGCGGTCCGCCAGGTGGCCGAGTGGTCGGCTGCCGGCCTCGAGCTCTCGGTGGCAATCAACCTCTCGGCACAGGACCTGGTCGACGAAGCGCTCGTTCCCCAGGTGGCCGCCTGGCTCGAGCGGGCCCGGGTGCCGCCGAGCAAGCTGACGCTCGAGCTGACCGAGGCGTCGGCGCTGGCGGACCGCCAGAGCGGCACCGGCAGCCTCGAGCGCCTCCGGCGGATCGGCGTGCGGGTCAGCCTCGACGACTTCGGTTCGGGCTACTCGTCGCTCTCCTACCTGGCCGAGCTCCCGCTCGACGAGATGAAGCTGGACGGCGCGTTCCTCCGGACCGGCCTCGGCGAAGGCGGGTTCGTCCTCCGCTCGGTGGTCGACATCGGCCACCACCTCGGCCTGGTGGTGGTGGCCGAGGGCGTCGAGACGCCCGACGAGCTGCGCCAGGTGGCGGCGACCGGGGTCGACGTCGTGCAGGGCTACATCTACTCGCAGCCGGTGCCGGCCGACGAGCTGGTGGCCACCCTCTACCGGGCCGGCTGGGCCCGATCGCTCAGGAGGTCGTAGTCAGAAGCCCTTCAGGCTGCACCCGGTCGTGGCGAACGTGGTCGTCTTGGCGGTCGGCCAGACGTAGCCGAAGCCGACCGACCCGGTGCTCGCGGTGGCGGTGCCGACGGCGAGCCGACCGGTCCCTGGAGGGTGACCGCCGTGGCGTGCATCGTCGCCGTGAGGGCGCCGGTGACCTTCCTCGCCGTGAACGAGAGGCCGGCGGTCGGACTGGGCCCGAGCGACAGCCGCAACGGCGGCGCCTTGGCTCCGCCGTCCGGCGCGGTGACGTCGGCCGTCCCGAGCGCCTCCGGTCCGCCGGTCACCGAGCCCGACGCGTGAGGTCTCGGCGACCGTCTTTCGTGGTCCGCCTACCTCGCCGCCGCCCGGCCGCCCCGTCGACGCCGGTCCGTCACTTGCACGAGACGCTGCCCGAGCCGAAGGTCTGCTGCACGCCTCCGAAGTAGCCCTGGAAGGTGATCGGGTGAGTCCCCTTCGAGGGGCAGGCCTTGGCGAAGGAGATGCGGAAAGCACCCTTCGCGCTGGTGGTCGTCGTGTCGTACACGACGCCCGAAAGCAGGATCGAGGCGGAGGTGTTGGCGTCGAACCCGACGCCCTGCCACTTCCAGTAGAGGGTGGTACTTCCGCGTTCGTGGGCGCAGGTGTCACCGCTCGAGTACACCGAGGTGCGCTTCCGGACGGTGCCGGCCACTGCCCGCAGAAGGTAGTAGCCGTCGGGCTGTGAGAAGTCGCTGACGGTGGCGCTGATGCCCCCGGTGCCCGAGGTGGTGCCCGAGGCCGACAGGCGTCCGTGGTAGCGGAGGGTGAAGGCCGTCGAGGCGGGGAAGTTGGTGCCGGTCACGGCGGTCGAGTTTGGGAACGTGTAGCCGAGCGTCGTACAGAGGGCGTTCGGGGGGTCGAACACCGTCGGGTTCGCCGTGAGGGAGGGCCGGGTCCCCGTCGCCGTACCACCCGCAGCCGGCACCGGCGGGGCCCCACCACCGCCCCCGCTCGCCGCCCCGGCGACCCCGGCCGTGACGGCTGTCAGAGACAGTGCAGCCACCCCGACGACGCCCGCCGACAGAAGGAACAACTTCCGCATCGTGGACCCCCTCCTCCAGATTCCGCCGCCTGCACCCTACGGCAGTTGGCGAAATATGTGAAGTGGCCAGGGATTGCGCCGGGGGCGCTTAGCGGCTCGGGGCGCAGGTCCGTGCGGTCGAGGCACGGAGCGCAAGGAGCGCTGCGGCTCGTCTTCATGTGCGACCGCGGCCTGCAGTCGCAGTGCGAGACCACGCAGGTGAAGGAGCACGGGACCGGCGGGTCGTTGTTCGGCTACACCAGGTTCTACGGCGAGGTGCCCGGCGGCCAGGCCGAGCACCTCCGGGTCCCCCAGGCCCGCTATGGGCCGATCAAGGTCCCGGAGGGCGCGCCGGAGTGTTCGATCTCCGCCATTGCGACGACCTCGGCGAGGCGGTCCGGAGCCGCACCGCAGGCCGGGGACCGGATTCGGTGATCGACGCGGTCGGGGATCGACCGGCTGGCCTCCCTCCGGTCGGCCATCGATCTGGTGCGACGGGGAGGGACGATCTCGATCTCCGGCGTCTACGGCGGAGCCGCTGATCCGCTCCCGATGCTGCAGCTCTTCGACGAGCAGGTGCAGATCCGCATGGGCCAGGCGAACGTGCGGCGCTCTGTCGACGAGATCATGCCGCTCCTCGTCGACGACGATCCCCTGGGGGTCGACGGGTTCGCCACCCACCGGCTGGCGTTGGACGACGCGCCGAGGGCCCACAAGATGTTCCACGAGAAGGCCGACGGCGCCGTGAAGGTGGTGCTCCAACCAGGCCGTTGAGGCGCTGCTCCCGCCGGCGGCGAGTGCCGCCTACTGGGCCGGGATGACGCCCGTCGGCGCCGGGACCGAAGACGCAGGCGGTCGGATGGAGATCCGGCGGCCGTAGTGGGTCATCGTCATCTCGACGGTGACGGTGGTGGCGCCACCTCCGCTCCTTGATCCGGCTCCCCCGAACAAGGAGCCGGCGCCCATGTGCAGGCTCATGCGGAGCTGGCGGACCAGGCTGTGACCGTCGATCCAGACGGTCATCGGCAGTTCCTTGGTCCCGAAGAGCTGCTGGATGATCTGAAGCCCTTGTGGCGTGGCGGTGGGACCGCCGTTGGCCTTGGCGTGGGCCAAGGCCTTCACGAGATCGACGTGGACCGAGTACTCGGTGGTGGGGACTCGGTCGACGACCGACGGCCCGATCCGCTCGACCGTCGCTCCTTCGGCCGCCAGCAGCGAGAGCATCTGCGACGGGTTCGTGCTGCCGAGGCCCGAGGGCCCGATCGAGATGCCGGCGCCGGCGCCGGCTTGCTGCTCCGACTCGGAGTACCACTTGCCCGCCTGGAGGGTGCCGAGCGTCTTCTCCGACCTGAGGTAGGCGGTGGAGCCGACCTCGATGACCCGAAGCGGCGCTGCGATCCCGAGCGACGGCGCGTTCATCGTGAGGTTGGCCGCGGCGGGGGAGAAGTCCACTTCTCCGGTCGCCCGCACGAGGTTGGCGCCGCTCTGCCCCGCGCCCGAGACCGTCTCGCTCATCGACATCTCGGCTGAGCCTGCCCTCGCGCTGCGCGAGGCCGCCTTCTGGAGCTGGTGGAGCGTCGACGGCGACGTGGCGGCTCCGGCACTGCCCCCGAGGGCCGCCGAAAAGGTCAACAGCGCCGCCGCCACCGTCGACGCCGCCGCCACGGCCGGGAGGTACCGTCGGCCGCGACCGCTCGAGGAGGATCCGGGACCACCGCACCCTCTCATCTGCCACCTTCGGTCTCGGCGCCGGCTGGACGGGCGCAACCAGGTGCTCACCCTCCGACGACGCTACCCGAGCCGCCGCGCGCGCCCGCGTAGGCTGCCATGGCGGCGATCGACCGACGACCGTCGCGCTCGCCCGCTGCGGCGAGAGGCACGCGGGGCCGTAGCTCAGTGGTCAGAGCAGGGGACTCATAATCCCTCGGTCGTGGGTTCGATCCCCACCGGCCCCACGAGGCAGCCGTCGCCCAGCTCCCGGCGGCGGGCGCCGTCTCTTGGCGGTCAGCGCTCGACGCGGTAGCGGAGGTAGACGACGTCCGAAGCGAAGGTGCGGGTCTCGACGAGCCCGAGGTCGACCCGGTGCTCGCGGTGGGGGAAGAACGAGGTGCCACCGCCGACCAGCACGGGGTAGACCCTGGCCCGGTACTCGTCGGTCAGGTCCATCTCGGTCGCCCCGGCGGCGAGGGCGGCGCCGCCGATCGCGATGTCGCGCTCCGCCGGATCGGACCGCAACCGCGAGATCTCCTCGGCCAGGCTTCCGGAGGCCAGGCGGGCATGGCCCTGCACCTCGTCGGTGACGAAGCCAAAGACCTCGTCGTCGGGCTCCGTCCATCCGAAGTCACCACCCGGGCCCACGATGTAGCCGTCGAGCGAGACGCCCATCGAATAGGTCACCTTGGGCATCAGACGCCCTTCTCGGTACCCGGTTGCAATCCCCGGCGCCCTCGGCCGAGGGTGCCGGTGCCGGTGCCGGTGCCGAGGTATCGGCGGAGCGCCACGAGCGTCCACACCGCTTCGACGACGCCGAACGGCCACGTGCCGGCGAGGAAGCCGTAGGTGGACGAGAGGGCGCAGCCGAGGGCGAAGGCGGCGACGAAGTGCCGGCTCCTCGACTCCAACGCATAGGCGACCAGCATGAAGCTCACCGCGCACACGCCGAAGATCGTGATGGCCACCCCCGACATGATGCCAGCGTCGACGCCGGGAAAGGTGCGCCGTTGTCGATCGCCGGCGGAGGACGCCGGAGCGCCGATACACTCATACCCGGTAGGGGTAGTCAAGAGCAGGGAGGCGCCGGGTGGAGCGTGGCTACACGAGCAACAAGGAGGCCGTGCAGCGCCGGCTGCGCCGTATCGAGGGCCAGGTGAGGGGGCTCGAGCGGATGGTCGACGAGGACGCCTACTGCATCGACGTCCTGACCCAGGTCTCGGCCGTCACCCGTGCGCTCCAGGCAGTGGCCCTCGAACTTCTCGGCGATCACCTCGACCACTGCGTGCGCAACGCCATCTCCTCGGGCGGCCCGGACGCCGACGAGAAGGTGCGGGAGGCACGGGCCGCCATCGAGCGGCTCGTGCGCTCGTGACAGCGGCCCGCGCCACGTCGCCGGATCCTCCGCCGGCTTGCGGAGAGGACGACTCGATGCCGACGTGTGCCACCGGCCCCGCCGGCCGGCTCCGCTTCGTGCTCCGTGAGCTCGCCGGTGTGTTCCGGCGCGCCGGCCGTGATGCACCCTGAGCTGCTGGGGGCCAGCCTGCCGGGTCCGCTCGTCGACCTCGGCCGGAGCGTACGCGAGGCCTTCTACATGTTCTGGGACACGCTCTGGGCGCTCATCCTGGGCTTCGGCCTCTCGGGCGCCGTCCAGGCGTTCGTGTCCCGCCAGGCGATGCAGCGCCGGCTCGGCGACCACCGGCCGGCGGCGGTCGCCCGGGCCTCCCTCTACGGGATGGTCTCGTCGTCCTGCTCGTACGCCGCCTCGGCGATGGCCCGCTCGCTCTTCGCACGCGGCGCCGACTTCCTCGCCGCCATGGTGTTCATGTTCGCCTCGACGAACCTGGTCATCGAGCTCGGCGTCGTCCTCCTCGTCCTCATCGGGTGGCAGTTCGTGGCGGCCGAGTTCGTGGGGGGCGTCATCATGATCGGCCTCCTCGTCGTCCTGGGGTCGCTGTGGTTGCGGGGCCGGGTGGTGGTCGACGCCAGAGCCGCCGGCGCGCACCGACAAGAGGACCACCAGCACGAGGTCGGGGCCGAGGCGGCTCTCGAGCGCCAGGGGTGGCGGCGGCGCATCCGGAGCTCGGGCGGCTGGGCGGACGCCGCCGGCTACACGATGAGCGACCTCACGATGCTCCGCAAGGAGATGGCGATCGGGTTCCTCGCCGCCGGCTTCCTCTCCGTCCTCGTCCCGGGGCACGTCTGGGCCGACGTGTTCGTCCGTGGCCACGGCTTCTGGACGAGCTTGGAGAACGTCGTCGTCGGGCCGTTCGTGGCCGTCGTCAGCTTCGTCTGCTCGGTCGGCAACGTGCCCCTGGCCGCAGCGTTGTGGAAGGGCGGCATCAGCTTCGGCGGCGTGGTGGCGTTCATCTTCGCCGACCTGATCGCCATGCCGCTCCTGCTCATCTATCGCAAGCAGTACGGGGGGCGGGTCGCCCTTCGCCTCCTGGGGCTGTTCTGGCTGGTCATGTCGGGGGCGGGGCTCGCCACCGAGTACCTGTTCAGGGTGCTCGGCTGGGTGCCGGGCGCCCGGCCGGGGGTGGTGGTGGGCGACACCGTGCGCTGGGACTGGACGACGTTCCTCGACCTCGCCGCCCTGCTGGCCTTCGGCGCCCTCTACTGGCTCTACCGCAACCGGGAGCGCCTCGGCGGCGGTTCGGGCTACGCCAAGGACCCGGTCTGCGGCATGCAGGTCGAGGTCGCCCACGCGCCGGCCAGGACCGAGCATGGCGGCCGGCCCGTGTACTTCTGCTCGGAGCACTGCCGGGACCGTTTCGTGGCCGACCCGGACCGGTTCTCCCAGGGGCCGGTCGTCCTCGCCGACGAGGACCAGGCGCCTCCGGGCGGTGAGGCACTGGACCCGGTCTGCGGGATGACCGTCGACCCGGAGCACTCCGCCGCCACCGCCGAGCACGGTGGTCGCACGGTCTACTTCTGCAACGTCGGCTGCCGGGACCGTTTCATCGCCGATCCCGAACGATTCCCGACCGATCTCCCCGGCTGACCGGCGGCCGAGGCCACTCGTCGAGGCGGGTCCCCCCCGTCGCCGACTGGGGACGAAGGGCCCTAGCGCGACGCGGTGGCCCCGGCGAGGCTGGCAGGAGTCGCCGGCGCCGCTCGCCGAAGGAGGTGGTCTCGATGATGTGGTACTGGGGCGGGGGCGTGCATTGGTGGGGCTGGCTGCTCGGGGTCCTCGGCATGGTCGTCTTCTGGGGTCTCGTGGTGTGGGTGATCTGGTACTTCGTCACCATGGTGGTGCACCGCCCCGACACGGGCGGCCCGAGGGACGACCCGCGGCGCATCCTCGACGAGCGCTTGGCGCGCGGCGAGATCGACGCCGAGGAGTACCGACGCCTCCGCGACCTCATCACCGGTCGAGCAGACGGCCCCTCCGGCCCCTACGAGTCGGCGGGCACCAGGGACCGGCGATGACGGGCGTCCGGCCGACGACCGGCTGACCCCAGACGGGCGCGTCGGACCCCGAGCCCCTGGTCTCACCCGGTGAGAGGCCGAGCGATCGTCAGCGCCGTCCCATGACGAGATCGATGTCCTGGTTGAAGTCGGAGACGAACGGCCAGTCCTCGCCCTCGGCGGGTGCCTGGCGGAACCGCGTCCACTCGTCGTCGTCGCCGAACCGCTCGACTGCCAGTGCGGACCATGCCTGGCGCTTGAACGTGACGTTGTCGGGCTGCAGCTCGTGGGCCTTGTTGAAATGGGCGATCACCCGGTCGCTGAGCCCCTCGACACCCCAGAGGTGCTGGCCGAGCTCGAAGTGGGCGGTCGCCTCGGACACCGCGGCCGAGCGGGGGCGGGACCGCTCGACCACCTCGTCGGGGTCGAGTGCGTGAGGGCTTGCGGCGCCGTTCGCCACCCAGTACCGGAGCTCGGCGACGTACGCCGCTCGATCGTCCAGTCCGCCGACCAGTTCCACGATGCGCAGCGCACCCTCGCCGATCGGCAGGGGAGCGCCCCGGTGGGGCGGTCGCACGATCATCCCGGTCTCGTCGACCCAGACGACCTGCGGCACGTTGGTCACCCCGAAGAGAGCGTCGAGGCGGTGGCTCCGGTCGATGAGCGACGGGTGCGTCGAGCCGGCGGCGGCCACGAACGGCCGGGCGACCTCGGGGCCGCCCATCTCGAGGCAGACGTCGACGACCTCCAAACCCTCGGGGCTGAGCTCCTCCCACAGTGCCTGCCAACCTGGCAGGTCCCAGCGGCAGCCTCAGTAGGGCGCCCAGGCGACGATCGCCACCTTCCGGCCCCGACACGAGCGCAGCTCGAAGTGCTCGCCGTCGAGCGTTGGGAGGTCGAGGTCGGGTGCCGTCGCCGAGACGAGCGCCCGGCCCCCGAGGGTCTCGGGTCCGATCCCCCAGACCCCCGCCCCCGGGTCGTGGACCACCGCCATGCCGAGCTTCTCGCAGGCGGCGAGCAGGTCGAAGCGACTGCCGCCCAGGGGCACGCAGACCTCACCCTTGCAGGCTCCCTCCGGCCGGATCGTCCATCCGGTGCGCTCGGCGAACGCACCGGCGTCGAGGTCGAGGTGGTCGACGATCACCCACTGAAGGCTATCCCCCCAGGGCGGACGGAGGCGCTCAGGTCGCGACCGGTAATGTCGCGGCGGGCCCTCGTCGCAGGTCGAGGGGCCACCGAAAGGACGGCATCATGAAGGTCAGGGCTGCGGTGTGCACGGGGCTCGAGGAGCCGTGGAAGGTCGAGGAGATCGACATCGACCCGCCGGTCGCCCACGAGGTCCAGGTGCAGCTGGCATGGGCCGGGATGTGCCACTCCGACGAGCACCTCCGCAGCGGCGACATCAGCGCGCCACCCGAGGTGCTGGGCTTCTTCGGCGTCGACAGCCTGTTCCCCTGCGTCGGCGGTCACGAAGGGGCCGGGGTGGTCACCGCCGTCGGTCCGGAGGTGGACGGCCTGGCCGAGGGCGACCACGTGGCCGCCGCCTTCATTCCGGCCGACGGGACCTGCTTCTGGTGCGCCTCGGGCCGCCAGCACCTCTGCGACCTCGGGATGTCGACGCTGGCCGGCCCGTCGATCGCCGACGGCACCTGGCGGTACCACCTCGCCGGGCAGAACCTGAACCGGATGACCCAGCTCGGCACGTTCGCGGAGACGATGGTGTGCAACCAGGCGTCGTTGGTCAAGATCGACCCCGCCGCCTCGATGCGGGCGGCGGCCCTCATCAGCTGCGGCATCTCCACCGGCTTCGGCTCGGCGGTCGACCGTGGCAAGGTGAGGCCGGGCGAGACGGTGGTGGTCGTCGGTTGCGGCGGTGTCGGCTCTGGGGCGATCCAGGGCGCCCGGCTCGCCGGTGCCCGCCAGATCGTGGCGGTGGACCCGGTGCCGTTCAAGCTGGAGAACGCCGCCGCTCTTGGTGCCACCCATGGAGTGGCCTCGATGCAGGACGCCGCGCTGGTGCTGCCGGAGCTGACCGAGGGCCGTATGGCCGACGTCGTGATCTTGACTCCCGGCGTGCTGACCGGCGACATGCTGGCCCCGGCGTGCGGGCTCGGGTCCAAGGACGCCCGGATCGTCTGCACGGCGATCGCACCGTTCTCCCAGATGAACGTGCAGCTCAACCTCTTCAACCTGGCGATGTTCAACCAGTCGGTGCTCGGCACGGTCTTCGGCTCGGTGAGCCCCCGCGTCCAGATCCCGAACCTGCTCCGCCTCCACGCCGAGGGGCTGCTCGAGGTGGACGAGCTGATCACCCGGGAGTACACCCTCGACCAGGTGCAGACCGGCTACGACGACCTGGCTGCCGGCATCAACATCCGCGGGATCGTCCGCTTCGACGCGTAGGCGGCTACGGGCGGGTGAAGTCGGGCCCGACCACGACGTCGGCCGACGTCAGCTCGTGGACCGACGCCCGCCCGATGCCGAGCAGGGTCGAGTCGATGCCGTTTCGGATGATGTCGAGCACGTTCTCGACCCCGGCCTGACCGTTGGCACCGAGGCCCCACAGGTAGGCGCGGCCGATCATCACCGCCCTCGCGCCGAGCGCCAGCGCCTTGACGACGTCGCTGCCGCGGCGGACGCCGCCGTCGAGCAGCACCTCCACCGACGAGCCGACGGCCGCGGCCACGGCCGGCAGGACGCGGATCGTGGCCGGTGAGCTGTCGATGTTGTTCCCGCCGTGGTTGGAGACCGAGATGGCGCTCACGCCGGCGTCCACCGCCCGCTTGGCGTCGTCGACCCGCATGACGCCTTTCAAGAGGAACGGCCCCTCCCACTGGGAGCGTAGCCAGGCGATGTCGTCCCAGGTCGGTTTCGGGGTGCCCATCCACTCGCCGTAGGCGCCGAAGAAGGTCGGCACCGTCCCGTCGGCCCGGGCCATGTTCGGCACCCCGAGATCGGGGAGGTGCCCGTGGCGCAGCCAAGCGAGCAGCCAGCGCGGGCGGGCGAGCGCCTGGGGTGCGAGGCCGAGCATCGTGCGCAGGTCGAGCGTCTCGGGGATGACCGGGCTTCCCCAGTCGCGCCCGTGCGAGAACGACCAGTCGAGGGTGGCGATCACCCCGACCGCCCCGGCGGCCTTCGCCCGCTCGAGGCGGCGCACGATGTCGTCCCGGGTCCCGCACCAGTAGGTCTGGAAGAAGGTCTTCGGGTTGGCCGCCACCACCTCCTCGACCGGCTTGGAGGCGAAGCAGCTCAAGCCCATCGCCGTGCCGGCGGCGGCGGCCGCCCGGGCGACGGCCACCTCGCCGTCGGGGTGGACCGCCTGGACTCCGGTGGGGGAGATCACCACCGGCAGGGCGATCTCCTGTCCCATGACGGTGGTGGCCAGCTCGCGGGTGGGGGGGAGGTCGGCCACCAGCGGCAGGAACCCGACCTCGTCGAAGGCGGCGACGTTGTCGGCCGAGGTCACGCCCCGCTCCGACCCGGCGACCAGGGCGCCGTAGACCGAACGGGGGAGCCGGCGCTCGGCCCGCCTCTGGGCGATCGCCACCGTCTCGAACCAGGGATTTGCCAACGTGACGCTCCTCCTGTCTGCTGTCACCGAGCATGCCCGAGGCGCCGGCTCCTGCCAAGACGAGCAGATGGGAGCAATGGCAGCGCTCCGGGACACCACCGACGGGCGCCTCATTTGACCCGGTGGCACCCGTCTTCCCGGCGGTGCCGCCGGTTAGGGCGCGTCGAAGGACAACTCGCGCGATCTGGGACCGAGCGTCGTGTCACAGCGTCCAGGCACACTCTCTTCGGTGATCGCCTCTGACCGAACGGCTCTCAAGGTGGGCAGCGCCCTGCTGGTGGTCGACGGCACCGACGAGACCGTCGTCCGCAAGGCCGAGCTCTCCATCCGCCCCACGCGCGCCCAGGCCCACGCGATCGAACGCGGGATCTTCCAGCTCTCCCGGGACTCCTACAACGCAGCGCTCGAGCATCGCCGGGGTGCCTGGAGGTGGGCCGGGGTCTCCGTGAGTGTCTTCGACCAGTTCGAACAGATCGACACAGAGCTCCGCACCGCCCGCCCCGACGTCGCTCGCTTCGGCATCCAACCGGTGCGCTCTTCCATCCGCAGAGCCGACGAGGCCATGGCCGCCTTCTTCCGGCGGCTGAAGGACGGAGAGGCCAAGGCCGGCTCTCCGCGGTTCAAGTCGTACAAGAGATTCCGCACGGTCTTCTACGACGAGCCGGTCTCCTGGTCCCTCAGGCTCGAAGGCGACAAGCGCACGAGCACGCACCCTGCGCTCTACCTCCAGGGCATCGGCGAGATCGAGCTCACGAGGTCCGCCGTCGGCCAGCTGCGGCGCATGCTCGATCGCGGTGGTGAGCCCCGCACCCTCACGGTCACGAGGACCCGCTCTGGGGCGTGGCGGGCGTGAGGGCTACAAGAAGTTCTCGCCCGAGTGGAAGAAGTGCAACCGAGCCATCGCCAAATCCTACGGCAGGGCGCGGCGCCAGTCGGAGAACTGGGCACGTCACCAGGCAAAGGAGATCGTCTCACGCTACGGGGTCATCGTCATAGAACGCCTCGAGCTCGCCAGCATGACCAAGTCGGCCAAGGGCACCATCGCGACACCAGGGAGGAACGTCAAGGCAAAGCAAGGACTCAACCGGAGCCTGCAGGATGCGGCCCTCGGTCGTCTCGCCTACTGGATCTGCGTCAAAGCGGAAGATGCTGGACGCAGAGTGTGGAAGGTGGACCCGAGGTACTCATCTGTGACCTGCATCGCCTGCGGTTGGGTCACGAAGAAGAACCGTGCGCGCACGAGGTTCTCCTGCACGCGCTGTGGGCACCGGGGACACGCCGACGTGAACGCCGCCCAGGTGCTCACCACGCGCGGGGAGGCCGCCGAGGCCCACTGGCGGGAACTGGGTGGCCCGGCGAACCACCGCCAGGCGCCCAGGCTCCGGCGACGCAAAGGTGACGGCGGAGGCGCCGTCAGCGCACGAGCCGTTCACCAGCACGGGGCCGGGTCGGCTCCTCACGCGGTAGCTGCGTAGTCCTCGGACTGCGCGAGCTATCTTGCGACAGGCCCTTAGCATCGCCCTGCATGTCAGTGCGCAGCGCCCCCGGCGTCGAGCTCGACCTCGAGCCCTACCGCCGGGAGCTGACCGGCTACTGCTACCGGATGCTCGGCTCGGGGTTCGAGGCCGAGGACGCCGTCCAGGAGACGATGGTCCGGGCGTGGCGCCACGCCGGCGACTTCGAAGGTCGGGCGAGCGTGCGCTCGTGGCTGTACCGGATCGCCACCAACGTCTGCATCGACATGCAACGCCACGTTCAGCGCCGGGCCCGACCGATGGAGATGGGACCGTCGTCGCCGCCCGACGAGTCCCTCCTCGGGCCGCCCCACCCGGAGGCGACCTGGGTGACCCCGATCGCCGACGCCGCCGCCGGACCCGAGCACGGCGACCCGGCCGAGGTGGCGGTCTACCGGGAGTCGGTCCGGCTCGCCTTCGTGACCGCGTTGCAACACCTGCCGCCTCGACAGCGGGCGGCGCTCATCCTCTGCGAGGTGCTCCGCTGGCAGTCCTCGGAGGTGGCGGAGCTGCTCGGCACGAGCACCGCCGCCGTCAACAGCGCCCTCCAGCGCGCCCGGGCGACGCTCGGCGCCCTCGAGGGCGGCGGGCGGCCGCAGCCCCTCGACGAGGAGGACGCCCGGCTGCTCGAGCGCTACGTCGACGCCTTCGAGCGCTACGACATCGAGCGGCTCGTCGGCTTGCTCCACGACGACGCCGTGCAGTCGATGCCACCGTTCGCGATGTGGCTGCAGGGAGCCCAGGACATCGGACGGTTCATGGTCGAACCGGGGCCGAGCGCCTGTCGCGGGTCGCGGCTCGTCCGAACGTCCGCCAACGGCTGCCCGGCCTTCGGCCAGTTCAAGCCTGATCCCGCCGGCGGCTGCGCCCCGTGGGCACTGCAGGTGCTCGAGATCGTCGGAGGACGGATCGCGTCGATGAACTTCTTCCTGGCGTTCCTCGAGCCCGAGCGGCTGTTCTTGTCGTTCGGGCTGCCGCTGCACCTCGACGGCTGAGGTCCGGCGCGTCGGCGGGCGCCGCCTAGGCGCCGACGTCGAGGCCCGCCAGGTCGAGCAGCTCGCGCAGCGCCGGCACGACGTCGTCGACCTCGAGGGTGCACCGGCAGCGTCGGGCTGCCACGTCGAGCCGGGCGATCCGGTCCACGGCGTCGAGCCCCGGCTCGCCCGGCCCGTCGACCACGTGACGCCAGAACGGCCGGCCGCTCGCCGTGACGACGGTGACCCGGCACCACGGCCGTCTCGAGCTCACATCCGCTCCGACGGCGGGCGGCGGCCGGGCTCATCGCCGGGCGACGGGGTTGGTGGCGTCGGGAGGGGTCGCGCTGTCGCGCCGATCTGCAGGGTGCCGCCTACCGGGCGGGGCTCTCCCGAGGGTCCGGTCCGGGCCAGGCCTGGGGTGCTCCGCCGGCGACCTGGGAGGCCACCTGTCCGGCGTACCAGTGGCGGAAACGTCGCACCGCCGGCGATGCGACCAGGGTGACGAGGTCGCCGTCCTCGCAGAAACGGTCGGCTTCGTCGAGCTGCTCGGCCAGCCGGAGGAACGCCTGCCAGCCCGACGGCGGCACCGCCAGGCAGAGGTCGACGGTGGCCGATCCCCGGCGGACCGCCTCGTCGACCTGCGCCCGGATCTGGGGCACCGAGCCGGCGAAGGCGGCCCGCACCTCGCCGCCGAGCTCGAGCAACCGTCGGTGGCCGGCCCGCCAATCCGACGGGGCGCCGGCCGATTGGGCGAGCAGTGCGAGCTCGCGCATCACGGCGTCGTTGTGCTGCTCGGTCTCGAGATAGAGGTCGACCGGGATGCGCAGGATCCGAACCTCGACCACGCGCTCGGGCGGCGAGGCCGCCGGGCTCTGCGGCGCACCGTCGTGGTCGGCGGAGAGGGCCGCCTCGACCACCTCGTCGAGAGGCGACGGCTCCGCCCCGCCGCTGCCGTCCTCCCGAGCGAGCTCGAACCAGACGACCTTGCCCTCCGGCGAGCGACGCACCCCCCATCGGTCGGCCAGGGCGGCCAGCAGTCGCAGCCCGCGGCCGGTGGCCGCGTCCGTCCGGTAGCGCTTCGGTACCGGGCGGAACGGGCTGCGGTCGGCCACCTCCACCCGGGCCGTCCCGTCGCCGAGCTCGATCCGTACCTCGACGCCGGTGCGCGCATGGAGGACGGCGTTGGTGACGACCTCGGAGACGAGGAGCCGGGCGGTCTCGACCCTCTGCTCCGGCCAGCCGTCGAGGGCGGTGGTGACCCAGCGGCGGGCGTCGCCCACGGCCGCCGGGTCGCCCGCCATCTGCCGTACCTCCCGCCGCCGCCCGTCGTCGGCACCGGGTAGGGGCTCCGACCCGGTGCGGCCGGCGGCCGGGCTCATGTGGTCATCCTCGGCACCTGCTGCTCGGTGGTCGCATCGGTCGTGGAGCCGGCCTGCACCGCCGACCGCTGGCGCAGTGACCCGAGAATAGCGACCCCGGCCTGGCGCGAAAGCACCAATCGGCGGCCGAGGTTCAGCTACGGCCGGCCCTGTGGTGGGGCCGGGGAAGGGCGGCGGGCAGCCATTGGTCGAGCAGCCCGCCTGCCAGCCCGGCCGGCACCGCCGCCACCTCGGCCGCCGGAGGCACCGTGATCGTCACCGGGGCGCCGTAGCCACTGAGGTCGACCTGAGCGGAGGCGACGGTGGTCTTCGCCCCGACGTCGTGCCCGCTGGCCCGCACGAGCTGCCCGCCGGCGTCGGCCCACAGTTCGAGCTCGAGCAGTCCGCCGCTCCCCGCCCCGGCCGCCGGGACGGTCCGCAGACCGGCCGGCCGGTCTCCGGGGCGGACTGCCGGCAGCAGGACCCGGTGGCGCGGCGGCGCCGAGATGCTCCAGCCGGTGACCGCAACCCCGTCGACGACGCCGGTGCCGAGGGACGAGACGGCGGCGTGTTGCCGCCGGGCGCCGGCGACGAAGCCGTCGACGTCGGCGACGGCCGACGCTGCCCGGGCGATCCGGTTGGCGATCGCCGAGGCGTCCGCCGAAGGGAGGGCGACCGACGCCCACGGTTTGCCACCGGTGACCGAACCCAGGCCGGGCCAGGAGACGTACAGCGTGACGCCGGCGAGGACGACGTCGACGGTGGTGGCGCCGCCCGGACCGCCGGGGAGCCGGGAGGTGACCGACGGCGGCACGACGACCGAGGCCGCCAGCTCGTGGCCGGCGGGGTCGGCTTGCCCGCTCCCGGTGAACGTCGCCGTCGAACCGTCGACCGGGCCGCTGGCGGTGAAGGTGAACGAGAACGACGGCGGTGGGTTCAAGGCGCCGGCCGGCGCCGCCCCGAGGAAGAGCCCGAGCGCGCTGCCCGTCGCCAGCGACAGGGAGACGGCCAGGGTGCCGGTCGCCCGGGGGTCGAGTCGGATCGGCACCAGCACCTCCAGCGTCGAAGGGAAACCAGGCTAACGGCCGTGACGGCGCCGAAGGAGTCGGGCAACCTTTGGTGGTGTCGGTTCGTGGAACGGGGAGGACCCGTTGTCTCGGCGACGGCAGCGCCGGCGGTAGGGTCCGCTTCGGGGAGGCGAGGTGGACGAGGACCGGCCGCCGGCCGTGGTGAGCGGCGCAGGCCAGGAGGGGCTCGAGGGTTTCTCGGCGGCCTTTCGCGAGCTCTATGCCCTCTCCTACCAGGTGGCCTTCCGGGTGCTCGGCGACCGAGCCGACGCCGAGGACATCGCCCAGGAGACGCTCGCCCGCACCGTGCTCCGCTGGTCGGCCTTGGCGGACCGGCCGCACGGCTGGGTGGTGCGGGTGTCGGCCAACTTGGCGATCGACCAGTACCGCCGCCGCCGGCGGGCCCTGTCAGCCCCGAGCCGAGTGGCCGTCGCCGCCGACGACTACTCGGCCGAGCGGCTCGACCTGGCGCGTGCGCTGCGGTCGCTCCCTCGGCGCCAGCGCGAGGTGCTGGTGCTGCGGTACCTGGCCGACTGGAGCGAGCGCGACGTCGCCCGGGAGCTCGGCTGCTCGACCGGAGCGGTGAAGGCCTACGGGTCCCGAGGAGTGCAGGCGCTCCGGCGCGACCTGCAGGAGGCGGCGCCGTCGCCACCGGTGCCGGTGTGGCCCAGCGAGGTTGGCGGTGTTGCGACACCTTGACGACCCGGCGCCGCCGGTGCCCGACGAGGGTGTGCTGGGACAGGTGCTCGCACGGGCCGAGCGGCTGAGAGCCGCTCGGCGCCGCCGGCACGGGCTGGTGGTGTCGGTGGTGGCGGCGTCGGTGGTGCTGGCGCTCGGGCTGCCGCGGTGGTTGGCCCCGACCTCTCCGGGCGGGTTGGCCGACACCCGGCAGAGCGCGTACCAGTTCGACCAACGGGCCGATCCGCCGCCGGGGAGCCCCGTCCCGACGACGTCGCTGACCGACGTCGTCTTCAGCGGTCCCCAGCACGGGTTCGGGCTGGCCGAGCACCGCGATCGGCTCGTCTTGGCGGTCACCACCGACGGCGGGAACCGCTGGCAGGTGGCGCCCGGGCGCCTGCCGGCCGACGGGCTCGGGGTCGAGTCGGCGGTGCAGATGGAGTTCACGAGCCGCCAGGCCGGGTACCTGTGGGCGCTCCCCGCCCCGGCCGCCTCGACGTCGGCGATGTGGTGGACCTCCGACGGCGGCGCCGCCTGGCGGCGGGCGCCGATCGGTCCGGTGGTCTACGACGTCAGCGCCATCGGTCCCGACGTGTGGGCGCTCGTCGGCTCGTGCTCCGGCCCGTCGTGCGCCCTTCAGGTCGAGATCTCGTCCGACGGCGGGTCGACCTGGGCACCCCCCGCCCCCGGACCGCTCCCCGGGGTCCGCCCGCTCGCCGACCAGCCGTCGTCGGTCGAGCTGGCCCGGGTGTCGCCGTCGCGGGCCTATGTGCTCTCACTCGTACCCGGCGGCCCGGCGTCGTTGGTCTTCACCGGTGACGGCGGCCGCAGCTGGTCGACTCGCCCGGTGCCGTGCGCCGGGCCGTTCGGCCTCGGCGCCGAGCTCGCCCTGTCCTCCACCGCCGACCTGTGGATGATCTGCGGCGGGCAGGCGAGCGCCGGCTCGCAGGCCAAGTCGCTCTACCGTTCGGAGACCGCCGGTGCGTCGTGGTCGCTGGCCGCCGCCACCGCCGCCTTCGCCGGTGCGCCGGGACCGCCGCCGGGCGCCGGCACCCTCCCTCTCGCCGGCTACGTCGAGCCGTACTCGATCGGCCACAAGAACCTGGCGATCGTCAGCCGGCGGCAGGCCTGGCTGTTCCCGACCCGCGGCACCGTCCTGGCCAGTGACGACGGCGGCGACCGCTGGGATCCGGTGACCGGGCTGGCGCAGGCCGGCTTCGGCTCGGGGGCACCGGGCAACGTCACCTTCGTCGACCCCCGCCACGGCTGGGTCGACGAGCTCGGTGTCGGTCTGTGGGAGACGACCGACGGTGCCAGCTGGCGGTCGCTCGGCGTCTGAGCCGGTCCACCGCCCCACCCGCCAGACTGCCCCGATGGCGAGGAGCGTGGTGCTGTTCCGGGGGTTGAACGTCGGTGGCCGGAACCGGCTGGCGATGGCCGACCTCCGCGAGCTGTTCGAATCGCTCGGGCTCGCAGAGGTGACGACGCTGATCCAGAGCGGCAACGTCGTGTGCTCGGGCAGCCTGCCGGCGGCCGAGGTGATCGAGGCGGCGGTGGCCGAACGCTTCGGGATCGAGACCTTCGTCGTCCTCCGGGCCGGAAGCGGTCTGCGCTCGGTGGTCGAGCGCAACCCGTTCGCCGGTGTCGACCCGTCGACGCTCCACGTCGGGTTCCTGCCGTCGGCACCGGTCCGCCTCGGCTTTGGAGGCGCTCGGCGTCGAGCGGTTCCTGCCCGAGGCCGTCGTCGCCGTCGGGCGGGAGCTCTACCTCTGGCTTCCCGACGGGATGGCCCGGGCCAAGCTCCCCGGTCACCTCGACCGTCGGCTCGGGGTGCGGGCAACCGTGCGCAACTGGAACACCGTCACCAAGCTCGCCGAGCTGGCGGCGGAGTGACCGGCCGGCCGGCCCTCTCCGATCCGACCTGTCCCGCCCGGTCAGGCGAGCCCCGCCCGATCTGGCGTCCGATCAGGCGTCGACTCGTCGCCGCAGCGTGTCGGCCGCCCAGGTCCGCGAGCGCAGGACCACCTGGGGGAGGAGCGGCTGCAGCGTCCGCCGCCGTGCCGCTCCCCACCACACGCCGCTGCCGTAGGCGAGGTCGTCGGCCACGTGGGCGAGCACGTAGCCGCCCGGCGCCGGTCGCTCGCCGGGGCGCAGCGACCACCAGTCGGCCACCGCCGGTCCGAGCAGCATCGCCAGCGCCGCCGGCCTGCTCCGCCGCCAGGCGACCGCCAGGAGGGCCCACGGCCCCCACACCCGGGCGAGGGCGGCGACCGAGGCCGTCGCCGCCTGCAGCGTGCCCCGGCCGGCGAGACGGACGGCCACGGCGACCGGGTCGTCGACCACCCCGCGCAGCCGGCGGGCCAGGAGCCCGATCGCCAGGCCGTTGACCAGCACCGCCGGCAGCGGGCGGCGCGCCGCGAGCAGCCCGAGGCTGGCGGCGCTCCACGCCGAGATCGACACTGGTGCCACCGCCGCCCCGTGGCGTTCGGCCAGCGGTCCGGCGGTCGTCCCGTAGAAGAAACGGCGGCCGGCCCAGCCGAGCGCCCCCCGGTGCTGCTCGTGGCGCACGACGACCGCCGGCTGGTAGCGGACGTCCCACCCGGCGGCCACCAGGCGCCAGACGAGGTCGACGTCCTCGCCGCCGTCGAGTGACTCGTCGAAGCACCGGTCGCCGAGCGCCGACCGCCGGGCCACCAGCGCCGCCGTCGGGACGAACGGCACCCGCCCGCCGGGCCGGACGAGCCCCGGTGCCGACCCGCGGTCGAGCGGTGAGCGGACGGCCTCGTAGCTCGACGGCCAGCGGTGCCGCCGGCCGTCCTCGGATGGCACCACCCGGGGTGCGACAGCCGCCACCCGCGGGTCGGCCAGCTCGTCGAGCAGTGGTGCCAGCCATCCCTCCTCGGGGAGGCAGTCGGAGTCGACGAACGCCACCACCGGTGAGCGCACCTCGGCCAGGCCGGCGTTGCGGGCGGCGCCCGGGCCGCCGTGGCGGGCCAGCCGTCGGTAGGTCGCCCCGGCCGACCGGGCGACCAGTGCCACCGGCTCGGGCGCCACCGAGGCGTCGTCGACCACGACCACGGCGAGGGGTCCGAGCGCGGCCAGCAGGCGCTCGAGCATCGCCGGGCGATCACGCACCGGGACGACCACGGTGACGTCGGCCGGCGTGAGCCCGCCGCTCGGCGGTCGGGGCACGAACACCCCGGTCGTCACCAGGCGTCGGGCGAGGCGGCCTTCGGCGGGGTCGTCACCGAGCCGTTCGCCGGCCACCCACCGTCGCACCAGCTCGGCCGCCCGCGGCCGCAGCCGCAGCAGCCGCAGCGGGCTGCCGCCGAGCAGCACCCGGTCGTCGTCGAGCCGCTCGGTGGCGGCGTCGGGCGCCAACCCGAACCCAGCCGGCAGCGGGGTGCGCTCGGCCGCCGGCGCCTGCGGGATCCGGCCAGCTGCCCCCCGAGGGGGTCGACGACCCATCACCTTATGTTGGCAGCGGGCGGAGGGGCCGGGGGCCGGGCGGTAAGCTCGCCCGTCGCGAACCCATGACGTCGGCGCGAGCAGGGAGGGTCCGATGGCAGAGCAGGTGGTGGCAGAGCGCCCCTCGGGCGGTGCGGCTGCCCCGACGGTGGCCCAGGGCGACGACGGCGCCGTCGACGAGGTGGACGAGCTGCTCGTCGAGGAGATCTCCATCGACGGCATGTGCGGGGTCTACTGAGCGGGTGGACGGCCCGCCGGCCGCCGCCTTCGACCCTCGACGGGGCTGGCGGCTCCATCCCCAGGTGGCCCTCCGCCCCGAGGAGTTCGGTGCGCTGGCCTATCACTACGGCAACCGCCGTCTCGTCTTCTTGAAGTCGCCGCGGCTCGTCTCGCTGGTGTCCGCGCTCGCCGACCACGACACCGCCGACGGCGCCCTCGACGCCACCGTGCCGGCGACCGAGCGCGACCGCTACCGCCGCGCCCTGGCGCACCTCGCCGCCTCGGAGGTGATCGATGCCCGTTGAGCAGCTGCGCGAGCGCTTCACCCGAGGGCTCGGGGCACCGATCTGCATGACCTGGGAGCTGACCTACGCCTGCAACCTGGCCTGCGTCCACTGTCTCAGTTCCTCGGGGCGGCGCGACCCGGGCGAGCTCACCGCCGCCGAGGCTCGCTGGCTCGTCGACCAACTGGCGGCGATGCAGGTCTTCTACGTCAACATCGGCGGCGGCGAGCCGATGCTGCGCCCCGACTTCTTCGACCTCGTCGCCTACGCAGTGGCGAACAAGGTCGGCGTCAAATTCTCCACCAACGGGACCCGCCTCACGGCGTCGCGCGCCCGCCAGCTGGCGTCGATGGACTACGTCGACGTCCAGGTGAGCATCGACGGCGCCTCGGCGGCCACCAACGACGTCGTACGCGGCGACGGCTCGTACGCCGCCGCACGGGCCGCCATGGACCACCTGGCGGCCGCCGGCTTCGGGCCGTTCAAGATCAGCGTCGTGGTGACCAGCGAGAACGTCGACGAGCTCGACGAGCTCGAGGCGCTGGCCGCCGCCTACGGTGCCCAGCTGCGGCTCACGCGGCTCCGCCCGTCGGGCCGCGGCGCCGACGTGTGGAGCCGACTGCACCCGACGGCCGACCAGCAGCGCCACCTCTACCGGTGGCTGCTCGACCGCCCGGGGGTCCTGACCGGCGACTCGTTCTTCCACCTGTCGGCGCTCGGCGAGCCCCTCGAGGGCCTCAACCTGTGCGGCGCCGGCCGGGTGGTCTGCCTGATCGACCCGGTCGGCGACGTCTACGCCTGCCCGTTCGTGCTCCACCCCGAGTTCCTGGCCGGGAACGTCCGCCAGCCCGGTGGTTTCGCCGAGGTCTGGGCGCACTCGCCTCTGTTCGAGGAGCTGCGACGGCCCCAGAGCGCCGGCGCCTGTGCCTCGTGCGGCTCCTACGACGCCTGCCGCGGCGGCTGCATGGCGGCCAAGTTCTACACCGGGCTCCCGCTCGACGGCCCCGACCCCGAGTGCGTCCACGGCCATGGCGAGACGGCGCTGGCCGCCGTCGGTTCGCCCGTCCCGGGTGGGGCTTTGACGGTCCCGCACCCCGGACCCGGGCATTCGAAGGTCGACCGCCACGGCACGCCGTTGCCGGTGCCGAGCCCGGTGCGTTGGCGGCCGACGGCCCACCAGCGTGGGTGACCCGGCGAGCAGTCAGCGGCTGCTCGGCGAGCTGACCTGGACCGAGCTCGACGCCGAGCGGCACCGACCGCTCGTGGTCGTGCCGTGCGGGTCGACCGAGCAGCACGGCCCGCACCTTCCGCTCGACACCGACACCCGCATCGCCGTCGCCCTCGCCCACCGCCTGGCCGCCGTCACCGTGTGGCCGGTGGTGGTGAGCCCGGCCCTGGCCTTCGGGGCCAGCGGCGAGCACCAGGATTTCGCCGGCACGGTCTCGATCGGGTCGGCGGCGCTGGCCACCGTGCTGACCGAGCTCGTCCGGTCGGTTCGACGGTGGAGCGCCGGGGTGGTCCTCCTCTCGGCCCATGGGGGGAACGCCGAGGCGCTCCGCACCGTGGCCGGCACCGCAGCCGTCGAAGGCGACCGGGTCCTCGTCTGGCCGGTCGTGGTGCCCGGCGGCGACGCCCACGCCGGTCGCACCGAGACCTCGCTCCTGCTGGCCCTCGACGCCTCGGCGGTGCGCCGGGCGGCGGCGGCCCCCGGTGCGACGGCGCCGGTCGGAGACCTGTGGCCCCGCCTCCGGTCCGGCGGCGTGCGGTCGGTGTCGGAGAACGGCGTCCTCGGCGACCCGACCGGCGCCGGGGCCGACGAGGGGCGGCGGATCCTCGACGACCTGTGCCGCCGGCTCGAGGCGGCCGTCGACGACTGGGTCGGCCGGTGGGCCGAACCGGCCGTTTCGGCATGACCGGCCGTTTCGGGCCGCCGACGGCGATCGTGACCGGCGCCGCCCGCGGCATCGGCGCCGCCACCGTCGACCGTCTCGTGGCGTGCGGCTGGTCGGTGGTGGCGGTCGACGTCTGCGCCGACGACCCGGTGCTCGACTACCCGCTGGCCAGCGGCGACGAGCTCCGGGCGTTGGCCGACCGGCACGGCGACCGCGTGGTGCCCTTCGTCGGCGACGTCCGCAGGGAGCACGACATGGCGGCGGCGGTCGACGCCGCCGTCCGCCACTTCGGCGGGCTGCACGCCGCCGTGGCGGTGGCCGGGGTGATGAAGGGCGGCGTCCCGCTCTGGGAGGTGTCCGACGACGCCTGGGACGCCCTGTTCGACGTGAACGTGAACGGGGCCCGCCGCCTCGCCGCCGCCGCCGTGCCGGCCATCCTCGAGCAGCCGACGCCGCGCCACGGCCGGTTCGTGGCCGTCGCCTCCGCCGCCGGCCTGCTGGGCCTCCGCCGGCTCACCGCCTACGCCGCCTCCAAGCACGCCGTCATCGGGCTGGCCAAGGGCCTGGCGGCCGACCTCGCAGGCACCGGTGTCACCGCCAACGCCGTCTGCCCGGGGTCGACCCGCGGGGTGATGCTCGACGAGACCGCCCGCCTCTACGGCCTGCCGTCGGCCGAGGCGTTCGCCGCCCAGGCGCTGCTCGAGCGACTGCTCGAGCCGGAGGAGCCGGCGGCGCTCGTGGCCTGGCTCTGCACCAAGGCGTCGAGCGCCGTCACCGGGGCCGCCCTGACCGCCGACGCCGGCCTGACGACGTCGTAGGCCCCTGCGATGGATCCGCCGGCGCCCGACCAACCGGCCCCCGAGGCCAACCCGCCGGCCGAGCCCGGCCCGGGCCGGCCGGCCGAACCGGGGGGTGGCGCCCTGGCCGGGCTGCTCGTGGCCGACTTCTCGCGCGTGCTGGCCGGGCCGCTGGCGACGATGTTCCTCGGCGACCTCGGGGCCACGGTGGTCAAGGTCGAGCGGCCGCAGACAGGCGACGACACCCGGGGCTGGGGGCCGCCGTTCGTCGGCGACGAGGCCGCCTACTACCTGAGCGTCAACCGCAACAAGCGGAGCGTCGAGCTCGATCTCGGCGACGAGGTCGACCGGGGCCGGGCGTTCCGGTTGGCCGCCGCCGCCGACGTGCTGGTCGAGAACTTCCGCCCGGGCACCCTCGAGCGGTTCGGGCTCGGCTACGGCGACGTCTCGGCGGCCAACCCCGGGGTCGTCTACTGCACGATCTCGGGCTTCGGCACCGGCGCCGGCGCCGGGGTCGCCGGCTACGACTTCGTCGCCCAGGCGATCGGCGGCGTGATGAGCGTCACCGGCCCGGCCGGCGGCCCGCCGTACAAGGCCGGGGTGGCGGTCGCCGACATCCTCACCGGGCTCCACGCCGCCGTCGGGATCGAGGCGGCGCTGCTCGAGCGGAGCTCGAGCGGGCGCGGGCAGAGGGTCGAGGTCGACCTCCTCTCGAGCGTCCTGTCGTCGATGGTCAACCTGGCTGCGGGGTTCCTCAACGGCGGCGGCGTGCCGCGCGCCGTCGGGAACGCCCACCCGAGCATCGCCCCGTACGAGGCCGTCGCCACCGCCGACCGGCCGCTCGTGATCGCCGTCGGCAACGACGCGCAGTTCGCCGCCCTCTGCGGCGTCCTCGGCTGTCCAGAGCTCGCCGCCGACCGGCGTTTCGCCACCAACCGCGACCGGGTCGAGCACCGGGCGGCGCTGATGGCGCTGCTCGAAGAGCACCTCGGCACCCGGACCGCCGCCGAGTGGGTGGCCGTGCTCCGGTCGGCCAACGTCGCCTGCGGGCCGGTGAACGCCCTCGACGCCGCCTTCGCCGACGCCGAGTCGTTCGGGTTGGCCGCGTCGGTCGAGCAGCGGCGGCCCGGGCAGCCGGCGGTGCGGACGGTGGCCAACCCGATCCGGCTCGGGCGGACCCCGGCCGCCTACCGTCGTCCGCCGCCGGCCCTCGGGGCCGACAACGCCGAGCTGTTCGACTGGCTCGATCGGCTCGGCGGGGGCTGACGATCGAGGCCTGCTGGTCCGGCTCGGTCTCTCGCGGCCCACCAGCGCCGGGCGGCCCCGCCGGCGCCCGGGCGACCGGACGTTGTGCGCCCGGGCGACCGGACGTTTTGCAATCGTGACCGGCCGGGGGCCGACGGAGCTTCCAGCCGCAGGCACGCCGGGACGCCGGTGGGCCGACAGCGCTTGTCACCGGGCGCGGCCCCTCGTTACTGTCCTCGGAGCGGTCCGGCGGACGGCCCGTCGGCGGAGCAGAGGGGGGCGAACCGTGGCGCGAACCGCAGTGTGGAGGCTGGGGGCGGCGACGCTGTTCGGCATGCTCGGGCTGGCCGCCGTCGGGGCGGCCGGCACCGGCACCGCCGGCGCGGCCACCGGGGCCGCCACGTCGGTGCTCAACGGCACCGCCTCACCGGCGGCCGGCCGAACGCCGAGCGTCGGCGCGGTCGCCGCCGGGTCGAAGGTCGACTTCGAGGTCTCGCTCAACCTGCGCGACGCCGCCGGCGCCCAGGCCCTGGCGCAGTCGGTGTCGACGCCGGGGAGCGCCCAGTACCACCAGTACCTGACGCCGGCCGAGTGGGAGGCCCAGTACTCGCCGACGGCCGCCCAGGTCGCCTCGGTGACCTCCTGGCTCGGCCAGCAGGGCTTCAGCGTCGGGACGGTCTCGCCCGACCGCCTCCGGATCGACGTCAGCGGCACCGCCGCCCAGGTCGAGCAGGCCTTCTCGACGACCCTCTCGTACCACGTCGTCAACGGCCACACGCTCCGCCTGGCCGACTCGAACCTCTCGGTGCCGAGCTCGCTGGCCGGGATCGTCAGCGGGGCGCCGGGACTGAGCGAGAGCCTGGCGACGCCGGCGGTCAGCAACGGGGCCTCGGTCGGCGGCGGCCCGTCGCAGCCCGGCGCCACGACGACGACGGTCCCGAACGACGACAACGCGGCGGCGGTGCCCGGCAACGGGCCGTCGCCCTACCCGCCGCCGTCGGGCTTCAAGCCGGCCCCGCCGTGCGGCCTCTACTACAACCAGAAGTACGACACCGCCCAGCCGCCCTACGGGAACGGCTACCCGTACCCGGCGCCGTACGAGGTCTGCGGGTACGTTCCGCAGCTCTTCCAGTCGGCCTACGGCCTGTCGAGCCAGATCGTCGCCGGCCGCACCGGCCAGGGCCAGACGGTGGCCATCGTCGACGCCTACGCGTCGCCGACCCTCCTCTCGGACGTCCAACGGTTCTACCGCGAGGTCGACCCGTCGCAGCCGCTGACCAAGGGCCAGTTCAGCGCCCTGTACCCGTCGTCGTACAACCACGCCGCCCTGTGCTCGGCCAACGGCTGGTACACCGAGCAGACGCTCGACGTGACGGCGGTGCACGCCACGGCGCCGGGGGCCCACATCCTCTACGTGGCCGCCCCGAACTGCATCAACGGCCTCTTCGACGCCGTGGCGGCGGTGGTCGACCACCATCTGGCCAACGTCGTCACCGACTCGTGGGGCGACACCGGAGGCGACCTGCTCGACCCCCCGGCCACCCGGGCGTCGTTCGACAACGTGCTGACGATGGCCGCCGGCACCGGGGTGAGCGTTCTGTTCTCGAGCGGCGACGACGGTGACAACTTCCCGGTGCTCGGGGTGACGGCGCCGGACTACCCGGCCTCGAGCCCGTACGCCACCGGCGTCGGCGGGACGACCCTCCAGATCGGCTCGGCGGGGCAGCGGCTCGGCGAGCTCGGGTGGTCGACCTACCACAGCTACCTGTGCAACGCCGTGCTGTTCGGCAGCCCGGGGTGCTCGCCGGCCACCAGGGGCACCTGGCTGCCGCTCAGCTTCGACGGCGCCTCCGGTGGCGGGACGAGCTACAACTACGCCCAGCCGTGGTACCAGGCCGGGATCGTGCCGACGTCGATGTCGGAGGCGAACGCGCCGCTCGTCGGCCCGGCCCCGACGCGGGTCGTCCCGGACATCTCGATGGACGCCGACCCCTCGACCGGCATCTTGATGGGTCAGACCCAGACGTTCCCCAACGGGACGTACTGGTCGCTCACCCGCTACGGCGGCACCAGCCTGGCCTCGCCGCTGTTCGCCGGGGTCCTGGCGCTGGCCGACCAGCAGGCCGGCATCTCGCTCGGCTTCGTCAACCCGGACCTCTACAAGCTGGCCGCCAGCGGCTCGTCGGCGATCTACGACGTCGTGCCGGGGGGGCAGCAGGACCAGGCCCGGGTCGACTTCGCCAACCTCTTCGACGCCAGCGCCGGTCGGCTGTTCTCGACGAGGGTCATCACCTACGAGGGCACCGAGACCTACTGCAACGGCGCCGGAAACTGCGCCAGCCGGCCGAACACCCTCGTGACGGCGCCGGGCTACGACAACATGACCGGGCTCGGGACGCCGGGCGACGGCTTCGTGGCGGCGCTGTCCAAGCTGTAGGGACCAGGCAGTAGGGACCGAGCCGTAGGGACCGAGCTGGAGAGCTATGGCGCTCAGGCCGTCTCGGTGACCTCGGTGCCGGGGTCACCGAGGGCGGCCAACCGCCGGGCGGCCTCGCGGCGGAGCTCTTCGACGCCGGCGAGCTTCACCGACTCGTAGCCGCGGACGACCTCGGGGAGGGCGGCGATCGCCCGGACCTCGCCGACGGTGCCGGGCTGCAGGTGGACCAGCGCCTGGGCAACGAGCCCGCGGTACTCGTCGACCAATGCCCGCTCGGTGCGACGCATGGCGGTGCGCCCGAACGGGTCGAACGGGGTGGCGCGGAGGCGGCGGAGGCAGCGGAGGAGCCGGAAGGCGGGGACGGTGGCCGGGCCGAGGCTGATCTTGCGGCGCAGCCCGAGCGCACGCAGCACCGGCGGGTGCAGGAGGACCCGGGTGCGCGCGCCATGGCCGAGCTCGGCGACCAGCCGGGCGTGCTCGACGGGGTCGAGGTGGAGCCGTGCGACCTCGTACTCGTCCTTGTAGGCCATGAGCTTGTAGAGGTTGGCGGCGACGACCGGCGTCACCGACGGATCGGCGCCCGGGACGGCGGCCCGCTCGGCAGCGAGCACCTCGAGCACCGAGTCGAGGTAGCGGCGGGCAAGGGCGACGTCCTGGTAGGCGACGAGGTCGCTCGCCCGGGCGGCGAGGAGGTCGTCGAGCTCGTGGGGCAGGGCGGGCCCGGCGTCGAGGACGGCCCGGACCGCCGGGTGGACCGTCGGGGTCGGGGCGGCCGGCGACGGTGCCAGGCGCTTGGCGACGGCCGCAGGGTCGACGGCGGCCGCCCGACCCCAGCGGAAGGCGGCCAGATTGGTGTCGACCGCCGTGCCGTTCAGCCGGACGGCCTCCTCGATCGACCCGGCGCTGATCGGCAGGCACCCGTGCTGGAAGGCGGCACCGACGAGGACCATGTTCGTGGCGAGGTGGTCGGCGATCCGCTCGGCGATCCAGTCGGCGTCGAGGTAGGCGTTCTCGCCGGCTCGCGTCTCGGCCTCGATCCGGGCGGCCACCGAGCCGGGAGGGGGGAAGGCGACGGCGAGGTCCTTGACCATCTCGGCCGTGGCGACCTGGGCGGTGTTGACGACGGCGACGGTCCGATCAGCGTCGGCGGTGGCGAGGTTGGCCGGGCTGGCGGCACCGAGCGGGTCGAAGCCGAGCAGGACGTCGACCGACCTGGCGCCGGCCCGGGCCGAGGCCTCGATCGGCCGGGTCGAGATCCGCATGTCGGAGATCACCGGGCCGCCCTTTTGGGCGAGCCCGGTCTGCTCGACCCCGGCGGCGTGCTTCCCGTCGAGGTGCGCCGCCATCTGCAGGATCCGCGAGACCGTGACGACGCCGGTGCCGCCGATGCCGGGCATCCGGATGAGGAGGTCGTCCTCGGGCACCCGGAGGATCGGCTGGGGGAGCCCGACCGGCAGCTCCGGCAGGGCGGTCGCCCGACGGGACCGGCGGCCGGGGACGACGGCGACGAACGACGGGCAGTCGCCGAGGAGGCAGGCGTAGTCCTGGTTGCACGAGCTCTGGTGGATGGCGGTCTTGCGGCCGAGGTCGGTCTCGACCGGGACGACCGACAAGCAGGTCGACTTCCGGCCGCAGTCCCCACACCCCTCGCAGACCCGCTGGTTGATCCAGAGCCGCATGGCCGGGGTCGGGAGCTTCCCCCGCTTGCGGAGGCGGCGCTCCTCGGCAGCGCATCGGTCGTCGTGGAGAAGGACGGTGACCCCGCTGACCTCGGCCAGCTCGCGCTGGACGGCGTCGAGGTCGTCGCGGTGGCGGACCTCGGCGATCGGGTCGAGGTCGACCCCGGCGTAGGTCGACGGATCGGGAGTGGTGACCACCACCTTTCGGACGCCCTCGAGCGCCAGCCAGCGGGTGAGGTCGGGAACGTCGAGGCAGCCTTCGGGCTGCTGGCCGCCGGTCATCGCCACCGCCCGGTTGTAGAGCAGCTTGTAGGTGATGTCGGCACCGGCCGCCACCGCCGCCCTCACGGCGAGCGAGCCGGAGTGGAAGAAGGTGCCGTCGCCGAGGTTCTGGAAGTAGTGCCGGTCGTCGGTGAACGGGAAGAGCCCGTTCCACTGGGCGCCCTCGCCGCCCATCTGGGTCATCCCGACCTGGTGGCCGCGGCCGACCTCGTCGAAGGCCACCATCGTGTGGCAGCCGATGCCGATGCCGACGAGCTGGTCGGCGCCGGCCCGCGTCGAGAGGTTGTGCGGGCAGCCGGAGCAGAAGTACGGGATCCGTGCCGGCAGAGGACCGGCGGTGAGGCTGAGCCGCTCCGGGCGGCGCATCCGCTCGAGGTGGTGGAGGGCGACCTCGGGCAGGCGGTCGCCGAGGCGTGCCGCCACCACGGTGGTCGCCAGGTCGCTGTCGACGGTGGCGTGGGCCGGCACGAGCGGCCGGCCGGCCTCGTCGGCCTTGCCGACCACCACCGGCTGGTGCGGTCGGCCGTAGAGGGCCTGCTTGATCGCCGCCTCGAGGAACGACGACTTGTCCTCGAGCACCACCACCTCGTCGACCCCGTCGAGCAGGTGGTGCCAGCGGACGGCGTCGACCGGCCACGGCATGCCGATCTTGACCAGCCGCACGCCGAGGGCGTCGAGACCGGCGTCGCCCAGGCCGAGGTCGCTCAGCGCCCGGCGCACCGAGGCGTAGGCGAGGCCGGCGGCGACGACGGCGAGACGGGGGCGGGCGGGCTCGAAGGCGACGTGGTTCAGCGAGACGGCCGCCTCGTACTCGGACACCCGCGGCAGGCGTGCCTCCAGCAGGTCCTCCTCGGCGACGAGCGACGACGACCCGAGCAGCCGTGCCGGGCGGAAGGGCCGGCCGGCGTCGGGCTCGGGGACGAACGCCACCGGGTCGTCGAGCTCGACGGTGGCGTCGCCGTCGGCCAGGTCGGCGACGATCTTGAGCCCGGTCCAGGTGCCGGCGAACCTCGACAGAGCGACGGCGTGGAGGCCGAGCCGTCGGATCTCGGCCACCGACGACGGCGAGAAGAGCGGGAGCACGAGGCTGGCGGCCATGGCCTCGCACGAGCTCGGGAGGGTCGACGACTTGCATGTCGGGTCGTCGCCGATCCAGGCCACCGCCCCGCCGAGGGGGGCGGTGCCGGAGTGGTTCCCGTGGCGGATGGCGTCGGCCGCCCGGTCGAGGCCGGGGTTCTTCCCGTACCAGAAGCCGGTCACCCCCCGGTGGCGCCGGCCCGGCAGCTCGCCGAGCAGCTGGGTCCCGGCGACGGCGGTGGCGGCGAGCTCCTCGTTGAGCGCCGCCTGGAACACCACGCTGCCGGCGTCGAGGAACCGGCTCGCCCGGCGCATCTCGAGGTCGACACCGCCGAGCGGCGAGCCCTCGTAGCCGGTGACGTAGGCGGCGGTGTCGAGGCCGCGGGCGTCGTCGAGCCGCCGCTGGTCGAGCACCGTCCGCACCAGCGCCTCGATCCCCGACATGAGGACCCGGCCGCTTCCGGCGGCGTACTTGTCGTCCAGGCTGACCCTGGGTCCGCGCCCGGCAGGCGTGGTGGCGGCGGTCGGCAACCGCACGATCTTGCCCGACCGGCTCACGTTGCGCCGGGTCGACCGGGAGGTGGGCGCCGCCATCGGTCGCGGCGGGTCAGACCGGGATGGTGACGGTGCGGCCGAGCCGCTCGGACGCCAGGTCCTCGGCCACCTCGACCGGAAGCCTGCTCGTGGCGGCCGCCCGGTCGAGCACCTCGGCTGCCCGGTCGCCGATCTCGAGCACCGAGCGACGGAGCTGCCCGTCGTCCCAGCCCGCCCGGAGGGCATGGATCTGGATCACGCCGCCGGCGTTCAGCAGGAAGTCGGGCACGTAGGTGACGCCCCTGGCGGCCAGCTCGGCGGCGCAGGCGTGGTCGGCCAGCACGTCGTTGGCCCCGCCGGCGACCACCCGGCACGACAGGCGGCCGAGGGACCGGTGGTCCACCACCCGTGCGGTGGCGCACGGGGCCAGCACGTCGCAGTCGAAGGTGAGCACCTCGGCCGGGTCGACGGCGCGCCCGCCGACGTCGGTCGCCAGCCGGTCGGCCCGTGCCTCGTCGACGTCGGCCACCACCACCTCCGCCCCGGCCTCGGCCAGGAGGCCGGCCAGGACCGAGCCGACGTGGCCGGCGCCCTGGACGGCGACCCGCACGCCCTTCAGGTCGGTGTGGTCGAGGTGGGCCACCGCCGCCCGGATCCCGGCGAACACGCCGAGCGCCGTCCACGGCGACGGGTCCTCGTGGTCGCAGGAGACGTCGGGTGCGACGCGGCCGATCTCGGCCAGGTCGTCGATCGTGGTGCCCATGTCGACCCCGGGGACGTAGGCCCCGCCGAGCTGCTTGACGAAACGGCCGAAGGCTCGCATGACCGCCGTCCGGTCGGCTCCGGCACCCTCCCGGAGGATCACCGACTTCGCCCCGCCGTAAGGGATGCCGGCGAGCGCGTTCTTGAGCGTCATGCCGCGAGCCAGCCGGCACGCCTCGGCCACGGCCGCCTCCTGGTCGGGGTAGGGCATCCACCGGACACCGCCGAGCCCGGGTCCGAGGGTGGTGTCGTCGACGGCGATCACCGCCCGCATCCCGGTCGCGCGGTCGTTGCACACCACCACCTGCTCGGCGCCCCCCGGCACCGTCTCCGAGATCTGATCGAGGACGACGCTCATGTCCGAATTGAACACCCCGTGGCGCCGGGCGGGGTGGAAGTTGCCGCTTTGTCCTGCGTCGACGCAATGCCGGGCTGCGAACTGCCCGGTTCGCGCAACGATTGTGCGAGGTGATGGCGATTGGTACGGTGAGGGGCGGTGGACCGGACGCTCGACGAGATCGACCACCAGATCCTCACGCTGCTGGCCGAGAACGCCCGTCGCACCATGGGTGACATCGCCGACCGCGTCGCCCTGTCGCCCTCGGCCGTCAAGCGCCGGATCGACCGGCTCGAGCGGGAAGGGGTGATCGCCGGCTACACGGTCGTGGTCGACCACTCCAAGGCCGGCCGGCCGATCCAGGCGTTCACCGAGATCAGGGTGGCCGGGAGCACCGACCTCGCCGGTATCCGGGCAGCCGCCAGCGCGATGCCGGAGGTGCAGTCGGTGTTCATCACCGCCGGCGACCCCGACGCACTGGTCTGGCTGCGGGTCCCCGACGTCGAGCGCCTGGGCGAGGCGATCAACCGGCTGCGCCGCAGCGGGCAGGTCACCGGCACCAAGACGCTGATGGTGCTCGAGAGCTACTCGAACCACAGCGACGTCATCGACCTCCTCGGGGACCAGACCGGCTGATCTACTGGTCGCCGGCCAGCCGGTCGACGAGCCGGTCGAGCAGGGCCGCCTGCGCCGGATTGATGAGCCGCCGTGCCTCGCCGAGGGCGAACCACCTCGCCTGGTCGACCTCGGGGAAGGTGATCGTCCGTCCCGAGCGCGGCGGCCATTCCATCACCACCGGGTTGCTCTGTACCGCGTCGACGTCGAGGTCCCCCTCGAGTGCCCAGGCGAGGACGACCTTGCGCGAGGCCTGGGTCACCTCGCCGAGGTCGAGCAGCGGTCCCCTCGGCGGCAGGGCGCCCAGCTCCTCGGCGAACTCCCGCTCGGCGGCCGGCAACGGGTCCTCGCCGGGGCCGAGCTCGCCCTTGGGGATCGACCACGCCCCGTCCTGGCGCCTGGCCCAGAGCGGGCCGCCGGGGTGGACGAGCAGCACCTCTATCCCGGCGTCGCTCTGCCGCCGGTAGAGGAGGAGCCCGGCGCTCCGTCGCTGCACCCCTCAGCCCGCCGCCGTCGCCGTCGGGGAGGCGACGGTGGTGGCGGTCAGCGTCGCCGTGGCGGTGAACCCACCGGCCGCCGGTTGCACGGTCCAGCATTGCGGGGCGGCGGGACAGGTCACGGCGTCGAGCCGGAGGCGCCCCCCGCTGCCGGCGGCACCGCCGTGGCCCTCGAGGAGGCGCAGCGCCGGTCCGACCGGCACACCGCCGCAGGGGGCGCCACAGCTCGGCCCCCCGCCGCCGGTCATCCCGGCCGGCGGGACGGGCCCGTCGGAGGCCACCCTCCAGGTGCCGGTGGCGTCGGAGGCGAAGACGGCGACGGCGCCGCCGCCGGTGCCGACCGCCCAGCATCGCCCCGGCGAGGTGCACGTCACGGCGTCGACGGTGCCGGGCGCCGGGGGGCGGTCGGGGGCTCGGACCGAGGTGAGCGCCCAGCGCGCCCCACCGTCGGTGGTCGAGGCGAAGGCAGGGCGCCGCCCGGCGCTCCCGCCGACCTCGCAGACGAGCGTCGTCGGGCAGGCGACGGCGGTGGCGGTGGACAAGCCCACGGGAGCGGACTGCCACTGCCACCTCCGGCCACCGTCCGAGGAGGAGATCAGCGCCGGCACGGCGTCGCCGTCGCCGACGGCGACGCAGGCGGCGCTCGAAGGGCAGGCGATCCCCGAGAGGCTGGTGACGCCGGCCGGGACGACGCCGGCCGTCCAGGTGCGTCCGCCGTCGGCCGACAGCAGGACGGCGCCGTGTCCGGCCGACGAGCCGACCGCCACGCAGCGGCGTGCGGTCGGACAGGTGACGGCGGTCGCCGTCATCCCCGGCCCCGCCACCTCCGGCCCCGCCACCTCCGACCATGTCGAGCCGCCGTCGGTGCTCCGTACGATGAGAGACTCCGCGCCGGCTCCGGCCGCCACGGCCAGGCACGTCCGGGCACCGGTGCAGGCGACGCCGGTGACCACCCCTCCGGGTCCTTCACCCGAGCCCGCCGATGTGAGCCGGACGACACCGCCGTGCAGCCCGGTGCGGAGAGCGGCAGCCGGGGGGCCGGTCGGCGTGCCGCTGAGGGCGGTGCCGAGCACCAGCGCGCCGCCGCCGGCGACGGTCACCGCGGCCGCCGCGACCAACGCCTCCCGCCGCCGCCGCTGACGCGCCGGGGGCGAGGTGAGCCGGTCGGCGGCGCCCGGTGCCGGCGCCGTGCCGCCGACCCCGAAAAGCGACGGGTCGGAGAGGCGGCGCAGTGCCCCGCCGAGGGCGACCACCGGATCCGCCGGACCGGCGCCGCCAAGGTGGGCGCCCGATCCGTTCGAGAGCTCGAGGGCGGCGTCGAGGGCCAGCGCCGAGACCACCGCCTCGTCGGGCATCTCGTGGAGCAGTCGGACGTCACCCACGGCGTACCCTGCGGTCGGCGGCGGTCGATCCGGCTTCTCCGGTCAGGTCCTCGTACTCGGCCCGCAACTGCTCGAGCGCACGATGGAGGAGCTGGCGGACGGCCGGGGCACTGCGCCCGAGCACGGCGGCGACCTCGGGGCTCGTCATGCCCTGGGTGAGCCGGAGCCGCAGCACCTCGCGGTGGTGGGCGGGGAGTCGCCCAAGGGCAGTTCGCACCGCTTCGCCGTCGAGCGACGCCAGGACCTGCGCCTCGGGGCCGGGTTCCTCGGACGGGCGGTCGTGAAGAGGATTCTGGCCACCGCCGGGCGAACGGTCGTCGTGGCGCCCACGGCGCCACCGGTCGCGCACCAGGTTCCTCGCCACCTGGTCGAGATAGGCCCGCAGCGAGGCGTCGCCCGAGAGCTGCCCGAGCCGGGGGAGGACGCGGGCGAATGCCTCCTGGGTCAGGTCGTCGGCGGCCGACCGGTCGCCGACCTCGGCCTGCACGATCCGATGCACCCTCGGCCACTGCTGCCTGATGAGGGTCTCCAGTGCCTGGCGGTCGCCGCTGCGGGCTCGGTGGAAGGTGGCGTCGGCCACTCCCTCGGCGTCGGCCCGCGACCCGTCGTCGAGCTCCTCGGCCGCTCGGAGGGCTGTCACCGCTGGGTCCAGACGCATCTGGCGCCCCAGTGTGACGGGGGAAGTTGAGAACCGGTTAAGACCCCTGGCCGGTGCCCGCCGCCCAGGCCCCGGCGCCCTCGGGTCAGCCGTGCCCGAGCTTGGCGGTCGGCGTCACCCGGACGATCACCCTCACCTCGCCAGGCTGACGGAACGGGTAGCTGTCCTTGCCGAGGTACTTCTTCGCCAGCTTGTCGATGTGGGCGTCGGCGCCCTCCTCGTCGACCTCGGCACGGCCCTGCAGCCAGAGCGTCCGGTAGTCGTTCGCCTTGTCGACCACCGAGATGGCGACCATCGGATTGCGGGCGATGTTCTCGAACTTCACCCGTCCCTTGGCGGTGTTGAAGATCACGTGCTCGCCGTCGGTGTCGACCCACACCGGTGTGACGTGGGGAGTGCCGTCGGCGTGCACCGTCGCCACGTGGGCGAGCTGCGGTTCGTTGAGGAGGGCGACGTCGTCGTCGGTGAGGAGGCTCATGGACGAGAGCCTAGAACGATCCCCACTCCGGACCGGCGGCCGCCCCCGCCACCGCCCCGCCGGCCATCGACGCCGCCGTCCAACCCGCGTCGGCCAGTGCCTCGGCCGCCACTGCCGAGCGGACGCCGACGTGGCAGACGACCACCACGGGCCGGTCGACCGGGATCTCGGCCGAGCGGGCGCCGAGCTGTCCGAGCGGGATGTGCAAGGCACCGGGAAACGCCCACTCGGTCACCTCCTCGTCCTCTCGGACGTCGAGGATCACCAGGGCCTCGCCGGCCTCCAACCGGGCGCGGACCTCCACGGCGGTCACTTCGGCGTAGGGCAACGGGTCTCCTGTCTCGAAGGGTGCGGCCCCCTTCAGTCTGCCCGCTCCTCCCGCCGCCTCCGGCCGACCAGCCAGCACCAGCCGCCGAACACCAGCAGGAGGCCGCCGGAGAGCGGCAGCCACGGCTCGGGCCCACCGGTGTAGGCGAGTGCCGCCAGCACCGGTCCGGGTGCCAGCGGTGTCGCCGACAGTGCGACCAGGGGAAGCTCCGGCAGAGCCACCGACATGGCGGCGACCGGCGTGTCGGTGTGGAGGACGGCGGTGCAGTGGAACGCGGTGTCGAGCCGGTAGCCATGTGGGACGACCAGCTCGTGCAGACACCACGCGTACCCGGCCGGTACGGCGAAGGAGAGGACGCCGTGGGCATCCGAGGTCCCTTCAGCCCAGTAGGCGGTGCCGGGCGGGACGGGCGCCCCTGCGGGCGCCCGGGGCATCGCAGGAGTCGGCGGGGGCGCACCCTTCACGAGGAGCTCGTAGGTGGCGCCCGGGATGACCGTGTCGGGCCTCAGCGAGTCGAACTTGTGCGCCGTCAGGTAGACGACGGCCGTCGTCTCCGGGAGGGCGATGCTGGTGGTGCCGGCAGGACTGGTCGTGTCGAGCACCGCCGTGCAATGGAGCGCGGGGTCGAGGACGTAGTCGACCGGGCTGACGACCTCCTTGAGGCAGTAGGCGTACCCGGCGGGCACACTGAAGGCAAGATCGCCCGAGGGGTCGCTGGTCGCGCGGGCCAGCCAGGTGTCGCCTGGCGCCGGCGACGGGGCCGGTGCGGGACCGGGGGGCAGGGACGGCACCGGCAGCCCGGGCGGCAGCGGCCCTTCGACGTAGAGGTCGTAGGTGGCACCCGGCACGCCGGTGTCGGGCTGCAGCGCGTTGTACTTGTGCGCCGTCAAGGTGACGGTGGCGTGGGCGTCGGCGACCGTCACCACCTCGAGCGGCGGCGGGACGGCCACCGACCCGGTGAGGACGGGTGTGCACGCCTGCCCAAGAGCAGGTAGGTAGTTCGACGGGGACGTCACTTCGGCGACGCAGTAGGCGAAGCCGGGGAGCTCCAGGGGGAACCGAGCGAGACCGTCGGGGCCCGAGGTGGCCCGGGCGACCCAGGTCTGTCCCGGCGGTTCGGTGACGCCCGGCGGTGGGGCCGGACGGTCGGGCCCGTGACCGCCGTCCGACCGGAACAGGTCGAAGACCGCGCCGGGGAGGGTCACCGAGGGAGCGCCGGCGACGACCTTCCTGGCGGCCACGGCCACGAACTCCCCGGGGTCGGTGACGACGATCGGCGTTGCTTGCCGCGACTCGGTGGCGGTGAAGCAGCCGTTCGCCCCGGCCGCCAGCCCCACCGGCGCGCTCGTCTCCACCCAGCAGTAGGTGTGCCCGCCGATGAGGCTGGACGCAGTCGTGCAGTCACCGGCGGCGTCGGTGGTGCACGAGGTGACGGCGGGACCGCCGAGGTCGCCGGCGTGGACGACGACGACGGCTCCGGCGAGCTCCAGCTCCGCCGGGTCGACGTTGCCGGTCGAGACCTTCTCGAAGCTCGCGCTGAGGTAGGGCTGGTCGGTGAGGACGACCCGGCCGACCCCGCCGGGGCCGAGGGTGAGGTATTGCGGTACCGGCGAGGTGACGGGATAGCCCGGTGGGGGTGCGACCTCGATGACCTCGTAGTCGCCGGGGAGGAGGCCGTCCGCCCCGTCGTTCCCCGGCGGGGTGCAGGTGCCCGACGGACCGGTCGTGCAGTGGCCGAGATCCTCGTTGTAGTCGGCGCCGGACGCTGCGACGTCGGGCGCCGGTCCGGCCCCGGTGGCGTACCGGACGTCGAGCACGGCGCCTGCCAACGGTGCGAGCGTTTGGGCGTCGAGCTTCACCAAGGTGACCGAGGCCGGGATGACCGGGTCGTCCACATCGACGTCGGTGGTCGTCGGGCCGCCGGGCACGGCCACGTCGAAGGGGCTCACCGCCGCGTACCCGGCCGGCGGCCGCGTCTCGGTGACGGTGTACTGGCCGGGCACGAGGCCGCCGACGGTCTGGGACTGGCCATCGGTGCCGATGGTCAGGGTGGCCACCACCGTGGTCGCCGGCGAGGGACCGGTCACCGAGAAGACGGCGCCGACGACCGACGTGTAGGCGACGTCGTTGCCGGTCTTGGTGAGGCGGAGGCTGCCGAGGAGGACGTCGGAGAAGCTGACGGTGCCGTTCTGGCCGGGACCGAGGGCGAGCGTCTGGGTGGCGGTCGCCGGGTCGAGGTAGTAGCCGGGAGGTGCCGAGACCTCGGTGACCTCGTAGTCGCCGGGGAGCAGCGAGCCCCCGTCGTTGCCGGCAGGCGAGCACCGGCCGAGGGCGTCGGTGGTGCAGGTGCCGAGGTCCTCGTCGTAGACCCCGTCGTCGCGGCTGTCGTACTTGACGTCGAAGACCGCGCCGGCGAGGGGCGCCCCGGTCGAGCGGTCGGTCTTCTCGATCGTCACCGTGGCCGGCACGACCCGGTCCTGGTCGGCGCCGGTGAACGAGGCGACGGTGTTCTCGTTGCTGTTCACGGTGACCGTCTGTGGCGGGGCGTCGCCGTACCCGGAGGGCGGGGTGACCTCGCTGACGGTGTAGGTGCCCACCGGCAGCGGGCCGCTCGGGCCCGACGAGCCGTCGGTCCCGGTCGAGAGCACCGCGACCACCGCCCCGCTGGCGTCGTCGACGTGGAACACGGCGCCGCCGACGCCCCAGTACGCCTGGTCGTTCCCGGCCTTTTGGACCGAGACCGTGCCTTGGGGCTGCCCGGGCGAGTACAGCTGTTCGGAGGCGGCCAGGTTGATCGGCGCCGGGAAACCGGCGATCTGCTGGGTGTCGAGCGGGCCGACGGTCTGGTGGTAGAAGCCGATGCCGACCTGGCCGACGTCGGTGTCGCTGGACACGGTGATCGTCACGGGTCCGGGGCTGGTGACGAAGATCGGCACCACCAGGTCGCCGTTGGCGTCGGTCGAGGCGCCGACGAAGGTCGGCCCGGTGGGGGAGTCCAGGTCGGCGTTGGTGACGCTGACGAGTATCCCGAGCCCGGCGAGCCCGCGACCGGTCCCTGGGAACGCGACGCGGACGGCGAAGAAGGCGGAGCTGTCGATCGTGGTCCCTCCCCCGACGAGGCCGGCCGAGATCTGCGGCGGACCGGTCGTGCCCCGGGCTTCGGTGAACCAGGTGGCGAGGTCGTCGTACGCCGCCAGGGTGCCGTCGTCCATCGACGGCACCGGCGTGCCCCAGACGACGGCGTCGTAGAGGAACTTGCCGGCGGCCGCCACCTGGTCGCGGGTGAACTGGCCGGGCGAACCGTCCCAGTACCCGGCTGCCTGCGCCTGGCTGAAGGCGAAGCCGAGGGCGTTCCAGTCGCCGCCGGCTCCCGGAGGGGCGCCGCCGGGGACGTAGTTGTAGCGGGGCGCCGGGTAGTCGGCGCCGCTGGCCGGCGGGTCGGCGCAGAACGCCCATCCCTGGGCGGTCGGGAAGTCGGGCCCGTAGGTGCCGTACCAGGTGTTGTCGCCGTCGAAGGTGCCGCAGTAGCCGGCATAGGGGAACGGCGGCGGACCGACGCTGCAGGGGGCGAGTCCGTCGGCCGAGGCAGGGGTGCCACCGCGGGCGGCACCCAGCAGCGGAACGACCAGCAATGTCACCGCGGCGACCACGGTGACCATCCCGGCGACGTGTGCGCCGGGGCGTCCCTGCCACCGCGTCCTGCCGGGCCCAGCGGTCCCGCTCCTCATGCATGCCTCCTCGAGGTGCCCTCGGCTCGTCGGGCCGAGCCGTGCCAGAGGTCGCCGGGGTGCTCCGGCGCCCGGCGGCCGGGTGGATGTCTACGGCGGCTGGTTCCCCCCACCGCTCCTCCCCCGCCACGAAGCGGTGGGGGCCCGGCACGGAGCGGTGCGGGGTGGGACGGTCGGCGGCCGGTACGCTGACGCCGGTGCCGGTCCCGCGCCGACTGCTCGACGACGACGAGGACGTGCTCGTCGACGTCCGGCCGCACTGGATCTTCCTCTCCGGTCCGGCGTTGCTGACGTTGCTGGCGGTCGCCGGCGCGGTGGCCATCGGCTACGAGTTCCCCCAGGCGCCGGTGGGCGTCGCCTGGGTCCTCGGGGCGATGGTCGCCATCCCTGCGCTGTGGCTGGCGGCCCGGACGCTCCGGTGGCTGGGCGTGAGCATCGCCGTGACCAGCCGCCGGCTGATCTACCGACGCGGCCTGTTCCGGCGCGACGTCGTCCAGGTCCGGCTCCAGCGGATCGCCGAGGTCCACCTCACCCAGACGGTTCTCGAGCGGATCATCGGAGCTGGTCGAGTCGTGGTCGAGGTCCAGGGAGATCCCCAGCCGTTGTTCGTGGAGGACGTGCGCCGCCCGCGGTCGCTGCAACGAGTGCTGAGCGAACAACTCGACGCGCTCGACGCCGGCGTCCCCGTTCGGCGGACGTCCGCGGCGACGGTGACCCCGACGGCGCAGACGATGATGATGCCGGCGACCACGATGCCGACAGCGGCGGCGCCGACGGGCGCACCCACGGCGGCGATGCTGGCGACACCCCCCGCGGCGATGCCGGCCGAGTGGCCGACCACTGGGCCGGTCGTCGTTCCCCGGCCACAGGCGTTCGAGTCGACGCCACCGCACGGCGTCGCGGTCGGCGACCCGGCGGCGGCGGTGGTGACCCCCCCGGCCGGGTCGATCCCGGACCAGCTGATACAGCTGGACGAGCTCCGGCGGCGCGGCATCATCACCGACGCCGAGTTCGCCGACAAGAAGACCGAGCTGCTGCGCCGTCTCTGACGCCGACTACCGTGGTGCGGTGGCCACCTTGCGCTACCGCTGTACCGCCTGCGGCAACCTCACGCGCTTCGACGTCACGACCACCCGCACCACACGCGCCTTCCACCATTACACCGTCGGCGGGGAGTTGGTGGTCGAGGACGAGCAGGTGCTCGCCGGCTCGGTGGACGAGGTGGTCTGCCGCTGGTGTGGCCACGGGCGGTCGGTGGAGGAGGTGGCCGACAGCGCGGCGTCGGCGTCCGACGGGGCGTCAGGGGCGCCACCAGACGGCCGCTCGGCCGAGCAGTCACCCGACGGCGTCGCCACGCCGTGAACCCCGGCCGCCAGGCGCCGTCGCTCGAGCATCTGGTCGCTGTCCCCACGTACCGCGACCAACCGTCGACCGAGGCCGCCGATCTCTCGGGGACCGATCTCTTTGGCCAGCCGGTCTCGGTCGAGGTGACGGTGGCGGGCAAGCTCAGCCTCCTGCTGTTCCTCTCGTCCACCTGCGAGGGCTGCCGGCCGTTGTGGGAGGCCGCGGCCGAGCCGGCTCGTTGGGGGCTGCCGGCAGGGGGGGTCGTGGTCGCTGTGACCCAGGGCGAGCAGGCCGAGGACGTGCCGGCGCTCCGCCGACTGGCGCCACCGGGGACGACGGTCGTCCTGTCCGAGGGCGCCTGGCGTGCCTACCGCACACAGGGGGCGCCGTTCTTTGCGCTGGTCGACGGCGGGCGTCGGCAGGTGGTGACCGAAGGCGTCGCCTGGGCCGTGGGCCAGGTGGCGGCGGACGTCGAGCGCGCCGCAGCTCGCGGTCGGGACTGAGCATGGACACCGAGCTCGCCGACGTCGTCACCGGCGACCGCCGGGTCACCGACCTGACCGACCGGGTGGGCCGGTTCTGCGCCGGACGGGGCGACGGCCTGTGCCATCTCTTCGCCCCGCACGCCACGGCTGGGCTGGCCCTGATGGAGCTGGGCTCGGGGTCCGAGAGGGACCTGTCGGAGCTCCTCGACCGCCTGCTGCCGCGTGACGACCGCTACCTGCACCGGCACGGGTCACCGGGCCACGGTGCCGACCACCTCCTCCCGGTGCTGGTCGCCCCGTCGCTCGTCCTGCCGGTGGTGGGGGGTCAGCCGTTGCTCGGCACCTGGCAGTCGGTGGTGCTGGTCGACCTCAACGTCGACAACCCTCGGCGCCACGTCCGCCTGTCGTGGCTGCCGGGCTGACGACCGGCGACCACGGTCGGTGGCCGTCGTCGCCCCGTTCGTCGAGGCCGTGATACACCCCCCGGTCATGCTGTCCCCGACTGACGAGCGAGCCACGCCCTGCCGGGAAGGGGACCGACATGACCACCGCCACCCTCACCATCGACTGCGACCGGTGCGCGCTACGTGACACCGATGCCTGCCGCGACTGCGTGGTCAGCTTCCTCCTCGAGCGCGAGCCGGACGACGCGGTCGTCATCGATGCCGACGAGGCCCGGGCAATGCGCCTCCTCGAGCGAGCGGGCCTGGTGCCGAGCCTGCGATTCGAGGACCGGGCTGGCTGACCGCCGGAGGGGGGGGAGGCTGTCGGGGGACCGCCGACGCCGGTGAGCGGTCGACACCTCCTGGTCACCAACGACTTTCCGCCGAAGCTGGGCGGGATCCAGTCCTATTTGTGGGAGTTGTGGCGTCGGCTCGATCCCGAGACCTTCGTCGTGCTGACGGCGACCTCACATCCCGAGCACGCCGCCTTCGACGCTCGGCAAGCGAGAGACGGTGTGCGGATCAGGCGGGTCCCGGGTGGGCTCCTCTTCTTCCCGACGCCGAGCGCCGGCCGGGCGGTCCGGCGGGTGGCGGCGGAGGATGGCTGCTCGTCGGTGGTGCTCGATCCGGCGCTTCCGCTGGGACTGCTCGGGCCGCGACTGGGATTGCCGTACGGGGTGATCGTCCACGGGGCGGAGGTGGGGGTGCCGGCGCGCCTGCCGGTGTCGAGGGGGGCGCTGGCCCACGTCCTCGGGCGGTCGAGCCTGGTGATCGCGGCCGGGGGCTACCCCGAGGAGGTGGTTCGTCGGGTGGCCGGCGCGGCGATGCCGGCGGTGGTCGACGTGCCGCCGGGGGTCGACTGCGAGCGGTTCCGGCCGCTCGGCGCGGCCGAGCGACGGGCGACGCGCCAGCGGCTCGGCCTGCCGACGGAGGGTCCGCTGGTGACGAGTGTGAGCCGGTTGGTGCCGCGCAAGGGGATGGACGTCCTGATCGAGGCCGGCCACCGTCTGGCGGGGTCGTTCCCCGATCTGACGGTGGCGATCGCCGGCACCGGCAGGGACGCCGGGCGCCTCGAGCGGTTGGCCGGGGGCTCGGGGGCCCGGGTCCGCTTGCTCGGAAGGGTGACCGAGGACGACAAGGCGGCGCTGCTCGGGGCGTCGGACGTCTTCGTCATGGCATGCCGGAACCGCTGGGCCGGCCTCGAGCAGGAAGGGTTCGGGATCGTCTTCGTCGAGGCCGCCGCTACCGGCGTGCCGCAGGTGGCGGGCGACAGCGGGGGATCGGCCGAGGCGGTCGAGGACGGCGTCACCGGGTTCGTCGTCGGCCGCCCCGAGGATCCCGGGGCGGTGGCCCTGGCGGTGCGCCGGCTGCTGGCCGACGACCGGCGACGGCTGCGGATGGGCGAGGCTGCCCGTCGGCGGGCGCTGGCATCCTTCGACTACCGCTTGCTCGCTCCTAGGCTGGCACGGGCGCTCGAGGGTCTCCCGGCCGGGCGGTCGGCCCCCTGAGCCGCCGGAGGTCGAAGGCCTGCCGGGCGCGTAGGGTGTGGCCCCGTCCGGTCCCGACAGGAGGATGACGGTGGCGGAGCAGGCCACAGAGCACACCAGCGTGACGGCACCGCCTGAGCGGTGCTTCGCCGTGGCCGCCGACATCGAGCGCTACCCGGAATGGGCGGCCGACATCAAGGAGGTCATGGTCCACGAGCGGGACGACCAGGGGCGCCCGCTGCTGGTCACGTTCCGGGCGGCCGCCTTCGGGCGGAGCACGAGCTACACGCTCGCCTACGACTACGGCGAGGCTCCGAGGGTGCTGGCCTGGCGGCTGACCAGGGGCGATATCACGACCAAGCTCGACGGCAGCTACACCTTCGAGGCGGCCGACGGCGGCGGCACCGACGTGCTCTACCACCTCGAGGTCGAGTTGAGGGTGCCGATCCCTGGTTTCATCAAGATGCGGGCGCAGAGCAGGATCATGGCGACGGCCTTGCGCGAGCTGAAGGCCAGGGTCGAGTCTGCGGGGTGAGCGGTCCGCTCCACTTCGGCATCGACATCGGCGGGACGAAGGTGCTCGGCGTCGCGCTCGACGCCGACGACGTCGTGGTCGCCGAGGCCCGGGTGCCGACGCCGCACGACGCCGCCGATCCTCCGGACTCGGCCCGCGGGAAGGCGGCGGTCGAGGTGGCCGACGCCGTCGGCGAGGTCGTCGCCCAGCTCCACGCCTTCCTCGGCTCGGGTGACCGCCGGCCCGAAGGTGGCGGCGGCGAGGCGGCGCGCCTGCTCGGGGCCGGTGTCGGCGTTCCGGGGATGCTCGACCGCCACGGGGTGCTCCGGTTCGCTCCGAACCTCCAGGGGGCGAGCGGGGCCGACGTGGCCGGCCTGGTGTCGGCGCGGGTGGGCGACCTGCCGGTGGTGGTCGAGAACGATGCCAACTGCGCGGCGATCGCCGAGCACGAGCTCGGGGCGGCCGCCGAGGGCGACCACGTGCTCGTCATCACGCTCGGGACCGGGATCGGGGGTTCGCTGGTCACCGGTGGGAGCATTCTCGTCGGGTCGTCCGGCTTCGCCGGCGAGGTCGGCCACATGATCGTCGACCGTGACGGCCCGCCGTGCGCCTGCGGGCGGCGAGGGTGCTGGGAGCGCTTCGCCTCCGGCGGCGGCCTCGGGCGCCTGGCCCGTGAGGCCGCCTACGCCGGCCAGCTGCACGAGGTCGTCGCCTTGGCCGGGGGGGAGCCCGACGCCGTCCGGGGCGAGCACGTCACCCGGGCGGCCCTGGCCGGCGACGCGGGGGCGCTCGGAGTGATGGAGGAGCTCGGGTGGTGGGTGGCACTGGGGCTGGCCAACCTGACGGCCGTCCTCGACCCTTCGAGGATCGTCCTCGGAGGCGGGCTCGTCGAGGCCGGCGAGATCCTGCTCGCACCGACCCGGCGCTCGTTCGCCGATCTGGTCGAGGGCGGGACGGTCCGGCCGCCGATCGAGATCGTCCCGGCTGTGCTCGGCGAGCGGGCCGGGGCCGTCGGTGCCGCCCTGGCCTCGCGGGCCGGCGGCCTCGGATGAGGACGGGGGTGGTCCTCCCGACGTTCCGCCACGCCGTCGACGAGACGCTGGCGGTGGTCGATGCCGCTGAGGCGGCCGGCGTCGACGGCGTCTTCTGTTACGACCACCTCTGGCCGCTCGGGGAGCCGGAGCGACCGGCGATCGCTCCGTTTCCCCTCCTCGGGGCGGTGGCGGCGCGCAGCGAGCGGCTCTGGCTCGGCCCCCTGGTGGCCAGGGTGGGGCTGGTCCCCGACGAGGTGCTGCTGGCCGAGTTCGAGGCGCTGGCGGCGCTCGCCCCGGGCCGGGTGATCGCGGCGCTCGGGACCGGCGACCGGCTGAGCGCTCCGGAGAACGAGGCGTTCGGCGTGCCGTTCGCCCCGGCGGCGGAGCGCCGCGACGCGCTGGCCCACTGCGTCCGTGCGCTGCGCCGGCGTGGCCTCCCGGTGTGGGTGGGCGGCGGGGCGCGCCTCACGGTGGCGATCGCCGAGGCCGAAGGGGCGGCCGTCAACCTCTGGGGTGCCACGCCCGACGCCGTCGCCCTGCAGGCCGAGCACTCCGAGGTCACCTGGGGCGGACCGGCGCCGGAGCCGGCGGCCGGGATGCCGGGCGCCGAGGTGGCACTGGCGGCCCTGGTGCCGGAGCTGGCCGAGGCCGGGGCGACCTGGGCCGTCTTCGGGTGGCCGGTGCCCCTCGACGCACTGGTCGCCGCGGCGGCGACCGCCACCCGGCACCGCCGGCAGTAGCCTCTTGTGATGGAGTTCCGCCGGATCAACGGCCTGCCGCCGTACGTCTTCACGATCATCGACAACCTCAAGCTCGAGGCCCGGCGAGCCGGCACCGACGTCATCGACCTCGGTTTCGGGAACCCCGACATCCCGTCGCCTGCGGTTGCGGTCGAGAAGCTGGCCGAGGCAGCCCACAACCCCCGGAACCACCGGTACTCGTCGTCGAAGGGCATCCCGAAGCTCCGCCGGGCGGTGGCCGACCTCTACCAGCGCCGCTTCGGGGTCGCCCTCGACGCCGACCGTGAGATCGTGACGACGATCGGTGCCAAGGAGGGGCTGTCGCACCTCATGTGGGTGCTCGTCGGACCCGGCGACACGGCGCTCGTTCCGTCCCCGTCCTACCCGATCCACATCTACGCCCCGCTTTTCGCCGGCGCCGACATCCGCCAGATTCGCCTGACCGGTCCGTCACCGAGCGGGCGGGGCCCCGGCACGGCCGGCGGCGACCCCGGGGCTCCGGACCCCGGTGACGAGTTCTTCGGGGCTCTCGTCGAGGCGTGGGAGGACACGTGGCCGAAGCCCCGGGTGATCGTGCTGTCGTTCCCGCACAACCCGACCACCGCCTGCGTCGACTACGCCTTCATGGAGCGCCTGGTGGCGTTCGCCCGTGAGCGGGAGGTGGTGCTCGTCCACGACTTCGCCTACGCAGACATCGGCTTCGACGGGTACCGGCCGCCGTCGATCCTCGAGGTGCCGGGGGCCAAGGAGGTGGCGGTCGAGCTCTACTCGATGACCAAGTCGTTCTCGATGGCCGGCTGGCGGGTCGCCTTCGTCGTCGGCAACGCCGAGATCGTCCAGGCCTTGACCAAGCTCAAGAGCTACCTCGACTACGGCACGTTCCAGCCGATCCAGATCGCGGCGATCGTCGCCATGAACGAGGCGGGCGACTACCCGCGCCAGGTCAACCGCTGCTACGAGGCGAGGCGCAACGCGCTCTGCGACGGGCTGCGCAGGATCGGCTGGGACGTGGTGGAACCGCGCGGGACGATGTTCGTCTGGGCGCCGATCCCCGAGCCGTACCGGGAGATGGGCTCGCTCGACTTCGCCAAGATGCTCGTCTCGGAGGCCGAGGTGGCGACGTCGCCGGGGGTCGGGTTCGGCCCGGGCGGCGACGGGCACATCCGGTTCGCCCTGATCGAGAACGAGCAGCGCACCGGGCAGGCCGTCCGGAACCTCCGCCGGGTGCTCACGAAGCTCGGCTGACGTCGGCGGCCGGCACCTCGGGCAGGGCGGGGTTCGGCGAGGTCAGGGCAGGCCGTCGCCGGGGACGTCGACCCGAACCTGCTCGATCCTCCCGTCTTGGCGGTCGCGGACCTCGTGCGAGAGGCTCGACGGGGCGGTGATGCAGTAGAGGGTGCGCCGGTCGGCGCCGCCGAGCATGCAGGCGAAGCACGGTTGGGTCGTGCGGACGCGTTCGAGGACCGTCCCGCCCTCGGCCACCCGGACGGCCTCGGCGGCGAAGGCGTTGGCGACCCAGATGCACCCCTCGGCGTCGAGGCAGCACCCGTCGGGGGCGACGCCGTCGATCGTCGCCCACACCCGCCGGTTGGCGAGCGAGCCGTCGTCGGCGATGTCGAAGGCGGTCATCCGCCCGTGCATCGACTCCCCGACGACCAGGGTGCGGCCGTCGGGGAAGATCACGCTCCCGTTGGGGAAACCCATGTCGGCAGCGGCCTCGGTGGCGGTGCCGTCGGGGTCGATGCGGACGAGCGAGGTCTCGCAGATCACCTCGGGCGCGCCGGCGTAAGCGGCGTCGAGGTCGAACCCGAAGTTCCCGACGTAGGCCCGCCCGTCGGTGGCGACGACCATGTCGTTGGCGTGCCAGGTCGCCCACGGGGCGAGGTCGCCGTGGACGACGAGCGAGCCGTCGGCCTCCTGGCGCAGGACCTTGCGGTCGATCATCGAGACGACGAGCAGCCGGCCGTCGGGCAGCCATCCGAGGCCGGACGGCTGCTGGGCGACCTCGAGCTCCTGGCGCCGGTCGCCGCCCTCGTCGACCGAGAAGACGGCGTGGGCGTAGAAGTCGGAGTACCACAGCCGGCCGTCGTGCCAACGCGGTCCCTCGCCGAAGCGGAGGCCGTCGAGGAACGGCTCGGTCTGGCGGCCGGTGTCGGACATGGCTGCTCCCTCCCTCGGTCGTCGTCGACGGCGTCGGTTCCCGGCGCCCCCGGGGTATTCGACCACAGACCGGCCGGGCACGCCGGCGCCGGCGGCGGTACCGTGGAACGTGGCCTACTGGGTGCTGAAGGCCGTGCTCTCCCCGGTGTTCTTCCTCCTCTTCCGGGTGCGGGTCGAGGGGCGCCGGCACGTTCCCCGCCGCGGGCCGGCGGTGCTGGCGGCCAACCACCGCTCGTTCTGCGACTCGTTCTTCCTCCCGCTCGTCCTCGGCCGGCGGGTGACGTTCCTGGCGAAGGCCGAGTACTTCGACACACCGAGGACCGCCTGGTTCTTCCGGGCCGCCGGCCAGATCCCGATCCGCCGGGACGGCGGCGACGCCGCCCAGCAGGCGCTCGAGACGGCCAGGGAGGTGCTGGCAGCCGGGCGGTTGCTGGCGATCTACCCCGAGGGGACGCGGACGCTCGACGAGTTCGTCCACCGCGGCCGGACCGGGGTCGCCCGGCTGTCGCGGGAGTGCGGGGTGCCGGTGATCCCGGTGGGGCTCGTCGGCACCGACGACGTCCAGCCGGTCGACAAGATGTACATGCGTCCGTTCCGCTCGGTCACCATCCGCTTCGGCGCGCCGCTGCGGATGCCGGCGGCTGCCGACGCCGCCGACCCGATGGCCGACCACGACCACACGGTGTGCCGGGCGTTCACCGACGACCTGATGAAGCAGATCGCGTCGCTGGCCGGGCGCCAGTACGTCGACGAGTACGTGCCGAAGCGGCGACCGCCGGGCTCGGGGCGCGAGACACCGGCCTCGCCCAAGGCGCGTCCGCTCACACTCTAGAAACACTCCGTTCACGCAGGAGGTTTAGGTTGGTGACCGTGGAGCGGTACCTCCTGCGGGTGACCCTGCCCGACCGCCCCGGGGCGCTCGGGCAGGTGGCGAGCCGGATCGGGGCCGTCGGCGGTGACATCGTCGCCGTCGACATCCTCTCGCGTGGCGACGGGCAGGCGGTCGACGAATTCGTCGTCGAGCTCCCCGGCGACCACCTGATGGACCTCCTCCACCACGAGATCCACGAGGTCGACGGGGTCAGCCTGGTGGACGTGGTGCGCCAGCCGCCGGCGTCGGTCGAGGAGTAGGCACCCAGGACCGCGAGCGGTCGACGGCCCGCCGCCAGGCGGCGTAGGCAAGGTCGGCGAGCACCCGGTCTCCGGCGGGACGGCGCTCGACGTCGGGCACCCAGAGGGCGGCGAGCTCGTCGAGCGAGCTCCAGAAGCCCTCGGCCAGCCCGGCCAGGGTGGCCGCCCCGACGGCGGTCGACTCGACGCAGCGCGGCCGGGCGACCGGGACGCCGATCTGGTCCGCCTGGACGGCGAGCAGCAGGTCCATGGCGGCCGCCCCGCCGTCGGCCCGGAGGGCGGCGATCGTGGCGCCGGCGGCGGTCATCGCCTCGACGATGTCGCGGACCTGGAAGGCCATCGCCTCGACGACCGCCCGGGCGATCTGCGCTCGCCCGGTGCCGCGGGTGATCCCGGTGACCGTCCCGCGTGCAGCGGGATCCCACCACGGGCTGCCGAGCCCGGTGAACGCCGGGACGAGGGTGATACCTCCGGCATCGGGGACCGACTCGGCGAGCGGGCCGGTCTCCTCGGCCCGCTCGATCAGCCCGAGGCCGTCGCGGAGCCACTGGATGGCGGCCCCGGAGGCGAAGGCCGAGCCCTCGAGGGCGTAGGCGACCGCTCCGTCCGGGCCGCCGTGGTCGCCGAGGTCCCAGGCGACCGTCGTCACCAGGCCGTCGACGGCGTCGGGGCGGCTGTGGCCGGCCTGCAGCAGGACGAAGCTCCCGGTGCCGTAGGTGACCTTGGCCATCCCGGGCTCGAAGCACGCCTGGCCGAAGAGCGCCGCCTGCTGGTCGCCGGCGATCCCGCTGATCGGGACGCCGTCGAGGAGCCGCGCGGCGGCAGTGGCGGCGCGGTCGTCGCCGGGGGAGAGGGCCGACCCGCGGAGCTCTCCGAAGCGACCGCAGCTCGGCCGGACGCCGGCGAGGGCGCCGACCGGGACGCCGAAGAGGTCGCACAGCTCCTCGGACCAGGCGAGCTCGCCGGTGTCGAAGAGCAGGGTCCGGCCGGCGTTCGTCGGGTCGGTGGCGAACACGCCGCCGGCGGTACCGCCGGTGAGGTGCCACAGCACCCAGCTGTCGACGGTCCCGAGCGCCAGGTCGCCCGGAGCGAGGCCGTCGCCGACGCCGGCCTCGTCGAGCAGCCAGGCGTACTTGGTGGCCGAGAAGTACGGGTCGAGGACGAGGCCGGTGCGATCCCGGACGAGCGGCAGGTGGCCGGCCTCCTCGAGGGCCCGGCAGTGGTCGGCGGTCCGGCGGTCCTGCCAGACGATCGCCGGGTGGAGCGGGCGGCCGCTCCGGCGGTCCCAGGCCAGCGCCGTCTCACGCTGGTTGGTGATCCCGACGGCCGCCACCTCCCGGCCCGAGGCGGCGAGGCGTGTCCCGACCTCGCCCAGCGTGGCGACGACGGCGCCGGAGATCTCGACCGGGTCGTGCTCGACCCACCCCGGCCGGGGGAAGTGCTGGGTGAGCTCGCGGTAGGCGAGGTCGACGACCGCGCCGGCGTGGTCGACGGCGAGGGCCCGGACACCGGTGGTCCCGGCGTCGACCGCCACCACCACCGACCCCTCGCCGACCGGGCGGTGCCCGGTGCCGGTGGCTCGCGCACCCGATGTCGTGGCCGGCATCGCCGGCACCCTACCGACCGACCCGCCCACCTGGGAGGGAGGCTGCCGGCTCCCACGACGGCGGCGCCGTGCAAACCTTCGCGAACGGCCTCCGAGCAGGGGCGACCGGTGGTGACGACCGTTGACAGCGACGTAACTACAGTGCTGTAATGACCACTGCATCTCGTACCCCGGGGGCAGCCGACCACAACATGTTGTGGTTCGAGCCGGTAAGCTGGCTCCGTCGGGGTGGCGACGATGGTCTCCGGTGGGGGGTGGAGGGTCGCTTCGCCGCCGGGCGAGCCAAGGGTGCCGGCGGACCACGCCGGGCGAGCAGAGGGAGTGCACACAGGATGGCAATCGCCCCCCAGCGAGTCGGTCTCGGCCTTCGCCGCCACTTCACCACCGAAGGGGTCCACCCCTACGACGAGGTCCGCTGGGAGCGGCGTGACTCGCGGATCGTCAACTATCGCGACGGGTCGGTGGCCTTCGAGCAGCTCGGGGTCGAGGTGCCCGAGGGCTGGAGCCAGAACGCCACCAACATCCTCGCCCAGAAGTACTTCCGGGGGACCCTCGGGACGCCCGAGCGCGAGTGGTCGCTCAAGCAGGTCGCCGACCGGGTCGTCGACACGCTGACGGCCTGGGGGATCAAGGACGGCTACTTCGTCGACGACGCCGAGGCCGAGATCTTCCGCGACGAGCTCAAGCACCTGATCGTCCACCAGAAGGCGGCGTTCAACTCGCCGGTCTGGTTCAACATCGGCGTCGACGGCGTCCCGCAGCAGGGGTCGGCGTGCCAGCCCTACGACGCCCTCGTCTCCACCCCCGAGGGCATGGTCCCGATCGGCCGGCTGGTCGAGGAGGAGGCGATCGGCACCAAGGTGCTCGACGCCCACGGGGTCACCCGGATCGTCGCGGTCAAGCACAACGGGCGCAAGGAGGTGCTCCGCATCCACACCACGTCGGGTCACGCCCTCGACGTGACCGCCGACCACCTGGTGTGGCGGTGCAGCGACGAGCGGTACGGCCGATTCGCGCCGGCGGCCGAGCTTCGGCCGGGCGATTGCCTGGCGTGGCACCGGGCAGAGTCGTTCGGTGGCGGCGAGATCTCGTCGCGCTCGATCGCGGAGGCGGCTCTCGCCGGATGGTTGCAGTCCGACCGGCTCGTGGGGCAGTACGAAGGGGCGAACCGCTCGCTCACGGTCGAGGCGATGACGGTGACGGAGGCGGAGCGCACCTGGGTCTCGGCCGCCCTCGACACCGTGTTCCCTGGCGTCCACCGTCACGAGCGGAAGGTCGCGACCGGCGACACCACGCTCGATCGCCGGCGCACGCGGCTCTACGGGGCGCCGCTGCGCGCCTTCGTCGAAGACTGGGGACTGCTCGTCGGGGGCGTCGAGATGACGGTGCCGGCGCGTTTGATGACCGCGCCACTCCCCGTCGTCGCCGCCTATCTCCGGAGCCTGTTCCAGGCGGAGGGCTACGTCTCGGTCAACGAGCGCTCGGCGTTCATCGGGCTCGACATGATCTCCGAGGGCGTCGTGAGGGGGACGCAGACGCTGCTCGCCCGGTTCGGGATCTTCTCGAGGGTGCGCTTCAAGGCGGATCGCCGCGTCAACCGAAAGGGTTGCTGGTCGCTCGCGATCCGGTCACTCGGCGATCGTAGGGCGTTCGCCGACGAGATCGGCTTCCTCGACCGTTTGAAGGCCGAGAAGCTCGAGCGGACCTTCGACCTCCCGGGCCACGCCTCCTCACCGTCGAAGCGGCTCCAGATCGAGCGGATCGAGCAGCTCGGCGAGACGGATGTCTACGACATCCAGACCGAGAGCGGGGAGTACCTGAGCGCAAACCTCAGGGTGCACAATTGCTTCATCCTGTCGGTCGACGACTCGATGGACTCGATCCTCAACTGGTACACCGAGGAAGGGGTCATCTTCAAGGGAGGCTCCGGCGCCGGCGTCAACCTGTCGCGGATCCGGTCGTCGAACGAGCTGCTGAAGGGCGGGGGCACCGCCTCGGGCCCGGTGAGCTTCATGCGGGGGGCCGACGCCTCGGCCGGGACGATCAAGTCGGGCGGAAAGACGAGGCGCGCCGCGAAAATGGTCATCCTCGACGTCGACCACCCGGACATCGAGGACTTCATATGGTGCAAGGCGATCGAGGAGCGCAAGGCCCGGGTCCTGGCCGCCGCCGGGTTCGACATGGACCTCGACGGCTCGGACAGCCACTCGACCCAGTACCAGAACGCCAACAACTCGGTCCGGGTCACCGACGAGTTCATGGAGGCGGTGCTCGACGGTCGAGACTGGGAGCTGACGGCCCGGACCGACGGCTCGGTGATCCGGCGGGTGCCCGCCCGGGACCTCTTCCGCCAGATCGCCCACGCCGCCTGGGAGTGCGCCGACCCGGGGATGCAGTTCGACACCACGATCAACAAGTGGCACACCGCGCCGAACACCGGTCGGATCAACGGCAGCAACCCTTGCTTCCCGGGCTCCGCCCGGGTGCACACGGACAAGGGGCTGATTCCGTTCAACGAGCTGTTCGTACGCGTCAATAACGGTGAGATGTTTGCCGTCTACACCCATGACGCAACGAACGAAGAATGCCCGTCAGATCGGGTCGTGCTCACCGATCCCGAAGCCTTCATGATCACCGGCTACAACGACATTGTGAAACTCCGACTCGACAATGGTATGGAGCTGCGGTGCACGCCGGGGCATCGAATCTTCACGAGCAATCGCGGCTACGTCAAGGCGAGCGACCTCACCTTGTCGGACGAAATCAGGCTCTTGGACCTGCCGGCTCCCGCAGTCAGCGCCGATCCAGGCCTCCCCGTGGCTACCGACGCCATCGAATATCGGCAGAGGGGCGACCTCACGTCTCAGCTCGATTTTCCCGAGGCGTGGACGACGGAGTTCGGCCACTATCTCGGTTGGCTCATCGGAGACGGCAGCATGTCGGGATCCGTGGTGGCGACTGTCTACGGCAGCCCAGAGGACCAGTCGGAGATCCTTCCTCTTCACGCGGAACTGCTCACGAGGATCAACGGGGGACGACCCCTGAAGGTTTCGGAGCAGGGAAACGGGACGATGCAGCTGCGCATGAGCCGCCAAGCATTCAAGCGCTTTCTCGCGGCGCTCGGCGTCAAGCCGGTGAAGGGCCCTGAGAAGACGGTGCCGTGGGCAGTCGAGCAGGCACCGCAAGAGGTCGTCGCCGCCTTCTTGCGGGGCCTCTACGACGCAGACGGATGCGTCGTTTCTTCCGATCACGGGAACTACGTCGGGCTCGGCTCCGCGTCGAAAGCCCTTCTCAAGGACGTACAGCGGCTCCTCACCACCTTTGGGATCTCCAGTCGGCTGTACAAGACCAAGGCTGCAACGTCTGATGGGTCGTTCAGTTACACCTCCAAGAGCGGTCAAGCTCGGAGCTATGGAAACGCGGCCTTCTACGACCTTCGCATCTCCTCCGTTTCGCTTGCCGTCTTTGCCGAGCACATAGGTTTCTCACTCGGGAGCAAGGCCGCGCTTCTCCAAGACATTCTGTTCGATCACGACCGATACAGTGTCCGGCGTACGGCGCATCTCCTCGAGCGGAGCGACGACGGCGTCGAGTTGACGTATAACCTCTCTGAGCCCCGCAACCACTCGTACATCGTGGACGGTGTCGTGGTGCGCAATTGCTCGGAATATATGCATCTCGACAACTCGGCGTGCAACCTCGCCAGCCTGAACCTCATGAAGTTCCTGAACGACGACGGGAGCTTCGACGTCGCAGGCTTCAAGGCGTCGGTCGAGGTGGTCTTCACCGGCCAGGAGATCATCGTCGGCAATGCCGACTACCCGACGGAGAAGATCGCAGAGAACTCGCGCCGCTTCCGTGAGCTCGGTCTCGGCTACGCCAACCTCGGTGCGCTGCTCATGGCCAACGGGCTCCCGTACGACTCGGACGCCGGGCGGGCGTGGGCGGCGGCGATCACGGCCCTCATGACCGGCCACGCCTACGCCACGTCGGCCCGGACGGCGGCCCGCATGGGCCCGTTCGCCGGCTACCACGACAACGCCGAGCCGATGGTGAACGTGCTGCGGATGCACCAGGGGGAGACGGCCAAGATCGACGAGGAGATGGTCCCGCCGGAGCTGCTGTCGGCCGCCCAGGAGGCGTGGGACGAAGCGGTCGAATGCGCCGAGAAGTATGGGGTCAGAAACTCGCAAGCAAGTGTCTTGGCCCCGACGGGAACCATCGGTCTTTTGATGGATTGTGACACCACCGGTGTCGAGCCGGATCTCGGCCTGGTGAAGACCAAGAAGCTGGTCGGTGGTGGCACGATGTCGATCGTCAACCAGACCGTGCCACGGGCACTGCGGCAGCTCGGCTACACGTCGAGCGAGACCGACGACATCGTCGCCTACATCGACGAGCACAAGTCGATCGTCGGCGCCCCGCGCTTCCGCTCGGAGCACCTGCCGGTGTTCGCCTGCTCGATGGGCGACAACACGATCCACTACTCGGGCCATGTCCGGATGATGGGGGCGGTGCAGCCGTTCATCAGCGGCGCGATCTCCAAGACGGTCAACATGCCCGAGGAGGTCACGGTCGAGGAGATCGAGCAACTCCACATCGACGCCTGGAAGCTCGGGATCAAGGCGGTGGCGATCTACCGGGACAACTGCAAGGTGGCCCAGCCGCTGTCGACCACCAAGAAGGAGAGCGGCGACATCGCCCCACCGGGCTCGACGGCCGAGGCCAAGGACCGCGCGGCAGCCGACCGGATCGCCGAGCTCGAGGCGGCCCTCGAGCACGAGCGGCAGCGCCAGGCCGAGCCGCTGGTGGTCGGCGCCGTGCGAGAGCGCCTGCCGCGGCGTCGGCAGTCGAAGACCTTCGCCTTCCGAGTGGCCGACTGCGAGGGTTACGTCACCGTCGGCGAGTACGAGGACGGCCGTCCGGGCGAGGTGTTCATCAAGGTGTCGAAGCAGGGTTCGACCCTCGCCGGCATCATGGACGCCTTCTCGATCTCGATCAGCCTCGGCCTGCAGCACGGTGTGCCGCTGGCGACTTACGTCCGCAAGTACACCAACTTGAAGTTCGAGCCGGCCGGCATCACCGACGACCCGGACCTCCGCATCGCCACCAGCCTGGTCGACTACATCTTCCGGCGGCTCGCCCTCGACTACCTGAGCTACGACGATCGGCTCGAGCTCGGGGTGCTGTCGACGTCGGAGCGCATCCAGCCGACGCTGCCCGGGGTCGAGGAGAGCGCCACCGAATCGCGCGGGGTGGTCGACGACACCATGGCGGCGGCGCCACTCGTGCCGCAGACGGCGGTGGGCGACGCCGGCAGCACGCTCGCCCGGGCCGAAGCCCGCGACGCGCCGTTCTGTTACAACTGCGGCGACGTCATGCAGCGGGCCGGGTCGTGCTACGTGTGCACCAGCTGCGGGTCGACCAGCGGGTGCTCATGATGTAGACGGTCACGTAGCTGGGCTCCGCTCCGCCGTTCTTGTATCTGCATACCGAGCCGGCTCTGGCGGCGGGGGTCTCGTTGAAGTGGCGCGCTTATGGAACAGGACCGGGCGGACGGTGAACGCGCTCGGCAACACCCACCAGCGGCACCCGGGGGTCTCTTCGGATAGCGTTCGCCGTCGTCGCGGTCGTGTGCTTGGCGAAGCCACCGATGCGGCGATAGAGGTCCTCACCAAAGCTCGTCGGCAGGGGCTCTCCTTGGACCAGCTTGAAGGTGCGCCGTCCATCAGTCGCCCGCTCGGCCCGCAGGAACAGGGCGGTCTCGAGCTCCCGCCGGTAGAAGAGGTCGGCCAGGGTGAACTGGTGGGTGACGAAGATCACCTTTACCCCCGTCTCCGTCAGCGCGTCGATGACCTGCCGCGCGATCTCCGAACCCTCCCGCTCGTTGGTGGCGGCGAACGACTCGTTGAAGAAAATGATGCACCCGGGGGCGACCCGATCGGCGATGTCGCTCATGCGAGCGATCTCTTCGTCGAGCTTACCGCTGGTCATGGTCTCGTCTTCCTCGCGGATGAAGTGCGTAAAGATTCCTTGAGTGACGTTCGCCCTGAACCTCTCGGCCCCGACGAACATTCCCGCCTGGAACATCATTTGTGCCTGGCCGATACTGCGGAGCAGCGTCGACTTTCCTCCCGAGTTAGCCCCGGTGATCATGATGAGAGACTTCCCGTCGGCGTCGGCAGCGTTGCCGACGATTCGATCTTCCGAGCGCAGCGCCAGCGCGACGTCGTAGATGCCCTCATATGAAAGCGCAAGGGCATCTGCACCGAGCGAAACCGGCACGCAGGTCGGCCTATCCTTTGCGGTGAGCTGCTCGTAGAGGTTGAGGCAGCTGACGTAGAAGCCGAGCTCGGTGCACAGGAGCTTGAAAAAGCTGAGGATGTGATCGGTCGACTGTGCCAGCGCATTGGCGGCCAGGTTGACTCCTCGGTCATTCAGCGTGGACAAAAACCGGCCTCCAGGTTCGTCGCGGGGGTGGATCTCGAAGGAGTACGACGTGCGTGGCCCAAGGCCAACCCGCTGCCTCCAGGTTTGCTTTGTTGTGTTCGGCCACCGGAGCACGTAGCTGACCCCACGAAGGCCACGTCCGAGCTTGGCGCTGATCAGTGCGCCTCCTTTGAACTTGAGCCGCTTCAGGTGCTCATCGATCGCCTGGAAGTACTCGTCGTCGAGCTCGTTGCCAAGCATGGCAAACAGCGTCGACAGGCCTCCCGACATGGCCGCCGTCCCGTTCTCGTCTGCTATTCGGCGAAGTCGCTTGAGAAGTCCGACGAACAGCTCAAGCACCTCGACCGAGCGACGAAGGACTCCGCTCGGATGAGCGCCCCAGGGACGATGGATCTGCTCCTCGCCGATTATCGCCTCGGTGGCGATCTTGAACATCTCGCGTACGACCTCTGGATGGGCAAGGAAGTCCGCCAGGACGTCTTGGCGGTAGGCGATCTCCGTGGGGTCGATAAGGCTCAGGAGCAGGGCCCGAATCGAGATGGCCCACAGCAGGCTGTCGCCGTCGGACATTGCCCGCAGAATTGTGAGCAGTTCAAGGTCCTGGACGAGCTCCTCCGTGTTCGAGGGAAGCTCCGGGCCGCTTACGGAGAACCCCTTTCGGTACGTCCAGGCAACGTCGAGGGCGAAATCCTTGTCTTCAAACATAAGGTGTGCCTTCACGACAACACCCGCCTCTTCAGGTCCTCGTAGGTGACGCCGTACTTCTCGGCGATGGCGAGTGCATACGCCAGCCCGTCTGCCGGCCTCCGGATCACCTTGTAGGTCCGTTCCGTCGGGTTGTCGGGCACGATCGTGCTCACCATGCTCACCGTCGAGGGGGCGAGCGAAGCGAGCTCTTCGACGAAGGTGACGAAGACCGCCAGGACGTCTAACTTGATCAGCTCTTCCATCACCTTGGTGCCGAGAAAGACTGAGTCCTGCAGGGTCGTGGAGGCGAAAATCTCGTTCAGCACGACGATGCTCTCCGGCGTCGACTTCGAGAGGATGTCCTTGACCCGTACCAGGTCGTCTTCGAGCTTGCCGGTCATGTTGTCCAGGTCCTCCTCTCGTTCGAACTGGACGAATAGCTGGTCATAGAGATACAGGTTCGCCTTTTGTCCGGGGACAAGACAGCCGATGCCGGCGAGATGGTGGAGCTGCCCAAACATCCGGGCGAACGTGGTCTTCCCGCCTTGGTTCGGTCCTGACACGACGAAGATGCGCTCGGCACCCCTCAGGAAGAAGCTATTGGGAACAACCGTCGCCTTGTCAGACATGAGCTTGGTGGCTAGGGCAAGGTCGAAGGTTTCGGCAGCGAAGACCTCCTTCGTCCGGCTCGTCACTCGGGGATAGCAAAAGGAGAGTCCTGCAGCCTTGAATCGGTTCAGGTGCTCGAGGTAGCTGACGTAGAACTGCACCTCGCGGTCGAAGCGGCGGATCGTCGGGTCCAAGAAGTCTTGATGGCGAGAGAAATACCCGTCGAGGGCAGCGAACGGTTCAGGGTAGAGCTTGGCTACGAGTCCGAGAACCTTCGTTTCGACATGGTTCATTTCAGCAGGTTCGCGGAAGCCGACCCGATAGTCCTTCACCGCTCCTTGCTTGAAGCGGTCGAAGGTGCGTAGCACCTCGGCGCTGTAGTCGGCTTCCCCCTCGTACTTCGCCACCGTGCAGCGGGCACCATTGATCTGGATGGTGTAATCCACCGTCGCGAAGCCATCTTTGACCTTCTCAGTCTCGGCGACAAGGGCCATGAAGGCCGGGGAGTGAGCGTAGGCGGCGAGGAAGTCCCGAAGACCGGTGAGGCCTTGTGAGTCGAGATCGGCGTCGGCCAGCTCGGCAGCCAGAGAACTGATCGCGTCGGTGTACCGCTCGACGGTGTCGACGAACCAGCTCTCTCGTTGGTAGGGGTAACGGAGCGTCGACGCTTGTGCCAGTGACCCACGCATGTCGCGCATCGCCTGCGCGAACGTCGTGATCGCCGTGAGGACCGCAGGCCGTTCGAGATCGCGGAAGACCTCCTGGCGATAGCGGATGGCCTGTTCGTCATGGAGATGCTCGTAGAAGAACGGCGCGAGGTCATACTCTTCGCGGCCGGCGGTGATCGCCGTGAGCAGCTGGCCGAGGTTGAGATCGGGGAAGTAATCCGGCTCCGTCCGTACCTCGACCCATTCTGTGTGTGCCGAGGTGGCGAACAGGATGCTTTCAAACATGCCACTGGCCGTTGGGGCAGCACCCGTTTCATCGGTTCGGCCGTTGGACCGACTGGCGGTGGCTACATCGGCAGCTGCGAGCTCTCCGGTGAGCAGCGGCGTGGTATCCGGCGATGGCGCGCCCGACGCCGCGTCACTCATTGCCTCGCTCCGGGGCCCTCGTCGGCCCAGTAGCGGGCCCGCTCGGGGATGAGCCAACGGATGCCGTCCTTTGGGTCGGGCACGTTTTCCAGACAGCGAGGGGTAAGCTGAAGACGGGCCTGGTTGATCGTCTGTCTACCTGCCGTCCCGACGTTCTCCCCCACGTTGAACCCGTTCGGGTGAAGCTGCTGATCGATCTGGGCGCGCATTTCCTGAGCCGTTCGCACGATGGCGCCGGACTCCTCGGAGCGTGGCGCTTCGGGATGATGACGACGTATCCGGGATCGAGTGGCGCCATGTCGTAGAACGCGACGCAGTCGTCGCACTCGGCGAGCAGTTCGTTTCGGAGGCAGATGCGGCGGCAGAACGGGCATCCGTCGTTGGAACTGACCGCAGCGTCGGTAGCGGATCGAGAACCCCGCAGGTCGTGCCGGACATCCTTTGCCACGTGCGCACCTCCTCACGACTCGATGAGAAGGAACCATCAGCACGCGGCAGACTTGGCCCCCAAAGGCCTCGGCGGGATCCATCGCCGAACGGAACTGTTCCGCACCCCCTACTCTAGCGGCCGGACTCGGCAGACCAGGCTCTCGGCGTGGAGTTGTCACGGTCTCATCCACCAGGAGGCGCGCGTGGCGCCGCAGAGGATGCCCATCATCGAGACGACGGAGCGGGGCAAGCGCCGTGACCGTCGGTCGCACACAGCGGAGTTCAAGCCGGAGATCGTGGACCGGTGCCGGGCCGGTGACCGGTCGATCCGCGAGATGGCCCGGGATCTCGACCTGACCGAGTCGGCAGTACGCAAGCGGGTGGCCCAGGCCGAGATCGACGCCGGGCAGCGTGCAGGCCTGACGAGCGGGGAGCGCGTGGAGCTCTCCCGGCTTCGGCGGGAGAACAAGCGCCTGCAGGCCGATCCGGATGGTCCAGCACTACTTGCACTCGGACCTCGCGTTGAAAGAACGCGCCCTCGCTCGCACCGACCCCCCGAACGCGCCCGGTGTCCCCCTCGGCGCACGAAACCGTGACGACTGTGCCGCTGGTGGCATTGCCGGTCCCGGCAACGGCCGGGGTGCCTAGTTCAAGGGCGATGATCAGTAGTTGGCGCGGTCGCACCGGGGGCGTTGGGATGCTGCGCGAGGTGTGCTGTTCGCCCCCTCGGCGAAGATCGTCTTGATCGCCTCGTCACCGAGGAGGAGACGTAGCACGGCCCGATGGCCCAGCTCGAAGGCCGCTTGTGGACGCAGAGCTCGTCGAGGTCGACGGCGCCCTGCACGACGTGCCCTGCTGGCCGGCGAAGCTGGCCGTGGGCAGGTTCTCGCCGGGGGCAGACGTGCGCACCGCCACGCTCACGTCCTCGCCGTGCTCATCGTGGAGCTTGTCTAGGCGGTGAGGATCTCAACGCTCAGATCGGGGGGTATCCCGGCACCGCACACGATCTCTCGTGCCTGCCTGGCGCGCCGGGCCAGATCGAAGACGTCGCTGGGGTCGAGCCCGTTGGGCACCCGCAACCCCTTGTGGGAGCTTCTGGTACATCTCGCCCAGGGAAGCGTTCTTCCCCCGACAACCGGGACGTCACCGATTTCGATCTGGCCGAAGAAGCGTACGTAGCTGTCCTGCCTCACGGTTGGGTCCCGTCGGATTGGTGGAGCAGGCGGTCGGTTGCGACTCCGAGCCAGGTGTCCTTCAGGCTGGAGATGGCGAGAGGGCGCGGACCGAAACCGCCGTCTGCTCGCTGGCAGAGGGCGATCCCGGCTCCAACCTGGTCCGGATGGCGAAGCTGCAGCTTCAGTCGCTCGGCGATCACCGCCCCACCCCACAGGGCGCCGACGGACGTGGCCCCCGCATGGGGGCTCATTCGAAGGCCGAGCACCGGGTCCTCGCAGCGCCGCAGGAACGCCTCGGCGTCGCCGCTCACCCGGTCCACGACGCCAGCCGAGTCGGCTACGAGCAGTGCCACGGCGGTCGTCTCCAGGTCGGCTCCGGGCTGCGCCCATCCACCGTCTTCATGCTGGGACCGCTTCAGCAGGCGGCCAACCTTCACAGAGTCGACGAGGTGTCCCGCAAGGCGGAGGGTCTCCAGAAGGTGCAACGCGTCACGAACCGTCCCTGACCAGTCACGGTCGCCGTGGCCGTCGAGGACCCTCTCACACTTGGCCAGCCAACCCGAGGCCGGTCGGCGGCGCGGGCCGACCCCGAGCTCGGCCAGAGAGCCGAGCGATGCCCATCCGATCGTGAGCGTCGGAAAGCTCCCGTCGTCGGCTTGCAGAGATCGCAGCCAGTCGGCCGTCAGTTGGCGCTCGGGGACGGGCAGCGCCAGGAGGCGCAGCGTGCGCAGCGCGGCCAGGGTGTCGAGGGGATTGGGCTCCTCGACACCCCACTCCGGCGTGCGGTAGAAGCTATAGCCGCTGCCGGGAACGTGGCGGCTCAGCACATACCGACCAGCGGCGGCGAGGTCTGCCCGGGGAGGGCGGCCACCGGGTAGCGGGCTAGGCGAGGCCGTAGGAGAGGTGCTCTGCATCCTCGATCTCGATCAGCCGGTTGTACTTGGCGACCCGTTCGCCCCGAGCCGGCGCGCCGCTCTTTATGTGGCCACAGCCGATGCCGACGGCCAGATCGGCGATGAAGGTGTCTTCGGTCTCCCCCGAGCGATGCGAGACGAACTGGGCGTATCCCGCCTCCCGGGAGATCCGCACGGCCTCGAGGGTCTCGGTGACCGTGCCGATCTGGTTCACCTTGATGAGCGAAGCGTTACCGACCTTGCGGGCGATCGCCTTGGTGATGATCTCCGGGTTGGTGCAAAAGATGTCGTCTCCTACCAGCTCGACGCGCTCCCCGAGGCGCGCCGTCAGCCGTTCCCAGCCATCCCAATCCGACTCGGCCAGGCCATCCTCGAGCAACCAGACCGGGAAGCGCTCGATGATCTCTTCGTAGCGGTCGATCATTTCGTCCGAGGACAGCGACTCGCCGGCGACCTGGTAGGAGCCGTCCCGGTAAAACTCACTCGACGCCGGGTCCATGGCGATCGCCACCCCTCCACGCCCGGGGGAGTATCCGGCGGCCGTGATGGCCTCGACGAGCAGTCTGAGCACCTCTTCGGGGCTGGCGATCTCAGGTGCGAAGCCGCCCTCGTCACCCAATCCGGCTGACAACCCCCGGCCGAGGAGCAGTCCCCGCAAGGCGGCGTACACCTCCGCTCCAGCTCGCACTCCCTCGGCCACGCTCGGCGCACCCAGCGGGGCCAGCATGAACTCCTGGAAGTCCAGCTCATTGGGGGCATGGACGCCACCGTTGACCACGTTGAAGTGGGGGACGGGAAGCCGAGGCGCACCCCGCATGCCGGCAAAGGTCCGCCATAGCGGGATCCCCTCGGCTATAGCGAATGCCCGCGCGGCGGCCATCGACACGCCGACGACGGCATTGGCCCCCAATCGCGACTTGTTCCCGGTGCCGTCGAGCGCGATCAATGCCTCATCGAGGTCGGCCAGGGTGGCGAACGATCGGCCAGCCAGGCTGTCGATGATCTCGCCGTTGACCGCAGCGACCGCGCCGAGCACCCCCTGTCCGGAAAAGCGTGTCGGGTCGCCGTCCCGGCGCTCGACCGCCTCACGAGAGCCTGTCGAAGCGCCCGCCGGCACCCCGGCCCGTACTCGTATGTGGTCGTCGGTCCCGAGCGTGACCGCAAGGGTCGGCCGAGCCCGCGAGTCCAAGATCTCAATGGCATGCAGCTCGCGTATGGTGATGTCCACGGCGGCTCCCTTCTACCAACGAACATCTTGGTCGTCTCCCGACCCGAGGTGCAGGGGCCGAAGGTCCCAAACTCGGGCGGTCTGACGCCCCTCCGCATCTGAACTGAACGAGATGCAGCGTCGCGTCCCGGTCGGTGCCACCGCAGAGACCCCCGGCCGCGGAGGCAAGTCGGTGGTTGCTGCGGCGTCAGGAATGAGCCGCAAAACGGTGATCAAGGCTGAGCGCGGGTGATCGCTGGGATCGAGCCCACCGAGCGACTGCTGATCGGCAGCTACGCGACCGGTGAGGCCAAACGCGAGCCCCTCTCGAACCGAGGTGCACGACTTAGCCGATCCCGCTCTCGGCGAGCTCTTCAAGCCCAGCCACCCCCTATGGGATCCACGGCTCACCAAAACGAGGACGGTACCCCGCAGCGCCCTTCGAGCTCAACGTCGGGGTCCTGCGGTGGAGCTGGCGTGTCGCCTACCTACAGCTATGGCGCTGTGGACGGATCGTCACGCACCGTCCACCCCAGCCGAGGTGCCGGACTCCCCGGCGCACCTCGAGCTTTCCTACCCCGCCCAGCTGTCGAAGGGGCTGGTCCTCGTGAAGTCGTGGCTGCTCGCTATCCCGCACTACGTCGTCGTCGCGCTCGTCGCGGGCTGCCTCGCCGGGCCGGTCGCGCTGGGCCTGCTGGGGGGCCGGCGGTGCGGCGACGTGGCTCGACACCGGCCAGCGTGACGCGTCCGGCTACGTCACCACCGGGAGCCACGCCTTCAGCACCTCGGGCTGCGCTCTCACGAGCGAGGGCATCAACCTCGGGTCGACCGATATCGCCTCGCCAGTCGGCGTCCTCGGGGCGATACGGATCCGGGCGACCGCGACGAATCCCGACACACCTCCCAGCTCGCCCCCGGGCGATCCCTGGTGCTCGTCCGCGCCGATCACCATTACGCGCCCGGTGCGCCACAAAGGCCGTCAAGGTACTTGCCGGGCCCGGCGACCCTTGACACGCTCGGGGTGCCGGCCCGATCGAAGCTCCGACCAGAAAAGCCATGAGCCGTCGTCCTGCTCGGCGCGACAGGCAGTGCGGTGGCAGCTGTCCGTGGCGGCGGACGGGGGCATCCCGATCAGCGGCCGAACCGAGTATCCATGTGTATCCATGTCCCCCGTGTGGCTCCTTGCTGACGTCGGCCCGCTGATCCCAGGTTTTGACCCCGTGACCGGCTCGTACCTCGCCGCCGGCTTGATCATCGCCGTCGTCCTCGTCGCCAGCCGAACGCTCTCCCGGCGCACGGGCATCCCCACTCCGGTGTTCCTGGTCGTCGCCGGGGGGGCGGTCAGCTTCGTGCCGCAGATGGGAACGATCGAGCTCTCGCCGCGGGTCGTCTTCTTGGGATTCCTTCCCCCGCTCGTCTACCACGCCGGGCTCGTCACTTCGCCGCGCGAGCTGCGGACGAATGCTCTCCCGATCGGTCTCGGAGCGCTCGGACTGGTGCTCGCCACCACCTTTGCGGTCGCCGGTGTGGCGTGGGCCGTCGTCCCCTCCTTGGGCTGGGTGGGTGCCTTCGTGCTGGGCTCGGTGGTGGCCCCCACGGATCCGGTTGCCGCCACCTCGGTCTTCAACCGTCTCGGCGCTGCCCGGTCGGTCACCACCATCCTGGAGGGCGAGAGCCTGGTGAACGACGGGGTCGCCCTCGCCCTGTTCACCCTGGGCGTCGCGGCCGTGGCGACCCCCACCGGGTTCGGCGGCGGTCTCGTCGCCTTCGTCAGGGTTGCAGGAGGCGGCACCGCCTTCGGCCTGGTCGTGGGCTGGCTGGCGGGGCGGATCCGTCGTCCGCTCTCCGATCCCGCCTCCCAGATCGTGGTTTCCCTCCTCGTCCCCTTCGCCGCCTACATCCCCGCTGATGCCTTCGGGCTCTCCGGCGTCCTGGCGACGCTGGCCACCGGACTGGTCCTTGGTCAGCAGCCCATGTCGGCGCTCGAGCCCTCCGGGCGGATCCGGATGGCCGAGTTCTGGCAGGTGCTGGTCTTCCTCTTGGAATCGGTCCTCTTCGTGCTGGTGGGCCTGCAGCTCCGGCGCCTCGTTGACGCCATCGCCAGCAAAACGGTGGGCGAGGTCGCGCTGCTCGCGGCGCTGAGTGTTGTCGTCGTCGTCGTCGTGCGGATCGGCTGGTGGCTCGCCATCCCGACCGTCCGCTGGCGGCCCGAGGGCCGTCTGGTCGATACCGGGGGTGTGCCGTGGCAGGAGCGGCTGGCGCTGGGCTGGTGTGGCCTGCGCGGTGCCATCTCGCTCGCCGCCGCGCTGTCGATCCCCGCCGCCGTGTCCGGTCACGTCTTCCCCGGACGCGACCTGATCATCTTCACGACCTTCTGCGTCGTTGTCGCCACCCTCGTCGGCCAGGGGACGACGCTGGCGTGGCTGCTGAGGCGCCTTGGGTTGGTGAGTAGCACCGCCGAACTTCACCAGCGGGCGCTGGCCCAGCGCCGGTGCGCCGAGGGGGCGCTGCGCCTGCTCGACCAGCTGGCTGCCGAGGAGGAGGTCTCCGACGATGTGGCAGAGTGGCTGCGGGAGCGCTACGAACGACGCTTGGAGCAGGCCCGGACGGCCGGGACCGAGCCGGGTGGACCCCCTGGAGCAGCCCGCTCGCCGCGTGCGGTCGAGCGGCGACTGCTCCTTGCCCAGCACGAGATCCTCGAAGAGCTGCATCGAGCCGGCGAGATCAGCTTCACGATCATGCGAGACGTGCGGCGAGAGCTCGACCTAGAGCACGCCCGGTACGAGGTCTGAGCACCGTCGGGCCCGTTCACGCAGGGCCGAGCGCGTGGCGACGGCCGACTCGCCAACGCGGCGGCAAAGGTCGCCGGAGGCCCGCGCGCCGAGGTGGTGGCGAGGCGGCCCTCCCGGAGTAAGGGAGATCCGGCATCCGACTGGGCGGACGGGGGCCGTTCGGGCCTAGCCGTGCCCAAGCCGGTTTCCACCAACCCGGCCACTATGCATGTGAAGCGCTCTCTGTCGGAGGCGACATGTTGGACCCGTCAAGGGAAGGCGAGACGACCAGGACATCGGCGATCGGCGTCCGCACGGAGGACCGATCCAACGGTACCCCGCCTCCACCCGGCTCCGGCGGTGATGGGCAAGCAGGGGTTCGAGCTCCCACTTCGCCGAAGCATCGAGGGTCGAGGGTCGTCGCCGGGCTCGTGGTCGCATTCATCCTTGCCGCCTGCGGGATCGGGGTGGGGATCGGGTACGCCGTCCACGGCACGTCCACCACGCTCAGCACGCTTCCGACGAGCCCCGCGACGACCGGCGGACCTCTGAGCGCCGGGGGGCAACGAGCGTGTCTGCCATCGCAGCCGAGGTCGCACTCGAGCTGGTCAACATCAACACGACGTTCGCCTACGAGACGGCGCAGGGTGCCGGAACGGGGATGGTGGTGACCTCCTCGGGCCGGGTCATCACCAACAACCACGTCATCGACGGGGCGACGACGATCACTGCCACCGATCTCGGCAACGGCAAGACGTACGACGCGTCGGTGGTGGGCTACGACGCTTCAGACGACGTCGCCGTGCTGCAGCTCAACGGGGCTTCGGGGCTGCCGACGGTCACGTTTGCCGGGTCGAGCGCCCGACTGGGGACACCGCGGTCGCCATCGGCAACGCGGGGGGCAGGGGTACCCCGACCGCCGCAGCAGGGGTGGTGACCGGTCTGAACCAGACCGTCACAGCCCAATCGGAGCTGTCGGGCACAACCGAGCATTTGAGCGGCCTGATCGAGACCAACGCCGCCATCGAGGCCGGCCAGTCCGGCGGCCCCTTGGTGAACGCCAGCGCTCGCGTCGTCGGCATGGTCACCGCCGGCTCGTCCAACTTCACGTTCAGCCAGAGCGCTAACGGGGCTCCGCCCCAGCCCGACGAGTCGGTGTCCGCGGCGCTTCCACGTCGGTGATCGTAGGTGACAGGCTGGGGCGAAGTCCCCGGGTGAGGGCGCGGGCTCCGGCCGAGCGCACT
>Ga0080006_1078365_pt1 | contig 76080 bp, 74 predicted proteins | sample RS3BMetagenome_FD_69209 | JGI IMG/M metagenome (GOLD analysis project Ga0080006, IMG submission 69209) | Ferric oxide microbial mat and aquatic microbial communities from Rainbow Spring, Yellowstone National Park, USA - RS3B (SPADES... ... | reverse complement strand
AGCCGACGACACGCTCGACGCCTGCGAGGGCAAGGCCGAGAAGGCCGGCCACGGGCTGCCCAAGTGCTACGACGCGTTCGGGCCGACGCGCACCCTCGCGAAGAAGCGGGCCGAGTGCATCAGCACGAGCTGCTCGAAGGAGTGCCTGGGGATGAGCCGGTGAAACGGAGCGACCTGGGGCACGGGACGCTCTCGGTCTCGCGGGCGGCGCCGCCTCTCGACGACCGATCCCGTAGTGGGCGGCGGCGGTAGAGGACCGTCGAGAGGGCACGGCGTAGGCCCCGACGATCGCGCCTGTCAAGCTCGGGTCCGACGCCCCGCGTTGACATCGGTCCTCGTCGGCTTAACCTCTCACGAGGGCTCACCCGAGCCCGGCGCTTCCGCGGGTCCGACCCGGCACGAACCACGTAGGCGCGAAGAGGGCACGGCCCTTCGGGCGCGCATCATCAACTTCCTCACACCGAAACGCTCCGAGCCGGGCGGATGCTTCGTACTGGAGGAAGCCATGGCGAACAGACACAGCCACAAGAAGTTGAGGGCCGCGATCCTGGCCCGGATGGCAAGGACCGGGGAGAGGTACCAGGCGGCGCGCGAGCACATCGTCAGGCGCTCCAAGGAGGCACGCACGGAAGTCGATCTCGTCCCGTTCCGGTTCTTTGGTGTACCCATGACGCTTGCAACGGCAGAAGGCGGGCCCGTTCACTCCGTCGCCGTGCTGGGCAGGCCGAGATCGAGTCGCTCCTTCCCCCTTCCGTGCGTGGCGTGGCTGTCGCCCCAGGGGGTGAATTGAGCGCGGGGGCGCCGCTCGGTGATGTCTCGGACACCGCGCGATGGGTAGCCTACTTCCGAGCCCTAGAGTCCGAGCGCCCGGACGCGCTCTTCCGAGATCCCTTCGCTCGCAAGCTCGCAGGTGAGCGCGGACGTGCAATCGCCGAGACCCTCCCGAAGGGGCCTCTCTCGTGGTCGATTGCCGTGCGCACGCGGGTGTTCGACGAGCTGATCCTCGATGCTGTCCGTGACGGAGCGCGCATCGTCCTGAACCTTGCTGCGGGTCTCGATGCTCGCCCCTATCGACTCGCTCTTCCCGCCGAGATCAGGTGGATAGAAGCGGACCTGCCGGGGATGATCCGCTTCAAGAACGAAGCACTCTCCGGTGACCCGCCAACATGCACGGTCGAGCGCATCGCGTTGGACGTGGCTGACTTCAATGCTCGACAGGGCGTGTTCGCAACCGTATCGCGTACCGGAAAGCGCGTGCTCGTCGTCACCGAGGGCCTCCTCGTGTACCTCGACGCCAAGGAGGTTGGCTCGCTCTCAGACGACCTTCATCGGCATCTGCCAAACGCCCAGTGGCTTCTGGAGAACATCTCGCCGGAGATCCTCGCGCGCCAGCGACGCCTATGGGGGAAGCGGCTGAAGGTGGCGCACGCCGAGCACAAGTTCGCCCCTCCCGAGGGGTTGGCGTTCTTCCGGCCCCATGGTTGGGCACCGCATTCAACTCGCTCCCTGCTCGACGAGGGGCGCCGGCTGGGTCGGGAGATGCCGCTGGCCTGGCTGATGCGCGTCGCATCCGTGTTGGCCCCACAGCGCCACGAGCGCTTCAGGCAGGCCGTCGTGCACGCGGTCATGACACGAATGGACCGTGACGATCGGATGGACGGCGCCCGATAGTCGCGTCTCAGAAACGAACGGATGTGGATCGCCAAGCAGGCAGGGACCTGCCCGTGAGAACAGCAGGCCCCGACGATTGGCTCACGCGGACGACTTCGGATCGATGGACGGCGGCTCGGTTTCGACGATCTCCAGGAGCACGCTGGGGCCGTGCTTCGCGCCCGTCGCGACGCCCAACTCCCGCAAGACGCCCACCTCGACGAGCTTCTTGGCCACGGCCGTCGAGCGAGGGTTCGTCATGTTGTAGCAACGGCCGGCAATGAGGTTCCTGGCGAGGCTCCAGAAGCTTTCGTCCTGGTCCCCGAGCAGTTCCCGTGCCCGCACGACAGCACGCGCGACACGGGCCTTGCGCTGATTTGCCGCCTCCTGGAGACGCAGCATGGCCGCCTCCAGCTCGGCCTCCTGGCGCTTGTCTTCGGCGACGATCTCGTGGACGTTGCAGCGGGGTGGCTCGTCCTTGTCGATGAGCCCGTGGCTGAGGATCGCGCGACGCACCTCCTCGTCCTCCCGGTACTCCTCAACCGACGTGCCGATGGCCTTGAGCTTCCGCGCAAAGTCATCGGGGGTGCCCGAGAGGAAGAGGATGTCGCCAGTCAGGTCTGCGTCGATCCAGCCGGCATCGATCCACTGGGCGACGGCGATCGATGGGTCGTCGAGGTACTCGAACAGGCGCGTCCATGCCTTCGCGTCCTGCCACGACGCATCCAGCTTGTTCACCTTCAGCAGGTCTTGGACGAGCCGCACCTTCGCGCCGAACTCTCGACGGTCGGCGGCGCGTGCTTCGTCAATGTGATCCTGCCGGACCTGCGCCAGCTCGTCCGAGCCGTCGCCTGCTTCTTCCTCCTCTTCGTCGCCGAACTGGTAGTCGTCCCAGGGACCGGGCACATCGTTGCTTCCCATGTTCATCTTCATCCCTTCTGTTGGCCGGCTCGTCGTCGGGACGCGGAGGCCCTTGATCGTCCATACACCGGCGATCGGCCACTGATGCAGTGCGTCGGTCGATTTTGTAGGCGTCCAGAAAGCCGTTTGATCGGACGGCCGCTCGACTGTACGCACACTGATGGACCGCCCGCCTTCGTCGGCTTCTTCAGCGGGTTCGCCAGCTTCGGCCTACATCCGCGTAAGTTCGCGATCCCAGGACCATGCGAGCCAGCGCTCGGCCATCGAGCGCGCCGCCCATGCTCGCGGCGATAGCATCGAGACCTGGTACTCCGAGAAGAGATCCGCGAAGACGATGGCCCGGGAAGAGCTGAAGAAGCTCCTGGCCGATGTCCGAGCTGGGAGTCTGCGTGGCCAGCGGCTCTACCTGTTCAGGCTCGACAGGCTTACGAGGACGGGCATCGCCGACACCCTCACGACCCTCGAAGAGCTTCGCGCTCGCGGCGTCGAGGTTGTCTCGGTCGCCGACGGGTTCGACCTGAGCGGACCGCACGCCGAGATCATCGTCGCGGTAATGGCCTGGGCGGCCAAGATGGAACGGCTCGCCCTTGGGGAGCGCATCGCCGCTGCACGCGAGCGCGTCGAAGCTGAGGCGTCGATGCCCGGGCCGGCGTTGGTCGATGCCATCGCCGAACGCGTTGTGGTGCGCCTGAAAGGCTCCCGCCGAACCCAGGCTCGGACCGAGCCGCGCTTCCTGCTGACTGAGGAAGCCGCCGCCTACTGCGGTTTCAGGTCGGTCTCCGGGCTGAAGAACGCCGAGGACCGGGGGCTCGTGAAGTCTGCGGGGCGGCGGGGTGGAGCGGGCGACAAGACCTGGGACATCGCGGAACTCGACCGCTTCATGCGCGGTGAGGAGAGCAGCAATGGGCAAACAGTGGGTGCGTCGATGGTGCATGTGGATGGCGCCCACGCCCAGTCTGCCGGGCGTGTGGCGGCGGCGGGACGGCGGCTTCGTCGTCCGAGCACGGGTCAAACACCCGAAGACTGGCCGGCTCGTACCGATCCTGCGGGCGCTCCCGGAAGCAAGAACACCGAGCCAAGCGCTGGCCGAGCTGGAACGCGAGAAGGCCCGGGTGCGCAGCGGCGCGGAGGGGACCGAGCCCGGGGCGTCGAAGCCTCGCTTTCACTCGTACGCCGCCTCGCTCATGGAAACAAAGATCGCGAGCCTTGAGATCGAGAGCGAAAGCGGCTCAGAGAAGTGGGCCGGGGCGTTGGAACACCTCTTCCGGGCGCCGTTCGCCGAATACTTCATCGACAAGATCAGGTACGCCGACCTCAAGCAGTGGCGCGCCACTCTCCCGGCGCTGACCTGGAAGAAGAGGCGCACGCGGAGAGAAATCGACGAGGCGACCGGCAAGAAGGTCGTCCTCGTGGAGTTCGAGATCCTCCCCTACAGCAACACTACGCTGAACACCTGGCTGCGTGTCCTTCGGACCATCTGCGCCGAGATGACCAAGGAGTTCGAGCTGGACAAGAACCCGTGTGACGGGCTGGAGCTGTTCCCAGAGGACAGCCCCTACACCGACGAGCAGCCGAATGCGCTCAACGAGGAGGGCGAGGTCGCGAAATTCCTCGCCAAAATGGACGAGTTGTACCCGCAGCACTATGCGCAGACTGCGCTCGGCTTCTGCATCGGCCACCGGCCCTCCACCCTTCGCCCGCTCACGCGCAAGGGTCCCGATCCCGACTGGACGGTGAACGACGAGGGAACGTCACGGCTCCGGGTCCGCAAGTCGAACTCGCGCGGCCAGGAGGTCATGAAGCGGACCAAGAACCGTCAGGTCATCATCATCGACCTCCCCGTGAGCGTGACCGAGATGCTCCAGGAGCACGTCGCGAAACTCGACGAATGCGCGATCACCCGTACGTCGGACCTGTTGTTCCCCAGCACGCGGACCGGCCGCATCCAGTCGCGCACCACCCTCGCCAAGCCGTTCGCCGTCGTAGCGAGCGCCATCGGCCTCAAGAAGAAGATCACGCCGAAGGCGATGCGCCGCAGCTACAAGGACATCGCGCGGGCGGCAGACATCCCGGCAGCGGTGCGCAAGGGGGTCAGCGGTCACAAGACCGACGTGATGGACGCCCACTACGCCAGCCCGTCCCTTGCCGAGAAGAGCCGGGCCGTCGCCAAGGTGTTTGACCTCGCCAAGGCTCGGGCGCGGAGGGCGTCGGCGGGGTCGTAGGTGGTCGGTACGGTGGTCGGTGGCGCTCTCGGACCTGAACAACCGGGCCGAACGACGAAAACGGCGCATGGAGGCTGAACGCGCGTTGACACGCGAAATCGCTCGGGCTATCTGCTCCCGGCTGCCTCGCGTTCGTGGCGGCGTGCGGGAGTAACTCAGTGGTAGAGTGCCACCTTGCCAAGGTGGACGTCGCGGGTTCAAATCCCGTCTCCCGCTCCACTTTACGCAGGGTTCTGCGCCCGAGCCGGGACACGCAGCCGCACGCGGACGTGGTCGTCGGCGACGTCGACCACCTGCGAGTCGTGCCGACACGCGCGACAGGCGTGGTGGTCGCCCTCGGTGCGCTGCACGTCGGCCGACATCCCCGGCGTCGTGCGCAAGGAGGTGTCGCGACACACCACCGACGCCATGGACGCGCAGTACGCGAGCCCCACGCGCGATGAGAAGCGCGAGGCGGTCGCCAAGGTCTACGATTTCGCGACGACGCGCAGAAAGGAGCGTGCCGGAGCCGCCAGCTTGCGGCGAGGTCGCAGGTAGAGGTTACTCGAGCGTCGAGGCGTACCGCCGACTCCCATTGACGCGCCGGCGTTGCTGCGCAACCAACGTCGTCGCGTGAACGTCCAGGCGACCCGCATGCACCATCTCTCGCTCGCCGTCTCGCCGAGCGGGCGCCCGCGCGTCGTGGAAGCCGCCGACGGCGAGGATGCGCTCCGAGGAGACCGGGCCGCCCGCGTCGCGGCGGCATTCGAGCGGGGCGGCGCAGGCGAGGGCGTTCTGCACCTCGGCGCCGTCGAGGTGGGCACGGATCTGCCGCCCGCGTTCGGCTACTTCCGCGAGCTCGGGCACGAGCTCGTCGCACGCGTCTGTGCGCACCCGGAGCTCGAAAGCCTGCGCGGTCGTCTGCGAGTCGATCCTCCGCTCGATCGCCTCGAGGCGATGGCCGCCGCGACGCCGCCGATGAAGGGCGCCGAATACGTGACGGCCGACGCGCTCGCGGCCCTCTGGCGCGAGGCCAGCGAGGCGCTCGCCGGGGCGCTCGCGAAGTGGCGGGGGCCCGTCTCCGAGTGGCTACACGCGCAGAACGCCGCATGGGCGACGGTCGGGCGCGTGTGCTTCCACCTCGCGGAGAACAAGCGCGATCCGGCGGCTCCCTTCGCATTCCTGGCGACGTACACGACGCGGCTGTCCTCCAAGGGCGCCCCGCAGCATCGCCCGCTCGGCCACGCGCTCGAGGAGTCGCGCGCCGCGCGCGACCGTGATCGGCTCCTGGCTCTTCTGCTGCCCGTTCAGCGTGCCGCCGAGAAGAGCGCGCTCGTACGCGCGATGGTCGACCGTGGCGACATCTACCATCCGCTCGCGTGGTCGGCGCGGGAGGCGCACGCATTTCTCGAGGAGGTGCCGGCGCTCGAGGCCGCGGGTGTCATCGTGCGCGTGCCGGACTGGTGGAGCGCGCGCACGCCGCCGCGCGTCGTCGCCCACGTGACCGTCGGCGGCAAGGCGCCGTCGCAGCTCGGGGCCGACGCCGTGCTCGACTTCAAGGTGAGCCTCGCGCTCGACGGCGAGGCGCTCTCGGCGGGCGAGCGCGACGCGATCCTCTCTGCGACCGAGGGGCTCGTGCTGATCAAGGGGCGGTGGGTCGAGGCCGATGGCGCGCGCCTGCGCGAGGTGCTCGAACAATGGAAGCGCGTCGAGCGCGCGGCGGGCCGCGACGGCGTCTCGTTCCACGAAGCGATGCGCATGATCTCGGGCGCGACGCTCGAGGGCGATGCCGGCGGCGCGCTTCCCGACGCGGCGCGCGAGTGGTCCCGGGTGGAGCCGGGGCCGTGGATGAAGGGCGCGCTCGATGGGCTGCGCGCACCAGGCGCGCTCGCGGCGCTCGAGCCGGGCGGCGATCTTCGGGCGAAGCTGCGTCCCTACCAGCACGTCGGCGTGCGGTGGTTGTGGTGGGCGCACCAGCTCGGCCTCGGCGTGTGCCTCGCCGACGACATGGGTCTCGGCAAGACGCTGCAGGTGCTCGCGCTGCTCTTGCTGCGCAAGCGATCGCACGTGGACAAGCCGGCGCTCCTCGTCGTCCCCGCGTCGCTCGTCGCCAACTGGAAGGCGGAGCAAGAGCGCTTCGCGCCGTCGCTGCGCCTCGTCGTCGCGCACGCCGCGTCCGTCGGCGCCGGGGAGCGCGAGGCGATCGAGGAGGACGCGAAGCGCGCCGATGCCGTGGTCACGACGTACGGGTCTCTCGCGCGCATGTCGTGGATTGCCGATCACAAGTGGGGCCTCGTGGTCCTCGACGAGGCGCAGGCGATCAAGAACCCCGGCGCCAAGCAGACGCGCGCGACCAAGGCGCTCGAGGCCGGCGCGCGCGTCGCGCTCACCGGGACGCCCGTCGAGAACCGTCTCGGCGATCTGTGGTCGCTCTTCGACTTCCTGTCTCCGGGGCTGCTCGGTGGCGCGCAGCAGTTCGGCGCGGCGGTCAAGCGGATGGCCGCCCGCGACCGCGACGGCTACGCGCCGCTGCGGAGCCTCGTGGGACCGTACATCCTGCGGCGCCTGAAGACCGACAGGAGCGTCATCGCGGACCTGCCTGACAAGACCGAGGTCGTCGCCTACTGCGGGCTGACCAAGGCGCAGGCGGCGCTCTACCAGCGAGTCGTCGACGACCTTGCTGTCGTCCTGGACGAGCAGCGCGGTGGCATCGAGCGGCGCGGCGCGATCCTCGCGGCGCTCCTTCGCTTCAAGCAGATCTGCAACCATCCGTCGCAGTTTCTCGGCGACGGCGTGTGGTCTCCCGAGGCGAGCGCCAAGTTCGGGCGCCTGCGCGAGGTGTGCGCGACCGTCGCGGCGCGCCAGGAGAAGGCGCTCGTCTTCACGCAGTTCCGCGAGATCACGGCGCCCCTCGCAGCGTTCCTGCGCGGCGTCTTCGGGCGCGAGGGCCTCGTCCTTCACGGCGACGTCGCCGTCAAGCAGCGCAGGTCGCTGGTCGACGCTTTCCAGGATGAGGCAGGGCCCCCGTTCTTCGTGCTCTCCCTCAAGGCGGGCGGCACGGGACTCAACCTGACGGCGGCTTCGCACGTCGTCCACTTCGACCGGTGGTGGAACCCGGCCGTCGAGAACCAGGCGACCGATCGCGCCTACCGCATCGGGCAGAAGAAGAACGTGCTCGTGCACAAGCTGGTCTGCCGCGGCACGGTCGAGGAGCGCATCGACGCGCTCATCGCGTCCAAGCGCGCGCTCGCGGATGCGGTCGTCGGCGCGGGAGTCGAGGCCAAGCTCACGGAGCTCTCGAACGAAGAGATGATGCGGCTGGTATCTCTTGATCTCGCGAGCGCGATGAGCGAGGGGGGTTAGAGCGGAGGCACGAGCGCAAACGATGGCCTGGTACCACGAGTTCCGTCCTTACGTATCCGCGACCGAGCGCAGGCGGCAGGCGGCGCGCGCAATGGCGAAGCGCGCGAAGAAGGGCCTGCCCGTGGAGCCCGTCGTCGTCGAGGGGCGCGCGATCGCCCGCACCTTCTGGGGCAAGGCGTGGTGCGAACACCTCGAGCGCTACTGCGACTTCGAGAACCGCTTGCCGCGGGGCCGCACGTACGTGCGAAGCGGGTCCGTCGTGCATCTCGGGATCGAGCCGCGCCGGATCGAGGCGTTCGTGCAGGGCTCGGAGCTCTACGAGGTGGAAGTGTCGATCGCTGGGCTCGCCCGGGCGCAGTGGAAGAGGATCGTGGGCGCGTGCGCCGGGCACATCGACTCGCTCGTGGAGCTGTTGCAGGGGAAGCTCTCGAGCGGCGTGATGAAGATCGTCACCGATCCGCGCCAGGGACTGTTCCCGGCGGCGGCTCAGATCGAGATGAAGTGCTCGTGCCCCGACTGGGCGACGATGTGCAAGCACGTCGCGGCGGTCCTGTACGGCATCGGCGCGCGCCTCGACACCAAGCCGGAGCTTCTGTTCTTGCTGCGCGGGGTCGATCACCTGGAGCTTCTGGACGCAAAGCCCGCGGCAGCGCCGGCCATCGCGAACGGTGGGGCCGCGCGCAAGCGAATCGCCGATGACCAGCTCGGGAGCGTGTTCGGCATCGACGTCGACGTGGGCGCTGCGTCGCGCGGCGCCGGGGTCGCGAGGACGATGGTCTCGCACAGGACAGTGGGAACCGATACGCGGCCAGTGGCCGTCGGATCAGGACGCACGAGGCGATCGCGCTCGGACATCGGGGACGCCGTCGATGCCATCGTTGCGCTGCTCAGACGCCATCCGGAAGGCCTACGCGCGGAGCAGATTCGAGCGGAGCTCGGCCTCGCGTCCAAGGAGCTGCCACGGCCCATCGCGGAGGGGCTCTTGACGAGGAGGCTTCGCAAGACTGGGCGGAAGCGCGCGACGACGTACTTCGCCGGCAGGTAGCGTGCCGGAGCCGGCACGGACCCGGTCCGCCAGGCCTTCGCCGTAGGCGACAGGCTCGGCTCCGAGATCGCGCAGGAAATCGGCCGACGTCGCCGATCCCGTCCCGATCACGCGCGCGCCGGCGATCCGGGCCAGCTGGACGGCGAACACCCCGACTCCGCCCGCCGCGCCGCCGATCAACGAGCCGTCGATGCGGGCGATCGCCCGCGAGGCCGGGGTCGGCATCGCCACGCTCTACCGGCACTTCCCCACCCGAGAGTCGCTGGTCGACGCGGTCTACCGGAGCCAGGTCCTGCGGCTGACGACAGGCGCCCGCGAGCTGCTCGACCGACTGCCGCCGGCCGCGGCGTTGCGGCGCTGGATGGACCTGTTCGGCGACTGGATCGCGACCAAGAACGGCATGCTCGGCACCCTGCTGGCGATGATCGAGTCTGGCGAGATCGCCCACGGCCAGACCCGGACGGAGCTGCTCGCGGCGATCACCACCCTCCTCGAGGCCGGCCGCGCGGTGGACGAGCTCCGCCGAGACGTCACCGCCGAAGACGTCGCCGCGAGCCTCATCGGCATCTTCACGGTGGCCCCCAGGCCCCAGCGAGAGGCTCTTGCCGCTCGCCTGCTGGACCTCCTGATGGATGGACTGCGGGCTACGGCGTCCCTCGCCCCGCGCCGGCTTCGTGACAACGGCCGCGGAGAAGGCCCTCAGCGCACCGCCCATCGCTCGCGGAGCGCCCGCACGACGAGCCGCGGGCGTTGACCTGACGTCGTGGTCAGCAGCCGAGCGAAACGGATCGCTCCTCAGTCGTGGGGCGCACGCGCGCGAATCAGCAGAGCCGCGCCGCAGATCCGAGCGAGCGCTCCGCCGTGAGAACGGTCACTTCGTCTTCCCGAACGTGCGCGTCGGCGCGCGCGGGACGCAGCCGCTCGAGTGAGGCACGACGCGCGACGCGGCCGACGACGAAATCGTCACGGCGTCGATGCACAGCGCCCGTGCGAGCGGGGAGAGCGCCACGTCGACGTGGGAGAGCGTCTCCGAGATCGAGGGGAGCGCCGCTGCGAGTCCGTCGGGCGTCGGCGCGAACGCGCACGGCGTCGATGCGAACCCGCACAGCGCCGGTGACTCGATGGCGGGCACGACGTCCCGGACCGACGTCGGCCGTGCAAGCGAGGGGCGCGTTCGTACCGGTCCGTAAAGACGCCGTGCTCGATGGGAGCGCGCCTTCGCCAGCTTGCGAAGCGTCTGCGCCACCGTGCACAGCGTCTCTCCCAGCCGGGAGAGCGTCTCTCCCGACGAGCAAAGCCGCCGGTTGTCCTCGCATCGCCGCGCCTTGCTTCCGACGTGGTGGCCTGCAAAGGACCACAGGCGCCATGCGACCTCGCAGGGCGACATCGCCGAATCGCACAGCGCCGCTCCCACGAAGGAGCGGCGCTCCCCCTCGAAGGACGGACGCTCCCCCTGGTCGCCGCGTCGCCGTGCAAGGACGACGAGCCGCTCTCCTCCTCTGCACGGCGCCGGTCGACGTCCGACGAGGCGCGGCGCACGCCGTACCCGCCGCGATGCGCCGACCACCGCCTCCTCCCCCCGGTCCTCCCTGCCGCGGCCCAACTCCGCGGTGTACTCCTCCGCCGTCCGTCAGCCGTCCTTCCAGCGCTCGATCCGCTTCGCCCACGTCTCCGGCGACGCACGCCCCATCGACGACACCGGATGCCCGCTTCGCGCTTGGCGCCGACGAAGAGAGACGCGGGAGCAGCCCGACGTCGTCCTCGCGCTGTGGGAGAAGTTCAAGGCGGGCGCGGGAGCGCCGCCGGATGCGGAAACGCGGGAGGTCGACCGGCTCGCGCGCGAATACGACGAGCGGATCGCGGCGATGGACGAGGAGCTCGCGCGCAAGCGGCGAGGGGCGTTCATCCCGGGCGACCCGCGAGAGCAAGCGCGAACGAGGTCCCGCTAGGGTGCTGGGCTCGACAGAACCACCCGGCGCGCGCATGATCTAGCCATGCCCGGCACGGGGGAGCGGCTCGTCGACCTCGTGGACGAGAAGATCGGCGAGATCGCGCGCTCGCCGATGTCGTTTCCGACCGACCGCCAGGATCCGATCGCTCGCCGTGCGCAGCTTGCGCACGGGCGACGGAAGCCCGGCTACTGGAAGAAGCGGCTCCGCCTCGTCCCGGACAGGTAGGCGCCCTTCTCAGGCGGACCGATGTACCTGTGGACGCAGGTACCGACGGAAATCAGGCGCGAGCCTTCGGCCGTCGGCGCTCGCCTACGGCGTGCGCTCCCGTCGCCTTGCGCAGCGTCGGCCCCGGAACGACGCGGCCGACGCCATACGCGCGCCGAAGCCCAGGATCCACGCCTCGAGCTCCGGGCAGAACCGCCCGTTCAACTCCGCACCGAGCGACCACGCCGACCGGGCTCGTACCGATCCGGATGCCGCTCCGTCAGCCACTCGAGCAGCGCCTTGGCCTCGAGCTCGGGGGCGTCCGCGAGTCGCTGCTCGACCTCAGGCCGGTGCTCCTCGACGCGTCGGGCGGCCGCCCACCAAGCGGATTGCGCCTTGCCGCCCAGCAGAACCGGGGTGCCCGCGGGCCCCCTCTTGGCTCATCGAGAGAGGCCACTGGCTCACGACGTCAGCGGCACGCGTGTGCCGGAAAGGCATCCCTGCGGCGCGCTGTTCGTGATGCGTTGTCGATGGCGCCGTACCCGAGAGAGGGTACCCTGGCACGCCGATGGGAACCTGGGGTCCAGGCAACTTCGAGAACGACTCGGCGCTCGACATGGTGGGCGGCGTGCTCGATGTGGCGACGGTCGAGATCGAGGCATTTCGTGTGTCCGATCGCGTCGGCATCGACGATCTCGATCAGGTCGTTGCCTGCATCGCCATCCATCTGGCGCTCCACGAGCACTGCGATGCCAGACCGCCCGAGGCCGACGTAGCGCGTGCGGTCCACGAGAAAGTGCTTCGGATCTTCGACGACAAAATCGATCTGCTCAAACCGAAGCCGGAGCACAAGACAGCGCGCCGCGCCGTTCTGGAGCGGACACTGGACGCCTACGTGCGCGCGTCCGACGAAGATGCCTGACCGGGCAAGCCCGTGGACGACGCTGGCCACCGGATGGCCCGAGGCTGTTATGAGTGAGTCACCGTGAGGGGGACCGGCATTGCTCCATTCGTCTTGCTGGCCGGCTTCGCGGCCGTCCCTGCCGCGACGATCGGCTGCCAATCGCACGCGCCCGCCTCGACTCCGTCACACGCCGCCGCGCCGCCCGCATTGCCCGATGACGGCATGGTCGACGTCGGCAACGGCGTGTCGCTGCACGTGCACTGCGTCGGCGAGGGGTCGCCGATGGTTCTGCTCGACGGGTGCCTCGGCTGCCAGATGCCGAGCAGCTATCGCCCCATCTGGTCGGGCATGGGCCGCTTCACCCGCGCGTGCGGGTACGACCGCGCCGGCGCCGGGTACAGCAGCCCGGCTCCGAAGCCGCACCTCGTGCGCCAGCTCGTCGGTGAGCTTCGCAAGCTCCTCGGCGATCGCGACGAGTCGGAGGCCGTCGTCCTCGTCGGCCACGGCCTCGGTGGGCTCGTCGCGCAGCTCTATGCGCGCGACTTCCCGCGCTCGGTGGCCGGCATGGTCCTCGTGGACCCTCAGACCGAGGACGACGACTCGCGCTACTACGCGATGTACCCGCCCGACGCGCTCGCGGCGATGCGGGCCGACCTGAGCGCCAAGCCTGAGAACGTCGACCCGGACGACCTGTTCGGCGCGATGGCCGACCTTCGGAGGGCACCGCCGTCGCTCGGCGATCGCCCGCTCGTCGTGGTCACGCGCGGCAAGCCAAGGGAGCCGATGTTCGGGATACCCGCCGGCTCCTGGGGCGAGCTCGAGGCGACGTGGCGCGCGATGGAGGAGGACGTCACGTCGCTCTCCAGGAACTCCGCGCACGTCGTGGCCCCCGAAGCCGGGTGGATCCCGGCCGACGCGCCCGATCGCGTCGTCACCGCAGCGTGGCAGGTGGTGTCGTCGGTGCGAAGCGGCATCCCCCTGAGCCGTCTGCCGGCGACGCCTCCTCCCGCGGCGTCGGCCTCCGCGGCGGCTGCAACTGCGACCGCGACTGCGACAGCCACCGCGCCGGTCCAGCCGCCCCGCCTGCAGTCAGGCGCCGACGACGGCATGGTGGACATCGGCGACGGCATGTCCTTGCACCTCCACTGCGTGGGACACGGTACGCCCACGGTGGTCCTCGAGAACGGGCACGGTGCCGACGGCACGAGCTGGAGCCGGGTGCTCGGCGATCTCGGCCGGATCACGCGCGCGTGCGTGTACGACCGCGTGGGCGACGGCTTCAGCTCGGGCCCCGCGCCGAAGCACCACTCGTTTCGCCAGATGGCGCACGAGCTCCATGCGCTCCTCGAGCGAGCCGCCATCCCCGGTCCCTACGTGCTCGTCGCGCACTCGGTGGGCGGCATCAACGTTCGCCTCTTCCAGGCAGAGCATCCGGACGAGGTGGTCGGCATGGTGCTCGTCGACGCGGAGACCGAGGACTCCTTGCAGGGACTCGCCGACATCCTCACCTCGACCGGCACCCCCGAGGAGATGCGCGCCCTGATGAGCGACCTCGGACCCTGGCTCCAGGACCTGCGCGCGTCGGCGCGGCCGCTCGGCGACATGCCCCTGGTGGTCCTCTCGGCGTGCACGCCTCGTCGGTGCGATGGGTGGGAGCTTCCTCCGGTGTTCAAGCCGGAGCAGGAGGCCGCGCTCCGGCGGAAGGCCATCGCGGGCCAAGAGATGGTGGCGCACCTTTCGACCAACTCGGCTCATGCCATCGCGGACCATTCGGGCCACTTCATCCAGATCGACGCGCCCCGGCTCGTCGTCGCCTCCGTGGAGCAGGTGGTCGAGGCGGTGCGGAAGCATGGGCGCGTCGACGCGAAGGCGCTCGAGCCCTTCTTGCACGACGGCCCATTCACGCCGAGGGACTAAGCCCGTGAAGAGGGTCGGTCGTTTCTGAATCCACTCCAAGTGCCGCAGCTGCTCAGGTGGAGCGCTCGTAGTCCGTGGAGAGGCTGAGCGCCTTCCAGCGCTCGTCCTCCTCGGCGCGCTGTGCGGCAGCGGCGGCGGCGATGCGCACGGCGTCGCTGCCCAGCAGCAGGTGCAGGGGCGGCTGCTTCTCGGCGGCGAGCCGCAGGATCGCCTGCGCCACCTTGGACGGATCACCGTTCGCGCCCTCGGGGCGGCCGAAGGTGGTCCGGATGACGGCGCCGACGGTGGGCTCGTAGTCGGGCGCGATTGGGTCGGCGAGCATGGACGTGCCGAACATGTCGGTGCGCATGCCGCCCGGTTCGACGCACGTGACGCGAATGCCGAGCGGGCCGACCTCGCGCGCCAGCACCTCGCTGAACCCGCCAACTGCCCATTTCGCCGACTGATAGGCGCCGAGCCCCGGCGTGCCGCGCCGCCCCCCGATCGACGAGATCTGGATGATGTGCCCGTCGCGCTGGGCGCGCATCACGGGCAACGCCGCGCGAGTCACGTTGTAGACGCCGAAGAAGTTGATCTCGACCTGGCGACGGAACTCGTCCTCGGGCATGTCCTCGACCGAGTTGGCCTTGATGGATCCGGCGTTGTTCACGACGACGTCGAGCCGCCCGAACGCGGAGGCGGCGACACCCACCGCGGCGCGTGCCGCTGCCGGATCGGTGACGTCGAGCGCGACGGTGCGCAGGCCATCGGCCGGCGGCAGGAACCCGAGCTCGGACGAATGTCGGGCTGTCGCGACGAGTCGATGGCCCGCAGCAAGCACCGCGTGAGCGAGCTCGCGGCCGAGCCCGCGAGAGCACCCCGTCAAGAGCCAGACCTTGGACACTGGGCCTCCTGTGTGCTTCGGATGTCGCCGGCCGGGATCACGTTCCGCTCGCCGCCTTCGTCGACCTCGCGCCGGGGTCGGGTCGACGGCGCCTCGCGCGCCCTCACTTCGTTCGCGGCCCGCTCCCGTACGGCGTCCCGTCCTTGCGCACGTACTCGCCCGGCGGCACGACGCGCAGGTCGATCCCCGGGTACTCGACCGTGTCGCCGCCGGCGTGGCGCGAACCCACCTCGAGGACCACCGCATCGCGCGTCGAGCGGTTCTGCAGCTGGTGCCCGTCGGCGACGCCCGCCTTGAAGCCCGCGCAGTCGCCGGCGACGAGCGTCTCCTCCCCCGCGTCGGTGACCAGCACGACCTCGCCCTCGACGACGTACACGAGCTCGTCCTCGTGAAGGTGCCAGTGGCGCTGGCTCGACCAGGCGCCGGGCGGCAGGCGCAAGAGGTTCACGCCGAACTGCGTGAGCCCCGCGGCGTCGCCGAGGCGATGGCGCACGCGCTCGCGGCACGGCGCGTCGTACGGAGCGGGGTAGGCGCTGCCGACGCGCCTGGGGATGTCGGGCATGTGGAGCTTCTTCGACATGCCACGCATGGTGGGGCGGGCTGGCGCGCGCGGCAAGAGCACGGGCCCCTCGTCATTTTCGGCGCGTCTTCTCCCGTGCGGGGTGGAGCGTCTCGCCGGCGGCGCAGAGGGCGACGAATTGGTCGATGCGGCGCGCGCGGGTCTCGGGCTTCTTGGCGTTCTGAACCCTCCAGAGGATCGCGTAGCGATTCGCGCGGTCGAGCGCGTCGAAGAAGGCGCGCGCTCGCGGGTCGCGCGCGAGCGCAGTGGCCAGGTCCACGGGGACCTCGGCGGTGCGGGAGCCCTCGTAGGCGCGCGCCCAGCGGCCGTCGGCGCGCGCACGCTCCACCTCGTCGAGGCCCGCCTGCTTCATGGCGCCGGACGCGATGAGCGCTTCGGCGCGTGCCCGGTTGATCTTCGACCAGGGGCTCTTCGCGGTGCGCGGCGAGAAGCGCTGGAGCCAGGCCGACGCGTCGAGCGCGCGCTTCTGGCTGTCGATCCAGCCCCACGAAAGTGCCGCGTCGAGCGCACGCGCGTACGTGAGATCGCTCCCCTTTCGCTTCGGGATGCGCAGCAGCACCGCGCTCGACCGACCGTGGTGCTTCGCCAGCCAGGCGTCCCACTCGGCGACGTTGGAGAACGTGAGGATGGGTTCCGCCTTCTCCGTCATCCTTAGCTCTTGCCGCCAAGAATTGTACCTCCAGTGCGCCGAGCTCGGTGACGTGATCCCATCGCCCGCGCCTTTCCGCTGGAACAGTGGCGCCGGTCACTTCCGAGGTGATCCAGCCGCCATGCAGTCGGCCCGAAGTAGTCCGGCGAAGTCAGTACGACCCTATTGCGCTCGCCGCTACGCCCAAACGACGGGCGATTGTTTCCAGCGTATCGCCGCGCGGCGCCTCGACGTCGCCGCGCTCGATGCGCGCAATCGTCTTCGAGCTCAGCGGGGCGAAGTCGCTCCGAGAGAGGCCCTTCTGAAGCCGCAGCCGACGTAGCGATCCGCCGAAGGACGCGTCCTTGCGGATCTCGCGCTCGCGCATGCGGCAACGCGCTTGCGGGTCGAACTCGTACAAGATGGCGTCCGTGCCCGCCTCGTACTCGCCGAGCTGCACGGTGTTCCCCGAATCCGTGAGCGCGAGGGCATCGAAGTCCGGCCGGGGGCGGCGCGGCTTTGCCTTGAACCAGTCGAGCGGCACCAGGAGCGGCTCGAAATTGCCGCGGTACAGTACGAGCGCCTTGTCGTCTCGATCGACGACGCCGCCGATGAAGTAGTCCTCCATGTGCTCGTCCACGAGGACGTCGGCCATCTCGTCGGGCGGAAGAAGACGGACCCGATCGTCGGGCGCGATCACGACTCGGAAGAGCGCGTGCAGGATCTCGCGCCTCGCCGTTCCGGCGTGCTCCAGCAGCAGCAAGCGATGCCACGTGTCGCGCGGCTCGAGCCCGACGAGCACCTTCAGGGCCGTCGAATCCGTCGCGATCCAGCGCGCGCGTCGATGCTGCGCGTACGCCTCGCGCACCTCGTCGGCCGTGCGCAGGACCCTTCCGAGGCGTCCGAATGGCTCGGAGAGCTCGCGCGTGCGCGTGCCCGTTGCGAGTCCGAAGAGCGGTTCGTGCGCGGTCGTCACTTGGCTACTCCTCGTTCGGCTCCGACTCGACGGGGTTCTCCGGGTACGCCTCGTCCCACTGCCCGCGGAGCACGTCCATCGCCCCGAGGATCGCCTCCACGACCTGCTGCGGGACGAGCCGCGGATCGGGCTCGGCGTCCAGGAAGGCTCCGCTGCGCAGGCCGTAGCGCCACACCTGCTTGCCGCGAATGACGGTCGCGTGAGGCTCTTCGACGCGCTCCTTCTCGCGGATCTTCACCTTCCACCCCTGATGGCGAAACGAGTCCGGCAAAGGCAGTGAGAAAGGCATTCGGCCGAGAATCTCATGGCCCGTGGCTAACTATGTCCCCCTTGGTCATATTGTCAACGAAGGGACATCACTCCGCCCGCATCGATCCGGGCCACGGATGCGCTGGGGACGTTCGCAGCAAGCAGCTCGCATGCCGATGAGGTGAGCGTGCGATTGCGCGGGCTTGCAGCTCGTCGCGTGTGTCCCGGCCATTGTTCCCGCTGGCCCGGGCCAGTACCGCCCGGAGTACCGCCAGCCCAGCGAGCCGCGCCGTCCGACAGGCTGCTCGCCTGGGACTTCGACCGCGCCGTCATCGCCCACGGCGAGTTGCTCGACCGCGACCCCGAGCAGGCCATTCGCGAGGCGTTGGGGTGGGTCCTCGAGCGTTGACGTGGTCGGAGCGGGGGGCCGCATTGCGCGGGGGCTGCGCTCAGCGCGCTTTCGGCGAAGCAGCATCGAGTTTGGATAGAGTGAAGCGGCACGAGGTGGAGATGCCCCGCGACGATTTCTTTCGGGACGTTCAGGAAGCGCTGGGCCTCCTCGCCCGGCTCGGCGCCCCAATCGAGGACCAAGTCGCCACATGGATCGCGTCGATGCGGGCCGGTCGCCCGAGCTTCACCCCGGCGGATCTGCGGCGCTACTCCGACATGATCGATTGGAGCGCCCAACACGACGCTCAGTCACTGGCCGCACTCGCGAGGGTGCTGCTGCGCATCGTGGCGGGCCTCGGTGAAGAGCTGGAAAGCTTCAGGATGGCCACCGAAGCCGAGTAGGTTCCCCGCGGCGCCCAGGGCCGGTTCAGGGAGAGGGCACCGGGCCGCCTCGCGCACCGTGTTCGACGTCTCGTCGAGGCGCCTCAGGTCTCCAGGTTCTCGAGATCGGCGATCAACCCCGGTCCCACCGGCTTCCACCCCAGCTTCTTCTGGGTGAGGGCGCTCGACGCCGGCAAGTCGAAGGCGGCGAACGTCGCCATCCAGCCGAAGTAGCCCGCCGCCTCGTCCGGGGACAGGCTCGCCACCGGGAGTCTCAGCGACCGGCCGAGCGCCGCCGCGACTTCCCGCATGGGGACGCCCTCCTCCGCGACCGCGTGGTAGCGCGCGCCGGGCTCGCCCCGCTCGACGGCGAGCTTGTACAGCCGGGCGACGTCGGTCACGTGGGCGGCCGAGAAACGGTTATTGCCCTCGCCCAGGTAGGCCACGCGCCCCTTCGCGCGCGCGATCTCGACGAGCGACGTGATGAGCCCCTGCTTCCTCCTGTCGTGGACCTGCGGGAGGCGCACGTAGGAGACGTTCACGCCGCGCGCGGCGGCGACGGCGACCCCGGTCTCCTCGGAGATCTTGCGCGGATTCGGGTGCGCCGTGTCGAAGACGTCCTCCCTCGCGAGCTCCCCCGGACGGGGGCTGCCCATGCCGACGCCCGAAGTGATCACCAGAGGCCGCGCCGAACCGGCGAGCGCCTCACCCATGGCTTCGATGTTCCGCCTGTCCTTCTGGCAGTTGTCCACGAAGCGGGAGAAGTCGTGGTCGAACGCGCAGTGGATGACGGCGTCGGCCCTCTCGGCGCCGCTCCTCAGCGTGGAGGGATCGGCGAGGTCGCCCCGGTGCACCTCGGCGCCGGCGGCGGCGAGCTGCTTCGCCCCGGTGTCGGACCGGGCCAGACCGAGCACCTGGTGCCCGGCCTCGAGGAGCAGGGGGACGATGTGCGAGCCGATGAAACCCGTCGCGCCGGTGAGGAAAACACGCATGGCGGAACCTCCGATGTCAGTGGGTGACGTAACGTCCCCCTCTGATGTCAGCGGCTGCAATCAGGTAGCATCGAAAACGACGATGGCGCGATGGGAGCCCGACGCACGTGGCCGGCTGGAGAAGGCGGCGATGGAGCTCTTTCGAGAGCGCGGGTACGAGCACACGACCGTCGAGGAGATCGCCGCGCGTGCCGGCCTCACAGAGCGAACCTTCTTCCGCTACTTCGCCGACAAGCGAGAGGTGCTCTTCTCCGGGTCGAACGAGCTCGAGGCGATGATCGTCGACCGCATCGGGAGCGCGAGCGAAGAGGATGGCCCGCTCGAGGCCGTCGCGGCCGCTCTCGAGGCCGCAGGCGCCGAGCTCCAGGAGCGCCGCGACATCGATTACGTACGTGCGCGGCACGCGCTGGTCCTCGAGCACGCCGAGCTCCAAGAGCGGGAGCTCATCAAGCTCGCTGCCCTCGCGGCGGCGGCCGCGAAGGCGCTCCATGCCCGCGGTGTCTCGGAGCCTGCGGCGAGCCTGGCCGCGGAGGCCGGGATCGCAGCTTTCAAGATCGGGTTCGAGCGCTGGATCGGCGGCAAGGGACCGCACACGCTGGCGGCCCACATTCGCGCCGCGGTCAAAGCGCTGAACGCCGTCGTCGCCGAACAGACGAGGCACGCGCGGTCGCGGCGTGCCGCTGACGCAGGCAGGAAGAAGAAGGAGCACGCCCCGAAGCGAGGACGGGGACGATGATCCGCGCCCTCCAGGAATTCTCTTCACCTTCGATGTGACGGGCTAGACGCGGAACGCAACGCGCATGCAGCTTCGACCGTACCAGCTGGAATGCCTTCACCGCCTGCGGGCACGTTATCGCGAGGGCGCCCGGCGCCTGCTCGTGTCGCTGCCGACGGGGACCGGGAAGACCGTGGTCTTCGCCGCCATGCCCTCGTTCTTCGGGATGAAGAGGCGGATGCTGGTGCTCGCGCACCGGCAGGAGCTGCTCGAGCAAGCGGCGGCGAAGTTCGAAGGGGCGGCCCCGGACCTTCGCGTCGGCATCGAGCAGGGCAGCCGGAGCGCGCCCGACGACGCCCGAATCGTCATCGCCTCCGTGCCAACCGTGGGGCGCGAGGAGAGCAGCCGATTGCTGCGCCTCGACCCGGAGCAGTTCTACCTCATCGTCGTCGACGAGGCGCACCATGCCGTGGCGGCGACCTACCGGCGCGTCTTCGACCACTTCGGCCTGTTCGAGAAGGACTGCCAGCGGTTGCTGGTCGGCTTTACGGCGACGCCGAGGCGCGGTGACAAGCTGACGCTGGCCGAGGTGTTCGAGGAGATCGCGTACGCCCGTAGCCTTCCCGAGATGGTTCGGGCGGGCTTCCTTTGCCCGGTTCGCGGCTGGCGCGTGCACTCGTCGGTCGACATTGGAGGCGTGCGGATACGGCACGGCGACTTCGTGGAGAGCGACCTGGCGCGGGCCGTGGACGTGCCGGAGCGCAACCGCCTGGTGGTCGACGGGTACCGGCGCCTCGCACCGGGGAGACGCGCGATCGTCTTCTGCGTGAACGTGGCCCACGCGCAGGCGCTGGCGAGGGGCTTCGAGGAGGAAGGAGTGCCGGCGGCGGCCGTGTGGGGCACGATGACCTTGGAGCAGCGCCGGGGGGCGCTTCGCCGGTTCCGCGACGGCGAGGTCTCGGTGCTCACGAACTGCAACGTGCTGACGGAGGGGTTCGACGAGCCCCGCGTCGACTGCGTGCTGATGGCGAGGCCGACGCGCTCGCAGCTCCTGTACGCCCAGATGGTCGGGCGCGGCACACGGTTGCACGAGAAGAAGAGCGACCTGCTGGTCATCGACATCGTGGACAACAGCGCCCGCCACGCGCTCGCGGGTCTGGGGGCACTCTTCGACCTGCCCGACTTGCTCGATCTGGGCGGTCACAGTGCGATCGACGTCGTCGACCGACTCGACCGGGTGGCACGGGAGACCCCCTGGGTCGACGTCGAGCGGATCGCGGACGCCGCGGAGCTGGAGCACGTCGACGAGCGGGTCGATCTTTTCCGCTTCGAGCCGCCCGCGGAGATCGCAGACTTCACCGAGTTCGCCTGGTGCAGGGCGCCTGACGGCGGCTACCGGCTCAACTTGGCGGACGGAGAGTGGGTCGACCTGCGCGAGGACAACCTCGGGCGCTGGTGCGCCAGTCTCGTGAATCCTCGTGACGGGGCGCCGCCGATGCCGGGCCCGTCGACCGAGCTGTCCGGGGCGGTCCGGGTGGTAGATGACCAGGTGCGGCGCCACCGACCAGAGTGCGTGAAGTTCCTGGCCGTAGATGCGCCGTGGCGGGCGCAGCAGCCGACGGAGAAGCAACTCGCCCTCCTTCGCCGACGAGGGGTACCGCTGCCTGCGGAGATCTCGCGGGGGCAGGCGTCGTGGATGATCGCCATGTTGACCGGACGCGGACGCGCGAGGGCCGCTGCGGGCTTTCGGCGCCCAGGCTGACTCTCAGCCATTCTGCTTCGAGAACGTCATGTGCGTCGCGTTCTCTCCGGCGACGCACTCCTTGCAGCGATAGCCCAAGGCACGCCAGTTCATGCCCTCGAAGAGAGCCTCCCCCTTCCCAAGCAGGACCCGAGCGATCGCCAGGTGAAGCTCGTCGATGAGCCGCTCGCGCAGATACTCGCGGATCGTCGATACGCCGCCGCCGACCTGCACGTCGTTGCCACGAGCAGCATCCAGGGCGCGGTCGAGGGCTTCACGGATGCCGTCGGTCACGAAAGTGAACGTCGTGCCGCCCTGCATCTGGAGCGGACGCCGAACATGATGCGTCAGCACGAAGACCGGAGCGTGAAAGGGAGGAGTCTCGCCCCACCATCCACGCCAGGATTCGTCGGGCCAGGGCCCACGCACGGGCCCGAACATGTTGCGCCCGAGAATCCAAGCGCCGACGCCAGCCAAGCCTCGTCCGGCGAAGTTGTCGTCGATCCCGGTGGCTCCGCCGTCGGCGCCCTGCATCTTGCGAAAGGTCCGAGTGTTGAAGAGCCACTCGTGCAGCTCCATGCCGTTCTCCCCGAGCGGGTGCTCGACATCCTGGGCTGGGCCTGCGCCGAAGCCGTCAATGGACAGGCTGAAGTTCGCGACGCGCACCTTGGACATGACGTCAGCCTAGCCGAGTCACATGACCACGGCGGGAGACCGCGGACTCCTTGCAGGGGCTCAGCGACATGCCCCTGGTGGTCCTCTCGGCGTGCACGCCTCGTCGGTGCGATGGGTGGGAGCTTCCTCCGGTGTTCGAGCCGGAGCAGGAGGCCGCGCTCCGGCGCAGGGCCATCGCGGGCCACGAGACGGTCGCGCACCTTTCGACCAGCTCGGCTCATGCCATCGCAGACCATTCGGGGCACTTCATCCAGATCGACGCGCCCCGGCTCGTCGTCGCCTCCGTGAAGCAGGTGGTCGAGGCGGTGCGGACGCATGGGCGCGTCGACGCGAAGGCGCTCGAGCCCTTCTTGCACGACGGCCCATTCCGGGCGCGGGAACTCCATGAGGTCCGGCACCCGGTTTGCACGATGGTCACGGCATGAGTCCCAGGTTGAACTACGTCCACGCGGCGCCGGACGCGGTCCGCGCGATGAACGCCCTGCAAGCGCAGGCGGAGAAGACGAGCCTCGAGAAGCCGCTGCTCGAGCTGGTTCGGATGCGCGTCTCCCAGATCAACGGCTGCGCCTACTGCCTCGACATGCACTCGAAGGACGCCCGCGCTGGCGGCGAGAGCGAGCAGCGCCTGTACGTCCTCGATGCGTGGCGCGAGGCGCCTTTCTACTCGGAGCGTGAGCGCGCGGCGCTCGCGTGGGCCGAGGCGCTGACGCTCGTCGCCGACGGCCACGCGCCCGACGAGGTCTACGAGGAGGCGCGCCGCGTGTTCTCGGAGCGCGAGATCGTCGAGCTGACGCTCGCGATCGTGGCCATCAATTCGTGGAATCGCTTCTCCATCGGATTCCGCGTGGCGCCCGGCTCGTACAAGCCGCGGGCCCAGGCGGCCGCGCGCCCCGACGACGCGCGGGCGCACTGACGCCGGGGGGCTCGCCGCGTGGAGCTCCTACGGCGTCGGCCCCTCCGGCGCCTCGAGCAGCGCCGCCAGCGCCTCGAGCCGGCCCGCGATCTGGTCCCGAGCCGTCCGGAAGCGGGCGAGCATCTCGTCGCGCGAGAGCGACGGGTCGTCGCTCGCCGGGTCGCTGATCGGCCAGTGAATGCGTCGAGCCGTGCCGAGGAAGGCCGGGCACACCTCCTCGGCGCAAAGCGTGACGACCGTGCCGATCGTCGCCGGATCGATCGCGTCGACCGACTTCGAGACGTGCGTCGTGAGGTCGACGCCGACCTCTCGGGCGACCTCGACGGCGAACGGGTGGACGCGCGAGGGCCTGCTGCCGGCGCTCTGCACGCGCACGCGGTCGCCGAGCAGCTTGCGCGCGAGGCCCTCGGCCATCTGGCTGCGAGCCGAATTGGCGACACAGAGGAAGAGGACGTCCTTCCTCACGGCCTCTCCATTCAGCACGGGCCCGCCGGAGAGGCCACGGCCCCGCCGCCGCGGGCACTCGAGCCGCTGTCGCCGGGAAAGTACCGGCGGCCCAGCCACAGCGCGACGTTGACGAGGCCGATCATCACCGGAACCTCGACCAGAGGCCCGATGACGGCCGCGAAGGCGGCGCCGCTGTGGATGCCGAAGGTCGCGACGGCGACGGCAATGGCGAGCTCGAAGTTGTTCGACGCCGCGGTGAACGAGAGCGTCGTCGCCTGCTCGTAGCTCGCCCCCACGCGCCTGCTCATGGCGAAGGAGACGGCGAACATCACGACGAAGTAGACGAGCAGCGGGATCGCGATCCGGACGACGTCGAGCGGGAGCTGGAGGATCGCCTCGCCCTTCAGCGAGAACATGACGACGATCGTGAAGAGCAGCGCGACGAGCGTGATCGGCCCGATGCGCGGGACGAAGCGCCCCTCGTACCAGTCTCGCCCCTTCGCGGAGACGAGCACTCGCCTCGTGACGAAGCCTGCCGCGAACGGGACGCCGAGGTAGATGGCCACGCTCTTGGCGATCTCGCCGATCGTGATGCTCACGACGGCGCCCTTCAGCCCTAGCCACGACGGGAGCAGCGTCGCGAAGAAGTAGGCGTAGACCGAGAAGAAGAGCACCTGGAAGATCGAGTTGAACGCGACCAGGCCCGCGCAGTACTCGGTGTCCCCCTTCGCCAGGTCGTTCCAGACGATGACCATCGCGATGCACCGCGCGAGCCCGATGAGGATCAGGCCGAGCATGTACTCGGGCCGGTCCCGCAGGAAGAGCACGGCCAGCGCGAACATCAGGATCGGGCCGACGACCCAGTTCTGCACGAGCGAGAGCGTCAGCACGCGCTTGTTGCGGAAGACCCGCCCGAGCTCCTCGTAGCGGACCTTCGCGAGCGGCGGGTACATCATCACGATCAGCCCGATGGCAATCGGGATCGACGTCGTCCCGACGCTCAGCCGCTCGATGGCGGCGGGCACGCCGGGCGCGAGCGCGCCCAGGCCGATCCCGAACGCCATCGCCAGGAAGATCCAGACCGTGAGGTAGCGGTCGAGGAACGACAGCCGGCGGGCGACGCTTCGGGGCGCCGCCGCCGGCGACGGACCGCCGCCTCGCATGGTCGCGGCGTGGGTCATGCGAGCGGCTTGCGAGCGCGGACGAAGGCGCTCATCACGGCGCCGTCGAGGGCGCCGAGGGTCTGCTCGAGCTCGGGGCCGCCGCAGCACGACGACGCGGACGACGCCATCCGCTCGGCGTCGCTGCGGTCGTAGACGCGCGTGGGCTCGATGCCGATCTCCGTGAACCCCGCGGCGCGGAGCTTCGACTCGTACTCGGAGTCGAGCAGCGCGCCGGCGATGCAGCCCGTCCAGAGCTCCATCGACCGCCGCACGTCCGCGGGCAGCGGCCTGCGCAGCACGATGTCCGAGACGGCGAGACGCCCGCCCGGCTTGAGCACGCGCAGCGCCTCGCGCAGTACCTGGTCCTTGTCGGCGGACAGGTTGATCACGCAGTTCGAGATGACGACGTCAGCCGTGTTGCTCGGGAGCGGGATGTCCTCGATCGTGCCGCGCAAAAACGCGACGTTGGTCGCCCCGGCCTTGGCCTTGTTCGCGTTCGCGAGCGCGAGCATCTCGTCGGTCATGTCGAGCCCGTACGCCTTGCCGGTGGGGCCGACGCGCTTCGCCGAGAGCAGGACGTCGATCCCGCCGCCGGAGCCCAGGTCGAGGACGACCTCGCCGGGGCGCAGCTCGGCCAGCGCCGTCGGGTTGCCGCACCCGAACGACGCGAGGAGCGCCTCGGCGGGCAGGCCGGCCGTCTCGTCGGACGCGTAGAGGTCGCGGGTGATCGGATCGGTGTCGAACCCGAGCGGCAGCTCCCTGGCCGACGAGCCGCAGCACGAAGGCTTGGCGCCCTTCACGACGGCCTGCACCGCCTGGCCGTACCTCTCCTTGACGGCCTGGCGGACGTCCTCCTTGGCGGGGCCCGCTGCCGCCTCCGGCGCGCAGCACGAGGGCCCGCAGCAGGCGCCCCTGGTTTCCTCCTGAGCCTTCTGCTTCTCCATGTCCATCTCCTTCAGCAGCACCCCTTGGCGCCGCCCTTGCCCTTCTTGCAGCAATCCTCCCAGAGGAAGTCGGTGAGCGCGCGGAGCGCCGCGTAATCCGCCGTGTGGTAGACGAACTTGCCTTCGCGTCGAGCAGCGACGAGCCCGGAGTCGACGAGCCGATCGAGGTGGTGGTTCAGCGTGGTCCAGGGAATGTCGAGCTTCTCTTGCAGGTCGCTGGTCGAGATGCCCTCGGGGCCTGCCTGCACGACCGCGCGAAGAAGCGACAGCCGGGCCACGTGACCAAGGGCGGCGAGCTGCTCGGCGTGGCGTTCGAGCTTCACACCCACGTATCTAGCAGTGTGGATGCGTAGATCAAGCCCGATGGCCCTGCGGTCATGAACCTGATGGCCGTGACGTGCGCCCTCCCATCGCCCGGCGTTCGGCACTTGCGGCGCTCGGCTGAGGGCGCTACGTAGGCCTTCACGCAAGGGGAGTAGTTCACACCGCGCGAGCGGTACGGGGCGATCGACACGCTGGCCACACGGCCCGGTCCCCCACCTCGGCACTCCCGAGGGGAACGAGACCTTCGGACCGGACACGCGTCCGGCCGAGGTCTCGCCCGTCGATATCTCGGCCCGACTTCAGGGAGATGTCGATGCACGGTTGGGCGCTCTTCTTCTCGGTCTTCGCGGTCATCTTCGTCGCCGAGCTGCCGGACAAGACGGCGCTGGCGGCGCTCGTGCTCGCGACGAGGCACCGGCCGGCTCCGGTGGTCGTCGGAGCCGGGACGGCCCTGACGGTCCAGAGCCTCGTCGCCGTCGCCGCCGGTCACCTCGTCTCGCTTCTGCCAGAGCGCCCCGTCCACGTCTTCGCGGGCGGCCTGTTCGTCGTCTCCGCGTTGCTGATGTGGCGGCGCAAGGAAGAGTCGGAGGCGGACGTGGAGGACCGCGGCAACGACCGCGGCTTCTGGCGATCGATCGGGCCCCCGTTCGTGATCGTCTTCATCGCCGAGTGGGGCGACCTCACCCAGCTCGCGACCGCGGCGCTGGCGGCGCGCTACCACGCCCCGGCGATCGTCTTCGGCGGCGCCACCCTCGCGCTGTGGGCCGTCGCGGCCGTCGCCGTCTTCGTCGGGCACCGAGCGGGAAAGCTGCTCGACCCCCACGTGACGAAGAAGATCGCCGCGGTGCTGTTCGCGCTCGTCGGCGCCGCGCTCCTCGGGGGGCTCCTTTGAGAGCGCGGCTGCTCGCTCCGCTCTCCGGCGCGCTCCTCCTCGCGGCCGGCGACGCCCGCGCGCTCGAGCCGCCCGGCGACACGCGGACGCTCCCGTGCCGTCCGACGATCGCATGCACGGCGGACCTGGTGCCCCCGGGGGCCTTCGAGCTCGAGGCGGGAACGCTCTTCCGGCGTCTCGGAGCCGACGGACGCCAGTGGAGCTTCCCGTTCCTCGCGAAGCTGACGACCGCCAAATGGTTTCAGCTCCAGGTCGGGAGCAATGGCTACACCGTCGCGCACGGCGACGTGCCGGCGCAGTTCTTCGACGACGCGCAGATCGGCGGGAAGTTTCACCTCGTCGACCAGGGCCCGGTCCTTCCCTCGCTGTCGTTCTCGGCGACGGCGAGCGTCCCGACCTTCGAGGGGCGCGGGTACCTGCGCACCTACGACGCCCTGTTCACGGCGTACGTCACCAAGGACTTCGGGCCCGTGCACGCCGACCTCAACGTCGGCGAGAACGTCTGGCGCCTCGAAGACGCGCCGCGGCCGCAGGAGTTCGTCGCCCTCGCCCTCTCGATGAACCTCCCGCCTCCCTTCGGCGTCATGGCGGAGAGCTACTACTTCACCGACGCCTCCCCCGTGGCCCCGCGCGACGGTGGCTTCCTCTTCGCGATCGATCACAGCCCGAAGCCATGGCTGATGTTCGACTTCGGCGGAGACGTCGGAATGTTCCCGTCGACGCGCGCGTACAGCGTCTTCTTCGGGATGTCCGTCATCCCCGCGCTCCTGTGGACGCCCTGACGGCGCCCGGGCTGCAGCCACCGCGAACGCACGGGCGATTGACAATACTTTCCCAAAATGGAAACTATTGTTCGTTTCGCACACCACAAGGAGCGCGTCATGAAGAAGGCACCCGACGGCTGGCCCCGCATCTCCTCGTCGCTGTTCTACGACGACGCCGCAACGGCGATCGATTTCCTCTGCCGCGCCTTCGGCTTCGAGGTGAGGCTCAAGGTCGAGGGCGAGGCAGGGCGCATCGAGCACTCGGAGCTCGCCTTCGGCGAAGGGCTGGTGATGGTGAGCACGGCGCAGAAGCCGACGAAGGACGGGCGCGCGTCGTCGCCGGGGCGGAGCCCGCGGTCGGCCGGCGGCGTCAACACGCAGACGCTGTGCGTCTTCGTCGACGACGCCGACGCGCACTGCGAGCACGCGCGCAAGTCGGGCGCGAAGATCGTCGACGAGCCGACGACGAGCGACTACGGCGAGGACTACTGGAGCGACCGCAGCTACCGCGCCGAGGACCCCGAGGGCCACCAGTGGTGGTTCATGCAGCGCGTGGCCACCCGCGGAAAGCCCGCGTGATGGAGGACCGCCTCTCCCGCACCTTCGAGGCGCTCGCGGATCCGGCCCGGCTCGCGGTCGTACGCCTGCTCCGAAAGAAGCCGCGCCGCTCGAGCGAGATCGCCGACGCGCTCTCGCTCGAGCGGCCGGCGACGAGCAAGCACCTCGAGGTGCTGCGCCAGGCGGGGCTGGTGGAGGCGGAGCTGCTCGACGAGGACGCGCGGGCGCGCGTGTACCGGCTGCGGCCCGAGCGGTTCTCCGAGCTGCGCGACTTCGTCGACGAGGTGGAGGCCTACTGGGGCGACCAGCTCGCGTCGTTCAAGGCGCACGTGGAGCGCAAGCACGGCGGCGCGGCCGGGAGGCGCAAGTGACGACGCCCGCCCCGCCGGCCGGCGACCGCGCGCGCGTCTCGGTGCTCGTGGCCGTCCCGCGCGAGGTGGCGTTCCGCGTGTTCACGGAGGACATCGACCAGTGGTGGCGCCGCGGGCTCGCGTACCGCGTCTCCGGCAAGAGGCGCGGCGTCCTGCGCCTGGAGCCCGGCGTGGGCGGGCGGCTCTTCGAGGAGATCGAGTCGAAGGCCGGCGCGCGCGTCGTCGAGACCGGCCGGGTGACGGAGTGGAACCCGCCGGCGCGCTTCGTGCTCGAGTGGCGCAACGTGAGCTTCTCCGAGACGGAGAGGACGTTCGTCGAGGTGGTGTTCGACGAGAGCCCGTCGGGCACGCTCGTCACCGTGACGCACTCCGGCTGGAGCGCCATCCGCGCCGACCATCCCGTTCGCCACGGCCTCGACGTCACGGCGTTCATCCGCACGAACGGCCTGTGGTGGGGCGAGGTGCTGACGTCGTTCCGCGAGCATGCGAAGGCCGCCTCCGGCCCATAGCGCCGGCGACCGCCGCTCGCACGCCGTGGCGCGGTCCGCTCAGCGCGGCAGCAGGGGGATCGAGTTCACGACGGCGCCGACGATCTGCTGGTGCGAGATGCTCCCGTCCAGGTGAAACGGAACGGCCACGTGGAGCAGCGAGCCTCCGAGCTCCAGCGTCCCGTCGACCGAATAGGGCACCGGGGCGCTGCTCGCTCCGAGCTGCGCGAGCAGGCCCATGTCGGACCAGGACACCTTCACGGGCACGTCGATCCTCGTGGTCTTCCGGGCGGGCAACGTGAGCGACTCCGGCACCATCACGGTCCCGACGTCGTGCCCGGCGACGACCACGTGTGACGAGACGTTGCTCGCGGTCAGGGCGGCCGAGTTGGGGTTCGTCGCGTCGATCGATACCGTGAGCGCCAATCCCGAGGGATCCACGCCGTCGACCGTGACCCTCTCGGGCGCGAGCGTCGGCGGCGCGGGCTTCGAGCACGCTGCGACGAGCGCAGTGGCGAGGACGAGGGCGAGGAGGAGGACGATGGATCGCACGCTCGAGCTCATCTCGACGGGGGCAGCCATGTGGATCCTTGAATGCGCACACCGGGAGGTCGGCGGCAAGCGACTCATGCTCCCGGAGCGATCCCTTGCCGCGCCGACGCGATTGAGCCCGTTCTGCCCCCGTATGCCCTGGATGCGCTTGACGTGGCGCTTTTCCACACACATGCAGCGGAGGATGTCGTGGGCGCCATTCGCGGTCGAGGAGCCGATCGCCGTCCCTCGCATCGCACGGGCTTCGCGGGCGATCGCGTACCTGGCGGCCGCGCTGGCGGTGGTGGTCGGGACGGCCGCCCTGATCGGCTGGGCCGCCGACGTCTGGTGGCTGCGGGATCCGGCGGGCGGCTTCGTGCCGGTACGGCCGAACGCCACGGTCATGTTCATCCTGGGCGGGGCGTCGGTCGGGCTCTCGGTACCGGGCACGCCCCCCTGCCGCCGGCTCGCCAAGGTGCTCGCCGCGCTCTGCGCCGCGCTGGCGCTCGCCACGCTCGCCCAGGACGTCGTGGGGCGTGACTTCGGCATCGACACGCTCCTCTTCGACGTCCCCGCGCCGAGGGCTTCGCCGCCCGGGTCGGCGGCGCTCGTGCTGACGGGCGCCGCGGTTCTCGTGCTGGACGTCCGCCCGCGCCGGGGGCCCGCCATCGCCGAGGTCCTCGCGCTCGCGGTCGGGACCATCGGATGGCTCGCGCTCGGCGGGTTTCTGTACGGAGCGACGCAGTTCTACATGTGGAGCCGTCCTGCGCAGTCGGGAGGCATTGCGATCAACGCGTCCGTCGCGATAATCGCGCTCGCGATCGGCATCGTGGCCGCCCGCCCCGGGTCGGGGGCGATGGCCCTGCTCACCAGCCGTCACGTCGCCGGCCGCGTCACCCGCACGGTGCTTCCGATCGCCCTCGCGATGCCCGTGCTGGGCTACTTCGCGGTGCTGGCGCAGCGCGCCAATCTGTACCGAGCGCCAGGCGCCACGGTCGTCGAGGTCGTGGCGGGGATGGGCGTCGGCCTCGTGATCACGCTGGCGGTCGGCTGGTCGCTCGAGCGCACGGACGCCCGGCGGCGCCGGACCGAGGCCGAGAACCGCGAGTGGAAGAGGTTCTTCGACCGCGCGACCTTCGGGGCGGTGGTCGGCACCTGCGACGGCCGGCTCTGGCGGGTGAACGAGGCGTTCGCCCGGATGCACGGCTGCACGGCGCCGGAGCTCCAGGGTCGACCCGTCGCGGACCTGTTCCCGCCGCACCGCCGCCCGGAGCTCGCCCAGGCCGTCCGGATCGCCGACGAGCGCGGGGGCTACCGGTGGGAGTCCGAGCAGGTCCGCAAGGACGGCAGCGTGTTCCCCGTCGTGGTCGACGTCTCGGTCGTGCGCGACGAGCGTGGCCGCAACCTGTACCGCGCGGCGTACGTCCAGGACATCACCCAGGAGAAGGAAGCCGAGGTCGCGCGATCGCGCCTCGCGAGCCTCGTCCAGTCCTCGGAGGACGCCATCGTCGCCAAGGCGCTCGACGGCACGGTGCTCGACTGGAACCGGGGAGCCGAGCGTGTCTACGGCTACTCCGCCGAGGAGATGGTCGGGCGGTCCATCGACGTCATCGTCCCCGGCGATCGCCGCGCCGAGCGCGAGGAGCTGTGTGCGGCGGCGCTGGCCGGGGAGGTCGTCGTCGGGGTCGAGACCGAGCGCGTTCGCAGGGACGGCCGGCGGATCCCCGTCGCGCTCACCCTGTCGCCGATCCACGACGCGGCGGGGCGCCCCATCGGGTTCTCGACCATCGAGCGCGACATCAGCCCCCTCAAGCAGCTCGAGCGCGAGCGCGAGGAGTGGGCCGCCATCGTCGCGCACGACCTGCGCCAGCCGGCCTGCGCGATCCGCCTCGCGGCCGAGATCCTCGCGCGGACCGAGGGCAGCGATGCGGCGAAGAAGGCCGTGGATCGCATCCGCAAGGCGAGCGATCGCCTGGAGCGCATGGTCAGCGACCTGCTCGACGCCTCCCGCATCGAGGCGCGGCGCCTCAGCGTCAACGCCGGGCCCGTCGATCTTCCACCGCTGGTCGCGGAAGTGATCCCGCTCGTTCCCGGGCTGGAGGGCCGGTGCCGCACCCGCTTGGCCCCGGACGCGCTCCACGTGTGGGCCGACGCCGAGCGCGTGGTCCAGGTGCTGGGCAACCTGCTGTCGAACGCGCTCAAGTACGGCGACCCGGACACGCCCGTCGAGCTGTGCGCCGAGCGCGCCGGCGAGATGGTCCGGATCAGCGTCACGAACGAGGGGCCCGGCATCGCGCCCGACGAGCTTCCGCGGCTCTTCTCACGCTTCGCCCGCACGCGCTCCGCGCAGAGCGGTCCGGCGACCGGGCTCGGGCTGGGGCTGTACATATGCCGCGGCCTCGTCGAGGCCCACGGGGGCGAGCTGTGGGCCGAGAGCATCCCGGGACAACAGACGCATTTCCGGTTCACGCTGCGCGCGGCGGCCGAAAGGGACAGCAGGGCGCACGCGCCGATGCGGCGCGCGTCGTGACCTTCGTCGTGCCGGGCCCCACCCGACCTGCGTGCCGGAGAAGCCCTGCCCCGTGGTGGATCGCCCGTCCCTCGGCCGCCGCCGGTTGACGGCGAGCTGTCGCCTGCCTGTAACGTGGAGCGGTTGCACCGCGCACGGACGCTTCGGCGAGCGCCGGTGGTCCGAGGTCTGCAGAGACTGGGCGAACGCATGGAGGAAGTCGTCGCGTACTCGACCCTCGCGCTCACCGTGACGCTCGCCGTCTCGCGCCCACGCGTCGGTCTCCGCGGCCTGCGCGTCACGCCGGGGATCGCGGCGCTGGCCGGCGTGACGGCTCTGCTCCTCGCGGGCCTTCTCGGCTTCGACGACCTGATCGCGTCGGCCCGGATTCAGTGGCGGCCGCTCCTCGCGCTCACGTGCATCATGACGATGACGGGTGTGGTCCAGGAGGTGGGCGCGTTCGACCGGCTGGCGCTGCGGATCGAGGCGAGCGCGCGCCGCACGTCCGCGACCGCGGCGTTCACGCTCGTCTTCCTCGTGTCGGTCGCGACGCCATCGCTGCTCAACAACGACGCGGCCATCCTGCTCCTCACGCCGCTCGTGGTCGCGCTCACGCGGCGTCTCTATCCGGACCGTCCCGGCGTGACGGAGGCGTTCGCCTTCGCGGTGTTCCTGGCCCCGGGCGTCGCGCCCTTCGTCGTCTCGAACCCGATGAACATGATCGTCGCGGAGTTCGCCGGCGTGAGCTTCAACGCCTACGCGCGCGTCATGGCTCCGATCGCGCTCGCGGGTGCGCTCGTCACCTACGCGGTCCTTCGGCTCCACTTCCGGCGTTCGCTCGCCGGCGCCGCGGCCGAGCGGCGCGACGTCGCGCCGGTCGCTCCTCACCCCGCCGAGCGCCCCGCCGTGCTCGTGCTGCTCGCCGTCTTCGCCGCCTACCCGATCATGGCCATGCTGGGCGGACCGACCTGGGTCGTCTCGCTCGGCGGCGCGCTCGGGTGCCTCGCGCTCGCGCGGAGGCACCGCGTCGCCCCCGCGCGCAAGCTGCTCGCCCACGTCTCGCCCGACATCCTGGTCTTCCTCTGGGGGATCTTCGTGGTCGTCCTCGGGCTGCGTCACGTCGGCGTCGTCGATCGCCTCGCCACGCTCTACGGCGCGGCGCCCGAAGGGAGCGCTCGGCAGGCCGGCCTCGTCGGCGTCGTCGCGTCGCTCGGCTCGGCGCTCGTCGACAACCACCCGATGGCGCTCCTCGGCATGATGGCGCTCGGCGGCCACGGGGGCACGCGACCGCTCCTGGCCGCGCTCGTCGGCGGCGACATCGGCCCGCGGCTGCTCCCCATCGGATCGCTCGCGGGCCTTCTCTGGATCGACCTCCTCCGCCGTGCCGGGATCGAGATCACGATCGGCAAGTTTGTCCGCCTCGGCACGCTCGTCCTCTTGCCGACGCTCACGATCTCGCTCGCCATGCTCTAGCCAGGCTCCCGGGCCGTCGCGCCGCGGACGACGACCATCTGCGCGGCCCGGCGCGGGCCCGCGCTCGCGTTGCGCCGCCCCGAGTGCCAGGTGTGGCCGTTGAACACGAGCACGCTCCCGGCCTCGCCCGTGACGACGACCTCCGACGGGTGCGTCGCGTCCGGCTGGCCGAGCTCCCGTGGGATGGGCCGCAGCAGCCGGTGGGTTCCCGGCACGACGCGCGTCGCGCCGTTGTCGCGCGTGAAGTCGTCGATCATCCAGATCGCCGTCAGCACGAAGTACGGCTCGACGCTCGCCCGCGACATCCAGTCGGCGTGCAATCCCTGCTGTCCGAACCCGGGCAGCGGGTTTCTTCCGTGCAGATCGCGCACGCGGAACGGCCGTCCGAGGACGTGGCCGGCGGCCGCCGCGACCGCCGGGTGATCGCGCAGCGCCATCCACGCTTCGTGCTCGGGCGTCTGCGGCCCCACCTCCACGTGCTGCGTCGCGTGGTCCTGCGCCGCCGCGCTCTCGAACGCGCGGCGGAGCCGCTCCACCCACGCGCGATCGAGCGCGCCGGCGACGACGGCGAAGCCTTCTCCGTCCAGTGAGGCCAGCTGAGAGGGCGAAAGCGGCGACACGGCGCGACCTCGAAGCCCACGGCGTAGCACGCGGCGCCGACAGGTTCCTCGCGCGCCTCCCCTGCGCGTATCCTCCGGCGCATGTCGGCCGAGAGACGTCACAGCTACGCGGCCCGCGTCGTGTGGACGGGCAACCGCGGGACCGGGACGAGCGACTACCGGGCCTACGCGCGTGACCACGAGATCCGTGCGGCGGGCAAGCCTCCCCTCCCCGGCTCCTCCGACCCTGCGTTTCGCGGCGACCCGGCGCGCTACAACCCGGAGGAGCTGCTCGTGGCGTCGCTCTCGGCGTGCCACATGCTCTGGTTTCTCCACCTCTGCTCGGACGCGGGGCTCATCGTGACCGCGTACGAGGACGACGCGAGCGGCACCATGGTGCAGGACGACGACGGAGGCGGCCGGTTCCGCGAGGTGGTCCTGCGGCCCCGGGTGACCGTCGAGCGCGGCGATCCGCAGCTGCTCTCGTCGCTGCACGAGCGCGCCCACGCGCTCTGCTTCATCGCCCGGTCCGTCCACTTCCCCGTCCGCTGCGAGCCGGCCCCCGTCGTGCCCTAGGATGGCCGCATGCCCGACACCACGATCCGCACCGAAGCGCGCGAGATGCCCGCGTACGTGGCGGCGCCCACGACGGCGCCCCCCTGGCCGGGCGTGGTCGTCATCCACGACGTCTTCGGCATGACGCCGCTGCTGCGCCGGCACGCCGACTGGCTCGCCGGCGAGGGGTATCTCGCCGCGGCCCCCGCCCTCTACCGCGAGGGGCGCAGGTTCGCGTGCGTGCGCGCGGTGTTCCGTGACCTCGCCGACGGCCGCGGGAAGGCGTTCGACGACGTCGAGGCGACGCGCGCGTGGCTCGCCGCGCAGCCCGGCTGCAGCGGCCGCATCGGCGTCATCGGCTTCTGCATGGGCGGCGGCTTCGCCCTCGCGCTCGCCGCGAGGCACGGCTTCTCCGCCTCGGCCCCCAACTACGGGCAGCTGCCGAAGAACGCCGAAGCGGTGCTCGAGGGCGCCTGCCCGATCGTCGCGAGCTACGGCCGGAAGGACCTCGGCCTGCTCGGCGCTGCCGGCAAGCTCGAGAAGATCCTCACGGCGAAGGGCGTGCCGCACGACGTCGAGGAGTACCCGGAGGCCGGCCACTCGTTTCTCGACGACTTCGGCCCCGCCGACGCGCCGAGGCTCCTCCAGGTCGTGATGAAGCTCACGGGCCAGGGCTACCACGAGCCGTCCGCCACCCACGCGCGCCGGCGCATCGTGGCCTTCTTCGACACGCACCTGAAGAACTAGGAGCGCGCGAAAACGTTGCCACTCGGCGCGTTCGGTGAGAAGAACCGGGCCGTTGGCATGCGCGCTCGCGTCCCGGCGCATCTTCGGCTCCCCCTCCCCGCGGCGATCGCGGTCCTCGCCGCCGCGTCCCTCGCTTCGGTCGCGCTCGGCGGCTGCAAGAAGAGGGCGGCCGACGGGCCCTCCGACGCCGCCGCATCGCTCGATCCCATCGGCGACGCGCAGGTCGTCTCGCTGGTCCCCGCCGACGCCGGCGCCGACGGCGCCGCGCCCTCGGTCACGCTCCACGCGCTCGCGTTCATCACGCAGGTGATGAGCGCGCCCGAGTGGGCGCCGCACGACCCGTCCAAGGCGAACGACGAGCGCAAGGGCGTCATCCGCCTCGGGTACCTGCGCAAGGGGGCCACCGTCGCCGCCAGACCGGAGCTCATCAAGAAGCAGAGCTGCCTCGAGGGCTGGTACGAGCTGCTCCCCGCGCCGGGCACGCCCCCCGGGACCGGCGGCTTCGTCTGCGGCAAGTACGCGACGCTCGACGCGAACGACAAGGAGCTCGCCTCGGCGCCCCACCCGCCCAGCATGGCCGGCCCGCTGCCGTACGACTACGGCCTGAACCTCGTCAACGGCGCGCCGCTCTACCGGCGGATCGCGCAGCGCCGCGAGCGCGACCAGTACGAGGCGGGGCTCGCGGTGGGGCGATCGGCACGCCACAAGGACGACGACGACGACGAGGGCTCCTCGCGCGCCGGGGCCGGCAACGGCAGCGCCGACGCGGCCTGGTACCTCGCGCACAAGGACCGGTCGCAGCTCACGATGGACGACCTCAAGGGCGAGACGGGGCTCATCGCGCTGCGCATGGTCCGCGGCTTCTACCTCGCGCTCGACACGCAGGTGCACACCCACCACGCCGGGACCTTCTGGCGCACGACCGAGGGGATGTTCGTGCCGAGGGACTTCATCCTCGTGCACCAGCCGAAGGTCGAGCTCGAGGGCGTGTGGCTGAACGCGCCCGGCGAGGCGCGGCACCTGCCGCTCGCCTGGATCACGGGCCCCCACCGCTGGAAGTACACCTTCGACGACGACGGGAAGCCGCACCGGCACGAGCAGGTCGACCGCTTCACGGTCGTGCAGCTGACCGGGCAGTCGAAGGTCGTCGACGACCGCGGCTACTGGGAGACCGCCGACGGCTGGTGGATGCGCGACGTCGACGGGAGCATCAGCCGCCCCGGTCCGCCGCCCAAGGGCCTGGCGCCCGGCGAGCGGTGGATCGACGTCAACCTCGGCCAGCAGAGCCTCGTCGCGTTCGAGGGGGACAAGCCGGTGTTCGCGACGATCGTGTCGACCGGCCGGCACGACGACGACCCGGCGAAGGACCACAGCACGCGCCCCGGCGAGTTCCGCATCCGCGAGAAGCACATCGCCGCGACGATGGACGCCGACACGGCGAGCGACGGGCCGTACTCGATCGAGGACGTGCCGTGGATCATGTACTTCGACGGCAGCACGGCGCTGCACGGCGCCTTCTGGCACTCGCGCTTCGGCCACGAGCGCAGCCACGGCTGCGTGAACATGACGCCGCACGACGCGCACGAGCTGTTCGGCTGGGTCGGCCCGGCGCTGCCCCCCGGCTGGCACGGCGTGCGCGCGACCGACGCCAACCCGGGCACGCGCGTCGTCGTGCACTACGACGGCAAGACGGCCGAGGAGTCGCGCAAGAGCTACGACGAGTCGAGGGACGCGACCGGCAAGGACGCGGGGCGGTAGCGCGGCGCGCGCCTAGCGCCAGGACAGCGTCGCGTACACGAGCGTGTGCGCGTTGTCTTGCCAGACGACGCCGAACCCCGTCGGCAAGCCGACCACGGCGGGGCCCATCAGCGGCTGCGTGCCGCCCACCGTGAACATGTGGCTGAGGACGACGGGCGGGGTCGCGTCTCGAAGGGCGTGCGCGACGAGCTGCCGCCCCCCTGACGGATCGTCCTCGGACGCGAGCGCGACGAAGCGCCCGCACCCGTCGACGGCCTGCGCGACGGGCCTCTGCGGGAACGTCCAGATGGGCGAGAACCCGTCGGCCGGCGTTCCGGCGTAGAGCACCGTCGTGCTCTTCCGATCGTTGGCGAAGAGCAGGCGATTCCCCGAGACGAGCAGCGGCCAGCTCACCGACTCCCCGGACGTCCCGTCGACGACGGTGGTCCACGGCGCCCCGTCGGACCAGCCCAGCCGGGTGATGCGTGCGGTCCCGCTTCGCAGGGCGGACGTCGAGAGCGCATACACGTCGCCGTCGTACGCGGCGAGCGACGCGGTCGGGCCCTCACCGGTGAACGCGTCGAGGGCACCCGACCCAAGGATCGTGTCGTGCGCGAGCGTGCCGTCCGCCCGGACGAGCGTCGCATGCATGAACAAGCCGGGCGACTCATCCCACCACGCGAACGCCACCCCGCCATCGACCGCGAGCGCAGCGGAGCCGGGCATGAGGTGGTACTCCGGAATCCGAGGCGGCGACGGCGGTACGACGTCCATGGCGGGGCCGATCGCGTCCCCGTTCACGTCGAAGCGCAGGAGCTTCACGACTTCCCAGCTCGCAAATACCGAGAAGCCGCTCCCGTCGAACGCCGCCGCACTGGCGAACTGCCCCGGCGCGGGCGTCCCTCCCCATTCGACTGCGGAGGACTTCAGGATGGTCGCACCCTGCCCGTCGGTACCGATGAGAAGCGCCCGGTCAGCCCAGTTGACGAAGACGCGGTCTCCCGCGGGCGTCGCCGCGATGGCCATCGGGCCCGACACCAACGGGGCCGGATTCATTGGCATGGGCGCTCCGCCGACGAGCGTCGCTCGCGCGCACTCCGGAACGTCGGACTGCGAGGGCGCAGGCTCCGCCCCGGTGCCCGGCAGCGCCGTGCGGCTGCCGCAACCCAGCGCGGCGAAGGCCACGAGCGATGCAACCGTTCGCAAACCTCGCATCCGCCCGGAGCTTGCCGCCTGCGTCCGATGGGCGCAACCGCCTCCGCGCGACGGACCGTCCGCCGCCGCGCCTCAACCCGCGGACGCGCCGCCCTCGAGGACCACCACCTCGAGCTGCGCCATCTTCTCCGGATCCGCCATCAGGTCGACGGAGACGATCCTGCCGCGGGCGATCCGGAAGTCGAACACGGCGCGCAGGCGGTCGCGCAGGATCCACACGGCGCCGGGCCTGCCGTCGACGAGCGCCAGGCGCGCTCCCTGCGCGCGACCCCTGAGGGCGTCGGCCACCGCGGACGAACCGCGCAGATCGCCGGCCGCACCCATGCGCCTGGCCGTGGCGTCGGCGCGCACGATCACGTCCGGATCGAGCACCGCCAGCAGCGCCTCGAAGTTGCCCTGCCGGGCCGCCGCGAGGAACGCGCCGACGATCTCGCGCTCGCGAAGGCGATCGACGCCCGGCGCGGCGTCCGCCCCTTGCACGCGCCGGCGCGCGCGGCTCGCGAGCTGGCGTGCGGCCTCCGGCGAGCGACCGAGGAGGCCGCCCGCCACTACGACGAGCGGGCGCTCTCGGCGCTCCTGCTGCACATCGCGCTGACCAACGTCCTCAACCGCGTGAACGTCGCGACGCGCCAGGTCGCGGGGGAGTGGAAGGGCTGACGACGCCGTCCTTCCGCGCAGGTGCGGCTACGGCGGCTGAGTAGCGCGCGACGCCGCCGAGCGGCGATCCCGGCGACGGCGACTGCGCTGGCGCAGCCCGAGCACGAGGCACGTGAAGAGGGCCGGCGCGAGGTCGAGGAGCGAGCTCGGCTCCGCGCCGACCGTGCACGACGCGCAGCCGCCCGCGCGAGGCGCCAGCGCGGGCAACGTACGGCTCGCTACCGGCCCGCTCGGCGTCGACGACGTGGACGCGCTCGCCGCGGCAGCCGGCTGCGGCGGCGCCTCCGTGTGCACCGCGATGAGCTCCGGCGGCACCGTGCTCGCCGCGACGACCACGTCCTCGCCCGCGCCCTTGGCGATCCACGTCTTGATCAGGTCGATCTCGACAGGCGTCGGCTGCGGCTTGTCGGTCGGGGGCATGTGGTCGTCGTCGCTCGGCGGAAGGTGCGCGCGCGTGTAGAGCGGGCTGTCGTCCGGCTTGCCGGGGACGATGGCGCCGCGCGCGATCATCGAGGCGGGATCGTCGACGTGCAGCCCGGAGGTCGCGCTGTCGCCCTGGTGACACTCGCCGCAGCGCCGGACGAGGATGGGGGCGACGACGTCCTGGTAGAGGTGCACGGGGGTGGTCGGGGGCAGCATCGTCGCGGCCGTGACGGCCGTCGCGGCCTTCGCGTCCGCCGCCGCCGTGGGAGCCGCCTCGGTCGACGCCGCGGCTGGCGTCTCCTCCGCGGTCGCCGCCCTCGCCGGCGGCGGGCGCCCGCGCCCCGCCGCCGCGCGCAGGCGAGCGGGCATGGCTTCCATGGCGACCGCGTCGTTCGCGCCGTGGCCGATCCACCACGCGAGCACCTCCATGTCCGCGCCCGACAGCTGCGGCTTCGCTCGCGGAGGCATGTGGTCGTCGTCGGCGATGGGCAGGTGGATGCGCCGGAGCAGCGTACCCGCCGCCGCATTGCCCGGCACGACCGCCGGCCCCTTCTCACCGCCGCGGACGAGCGCCGCGATCGAGTCGACGCGAAGGTGGCCCTTCTGCCTGGCCGCGCCGTGGCACGCGCCGCATCGCGACGCGAGCATCGGCGCGACGACCGCGCGCCACACGGTGCCGCCCGAGGGAGTGCCCTGCACGTCCGCGTGCGTCGTGGACGACGGCGCGGACGCCGCCGCCGGGTCGGTCGAATTCGACGGGGCGCCCGTCGCGGAAGGCGCGGGGGCCGCCGGCGCCGCGTCACCCGGCGCGCCCTCCGCCGCGCGCGAGAGCACGCCGCGGGCCGCCTCCGGCGCCAGCGCGTCCTTCACGCGCAGCGTCTCGGTCGCGCCCCGATCGATCCACCAGCGCACGAGCTGGATCTCGTCGGCGCTCAGCCCCGGCTTGCCGTCAGGGGGCATGCGGTCCTCGTCGCTGGGCGGCAGCGTCATGCGCGTCACGAGCGGGCTGGCGCCGCCACGCCCGAGGAGGACGACCGCGCCGTTCTCGCCGCCCTTCATGAGCGCCGCGTAGGAGTCGACGCGCAGCTTGCCCTTCACCTTGTCGGGGCCGTGGCACCCGGCGCACCTCTTCGCGAGCAGAGGCGCGATGACGTCCGCGTAGACGCGCGGCTCGGACGTCGGCTTCGGCGGCTCGGTCGCCGCCGCCTGCGCCGGCGGCTGCTCGCCTGCGAGCCGCTGGATGAACGCCGGCGCGTACCGCACGAGGTAGCCGCTCCCGTGCGTCAGCGTCCCGCCGAAGTGCGCGCCGACGGTGATGAGCGCGACGGTCGCCGCCAGCAGGACGCGATACGGCCCTCGCCGCTCGGTGCCGTCCGGCCGCCAGCGCAGCCACCACGCCGCAGAGGCCACCGCGCTCGCCAGGATGCCGCCGAGCGTGAACGCGCGGTGCATCGAGACGACCTTCTGCGGGTAGCCGCCGCCGCTCGCGAGCAGCAGCCCCAGCGTGAACGCGACGAGGGCGGTGCCGACGAAGAACGGCAGCGCGACGCTCGTCGCCGCGTCCAGCCGCGGGCGGACCCGCGGCAGGAACGACAGCGCCTCGAACGTCACGACGAGGAGCAGCGCGCCGATGGGCAGGTGCAGGGCCAGCGTGTGGAAGCGCCCGAGGAACGGGACGATGTCCGGCTGCGTCCCGTCGTGCGGCCGGATGGCGACGGCCAGCAGGGCGGCCAGCAATGCGGCGGCGCAGACGGCCACGACGGGACGGGTGGAGCCGGGCGCGGCGGACGGGCCTGTCTTCGAACGGTCCACGAGCTACGGAGCCGTTAGCATACGAACCGTTCCCGGCTCGCGTCGAGCGCACGCGCGCCGGATTCAGAAGCCGAGGCTGCCCGCCTCCTCCCGCAGCGCGTCGACGGCCTCGCGCACACGGTCCTCGTGGGTGCGGAAGCTGAGGACGGCGACGCGCAGCGTGAGCTTGCCGTGCAGGACCGTGCTCGAGAGGAAGACGCGCCTGCGGGCGTTCACGCGGCGCAACAGCTCGGCGTTGACCGCGTCGTCGCGCCCGCGGAGGCGAAACGCGACGACGCTCAGCTCCGGCGGGGCGAGCACCTCGAAGCGCGGATCGCCGGCGAGCGCGTCGTGAACGAAGCGCGCAAGGGCGAGCTTTTCCTCGAGCTGATCGCGGAACGCACCGACCCCGTGCAGCTTCAGAGGCAGCCACACGCGCAGCCCCCGGAACTCGCGCGAGAGCTCGGGCGACAGATCGGCGAAGTTGACGGCGTCGTCCTCGGACGCGACGTCGGCGAGGTACGCCGCTCCTTCCGCGTGCGCGCGGCGCAGCGCGGCCGCCTCCTTCACGAGCAGGCACCCGGTGCCGTAAGGCAAGAATAGCCCCTTGTGCGGGTCGAGCGTGATCGAGTCGCACTCCGCCACCGCGCCGAGCCTGGCCGCGGCGGACGGCGCGAGCCGGAAGAAGCCGCCGTAGGCCGCGTCGGCGTGCGCCCACAAACCGTGCGCGCGCGCGACGGCGACGACGTCCTCGAGCGGATCGACCGCCCCCGTGTTGGTCGTCCCCACGTTCGCGACGACGAGCATCGGCCGCTTGCCGCCGGCACGGTCCTCGCGCACGGCGCGCTCGAGGGCCGCGGCGTCGAGGCGGAAGCGCGCGTCGGTCGGGACGGCGCGCACGGCGCTGCGCGGAAAGCCCGCGAAGCGCGCCGCCTTGTGCACCGAGTGGTGCGTCTGCTCCGAGGCGTAGATCGTCGCGTTCGCGAGGTCCTCGCCGCACACCGCCTCGCGCGCCGTCACGATGGCGAGCAGGTTCGACATGGACCCGCCCGACGTGAGCACGCCGCCGGATGACTCGCCGTAGCCCATCATCGAGGCGAGCCAGCGAACGGTCGTCGCCTCGATCTCGGCGAGCACCGGCGCCGCCTTCGCCACGCCGACGTACCGGTTGGTCGCCAGCGCGACGTAGTCGGCGAGTGCCGCCGCGTACACGCCGCCGCCGGGGATGAAGGCGAGATAGCCCGGGCCCGCGGTGTTGAACGACTTGGCGACGGCGGGCGCGAGCCGCTCGAGGAGCGCGCCCAACGGCTCCCCGCGCTCGGGCGGCGGCTCGCGAAACCCGGCGCGCAGCGCCCGCGCGTCGTCGGTGTCGCTCGCCGGCTGCTCGCCGAGCGACCCCAGGTGCTGGCGCACGAAGGCCACGCACGCTCGCGTCATCTCGTCGAAGCGGTCGAGGTCCGGCTCGAGGGGTCGAGAGGTCATCGGCCCTCGTGGCGCCGTCGCGGGCGGCGCACCAGCTCGCCCTGGCAATTCGGGCACGGGCGCGCGCCGTCCTGGGCGCAGCGCGGACAGAACGTGCACTCGTAGCTGCAGATGAACGCGGGGGCGTCGGCGGCGAGCGGCGCGCTGCAGCCCTCGCAGGTCGGTTTCATCGCGAGCGGCATCGGCCGATCCTGAGCACGCGAATCGAGCGGGTGGGAGGGAGCTCGTGGAGCTTCATCGCGGTCAGACTATAGGCCCGGAACGGACGGCGCTCACCCGGCCGCGTCGCGCCAGCGCGCACGTCGCCTCGCGCGCAGCGTCTCGACGACCTCCGCCAGCGTCGGGTCGTCGCGGCGGCGATGGTCGAGGCGCATGCCTTTGAGGGTGTTGCAGCGTGCGCACGCGAGCGCGAGGTTCTCGACGTCGTCGGTGCCGCCGTGGTTTCGCGGCACGATGTGCTCGATCGTCGCCGCCCCGTGCGTCTCGCCGTCGAGGCCGACGACGAGCCGCGCCTGGCAATGGATGCACTTGCCCACCCACGCCGGCTCCCCGCGGACGAGCGCGCGCTCGAACGTCGCGTCGGTCGCCACGATGGCGAGGACGGTGCGACGGCGGCGGGCGGTGGACATGGCCGCCATCATCTCGCACATTGGTGGCTGGCGCCGCCTTGGCTCGGCGATGGGTGGGAGAGGTCGGGACATGAGATCGAAGCTCTTTGCGGTTGCCGCGGTGATCGTGCTGGCCGCGTGCGGAGGCGTCACCGCGACCGGCGGGAACGACGGCGGCGCGGGCGGCGGCGGCGGAAGCGGGTCCAGCTCGGGGTCGAGCGGCGGCAGCAGCGGCGCGTCGTCCTCGAGCGGCGCGTCGTCGTCGAGCAGCAGCTCCTCGGGCGGGAGCTCCTCGAGCAGCGGGGCCTCGTCGAGCAGCAGCGGCTCCAGCTCCGGAGGCTCGAGCGGCTCGAGCGGGGGCGGCGGCCCGGGCCCTTGCCCCGCGTCGCCGTCGTCGGGCACCTCGTGCTCGCCCGTCGGCCTCACGTGCGAGTACGGCCACGATCCGAACCCGTCGTGCAACACGATCGTGGTCTGCACTCAGAGTGGCTGGTCGGATCCGCAGACGGGCGTCTGCCCGATGGGCACGTGCCCGGCGACCTACTTCAGCGTGCCGCAGGGCCAGGCGTGCATGCCCGACGGTCTCGATTGCGCGTACGCGCAGGGCCAGTGCGACTGCGCGCCGCCCCCCGGCCCCACGGGAGGGCCGGGCGGAGCCGTGTGGCAGTGCTTCCAGCCGACCGGCTGCCCCGAGCCGCGGCCGCGCCTCGGAAGCGCCTGCTCGCAGCCAAACCTCACGTGCAATTACGGCGCGTGCTCCGGAGGCATGGCGGTGGTGTGCAGCGGCAGCGGCTACTGGCAGGCGGCGATGGTGCCCTGTCCGGTGTAGGGCGCCCAAGCCCCTTGCGCCCGCCCTCCTCGGAGGCGACACAGCTCGCATGACGGACGCGATGCCCCCGGTCGTCGGACCCGCCTCGTGGGGCGCGGCCGCGGTCGCCGCGGTGCTCTCACCGATCCCGCTCGCCGACGAGGTCGTCCTGTTCCCCGCCCTGCTCGGCGTCGGCGCCGCCGTCGGGCGCGCGCGCGGCTTGCCACTGCGCGCGCTGCCCTGGGGCGCGTTCGCCGCGACTGCCGCGATCGGCTTGGCGGCTCGAGCGGGGATCAACCTCGCCGTGTCGTACTTGCCCGGCATCGCCGCCGTCGCGAACGCGACCACGGCGTACGCGCTCACGCACGCGTTCGGAGCGTGGGCGCACGCGGCGTGCATCGATCCGTCGCGCGCCCGGCCGCCGAGCTATTCGGACCTGGCCGACGCGATCCGGTCGGGGTGGCGCGCCGCGCGCGCCCCGGCGTGAGCGCCAGGGGCGCTCCCCCCCGCGGCCGGTCACACGCTCGACGTCCGTTGGCCCGACGGGCCGCTCTCGCGCTCGACGTCGATGTCCCGCCCCCGGGCGCGGCGGTCGCGCAGCATGCGGAACACGACGTACGCCGCCACGGCCGCGACGGCCGCCTCGGTCGCGCCCCACACCGCTCCCGCCGCGAGCACGGCGGCTCCGGCGACCGCAGCGCCGATCCCCGGCTTGTTGAGCGCTCGCTTGGCCGTCTTCGCCACGTCGCGCGCCTCGCGGCGCAGCTCGTCGACGACCTCCGCCGCGTGAGCTCGATGCGGCGCCTCGGCGGCGGGCCGGTTCGCGTCCCCACCCGTGGTCTGTCTGTCGACCTCTTGTACCTGGTCCGGCATGCCGTCCTCCATCCCTCCTCGCGCAAGCAATCGCCACGCTAGAAGGGCGCCGCCGCGGCTCCGAGGGATCCCGCAGCCGTGCCAGGCGCGGGCATGGTCGCCGCATTTCGCCACGCCGGTCGTGCGATGTCTCGACACCACCGACAAGGTCGCGCCCTCTCCGGCGCGCGACCGTCACTCGACCGCCACTCGCCTGCGGCTTGCATGGACGCGCTGTCACGCCGATCCGCGCGGCGTGCGGGAGACGTGGCGATGAAGAGTACGGTGGCATTCTCGGCGGGCTTCGCGGCGGGCTGGATCGCGCGCAGCGCCGTCCACTCGTCGCGCGACGCGGCCGTGTCGCTGCTCGCGTTCTGCATCGACGCGGTCGAACGCGTCCGCCGCATCGTGGCCATCGAACGCGAGCGTTTCGAGGATCTGATCGCGGAGGCTCGCGTGCGGGCGCAGGACCGCGGCGCCGCGAGCGAGCCGCCCCTCGATCCGCCGCTGGAACGCGCCGCATGAACGAGGACGGGCGACGCTCCCTGATCGTCGCGCACCACCACCCGGGTCGCCTGCGCGTCCGCGCGCGGGCGCTCGAGGGCGATGCGCAGCTGCGCCGCGTCGCGTGCGCCGCGATCGCCGGCCTCGAGGGGGTGCGGAGCGCGCGCGACACCGAGACCGGCAGCGTCCTCGTCGAATACGAGCCCGAGCGCGTCGACGCCGGCGCGCTTCTCGCGGCGATCGCGGAAGCGACGGCGCTCACGATCGCGCTGCCGGAGCCCCGGAGCCGGCCGGCGGGTGCGACGGCGCACGAGGTGTTCGAGGCAGCGCGCGCGCTCGACCGGCACGTGGCGCGGTGGACCGGCGGGCGCGTCGACCTGCGGGTGGCCGTGCCGGCGACGCTCGGCGTGGCGTCGGTCGCCTCGCTGCTGCTCAGCGGGCATGCACGCACGCCGCGCTGGGACAACCTCCTCTACTGGGGCTTCACGCTGTTCCACACGCTCAACGAGCGCGCCAGGCGCGCGGAGAGGGATGACCGCGGGGCCGGGTGAGCCGCGGGCGGCGCGCGCGCGCGACAGGGATCGGGTGCTCGTCGCCCTGCGCAGCCGCGATCGCGCGGCGGCCACTGCCCGGCGAGCCGCGCGAGCGCAGGAGCCCGCGGTCGGCGTCGTCCACCACCTGCCCGGCCGCGTGCGACTGCGGCTCGCGGGCGCGACCGCCGGCGATGCCGCGAGGCTCGCGGCCTACCTGCGCGAGCAGCCCGGCGTCTCGGACGCCGTCGCGCGCCTCGAGAGCGCGTCGGTGCTCGTCCGCTTCGACGCGGCCCTCACGTCGGCGGACGCGGTCGTCGCCCTGGCGAGGCGCTCCGGACGCGCGCTCTGGCCCGAGGTGACGGCGCCGCCCGAGGGCGGCCTCGCGCCCGCCGAGGTGAGCGTGCTGAACACGATGGTGCTCGCGGCGACGCTCGCCGAGGCGCTGCCGGCGCCGCTGCTCGCCGCCGCGGTGGCGGCGACGGCGCTCCCCTCCGCGCGCCGGGCGCTCCGCGCCGTGGCGGAGCGGCGCCTGTCGGTCGACGTTCTGGACGTGGCGGCCATCGTCTCGTCGATCGCGACCGGACGGTACGCGAACGCCTCGCTGATGACGTGGCTGCTCGGCGTGGGCGACCTGGTGCTCGACCGCACCGCCGACCGGGCGCGCGCGGCGATCTCGCGTCTGATGCAGCTCGACGTGTCGGACGCCTGGCGGCTCGAAGGCGGCGGCACGAGGCGCGTGCCACCCCACCGGCTCGCCGTCGGCGATCGCATCGTCGTCTACCCCGGCGCGCGCGTCGCGGCCGACGGCATCATCGTGGAGGGCGAGGCGAGCGTCGACGAGAAGGCGCTGACGGGCGAGTCGCTGCCGCGCACGCGCTCGGTCGGCGATCGCGTGCTCGCGGCGACCGTCGTCGTCGACGGGCAGATCGTCGTGCAGGTCGACCGCGTGGGCACCAGCACCACGGCGGCGCGCATCGTCAGCATCCTGCAGGGCGCCGGCTCCAAGCCGATGACGCTGCAGCGCAGCGTCGAGGCCGTGGCCGACCGCCTGGTCGCCCCCACCTTCGCGCTCGCGATCGCGGCGGGCGCCCTGACCGGGCAAGTCGACCGGACGACCAGCGTGCTCACCACCGACTTCGGGACGGGCGTCCGCGTCACCGTCCCGCTGGCGGCGCTCTCGGCGATGATGCTGGCCGCGCGCGAGGGCGTGCTCGTCAAGGGGGCGCAGTACCTGGAGCGTCTGGCGCGCGCCGACACGGTGGTGTTCGACAAGACGGGGACGCTCACGCGCGGCGAGCCCGAGGTGCTCGACGTCACCCCGCTCGGGACGTGGCCGATCGAGGCGGCGATCGCGTTCGCGGCCGCGGCCGAGGCGCACCATCGGCACCCGGTCGCCGTGTCGATCCGCCGCCACGCCGAGCGCCTCGGCGCCGTCGTGCCCGCCCGCGTGCGTCAGGAGCGCTACTCCATCGGCAAGGGGGTGCGAGCCGTCGTGGACGGGTGCGTGGTGATCGTCGGACGCCGGCAGTTGCTTCGCGAGCACGGGATTGACACGGCTGCGACGGCGCCGGTGCGCGCGCGCCATCGCGTGCTCGGGGCCTCGTCGCTGTTCGTGGCCGTCGACGGCCGGCTGCAGGCGGCGATCGGCTACGCCGATCGACCGCGCGCCGAGAGCGCCGCCGTCGTCCGTGCGCTGCGCGCCGGCGGCCGCCGCGAGGTCATCCTCATGTCCGGCGACATGCGCCGAACCGCGGACGCGATCGGCGCGAGCCTCGGGCTCGATCGCGTCATGGCCGAGCTCCTGCCCGAGGACAAGGCGGCCAGCATCCGCGCGCTGCAGCGCGCGGGCAGGATCGTGGCCATGGTCGGCGACGGGATCAACGACGCGCCCGCGCTGGCGCTCGCCGACGTGGGCATCTCGCTGCACGGGGGAGCGGACGTCGCGCTCGAGACGGCCGACGTCGTGCTGCTCGACGGCGGCCTCGCGGCGCTGCCGCGCGCGTTCGCGATCGCCGAACGCGCGATGCGCAGCGTGCGCCTCGGCCTGCTCTCGGTGCTCGGCCCCAACGCGGTGGCCATCGTGCTCGGCGCGCTCGGCCTGCTGCCGCCGGCGCTCGCCACGGCCATCAACAACGGCTCGACGATCGTCGGCGCGTTGGCCGGCGCCGCGCCGCTCCTGCTCGCGCCAGGCTCGCGCGCCGCGCCGCTCAGCGCCGCATCCGCGCGTCGAGCCCGAACGGGCGCGCCGCGCCGACGGTGACCGACGCGAAGTCGGCGTGCATCGGGTTGAGCAGCGCGGTCTCCTCCTCCGGCTCGTCGATGACGGCCGACGGCACGCGCAGCGCGACCGAGGTGGCGGCTCGAACCCAGCGCGTGCCGATGTCGCGCAGCGCGTCGGGCCCGGGCCACGAGCGCCAGCCGGCCGGGAGCGTCGCCGGATCGACGCGGCGGCGCGCGAGCCGGTCGGGCAGGTCGGCGGGGATGGCGACCAGGTCGTCCGGCAGATCGTCGGCGTCGACGTTCACGAACGTCTCGAGCGCGGCGAGCGCCAGGGTCATCGACGTGTAGACGCGCCCTGCTCGACGCGCGTGAGCACGTCGTCGACCGCCTCGGCGCCGACGTCGGTGTCGAGCAGGCTCAGAGGCGAGGCGCCGCCGAGCGCGCGATTGTCCTTGCGCATCCAGCGGCGCGCCTTCTCGACCGACCCAAGCACCTCGATGGCGAGCGCCAGGGTGCGCGCCATCCGCAGCACGCGCTCGGACGCCGGCCGAGCGGCGCCGTCACCTGAACCACGTCCTCGGGGGCGGGATGTAGATGCCTCCCGGCCCGCTCTTGTGGTGCGCGTGCCCCGACGGCGCGGCGCGCTGGGCGGCGGAATCGGTGGGGCGGCTCGTCGGCGCCTCGGGATCGGGCGGCAGCGGCAGCTCCGGCGGCGAGGGCGAGCCCGACGCCGACGGCTGCGGCGCCGTCGACAGCCACTCGGCGGGCGGCTCGATCGGCTCCGCAGAGGCGCTCGGCGCGCCCGACGCGCGGGAGCGGCCGGACGCGCTCATCGCGACGATCGTCGTCGTCACCCCGACCGCGAGCGCGGCCGCCGCGACCGCCACCAGCGTTCGGTGGCGCCGATCGAGCCTGCGCCAGATCTCGCGCACCTCGCCGATCCCGCGCCGGGCGACGGCGGGCCGCGGCCCCGCCGGCGCGCTCGGCGGCGCGACGGCGAGCGCGTGCCGCCGCGGGTCGAGCGCCCTCGACGCCTCCACGATGGCCGCGGCAAGCTGCTCGGCCGTCTGGAATCGCAGCGCGGGATCGGCCATGAGCAGCTTGCGCGCGATCTCGCAGGGCCACGGTCCCACGCGCGCGGCGACGTCCGGCGGCAGCGCCGGCGGCTCCGCGCTCAGCACGCGTTCGCGCAGCACGGTGACGGCGCCGCCACGGAAAGGCCGCTCCCCCGTCAACATCTCGAACAGGATGATGCCGAGCGCGTACAGATCCGCCCTCGCGTCGACCGCCTGTCCGAGCGCCTGCTCGGGCGACATGTAATCGGGCGTACCGAAGACCTCGCCGACGCGCGTGAGCGGCTGCGCGCCGGTCGGCTGCCCGGTCGTCGCGAACGGATCGACGCGCGCGATGCCGAAGTCGAGCACCTTGACGAAGTCCGGATCACCGTCGCGGTCGACGAGCATCACGTTCTCGGGCTTGAGGTCTCGGTGCACGACGCCCCTGGCGTGCGCCGCGCCGACGCCCTCGGCGATGCCGTGCAGGATGCGCAGCGCGCGCGCCACCTCGAGGGGTCCCTGGTCGAGCTGCGTGCGCAGGGTGCGCCCCGTCACCAGCTCGAGCACGAGGAAGAACGACCCATCCGGCAGCCGCCCGAAGTCGGTGGCGGCGGCGACGTGAGGGTGCTCGATGTGGCTGGCGGCGATCGCCTCGCGCTCGAAGCGCGCGACGATCTCGGCGCTGTCGCAGAAGTCCGCGTGCAGCACCTTGACCGCGACCGACTTGCGCAGGTGCGTGTGCTCGGCGCGGTACACCGCACCCATGCCCCCCTCGCCCAGCAACTCGACGATGGCGTACCGGTCCGACAGCAGCGTCCCCGGCGACAGGCGAGGCGCCTGCGAGGCGGGCGTCGCGTCGCCCGACGGTGACGTGGCCGCCCGCGTGGGTGGGTGATTCGGGACCGGCATGGCCGACGCCAGCCGAAATGTATCACGGGCTGTCGTCGCCGCAGACCTGGAAGGCCTTCTCGCTCGCGGCGCGCGCTCGAGCGAGCGCGTCGTTCTTGGGATCGTCCTTCACGTTCTTGACGGCGTCGCGCGCCGCGGGGCCGCCCGTGATGACGCTGTCGCGCGCCGCCTGGGCGGTACGCACGCCGGCGGCGGCGACCCAGTAGCAGACCTGTCTCTTCTTCTCGCTCCACGAATCGGCGCACGCGGCCTGCGCCGGCGCGGCGAGGGCCTTGGCCTTGGTCAGCGCGTCCTGCCAGGCGTGGTAGGCGGCGACCTTGGCGACCGCACACTCCGGTGAGTCGTGCTCGGCCGAGGCGGCCATGCCGGCGTCGACGTCGGCGCTCGGGGCGTCGGCGGACGCCACGGCCCCCGCGTCTCCGAGGCCGAGCGCCGTCTCGACGCGGCCGACGCGCTTCTCGAGCGCGCCCACACGCGCGCTGGCGCGGCAGCCACGCGCGGCGCCCCCGATCGACACGACGAGCAGGAGCCCGAGCACCACGCCACCGGCGGCGGCGATCAAGGCCATGCGAGGCGGCGGCATCGGGCGTCATCGTACCGATTTGGGCGGCGCCGGCGCAATTTCGGGCCGGCTCGGCGCCGTTCGCGCTACGAGAGGGGCACGCGGCGGGGTGAGAGGTCGGACGGCGGCTTGAACGGGGACAGCGAGCGCTCGGCGAGGCGCACGGCGCTCGCCATCGTGCCGGGCGTGCTGCTGGCGGGCGTCGCCGGTGGCGTCGCCTTTCCGATCCTGCCCATCGCGGGCGTGCGCGCCGGGCTCCCCCTGCCCTTCATCGGGGCCATCCTGGCCGCCAACCGGGCGACGCGCGTCGTGGCCAGCCCCCTGGTCGGCGCGATGGCCGACCGCTTCGGCGGACGGCGCATGCTGCTCGCGGGATTGGCGGTGCAGGTGGTCGTCATGCTCCTCTACGCGCTCGGCATCACGACCGGGCACCCCGGCCCATTCTTCCTCGGCGGACGCCTGCTGCACGGGCCCGGCTCGGCGGGGATCTTCGTGGCCGCGCAGGCGCTCGCGATCCACGCCGGAGGACGCGCGCACGGCGGCCGGACGGCGGGCATCGTGCGCGCCGCCATGGGCATCGGCGTGCCGCTCGGGCTCGTGGCCGGCGGCCTGTTTTCCGATCGATGGGGCGACGCGGCGACGTTCGACGTGGCGATGGCCGCCATGGCGTGCGCGTGGGTCGTCGCGCTCGGACTGGTTCCCGACCTGCGCGTGCCGGTCCGCCACGCCGCCTCGCTGCGCGACGTGCTGCGCGCGATGGCCGACGGCCGACTGCTCGCCGTCGGCGTCCTGAACTTCGCCGCGTCCTTCGCCGCGCAAGGAATGGTGCTCACCACGCTGGCGCTCGTCGTCCGCGAGCGGCACGTCGCGCTGCTCGGCCTGGGCGACCGCGGGAGCTCGGGGCTTCTGATGGGACTCATGATCATCGTCGAGGCGTCCGTGATGCCGGTGGCGGGTCGCCTGGGCGATCGGGTTCACGCCCACGCGCGCATCGCGCTCGGCGGCATGATCGGCCTGGTCCCCGCGCTCGTCGTCGTGGCGCTGGCGGGGAATGCGACGCACCTCGCGATCGGCCTCGCGTGCATCGGTCTGGCATCGGGCGCGCTCGGCCCCTCGCTGCTCGCCCTGGTCGCGGAGATGACGCCGTACGAGCGGCGCGGCATGGCCGTCGGCGTGCTGCAGCTCTGCGGCGATGTCGGCGGGACCCTCGGGCCGCTGGTGGGAACGGCGCTGTTCGCGGGCAGCACACGCACGCCGTACCTCGTCAGCGCGGCGCTGCTCGCGTCGTTCGTTCCCTTCGCGGTCCGGCTCGCGCGCCGCGAGTCCGCAGCCCACTGAGGCGAGGTCCCCCCTTGCGCCGAGCGCCTGCCGGCGGTGCCCCTCAGCCGCGTCCCGCCCCGCGCTTCGACTTGCGCGTGCGCGTGGAGAACGCCGCCATCTTCCCCGAGCCGACCAGCTTTCGCAGCTGGTGCTCCATCTCGCGCGCGAAGAAGAGGCGCACCGACTCGATGCCGCTCGACCGGAACGCCTCGAACAGCTTGCCCGGGTCGGCCGCCTCGAGGTGCCCGCCCTTGGCGCGCGACACGAAGTAGTCGACCAGGTCGGCGACGACCCGGCCGATGTGCTTGCGCAGGATGGCCGCGGCGCCGGCGGCGGTGTCCAAATCGACGCCCACCGCCTCGAGGCGCATCGCGACAGCCAGCAGCGCGGGGCTCGCCAGCAGGTAGACGTCCCCGCGGCGCTCGACCAGACCGGCGCGCGTCAGCTCCGCGATGAGCCCGGGGCGTCGCACGCCCGCCAGCTCGTAGAGCTCGGCCTCGGTGACCGAGCGCGGTTGGTCGTGGATCCACGGGGCGTGCATCTGCTCCTCGATGCCGAGCCACTCCCCCAGATCGAGCTCGCCGCGGTCGATGCGCTTCATCAGGTCGGCGATGGCGTCGATGCGAAGCCCCCGGTCCTGCAACTGCGCGATGAGCTTGAGGCGTTCGACGTGCGCCGGGCCGTAGTACGCGACGCGCCCGCGGATCTCCGGCGGCATGAGCGCGCCGCGCGACTGGTAGAAACGGATCGTGCGGCTCGGTACGCGCGTGGCCGACGCGAGCTCGTCGATGGTGTACGACGCCTCGGCGCTCTCGATCGCGACGGGCGGCTCGGACCTGGTCATCGCCTCCATCGTAATCGCACCGGCGGTCATGCCGTCACCGTCCGCGCGGGCCGCGCGCCGGGCAGCGCGAGGCGGACGATCTTGCGCACGGTCGTGCCGAACTGCCGGCCGAGCGATCCGGTGTTGTACGGCAGCCCGTGGCGCTCGCAGATCGCGCGCACGCGCGGCGCCACCTCGGGGTAGCGGTGGCTCGGCATGTCGGGGAACAGGTGGTGCTCGATCTGGTGGCTCAGGTTGCCGCTCATGACGTGGAACAGCGGGCCGCCCTCGATGTTGCACGACCCCAGGATCTGCCGCACCTGCCAGCGCGCGCGCGTCTCGCCGCGCAGGTCGTCCTCGGTGAACACGTGAGCGCCGTCGGGGAAGTGGCCGCAGAAGATGATGACGAACGACCACACGTTGCGGATCAGGTTCGCCGTCGCGTTCGCGGCGATCACCCAGTAGAAGAACGGGCCCGCGAGCAGCGGCCAGAGCACGTAGTCCTTCGCGAGCTGGCGGCCGGCCTTGCGCGCGATGCCGCGCAGGCGCGGCGCGTTCTCGGCGAGCGGCCTGTCCCGGTCGACGTCGTGCAGCGCGACGCCCCACTGGAAGAGCAACCCGAGCACCACGGCGTACGCGGGCTGCAGCAGGTGCGCCGGTTGCCACGGCTGCTCCTCGCTGATGCGCAGGATCTCGTAGCCGACGTCACGGTCCTTGCCGAGGACGTTGGTCCAGGCGTGGTGCACGACGTTGTGCGAGTGCTTCCACTGGTCGGCCGGACAGACGTTGTCCCACTCCCAGGTCGTGGAGGAGATCTCCGGGTCGCGCATCCAGTCCCACTGGCCGTGCATGACGTTGTGGCCGATCTCCATGTTCTCGAGGATCTTGGCCACCCCGAGCATCAGCGCGCCGGCGCCGAGCACCAGGAAGAAGACGGGGCCGAAGGGCAGGAGCGCGAGGCTGGCGAAGATGACCAGGCGCGCCGCGAGGGCCAGGGCGCGCTGCGTGCGGATCAGGCGCTGGATGTAGCGGCGGTCACGCTCGCCGAGGCTCGCCTTGACCTCGGCCTGGACGGCGTCGAGCTCGCGGCCGATCGCCTCGATTCGTGTGTCGTCGAGCATGGGCATCATGGGGTCCTCCTACAGATCGAGCTCGATCGGGCCGGCGGCCGCGCAGACGCACGGCTGGATGCGCGCGCCCGGGTCGTCGATCAGCTGCCCGGTGCGCAGGTCGCGGGCGCAGCCCGAGACCATCGTCGCGTCGCACGTGTGGCACACGCCCATGCGGCACCCGTGCGGCACGTCGACGCCGGCGCGCTCGGCGGCGTGCAGCAGCGGCGTCGCGCCATCGGCCTCGAAGTCGACGCCGGTCACGCGAAGGCGGACGCGCGCCCTGGCGGTCGCCGGGCGCGGCGGGGCGGTCGGCGCCTGGAAGCGTGCCTGGAAACGCTCGATGTGCAGACGGCTGGCCAGGCCGGCGGCGTCGAAGTGCTCCGTGACGGCGTCGAGCAGCGCGGCGGGGCCGCACGCCCAGGCGTCACGATCGCGCCAGTCCGGGCAGAGCGCTTCGAGCTGCGCGGGCGCGAAGTGCGGATCGCCCCGCCTTCCGTCGCGCGTGTGGACGACAATCAGGCGGTACGTGGGGTGCGCGGCCGCGAGGGCGCGCAGCTCCTCGCCGAAGATGACGTCGCGGGCGCTCGGCGCGTAGTGCACGTGGGCGACGTCGCCCAGCGTTCCGCGGGCGGCGAGCGTGCGCAGCATGCTCATGACGGGCGTGATGCCGCTGCCCGCCGTCACGAGCAGGGGACGCACCGGCACGGCCTCCGGGAGCACGAAATCGCCGCGGGGCAGGCTGAGGGTCACCACGTCGCCCGGCCGGGCGTCGTGGACGAGCGCGCGCGAGACTCGCCCGCCCCGTATCGCCTTGACGGTGATCTCGATGCAGCCGTCGGCGCGGTCGGGACTAGACGCGATCGAGTAGGTGCGGGTGGCGAAGCGCCCTCCGATGGCGACCGAGACGTGCGCGTGCTGACCTGCGCGGTGCGCGCGCCAGCGGCGCCCGGGGCGCAAGGTCAGCGTGCGGGTGTCCGGCGTCTCGTAGCGGACGGAGACGACGCGGGCCTGCAGCGAGTGCGTCGCCCACAGCGGGTTGACGAGGGCGAGGTAGTGCGATGGGGCGAGCGGCGTGGCCATCAGGCCCGCCACGTCGGCGAGGCGCGACCAGACCGGTCGCGGCGCGTGGGGTGTCACGGGGTCCTCCCTTGGAAGCATCGGCGCACCTCTGCGCGCCGTGATGTCACCATTATGAGTGTGACACCGAGCACTGTCAAGGTTGGGGCGCGCGCGCGAAGAACGAAGGAACGAAAGAAGGGACCGGGCGCGTCGTCCGGTGACCAGCGGCGCATCCCGGTCCCCTGGGTCGGCGCTTGCCAGGTCGAAGCCGCTCGACGCCCGATGGCCTCGGCCGTGTCCGCGCCTGACGCAGGTCGGCGAACGCCTGGAGCTCGCTCACCACTTGCGCCGGCGTGAACGTGCCACTCACGACAATCAGCTGTCCGATCGTCGAGAGGTGGTTGTTCATCCCTGCGGGCGAGCGGCTCGGTGACGTCGCGCGCCGCCTCCCTCGCTCGCCGCAACTCGTTTGGGCTGCTTGATGATGGGTGACTCCCAACTCGGGGGAGAGCACAATCATCCATCATGCGACACGGCTTCGCGGCGTTCGCCACCGTCCTCACGACGGCGTGCGCCTGGAGGCGATGATGAAGAGCATCGAGCAGCTCTGGCGCGATCCGCCGGGGCGCCGGAACGCGGGCGCGGCATTGGAGGGTGCGCCGGCTCCACCACGTTCTCGGGCCCGGAGACCTCGCCAGCGTGCGCGTCGTCGTGGCGGCCCTGGAGCGCGAGCGGTGAGGCGCGCCGGGGCGAACACGCCGTCATTGCTCCACGCCGTCGCGTGCGCCGCCAGCGCCTGGCTGGGCTGCGCGCCCCCCGCGACGCCGCACCCGGCCCGGCCCGACCTCACGCCTGCGCGGCCGGGCGCAGGCGAGTCGTGTGCGAGCGCGAAGGATCCGCTGCACCCTGTCATCGTCGAGTGGCCCGCCACCAGCCGCGCGGACCTGCAGGCCTCGGCGGACCAGGGACCGGTCGTCGTCAGCTACGGCGGATGCGCGCTGAAAGTGCTCACCGGTTGCCGTGCCGGGTCGCCCGGCAGCTACCGGCTCGATCCGACGACGCCCAGCGAACAGCGCTTCGAGATCCACAGCACCCGAGACCTCTACGCCGATCTTCCGCTCGGCGTGGTCAGCCTGCGCGGAAGCCTCGAGGAGGGCACCTCCCTGACGCTCACCTACGCGACGGTCGGCGCGCGTGTGCTCGAGCGGCCGCCTGCGGTGCTCCAGGGCGACTGCGCCGGCGCCACCCACTACGTGGACTCGATGCTGCTCGGCGCCTTCAGCCTGGTGTCGCACGCGGCCGTGGAGGGCAAGGGCAGCGGCGACCTGCTCGTCGCGCGCGTGGGTGGCGCCGAGAAGACCGTCGAGCAGATCAGCGGCTCGTCCGGCGACGTGGCGTCGTGCAAGGAGCGAGGGCTGAGCGCGGGGTCGGTCTGCCAGGCGGTCCTGGAGCTGTCGCTCCGGCCGCTGCAACTCGTCGGCGGCAAGGTCGCCGCAGCGGGCTTCGGTCTCGGGCTAGCGCCGCCGGAGAAGGTGCCCGCCATCTCGCCCCTGTCGATGCCGCCCTGGGTCGGCGACTTCGCGCAGGTGGACGCCACCCTGCTGGAGTTGCTGCAGGGGGCGCTCGAAGCCGAGAAGGATCCCGGCCTGGCGGGCGCCGGCAAGGCGGAGGCGTGGGACCGACTGGCGCACTACGCGTCTGGCCGCCCGTACGCGGCGAGCGCAGCCGCCCGCCGCGACGAATGGCTCCGGGAAGATCGCGCACAGCGGGCGCGCGACGCGCAGATCGTCTCGGTGTGTCCGCGCTACCGGGCCGACCTCGGCAAGCTCGAGAGGCTGAGGCGACTCACTCCCGACGTGCTCGACCCGAGCGTCAGGGGCGCGTACGAGCGCGAATTCGAGATGGCCTACCGGCCCTGGCCCGAGCTGGCGCGTTGCTCGCAGCTGGAAGCGGCGGCCATCTCCGACGCGGCCTGGCCCGCGCTCCACGGCGCCGACGACGGAATGGTGCGCGTGCGCGGTGGGACCTTCGACATGGGAAGCTCGACGCCCGGCGATCACGCGAGCCCGGTGCACACCGTCACCGTCGCCGACTTCCAGCTCGACGTCACGGAGGTGACCGTGGAGCAGTACGCGCGCTGCCAGCGGGCGGGTGCGTGCACCCAGCGCGGCTCCGATTTCGCGTCCGACATCTCGAGGTGCAACGACACGCACCCGCTGCATCCGTACTCGGTTCGAGGCGGCGAGCTGACGGATCAGGCTCCCGCCAATTGCGTGACCTTCGCGCAGGCCGAGGCCTTCTGCCACTGGGCGGGCAAGCGCCTTCCGACCGAGGAGGAGTGGGAGTACGCGGCACGCGGCACCGGCGGGCGCACGTATCCCTGGGGCGAGTGGGGGAAGGACTCGGACGGCAACTCCTTCTTTCCCATCCACTACTGCGCGAACGCGTCGGCGACGATCGGCTACCGCGCGGGCAGCTACGCCTCGAACGCCTCGCCATTCGGAGTCCGCGACATGGCCGGAAGCGTCTGGGAGTGGACCACGAGCCTCTACGCGGACGCGTACGGCGCGCCGCCCAAACGGCAGGAGCGCGTCATGCGCGGCGGCGGAGACGACGACTGCAGCGAATACGACGCGGCCTACCGGCTCGGGCGCCATCAGGATAGTGCGGACAGCAGCACTGGAATGCGGTGCGCGCGATGAAGCACCGCTTGCTCCTGCTGGGCGCGATCGCGTCTGTGGCGCCGCTGGCGTGGGCATGCGCCCCGCCGGAGCTCGGAGCGACACCAGCCAGAGTGCAGGCAGCGACGGGCTCGCACGGGTGCGACGCCGTCAAGGATCCGCTGCACCCCTTCATCATCGACTGGGAGGCCACGAGCCGCGCCCGTCTCGAGGCGGCCGCCGAGATCGGCCCGGTCATCGTTCACTACGAAGGGTGCGCCCTGAAGGTCCTGTCCGAGTGCCACGTGAAGGAAGCCGCCCGGTACGAGACGATCCGCACGACGCCCGCCGAGGACCGGATCGACATGTCGAGCAAGGGCGACCTCTACGCGAACCTCCCGCTGGCCGTGGCGGCCCTCGAAGGCGAGCTGGCCCGGAGCGGAGGGCTCTCGCTGGCGTACGTCACGGTCGGCGAGCGGCTGCTGTCGCGAGCCCCGACGCTGCTCGAGGGGGACTGCGCCGGGGCGACGCACTACGTCGAGTCGATGGTGCTCGGAGCCTTCGACCTCGAGTCGCGCTCGGCCACGAGCGGGGCCGCGGCAGTGCGTGCTATGAACCTCGGCGCGGGTGGCGGCGGCGCCACGAGCCGAGACGTCGCCGGCTCCGCGGGTGACGTGGCCACGTGCAAGCAGAAGGGGCTCGACGCTGCCGCGAGCTGCGGCGCCATCCTGCAGCTCGGACTCCGTCCGCTGCAGCAGGTCGGCGACGCGTTCGTCGAGCCCGCGATGGGGCCGACGGTCGCGGAGCTCTCGGTGATCCCCGCCCTGGGCGACCTGGAGCCCGCTCGCCGGACCGGCGTGCTCGAGAAGGTGGACGTGGGCGTGCTCGAGCTCCTGCAGGCCGCGAAGCAGGCCGACGCGGACCGCGCGAAGTCCAGTCGCGAGAAGGCTCGCGCCTGGGACGCGCTCGCGCAGCGCCACGGGGACAACCCGTATCGCGCCGCCGCCGAGCGCCGCCGCGACGAGTGGCAGCGCATCGCGGACACGCAGGAGAGGCGACTGCAGGGTGTGCTGCAGGCCTGCCCCCGGTACGACGCGGACCGCGAGAAGCTCCGCCGCTTGCTCGCCCTGGACGACGCCGTCCTGCCCGCCCGGGACAAGGCCCGCTACAAGGAGCGCTTCGCCCTCGCCTACGGCCCGTGGAAAGCCGATCTGGAGCGCTGCGAGGCGAAGGCGCCGGAGGTCACCGGCGACGGCATGGTCTCCGTCCCCGCGGGCGCCTTCTCGATGGGGCGCGCTCCGGGGCGCATGACGTACATCAACTACCCCGATCCCCGGGACACGGGTCCCGTCCACGTGGTCGCCGTCGGCGCCTTCTCCATGGACGTGACCGAGGTCACCGTCGGTGCGTACCGGCGCTGCGTAGAGGCGCACGCCTGCACCGTCCCGCTCGACCCGGCGGCGATCGGCTGCACGTGGCGGTCGGGCAAGGACGACCTGCCCGTCGACTGCGTGGACCGTGAGCAGGCCCGGGCCTACTGCCGGTGGGCGGGCAAGCGGTTGCCGACCGAGGAGGAATGGGAGTACGCGGCGCGGCCCGACGGACGGACGTACCCCTGGGGAGAGATGCCCCGGGCGCAGGACGACCTGGCGAAGCTCGTGTGCTGGGGGCACGGCAAGCAGCCCTGCCCCGTCCGCAGCTTCCCCAGGGGAGCATCACCTTTCGGCCTGCAGGACATGGCCGGCAACGTGTGGGAGTGGACCGATTCGGACTATTCGGCCGACTACACTCGTCAGCTCGTGAGCGGGTGGGCGGTGATCCGCGGCGGCGCCTCCGCATCGCCGGTGTCCGATGTGCTCCGCGCCACCTACCGCGGAGCGATCGATCCGAACAGGCGCGTGGAGTGGGTGGGCTTCCGCTGCGCGCGCTGACCTGCGAGGCCGGAAGCGGACGCACGGGGGTCAGGCCAAAGCCGACCCGCTCGAAGGAGAGGGCGCGGCCTCCGCGAGCAGTGGGGCGGCCGCCTGCGCGTGCTCGCCCGGATCGGTCAGTTGTTCGGCGCGCCTTCGCAGATCCAGTCGTAGAGCGCCTGCACCTGGGCCCGCGGGAGCTGCTCCCACGGGCGCCCCCGCAGCACTTTTGGCATCGGCACGCCCGTGCACAGGTTCCGGTTCACGAGCTTGTCGATGACGTAGCTGTGCGCCGGGTCGCCCGGCACGACGAGCAGCCGTTTGTCGCTGCAGCCGGTCGCCTTCGACCGGACGAGGAACTCGTACGCGCTGGCCGCGCTGCGCATGGGCCGCGTGTGGCAGCCCTCCATGCCCCGGCAGTCGTGGAGGAGAGGTGCGATGTCCCTCGCGAAGGAGACGGCCTTGCTCGTGCAGGACGTCGGGACGAAGGCCGCCGGGGCCCCTGCGCCGCCGGCGTTCGTCGCCGTCTTCGCACCCGCATCAGGTCCGGCAGGCGCGGGCGAAGACGCGTCGACCGCCTTCTCGGGCGCGGCGCCGTCGGAGCCGGACGGGCCGGCGAGAGCGGGGCTCGCGGCGGGAGGCGTGGAAGGCGCGCACGCAGCGGCGGCGAGCGCGGCGACCGCGGCGAGCGCGGCGCACAGAATGAGATTCCTCACGACATTCGGTTATCACGGTTTGTTCGCGCTTGTCGTCGTCCGCCGCTCGCCGGAGGCCAAGGATCGGACTCACATCGCGAGCGCCGGGAACGGTGTGTCACCCGGCGTGGCTTCGGAGAGCCGCGACGTGGCTTCGCCGAGCGGGGCGCCGTGAGGCGGGCCTTCGCTCTCGACGTGGAAAGCTCGCCGTGAGAGTCTGGCCAATTCTGGGAGACGTCACTCCGCTGGTAGCGCGGGCGCACGCGCTCCAGGCCACGGTCGGGTGCCTCCCGTCGCCAGGAGGCTTCTCCATGCTCGAGATCTCGCGGTCCCACCTCGCACGACTGACTTCCTCGCTCGGCGTCGTCGCATTCGCCGCCGCGGGCCTCGGCGCCACGCCGCATGGCGCGACGCCGACCCCCCAGATCACCCTCGGACGCGTCCACGCCAAGCTGCGCCACATCGGCCCCGCCCCCACGGCGGGCTCCAACGACGCGGGCCCGGTTACGGGCCTCGTCTACAACGGCGGCCGCGTCATCCAGAACGTGAAGGTGTACCAGATCTACTGGACGACCAGCGTCAACTCGACGCTCGTCACCAACCTCGACCAGTTCTACCAGGACCTCCTCGGGGGCTCGTACATGGACTGGCTCTCCGAGTACAACACCGTGGGCCTGAACGATCCGTCGGGGGTGCCGGGCTCGAACCAGGGCATCGGGCGCGGGAGCTACGGCGGCGCCTTCACCATCGCGAACCCGGCGAAGTGCGCCGATTCGAGCACCGCCTGCACGCTCCTCGAGACGGACATCCTCACGGAGCTCGGCAACCAGATCCAGGCGAGCGCCATCCCGGCGCCGACCAACGGCTGCGACGGGTTGCCGAACGATCTCTACATGTTCGACTTCCCGCCGAACATCACCATCCAGATGCTCGACGGGTCGACGTCCTGCACGGGGTCCAACGCCTGGTGCGGCGTCCACGGTGCAGCGCAGGTCACGATCAACGGCAACCCCGTCACGATCGCCTACGGGTTGCAGGCCGACGGCTTCACCGGCCCGTGCAACACGGGCTGCGGCAACGACCCCAACCCGCTCAACAATGTCACCGGTACCCACGCGCACGAGATCATCGAGGCGGTCACCGACACCGACGTCGAGCTCTACAACCAGGGCGTCCCAGGCGTGCGGTTCGCGTGGTACTCGAACAACCCGTCGGGCGAGATCGCGGATCTGTGCGACGCCGCGGGGACGATCCCGTGCACCGCGAACTGCCCCGCCGGGCAGACCACGTGGACGGTGAACCCCGGGTGGAGCAACATCGCCATGGGCTGCGTCACCTCCATGCCGAACTTGCCGGCGGCCTGCACGGGACCGAACGTGCCCGCCGGCTGCCGTGCCTGCACCTGCGCCGATGACGGCGTCGCCTGCAGCGGCGCCACGCCGCTCTGCGACACGAACCAGTCGGACGCAACGGCCAACCAGTGCGTCGCCGCCCCGGCCGACGCGGGCACCGGCGACGCGGGCACCGGCGACGCGAGCACCGAGGAGGCGGGCGCCGCCACGGACGCCGGCGGAGGAGACGCCACGGTCGGCGCCGATGCCGACTCGGGCAGCGACGCCGGGCCCGTGGGGGCGAACGACGCGAGCACGCAACCCGACGCGCGGACCCCGGTCGGCTTGGGCGGCGGCAACAACAGCTCCGGCGGGTGCGCCATCGCGGCGGACCGCAACGACAGCCCGGCCCTCCCGTTCCTCGTGGTCTTCGGCGCCGTGGGCGCCTTCGCCACACGCCGGCGGTCGGGTAGCCCCGGGTCGACTCGGCGTTCGCTGCGCGAGTGACGCAGGGCGCGGCTCCATCGATCGTTCATCCCCGCGCCGCTCGGGCGCGGTCAGCCGCAGCGGTGCGTCTGCGTGTTGCACATGTTCCCGCCGCCGCCGCAGTTGCCGTTGTCGTTGCACCCGCACACGCCGTTGAGGCACTGATTGCCCCAGTCCGAGTTGTTGCAGTCGGGGTTGGCGTTGCAGCCGCACACCCCGCGCGTGCACTGGTTGCCGGCGTTGGCGTTGCCGCAGTCGGGATTGCCGTTGCACCCGCACAGACCGCTGGTGAGGCACACCGGTCCCGCGACGGAATTCATGCAGCCCGGCGCGCACGTGCCGTCGGAGCAGCAAGCGCCGTTGCACGAGTTGCCCCCGTCGCACGCGGTCGTGCAGGTCGACGTCGCCGGATCGCAGGCCGTGCCCATGGGGCACTCGCTCGAGTCCTGGCACCCGCAGGTGCCGTTCGGCATGCACACCGGGGTGTTCGGCGTCTGCGTGCAGTCGGCGCACGTCCCCGACTGCCCGCAGCTGGTGTTCGTGCCCTGGCAGGACGGCGGCGGCGGCGGCGGCGCCGAGTCGTCGTCGGACGTGTCCTTGGCCGCATCGTGACCGCCGCCGCCGGGCCCGTCGGCCGCCGAATCCGCGCCGGCGTCATCGCCCGCCGGCGCATCGGGACCCATGGTCCCGTCGTCGCCGGCGTCGTCGCCCCGAGTCGTGTCGGTCGCGACGTCGATCGACGCGTCGTCACCGCTCGCCGAGAGCCCGGACGTGCTCAGGCCGCAGCCCCACGCGCCGCATGCCGCTACCCCTGCCAGAGCGACCCACCCGACCCGCCACCCCACGCGCGTAGGATGCCAGATCTCGGGCGCTCGCGCTCATGCTGGCCGGGGGGCGAGCGCCTACCGGACGGGAGACGGCCGTCTCGCGGCCAACGCCATCCGGTCGTCAGCGCGCGCGCCGGCGCCGGCGCAGCAGCCACGCCACCCCGAGCAGGAGCGACGCGCCCGCGCCCGCCGATCCCGAGCCCGAGGCCGCCATCGAGCACCCGCCGCTGCTCGCCGGCCAGGCGTTGTCGGAGCCACCGCCGCTGCCCCCGGTGCCCCCGCCGCCCGCGCCCGCACCGCCGCCATCGGCGCCGCCGCCGGCACCGCTCGACCCACCCGCGACGCCGCCCCCGGACGATCCTCCCGACCCGCTGCTGCTGCCCCCCGCGCCGCCGTCCCCGCCCTGCCCGCCGCTGCCGGTCGACGGGAAGGTCACCGTGCCGTCCGGCTCGACGGAGAAGACGAGGGTGCCATCGGCGCTGGCCTGCCCGGGTCCGCCCGGCGCCACGGCGATCGAGAGCTTGCCTGCCGACGGCGTGGCGGTGACCGCCCAGCCGCGCGACGACGGCGCCAGATCGAACAGCACGTGCGTCGCCTGCGCCTGCTGCGCGACCGCGTACGTCACGCCGCTCACCGGCGCGCTCGCCGCGTGGTCGGCGCCGAAGAGCACGATCTGCTCGGGGCTGCCCGTCAGGTGCACGCCGAACATCGCTCCCGAGGTCACGTTGCCGTCCGCCGCCGACAGCCGCTCCTCGTCGGGCACCTGCCCTCCCACCGTGATGGCCGTCAGCCAGTCCTGCGACGCCGTCGACGCATGCACCTCGAGCCGCCACGCCGCGCCGCCGACGAGGCTCGTCGTCTTCGTCGTCACCGCGCTCGGGGCGAGCGCGCGAATGCTGCCGATGGTCGCGCCACCCGCCTGCACGTCGTAGCGCTTCTGCGCCGCGTCGCTCGTCGGGACGGCGATCGGCTCCGACGGCGTGTGCCACGCCAGCCACTGATCGGTGCCGCCCTGCGGGACCGTGGTCCGGTCGTAGACGACGATGGTGCCGGGGCGAACGTACGCGAAGTCGCGCGTGAACTGCGTGACCGCGCCGTGCGTGTACTGCTGCTCGATCTGCCGCCCGCGCGCGTGGACGACCAGCGACAGGTCCTCGTAGTGCTCCACGTGCGTCGACGACTGCGTCGGATCCGCGCCCTCCTGGATGGCGCCTGCGACGTAGAACGTGTTGTCGAGCAGGCGCGTGCGACTCCCCCACGTGTCGTCGTAGACGAACGACTCGCCGTTGTCTCCAGCCGCCTGCGGCAGCCAGCCGGTCGCGTTGACGAGGATGGGCTGATCGCCCTGCACCACCGCGACGGCGCCCTGGTTGAAGTACTGCTCGCCCGAGTCGGGCGCGTCGATGTACTGCCCGGACACGAACGTCGTCCACACCGCATCCTTCTGCCACGACGATCGCGCCGCGACGTGGTTCGGGCCGGCCGCGAAGTACGAGAGCGGCTGCCCGGTGTACGACGGCGACGACGGCAGCGACGGATCGCCGAAGAGGAACGTCTGCCACGGGTCGCACGAGTCGCCGGTGGCCACGAGCAGATCGTCGGCGAGGCTGCGCGCCGTCGCGGCGTACGGGTCGCCCTGGTACGCGAGCATGCCCGACAGGGCGAGCGCCGCGCACGACGGCGGCCGCAGCGCCGCCTGGGCGTGGATGGTGCCCTGATCGTCCATGTGCATCCGCGACGGCCAGGCGAAGTGGCCGATGTACGTGGACTGATCGCGCGCCTGCGAAAGCTGGCTCCACCAGTCGAGCCCCTTGCCCGTCTTGGCGGCCCAGAGAAACTCCGCCATCTCGCTCACCGACAGCGGGCCGTACTCCCAGCCCTCCGGCCACCCTCCGCCCGCCATCGACGCCGAGAAGCTCGGCTGCACGAGCTGGCCCCACATGCGCGACTGCACGTCGCTCCAGTACGTCGCGGCCTTCGGGTCGTCGCCGTCGAGGGCGATGGACGCCGTCGTCTTGGCGAGCAGGTAACCGGCGAAGTAGTTGCCGATCGGCTCGGAGTTGATGAACCCGCTCTTGTCGTACCAGTCGATCCACGTGTCGAGCGTCGCGATGACCTGGCTGCGCGTGGAGCTGCCGAGCGCCGCGTACAGCCAGTCGTAGCCGACGGCCATGGCCACGCCGTAGTTGCGGATGCCGTAGCCGTCGTCGGTGCTGGGCGCCTCGCCGCCCGAGCCCGGCGGCGTCGACACCGCGGCGAGGAGGCGATCGCCGGCGGATCCGTAGCCGGCGGCGGCGCTCGGATCGACGCTCTGGGCGACCTGGTAGCAGAGCCCCAGCGCGAGCACTTCGGGGACGTAGCCGTCGCCCTGGTAGCCCTGTCCGACGTCGGGGAAGTTCGGGTACGCGTTGCCGCCCGGCGGGTCGAACGTGCCGCCCGTGAGCGCGTCGCAGTGCGCCTTGAGCGCCGTCCACGTCGCATCCCCCGCAGCGGCGCGCTTCTGCAACGACTGCAGCACGCTGGCCGTCAGCCAGATGCGCGGCGCGCGCGACAGCGCCTCCTGCGTCGTCGCCGTGCGCGCGTCGCCGGCGGGCGACGAGCATCCAGCGGCGACGAGGGCCGCGACGAGGACCGAGCTGCGCACACGCACGATGGTCATGAACACCTCCGCTGCCGCGCCCGCCTTGCGAAAGGCGAACCATCGCAGAGGCCGCTCCCGCGTGCCGCAACCGCGCGGAATCACGCGCATCCCGCCGAGCGCGGCGCGATCGTCGCGATCACGGGACGATCGGCCCGATCATGCGCGCTACTGGGCGGAGAGCACCTGCCCGTCCTCGTCGTACGCGAACAGGTTGCCGAACCGCCCCCACCCGACCAGCGTGTCGAAGACGCGCTCGTAGTTCTCCGAGGGCATGCGCAGCACGATGTACTCGAGCACGTAGTCGCGATCGATCCGGTGGTCGGCGGCGCGCGCGAGGATGTCGGCGAGCTCGCGATAGAGGCGCAGCGTCAGCAGACGCTCGCGCCAGATGGCCTGGCGCTCGGAGGGCGACGCGTCGACGAAGCGGCGCCCCTCGTGCGTGAGCTCCACGATGCGCTTGGGCGTGTCGACCAGATCGAGCAGCTCGGCCGCCCTGACCACCGCGATGATGCGGCCGAACTCCTGCCCGATCTCGACGGCGATGCGGAAGACGTCCTCGCGCCCGTCGTGCACGGACAGGTGCTCGAGCAGGCCGACGATCTCGCTGACCGAGGCGTCGGGCAGCGGCTCGTAGGGCGGCGCCTCGGGCTGGACGACGCCCGCCGCCTCGTCGGGCAGGTAGGTGCCCGTGATGATGTCGCGCAGCCGGTCGACCAGCTGCGCAATCTCGCGCGACCGCACGTCGCGCGGCCGCGGGAGCGTGTTGCGCACGACGGTGCGCACGCGGCCCGGGTTGGCGTCCAGAACGACGATGCGGTCGGCCATGTACGCGACCTCGCCGATGTCGTGGCTCACCAGCAGGATCGACGACGGGAACTTCTCCTTGTCCTTCCAGATGTCGAGCACCTCCTCGCGCAGGCTCTGCGCCGTGAGCGCGTCGACCTGGCTGAAGGGCTCGTCCATCAGCAGGAGCTCCGTCTCGAGCGAGAACGCGCGCGCCATGCCGACGCGCTGCTTCATGCCGCCCGAGAGCTCGCGCGGGTACGCCTCCTCGAAGCCGGCCAGGCCCACCATGCGGATGGCGCGCTCGGCGCGCTCGCGCACCTGCGCGCGCGGCAGCCCCGCCGCCTCGAGCACGACCTCGAGGTTGCGCGCGACGGTCATCCACGGAAACAGCGCGAAGCTCTGGAAGACGAACGCGACGCCGGGGTTCAGCGCCTCGAGCGGCGCGCCGTGGTAGCGGACCTGCCCGCTGGTGGGCCGGACGAGGCCCGCGAGGATGCGCAGGATGGTCGACTTGCCGCACCCCGACGGGCCGAGCAGCGCGACGACCTCGTTGGCGTGCACGGCGATCGACACGCCCTCGAGCACGCGCAGGGGCGTGCGGTTGGGCAGCACGAACTCGTGCGACACGTCGCGAAGCTCGCAGAGCGGGGCGGAGCCGGCGGTCGCGGTCATCGGGTCGTGCTCACTTGGCCAGCGCGAAGCGCGTCTCGGCGAGGCGGTGCAGGCTACGCCACACGACGCGGTTGAACACGACGACGATGCCGGCCATCCACACCAGGCTCGCGGCCAGCGTCGGGAAGTCGGCGCTCGCCGCCGCCTCGCTGATCTGCGCGCCCAGACCCCAGGTCGCGGTCGACCGCCCGTGCACGGTCACGTACTCGGCGACGATGCTCGCGTTCCACGCGCCGCCCGCCGCGGTGACCCATCCGGTGACGAGCTGACGGAAGACGGCCGGGAAGTACAGCGCGCGGAAACGCGCGAGCCGTCCGAGGCGGTAGCTGCGCGCCGCCTCGCGCAGATCGGCGGGGATCGCGGCCGCCCCCGCGATGACGTTGAAGAGGATGTACCACTGCGTCCCGAGGAGCATCAGCACGATGCTGCCGACGCCGAGCGACACCCCGGCCGCGCCGAGCAGCGCGACGGCGAGAGGGAAGAGCATCGGCGCCGGGAACGAGGCGACCAGCTGCGCGACCGGCTGCGCGACGCGCAGCCACCGCGGCGAGAGCCCGACGGCCAGCCCTGCGGGCAGCGCCCACGCCGTCCCGAGCGCCGTGGACGCGAGCACCCGCCCGAGCGTTGCCGCGCCCGCGCCGCCGAGCCGCGTCCACTCCACGACCGACACCCCGCGCAGGAGACGGACGATCTCGCTCGCCGCCGCGACCAGCCCGATCAGCAGCGCGACGTACAGCGCGGTCGACAGCAGCGTGGCGACGCGCGCGCCGTGGCGACGCGCGGAGGCGGACGAGGCCGACGGCGCCGGCCCGGGTCGCGGGCGGCCGAGCGTGGCGAGCCGCGCGGCTCGTTGCGCGGCGGCCAGGACGCGTGACCGGCGCAGCAGCTCCAGCATCCACGAGCGCGAGGGGGCCGGCTGCCCACCCTCCTCGAGGCGAAACCGCTCGACCCAGACGACGAGCGGCCGCCAGAGGACCTGATCGAGCGCCACGATCATGAGCGCCATCGCGAGCACCGCCAGCGCCATCGCCGTGCCGTCGCCGCGGGCGACCGCGACGCTCATGTACGAGCCGAGGCCGGGCAGGCGGTAGTCGCGCTCGCCGAGGGTGAACGACTCGCTGATCATCAGGAAGAACCAGCCGCCGGCCATGCTCATCATGCTGTTCCAGACCAGGCCGATGGCCGACAGAGGCAGCTCCAGCTGCACCAGGCGCCTCCACCACCCGAACCGGTAGGTGGCCGCCGCGTCGGCCAGATCCGGCGGGACCGACCGCAGCGAGTGGTAGAAGCTGAACGTCATGTTCCACGCCTGGCCCGTGAAGATCATGACGACGGCGGCGAGCTCGAGGCCGAGGTTGCTGCGCGGGAAGGCGGCGACCAGCGCGAGCACGACACCCGGCATGAACCCGAGCACCGGGATGCTCTGCAGCACGTCGAGGATCGGCACGAGCAGGCGGCCCGCCCGCTCGCTCTTGGCGGCCCAGTAGCCGTAGACGAGGGTGAACGCGAGCGAGATGCCGTACGCGACCAGGCCGCGCGCCAGCGAGTAGAGCGTGTACCGGGGCAACGCCCGCGGCGACAGGTCGATCTCGACGGTGGGGCGCGCGGGGGCCGTCCACTCGTGCGCGAGGCCGAGGATGCCGACGACGAGCGCCACGAGCGCCAGCCCGAGCACGGCGTCCACCCAGAGGCTCGACCGCGGGCGGCGCAGCGCGGCGGTGTCGGCGCCCCAGACCGGATGGCTCGTGCGCACCACGCGACCGGGACCTACCACATGCTCGAACGAGCCTCACGGGCGAACGGCCGCGTCCGTCAATGCCTTGCGTCGCGCGCCGCGGTGTTTAGGTTGACCTCGTAAGGCAGTACGCCGATGCAGCACACCAACCCCGACGAGACCCATCCCCCGGCCGAGCTCCAGCCCGACCGTCCTCCCTCTTCCTCCGAACAAGCCGGCGCTCCCTCGCGCAAGCCGCGCGGCTTCGCCGCGATGGATCGCAAGCTGGTGAGCGAGATCGCGCGCAAGGGCGGCAAGGCCGCGCACGCCGCCGGCACCGCACACGAGTTCACGGGCGACGAGGCGCGCGCGGCCGGTCGCAAGGGCGGGCTCGCCTCGCACGCCAAGCGGCGCCGGCGCCAGGACGAGCAGAAGCCTGGCGGCGGCGCCGAGTGACGAAGCGCTCTACGGCTTGACGAAGCGGAGCGTCATCCGATCGCTCTCGCCGATGGCCTCGTACTTCGCGCGGTCCTGATCGCCGAGCTCGTAGGTGGGAGGGAGCGTCCACACGCCCTTGGGGTAGTCCTTCGTGTCCCTGGGGTTGGCGTTGACGTCGGACTTGCCGGCGAGCTTGAACCCGGCCGCCTCCGCGAGCTGGATGACGTACGCCTCGGGCACGTAGCCGGTGTGGCCCACCGTCTTCGCGTCGGTCGGCGCGCCCGGGTTGGCGCGGTGATCGGTCACGCCGAAGACGCCGCCGTGCTTGAGCACGGCGAACACCGACTTGAGCACGCCGTCGATCGTGCCGCCCCCGACCCAGTTGTGGAAGTTGCGGAACGTCAGGACCATGTCGGCCGACTCGGGGGCGCCGAGCACCCACGGCTTGTCGCGCGCGACCACGATGGCCTGCACCTTGCCGAACGCCTGCGGATCCTTCTGGAAGCGATCGCGCAGCGCCTGGGCGTTCTTCGTCCCCTCGGAGTTGGGGTCGCCGTTCGGATCGCCGCCGGCGACGATCAGCTTGCCGCGATCGCGCAGCACCGGCGCGAGGACGGCGGTGTACCAGCCGGCGCCGGGGCTCAGCTCCACCACCGTCATGTCGTCGCGCAGGCCGAGGAACTCGAGCGTCTCGAGCGGGTGGCGGTACGCGTCGCGCGCCTTCTCCTTGTCGGTGCGCTGCGCGCCGGCGAGCGAGGCGCGGATCTTGGCGTCGGTCGCGGCGTCGGTGCCGGACGCGGGCGCGGCGGCGCCGGCCGCCGACGGCGCACCCGCCGGCGCGGACGACGCGGAGGAGCCTCCGCAGGCGACGAGGAGCGCGGCGATCGAGACCGGGGCGAAGCAAGCGAGGATGCGGTTCATGGGACCTCCGCGACCTCTATAGCCCAGCGGGGGCTACTCGTCCTCGTCGCCGCCGCCCGCGCGGATCCCCAGGCGGGCCAGCATGCGCTGCAGGAAGCGCCGGCTGACGCCCGCGCGCTCGGCCGCGTGCGTGACGTTGCCGCTGGACCGGCGCAGAAGCTCGCGGACGTAGACGCTCTCGAAGCTCTCGACCCAAGCCTGGCGCGCGTCCTTGAGCGGCAGCTCGAGCGCGACCATCGCGTCGAGCGAGGGCAGCTCGGCGGCGGCGGGAGGCTGGCGCGACGAGCGCACAGGGCGCGCGTCGATCAGCCCGAGCGAGACGCTGCGCTCGATGACGTTGCGAAGCTCGCGCACGTTGCCCGGCCAGCTGCGGCCCACGAGACGCGCCACGAAGTCCTCGGGCAGCTCCGGCGCGTCGTCGCCCGCCAGCGCGCCGTGGAAGTGACGCGCGAGCAGCGGGATGTCGTCGCGCCGCGTGCGCAGCGGCGGCAGCGAGACCGACACGACGGCGAGCCGGTAGTACAGGTCCTCGCGGAACGATCCGTCGTTCACGCAGCGCGCCAGCGGCCGGTTGGTCGCCGCGACGATGCGCACGTCGACCGGGCGGGCCGCGCTGGCGCCGACCCGCCGCACGGTGCGCGACTCGATCGCGCGCAGCAACTTGGGCTGGAGCCCGAGCGGCATCTCGCCGATCTCGTCGAGGAACAGCGTCCCGCCGTCGGCCTCCTCGAAGACGCCCTTGCGGTCGGAGGTGGCCCCGGTGAAGGCGCCGCGCACGTGCCCGAACAGCTCGCTCTCGATGAGGCTCTCGGGGATGGCGCCGCAGTCGACGGCGACGAACGGGCCGCGGGCGCGCGGCGACGCCGCGTGGAGCGACCGCGCCAGCACGTCCTTGCCCGTCCCCGTCTCCCCTTCCACGAGCACCGTCGCGTCGGTGGATGCGACGCGATCGAGGATGGCGTAGAGGCGGCGCATCTCGAGGCTCGCGCCGACCAGCTCCCCGAAGCCCGCCCGGTCGCTCAGCTCGACGAACGCCGGCTCCTCGCCGACGTCGACGCGGAACGCCGACGACCCCACGCGGACGATGGCCCCGGGCGGCACGTCCCCGTCGCGCAGCCGCACCCCTTCCACCCACGTGCCGTTGGTGCTGCCGCAGTCGCGAAGCACGATCGCGTTGCCGCGCGTGACGAGCTCGCAGTGTACGCGCGAGACCGTGGGATCGGCGATCGTGAGATCGTTGCCCGGCGCGGCGCCTATGCGCGCGGTGCCGGTCGTGACCGACGCGCGCGCGCCGCGGCTCGGGCCGTCGACGACGACGAGATCGAGCGACCACACGCGCATCGTGGGACGGGCGGCGATGCGGGAGGTCACGTCCTGCGGGTAGCCGTCGGCCATGGGGGCGATCCGATGGTAGCGCGGGGCGCGCGCTAGGGACCGCTCGGGTAGGGATTCGGCGGAGGGGCGTGGGAGTGAGAGGCGTGGGCGGGCGCGCGGGTGGGCGAGCGCGGAGGGGCGTGAGGGTGCGGGGGAGCGGCGATGGGGCGTGGGGGTGGGGTCGGGGTCGGGGTCGGGGTCGGGGTCGAGGTCGAGGTCGAGGTCGAGGTCGAGGTCGGGGTCGAGGTCGACCGCGCCGTCGCCCAGCGCGCGACGCCGATCGCTGCCCCCGCCGCTCCCGCCAGCACGAGGACGCCCACGATCGTGCGCGCCGCGCGAGAGCGCGACGCTCGACGCCCGACCGGCTCGCGCCGCGTCGTCGACGGCTCCTCGACGCGGACCGCCGCCGGCTCGCTCGTCGCCACGTCGCGCGACGCTTCTCGCAGCGCACGCCGCCGCTCCTCGAGCTTGTCGCCCACCACGTCGCGCACGAAGCGCCCGACCTCCGCGTGGCTCGCCACGAGCCGCCGCTCCGCCGCCGCCCTTTCGAGCGCGTCGCGCAGCGCCTCCGCCGTCGCGAGCCGCTCGGCCGGATCGCGCCGCAGCGCCCGCGCCACCACCTCGTCGAGCGCCGCGAGCTCCGGCACGCGCTCCGAGACGCGCGGCACCGGCGCGCTCAGCACGCGCTCGAGCGTCTCGCCGTCGCTGGGCGCGCGGAACAGACGCGCGCCGCACAGCGCCTCCCAGAGCACGACCCCCAGCGCGAACACGTCGGCGCGCCGGTCGACCGGCTGCCCGCGCACGTACTCGGGCGCCATGTAGCCGATCTTTCCCTTGAGCGTCTCGCGCGAGGTGCCCGGATCGGTCGTCTGGACGCACTTGGCGATCCCGAAGTCGGTCACGCGCGCCACGCCGTCGAGGCCCACCAGGATGTTCTGCGGCGACACGTCGCGGTGCACGAGCCCCACCGGCCGGCCCGCGTCGTCGGTGAGCTCGTGGGCCGCGTGCAGCCCCGCGCACGCGTCGAGCACGACGCGCACGGCCACCCCCGGCGGCAGGCGCCCGCCGTCGCGCGCGCGCGCGTTCACGAGCTCGCCGAGCGACGCCCCCTCGATGTAGTCCATCACGAGCTGGACCGAGTCGCCGACCGCCTCGACGTCGCGCACGTCGACGACGTTGGCGTGGTGGATGCCCGAGGCGAGGCGCGCCTCGCGCAGCAGCTCGTCGCGGAAGCCCGCGTGCTCGAGCAGGTGCGGGTGCGGCCGCTTGATGGCGACGATCTGCCGGAAGCCGAGCGCCCCCTGCAACGATCCGAGGAACACCGTCGCCATGCCGCCGGAGGCGATCTTGAGGACGGGCTCGTGCCGATGGCGGGCCGGCTGTTGCATCGGGACCGCCGCGGCGCACACGGGCGCCCCGGGCGGCCGCCGAAGTCTACCAGCGTGCTCTAGAAGCGCACGGCCAGCGCGGCGCGGCCGGGGCCCACCGACGCGGTCACGCGATCGCTCGCGTGCCACTGGACGAGCATCGCCGCGGCGATCGTCGTGACGCCCAGGGCAGCCGTCACGCCGAGGAGGACGTTCGTGCGCGTCTGGGCGGATTGGCCGGCGGAGGCCAGCTGCCCGCAGTGGATTGGATCGGACGGAGCCGCGCCGCAGTGGGCGGCCTCGAAATCGGCGTGGCGGCTGGCCGTGTCGAGACCCGACCAGAGGGCGATCCCTCCGGCGACGGCGGTGGCTCCCAGGCTGACGAAGAACCAGGCGGGCGAGAGGCCACCGCGGGCGGACGCTGGCGCGGGTGCGGCCGCCGGCGCGGGTGCGGGCGCGGCCGCCAGCGCGGGCGCAGGCGCGGGCGCGGGCGCGGGCGGCGCGGACACGACGACCGTCTCGTCTGCAGGCACGGTGACGCTCCGCTCGCTCGAGGATCCCGCCGATTCCACCGTGACCCTGTGCGATCCGACGCGCACGAGCACCGGAGCGCGCACGTCGACGGCCGCTCCGTCGACGGCGCCGAGGCACGGGGGCGTGCACTCGAAGCGGATGTGCCCCGTCCGGTGCGCGAACGCGCGCTCCGCCTTCGCTTCCGTCGACGCCAGCGCAGCCTCCGGGGGCTGCCTGCGCGCCAGGTCGAGGAGCTGCGTGCCGAGGACCGGATCATCCGCCTGCACGGCGGCGTCCAGCGCGGCCTGGAGCGCGATCGGGTTCGGCGCGAGCGCGTTCGCCGCGGCGTACTCTCGCGCCGCCGTGGCGTAGTCCCCCCGTTGATAGGCCCTCGTTCCGCGATCGTAGGCCTCGTGCGCCTGGATCTCGGGCGGCGGCGGGTCGGCCATGGCCGGCGCCGTCGCAGTGACGCACGCGACCACGAGGACGAAGGCCACCGGACGGCGCATGACGCTCGTATACCGCAGCTGGAGCGCGAGCCGCCGGCGCTCTGCAATGCGGCCATTCGCTTCGCTGGCACGCGCCTCTCGATCGGCCATGGTGCTGCTTTCCGCGGTCGCGCGCGGCTGTCGTTCGGCAACGCGCCCATTCGTCTCGGCGAGACATGCCTGTCCTCGAAAGGCGCGCGGCTTTGGCAAGACCGCGTGGCCTCTCGTCTCGAGCGCGTGCGGCGTTCGCTCGGCCGCGCAGCCTTTCTCCACAATCGCGCGGAGATTTCGCTCGGCGATGCAGCCTTTCGTCTCGATCGCGCACGGCTCTCGCTCGTCCTCACCCGGGAGAGCCTCGCCCCTGCGCCGCCCTCGTTCGCCCGCGCGCGGGAAAGCCTCGCCCGTGCGCCGCTCTGCTTCATCCGCGCGCGGGAGAGCCTCGCCCGTGCACCGCTCTGCTTCGTCCGCGCGCGGGAGAGCCTCGCCCGTGCACCGCTCTGCTTCATCCGCGCGCGGGAGAGCCTCGCCCGTGCACCGCTCTGCTTCGTCCGCGCGCGGGAGAGCCTCGCCCGCGCACCGCTCTGCTTCATCCGCGCGCGGGAGAGCCTCGCCCGTACGCCGCTCTGCTTCGCCCGCACGCGGGAGAGCCTCGCCCGTGCGCCGCTCTGCTTCATCCGCGCGCGGGAGAGCCTCGCCCGTGCACCGCTCTGCTTCATCCGCGCGCGGGAGAGCCTCGCCCGTACGCCGCTCTGCTTCATCCGCGCGCGGGAGAGCCTCGCCCGTACGCCGCTCTGCTTCGCCCGCACGCGGGAGAGCCTCGCCCGTGCACCGCTCTCGTTCGCCCGCACGCGGGAGAGCCTCGCCCGTGCGCCGCTCTCCTTCGCCCGCACGCGGGAGAGCCTCGCCCGTGCGCCGCTCTCCTTCGCCCGCAGGCGGGAGAGCCTCGCCCGTGCGCCGCCCTCCTTCGCCCGCAGGCGGGAGAGCCTCGCCCGTGCGCCGCTCTCCTTCGCCCGCAGGCGGGAGAGCCTCGCCCGTGCACCGCTCTCCTTCGCCCGCACGCGGATCCCCAAGAGCGCTGCATCGCCGAGCGAAGCCGACGTGTCGATGAGCATCAACCCCGCGCCGCCCAAGAAGAAACGGGCAATCGCTAGATCGAAGCGGTTGTGGCTGTCGTACCGCTGCGGGCCGAGCGGGAAAGCCCCCCGAAGCTCCGCCTCCGGGCTCCATGTGCGTTGCGGTCATCGAAGACGACTCGAGGCAGACGATGCGCTCTCGCCGATCTCCCACCTCGGATCCGGCGACGCCTTGTACAGCGACAGCGCACTCGTAGCCAGGACATCGAGCCCACGGACTCGGGAGCGTCCTTCGTGACGGGCCGATGCGAGGGTCGATCACGCCTTCGCGCTCCGTCGCGCGGCGCGACACCCCGGTGAGGCGCGACGGCTCATCTATGTCGTCCCGTACCTCTCGGGCCAGCAGGAACTCGCAGTTCCAACGCAGCTGTCGCCCCGCATCGCTGAATGGCCGAGCGCGATCCTCGATCAGGCAGAAGAGATCACACGAAGATCAGAAGATCAGAAGGGCGAGCCGAGCCAGGGATTTGAGCGGGTTTTCCCTCTTTCCTTCCTGATCTTCTGATCTTTCTGTGAACCTCTCCCCTGTTCGACGATCGTGACCGCCGATTTAGCCTGGATTTCGCTCCATTCGCGCGCTTCGCATCGTGACGTCATGAGCGAAAAGGTCGCGCACAGGGCTTGAAATGCAGCGCGGCGTGTCCATCCCTTGGTCACTTCCACATGATCAAGACCAGCGACACGCCGCGCACCCGCAAGGTGCGACGAAGGAGCGCCGGAGGCAAGCCCTCCCGGGGCTGGGAATTGCAAAGAGCCGGACGCCGGATTCGACGCGCCGACGTGCGCAACCTGCGAATCGGCAAACCCGA